>Ga0209402_10003850_pt1 | contig 14095 bp, 14 predicted proteins | sample ArcticOcean_MG_C_3_FD_187437 | JGI IMG/M metagenome (GOLD analysis project Ga0209402, IMG submission 187437) | Marine microbial communities from western Arctic Ocean - ArcticOcean_MG_CB8_126 (SPAdes) (version 2) | ecosystem: Environmental > Aquatic > Marine > Oceanic | place: Arctic Ocean... | reverse complement strand
GACCCTAACCGGTGGCCTTACCGCAGCCGGAGCTGGTATCACAGCAACCGCAGGAGGCCTTGATGTAACTGGCCTTGCAGAATTAAAAACGGGCCTTACCGCAGCCGGAGCTGGTATCACAGCAACCGCAGGAGGCCTTGATGTAACTGGCCTTGCAGAATTAAAAACGGGCCTTACCGTATCTGGATCTGTAGCCGCGACGATCTCTACAACCGGTGGCCTTACCGTAACAAATGCCGGCGTTGTTAAAATCCTGAGCATCACTGATGCTACAAGCTCCGCCGGCACAACTGGCGCCCTTCAGGTAACGGGTGGCGCGTCCATCAAAGAACAGCTATATGTTGGCGCCAACACAACCATAGATAGCACGGTAAAGATAAAGTCCAGTGGCGCCGGCAGTCATCTTACTGCGGCTGGGACCGATGATAGGCATCCAAATGCAGTTCTTCAGATAACCGGTGATACATTAGGTCTCACGGAAGGCTCCACGGCCAATTTATTTCAGTCTGGCACGCGGACCAACAACGCAGACTTTCTTTCTCATCGGGTTGAGCGTATGGTTACTACGGATGTGTTCGTGGAAGCGCCAGCCCGGCCCAACTGGATGACCGCTATGCATAAAATAGGCCGCCAAGTCGATAGTATCCTTATGGGTTACATTGGCTTTGGTTCGACCCAGGGCGGCGCCCTCGGAACGGCGAACACCATAGTCCTTGGTTCGGGCGCCAAGCAATTTATGATTTTTGACAATAACGGCAAGGTTGGTCTTGGGCTCGACCCTGTCCGTCCAGTTCGCTCCTTTGATCTGACGGGCGGTTCTAGTCACGCAACTGTTCGGATAGCCCACCCTACGTTTCCCTCGTTAGAGTTCAAAGAATCTTTGCCAACGTCGATCAGCGATAACACAGGGCGCCACCCTAATTATTGGCGAATGTCTATATCCAGGAATAGATTCACGATAGACCAGGGCCGCCAACCCTTCGGCGGCGAGCAAGATGATGATTCTTCGTACACCTCCCCAACTAATTATGAACGATATTTTGGTATTACCGAAACCGGCAATACTGCTCTTACAGTTGGTAGCGCGATCCAGAAGGCTCCATCTAAATTAAGTGTCAATGGAGCCATTTCAATGTCTGAGCAATCATCGAGTCAGGCTAGTGCAGCCACGCATGGAGGTTATGGTCAAGTCTGGGTCAAGAACGATGTTCCGACTAACCTGATGTTCACGAATGATGCGGGAACGGATCATGTGTTAAGTGCGTATCCACCTGGGCATTTTCAGGGTGGTCATATGAAATGGCCATTCGGCCGGCTGGAGGGAAGTTTCAATCAAGCGGCCGGGCCCGTGGACGACATCCCGATGGTAACCAACCGAGTGTTGATTCATCCGTTTTCTGCGCGAGACCAGGACAATCTAAATAATATTACCGAAACAACGGCTATTACCTGCACCACATTCAACGAGGACTTTGAACTCACGACTGCGAGTACAACATTGGAAGGTTCGATAAGCGGCGGATTCGCATCCGGCGCGACAAGGGCAGCAAGCACTTGGTATGGTTTCTATGCAATCTATAATACTGTATCGAGGGCAATTAGTTATGGATTTACTGACGCGAATGATATAGACGCTTCTTTAATTTTAGACGATGCCGTCACTCTGGCAACAGCGGCAGGCGATCCCGCAAAAGACAACTGGACGAGCTACATTCAACTCGGTTGGGTCATGACCGTGGATACAGCCTACACCCATGGGGGCACAGCGGCCGGCAGCGGCGAATATATACACCAAATGCGCCATAATGCTAAAAATCCTGACAGGTTTTATTGGACAAATCATGACTATTGGAGTCCCTCGGCAGGTATAAGTCCGGGAAGACCGGCGATAACAATCACCGCATGGGGTCAATCGGGTGATACAGTCCATACCGGTGGGGTGTCATTGCGTACTGCACATGCTCCTCCCCTTACCACTGCAATGATGGATCATTCAACATCGACTTCGATCTCAGTCCCATCAAGTCTTTATGTTTTTTCTATTACGACCGCGGACTGGTTCGACCCCGACCCGGGGCCCGATAACGGCGTAGATTATATGATGAGGGCACATCGCGACAACGTTTCGGGGGCAAATTATTATAATGATAATTATGTAGAAGTAATTCTTGATGGATCTAGCCGATACCTATGGCACACGAACCAAAATTCAGCGTCCGGTATTAGTGTAAACATTATAACCAGAGGTTATATATACCGCCGTGGGGCGTATTAGTAGCCGCAAAGGCCCCAGAATAATGGTTATAATAACCCCAAAAGGATGTAAGCACCATGGTTGACAAATTTTTTAAAACAATATCTGACGTAGACAGCCCTGCTGAGTTTGCATTTGAAATTCCAGACATGCACGTTCCTAGCGGAAGCAGCACAGTTGAGGTAGGGCGACTGTCTACGCTTACTGGTGGAGCCACAACCAGGGCGCTCTATGTTGGGGCTGCGGGCAATGTGTTTTGCCGTCTGGCCAACACATATAATGGAACTGGGCAGCTTGAGGGAGAACAGGCTAATGTCCATTTTCAAGGAATCCCAGCCGGCACAATTCTTCCTCTTCGCATCGAGGCAATCTTTGCAAACAACTGGTCTGACGACACAAGCAACACAACAGCCACTGGATTAGTTGGTTTATATTAGGGGGTCCCAACGATGAGAATTGGGCTCTCAAATAAAATAACACAATCAAATCTTCGTGGAGCTGAAGCTGTGGGTGCCACCGAATTGGAAAGCGCCTCATTAACACTTGATTTATCCGCTACTTGGCGCGGGAACGCCAGCCTTGATACTCTCCTTCCTACCGGTGCTGGAAATAGTGATACTCGATATTATAATGTTGAATTTCCTTATAGTTGGGTAAGATGGAATGCCTTCTCGTATGAAAGCGCACCTTCTGCATCTGATGTTGTATCTGATCCGTTTGGTCCCTATCGAGAATCAGGATCTCCAGTTATAGATGCAGCCGGGCGCCCAAGTCTGCCTCCAATCAACGCCATTCTTGACATTACTATTGACATATCTTCCGACATTGTAATCGGAGGATATACTCACTTATATGTGTTTAGCCTGGGAATATATCCCTCTCTTCAATTATTTTATTCTGATTCGACAACATATTCTTCGTTCACAGAAGAAGCTGCAAAGAATTTGAAAATAACAATAAACAATTCTGGAAGCATAGGTGGAGCAGGAGGTGTCGGTGGTTGGGGCGATAATGATCCCGTATCCAAAGGCAACCGAAACTATGGAGGTGGTGGCGGTAGTGGTGCAGGAATACATCGCGACCCGACATCCCCTCTGGTTCTTAATGATTGGAGCGGATCTGGATCATCTGGCGATGCAGAGATAGCTGGTATTGGTGGTCATCAAGGTGGAAGTGATACAGATGGTACTAGTGGAGAACCAGGCACCCAAGGCAGATGGCACTCAAGCGCCGGAACACCTACGAATTACGATTCGTCCAATCCAAGAGGGTTCGCGGGCCCTGAAGGTACAGGAGATGCCACCGGGGTCGACGATCTTTCGGTAACGAAAACTACTGGTGGAGGCGATGGCGGTCGAGGAGGAGCTGCAATCGCCATAAGAAACCCCTTGGCCCAATTATTAAATGGCACCCCCTCCGGAACAGGTACAACCTGGGCCCTAAATGGAACATATGCATCTGATTGGGTGTCAAATTGGTCCGGTGGAGGAGGGCCTGAACTAATAGTAAACAACGAAAGTGGTGGTTATATTCGCGCCGGCGGCGGCGGCGGCGGCGGCGGCGGTGCAGGAGATGATGGAGGTGCAGGAGGTATAATAGGAGAAAATGGCCATCCTGGAAGTGGAACTGAGGGTAGTGGAGTAAACTCCCGGGGAGAAGCCGGATCCTTTGAAGGTTCAATTGTTACAAATTTCCCATCGGCGGCGAGCGGATTTACTCAGCAACATGGACCAATTACTAAAACTAATGCCAATGCCGCAGACTATTCCTTCTATCCACTTGGAGCTACAGAACCCGGCGGGGGTCTGGGGTAAATAAAATGACTATTTCGGCTAACATACAGTTTACGGATACCGCAACACAAATATGCATCATTACAATTAAAGATGGCAATGACATTGTGTGTGATTCTGTTAATATTGGCCTTAACCTAAACCCAGACGAAACCATAGACACCGAAGATTTAAATTGTAGAATAAAAAAACAAGTCAAGACGTATCGTTACAATAACACTAAATTTACGATTGACACCGGAGGAGAGTAATATATTATGGCAAGTATGTATGTAACAAAAGACCAATCTAGCCTATATTTAACGGGTATAATAGAAGATGGGGATCAACTGCAATACAATTGGTCTTTGAGTAAATCATATACGCTCATCATCGCAAAAGGGTCTGCATCCATTACGGATAGTTCTAGTTCGGTGCATTCTCGGGATGCAATAGGGCTTTATCGAGTTGCGCCAAATGAAGAATTGAATCTAACTTCAACTTCCGCGCAGTGCATTGTCATTTGCCCGTTTTTGTTGAGCGATGATACGACAATGAACGAATTGTTTACCGATGCGTCTACCCTGACCTCGTTGCGAAATAGCTCATCTTATTTGATTAACACTACAGATTTAGTTGCAACAAAGACCACAGATACTTTGACATCGGTTAGCGGAAATCTTGTTTTTTCGTTGGCTGATTTGGACTCTGCTGTTCTTGGAGGGCTTTCGATATGAGAACTGTGAAAACTATTACGACTCAAGATCATCTACTTCATGTGGTCGAAACTAATTTAGTCAACGATAAGCGCACTTGCCTGAATGATGACGGAAGTAATTTATCTTTGTCAAGCGAATTGTCGGTATTTATTGTCGAAGGAAGCGAAAATGTATTTTCACAAGACGGTGTTGGTGATTGGATTTTAAGGGGAAGTGCCACGGGTCCGGTATGGAGTATTGCCCAACCCAATGTAGTTCCTGGTAGTGTGGCCACCTCAACTACTGAGATATGTATCGTGTTTGTTCCCAAAGAAACGGCTGCAATAGAAAATACTCCCGGACCGAGCTATATTCAAGACGCTGATGTCATGAATCTAGATCGAGAAAGTTTTGTTGATGTTGGAGGGGTTGTATTAGATAAGCAGGTTGACCCAAATACATTTGACGACAATGACACACCAATTGACGAGCAAGTTACTGATGATATTGTATTTGAATAGCTTATAAATAGATAAGAAGAGATATAGTTCCGGAAGAGGATATAAAATGGCTCAACAAAAAAACTTAATCATAGACCAAGGAAGCCATTGGTCAGCCAATATTATAGTATATACTAGCAATGCCACAGGCACATTTTCAGCCAACCTTTATCAGTATGCAAATGGAGTTGGTCAGATACGAAAATCTTATACCTCGGCCAATTCTACGGCCAACATTGCCGTAGATATTCATCCCTCCGGTAGTGCAAATAATGGAACGATCACGCTCTCGATGAACAATTCTGTGACAGGAGCCATAACTGGTGGACGGTATCTATACGATGTAGAAATTGCTGGAGGGCCTGCTGTTACTGGATTTAGTGATGGCTCCGAAAACAATAAAATTCTAAGGGTATGTGAAGGAACTATAACTATTTCACCACAAATTACTAAATGGGATTGGAATTAAGACATGGCTAAACCAGCATCAAGATCGGCATTAAAAGAATGGTGCCTACGCAGATTAGGAAAACCTGTTATTGAAATTAATGTCGATGATGACCAGCTAGAAGATCGACTTGACGAAGGCTTGCAAATATTTCAAGAGTATCATTATGATGGTGTCGAAAAAGTTTACGAAAAACACCAGCTAACTCAAACTGATATAGACAATGAATACATTAGTGTTCCTTCTGCGGGTTGGTCCAATACGGCATCACCAGACACATCAGATTCATACATAGGAATTACAAAGATTTTTGATGTCCGAGGAACATCTATCGGCATGTGGGATATTCGTTATCAAATGCGAATGAGCGATTTAACAACATTTGGTACATACATGGGTGGATATGATCTACTCAGCTATCAAATGCGAATGCAAAATCTTTCCTTGATTTCCGAATTACTGACAGGTAAAGTTCCTATTCGATTTAGTAAACATAAAAACCAAATTCATCTTGACTGGGAGTGGGGATCTGACGCGACAGTAGGAGAATATTTAATTTTCGAGGCCTTTAAGATTATTAATCCAGACACATATACAGATGTCTATAATGATATGTTCCTAAAACAATATGTGACCGCTCTGTTCAAAGAGCAATGGGGAATGAATCTATCTAAATTTGATGGTGTGCAAATGCCGGGTGGAGTGACACTCAATGGCAGAGTTATTCTGGAAGAGGCTCGTAATGATCTAGAAAAACTCCGCGAAGAAATGTCTCTCAAATTCGAGCTGCCCGTCGATATGATGATGGCATAATGGTTGGGAATTAAAATATGCCCACGAACGTATACATAAACAATTTTGAGAGTTCATCCGAGCAATCGTTAATTGAATCGTTAATCATAGAATCTATTAAATTTTATGGTCGAGACTTTTATTATATTCCTCGTAAGCAGAGTGGTAGTTTTGACCAACTCTATGGAGAAGATCCACGCAAGACTTTCACCGAAGCTCACTTGATTGAAATGTACATCAAGAATGTCGAGGGGTTTGAAGGTGAAGGGGATCTAATTTCACGATTTGGTTTGGAAATTCGTGACCAAACCACGTTGACTGTTGCAATTCGTCGTTTTGAAGAATTGTTGGCGGGCACTCCTGGATTGTCTGCAATGGGGCTCACTCGTCCTCGTGAAGGCGATCTAATCTTCATGGACTTTGTGCGTCCTGATCCTAAGTATCCTGGTGCAGCAGGCATGTTCTTTGAGATTCAGTTCGTAGAACACGAAGCCTTGTATTATCAGGCGGGTGCATTGCAAGTATACGACCTACGATGCGAAACATTTACCTATAGCAATGAAGACTTTACAACTGGCGTTGATGTTATTGATGCTGCATTTGCAAATGGCGTTTCTACTTATGTCACGACAGGAAACACCATGCCCTCTAGTATTATAGCCGATAATGTAATAATCGAAAATGAGGCCGCATCCATCCTTGACCTGAGCGAAACATCACCCTTCGGAGACTTTGGATAATGCTAGGCACACCATTCACGCACGATATAATTAGAAAGTACGTTATCGCATATGGAACACTTTTTAATGATATAAAACTTCAGCGCATTGACCCGGAGGAGGCGCCACCCAATGGATTTCTGTTCCGTTATCATATGCCGCAAAGGAAAAGTGGTATAGTCGATTAACCGATCCTAGAATTGCACAGCAAATAGCAACATCTCTTCCGAGATTGAGCTATGAGCTTAGTAATTTGACGTATGCACCAGACAGAAAACTGAATACGTTGAATCGTCATGTTCGAGTAAACGAACAGAATGTGCTTAGGACAATGTATGCTCCTGTTCCCTATGATCTTCAGTTCAGTCTATCGTTGTACTGTCGCAATGCGGCCGACGCAACAAACATCATTGAACAGATTCTTCCATTTTTTACTCCCGAGTTTACGGTCACAATTAAAGATGCAACCGATCTTAAAATTGACATTGACTGTCCAATTATTCTCAATGGAATTAGTAAAGAAGATGCCTATGAGGGAGATTTTGAATCACGACGAACAATCATCTATACTTTAGACTTTACGATGAAAACCTTGTTGTTTGGTCCTGTTCAAGGATCGTCGGGCATCATTAAGAAAGCCTATGTAGATTTCTTTGTTCCTGGACCAGATTCTAAAGTTAGATATACTACAGGCAACCTTACTTCTGATTCTACAACCTCAAAAGTTTATCTACAGGCAAACACAGCCAGTCGAACGAGTAATTTATATGATAGTGGAACCTTAACAATCTTGTCCGAAGGTCCAACCGGAACAACTAGCATTGCAGGTAATACAAGAACACTACTGCATTATGATGGATCTTCTCAATCGGCTACTATTACTGGAAACTTTTTGGATGATCCTCAGGCTGATTGGAAATATGAAATTCAGTATTATGTAGATGATCGGTCTTCTGAAGTAACATTGGATCAGCTCAGGGGCATACCAACTGCCTCTCGGATCTATACACAACCAGGATTAACAACAGACTTTGACCCGACAAGCAATTTAGAATTAAGTGTCTCGGTGGCTGACATCGACGCAAATGACGACTTTGGTATTATCCAAACTCAGACATTCTTCCCGTCTAATACAACATTGGCTGGAACCAGACGAAACTTGAGTACAGGAGTAGATGAATAATTATGAGCAGTGATGAAAAGCCTGTAGAAGTTCTGCCCGCAGAACTTCTTCCTGCGAGTGAAATTGAAATTGCAAAAGACCTTGACACTGACTACGAATATACCCGAGACAATTTAAAAGCAATTATTGAAAAGGGGTCGGAGGCTCTTGATGGCATTCTTGAACTGGCCAAAGAAAGTGAGCATCCCAGAGCCTATGAGGTCGTCGGGCAAATCATCAAGAATGTGGCTGATGTCAATCGTCAGCTTATCGACTTGCAAAAGGACATCAAGGGCTTGAAGAAAACCGAGTCTGGTCCTAAGAATGTCACCAATGCGCTGTTTGTTGGAAGCACGCATGACCTTCAGAAGTTGCTAAAAGGTAAGTTAGACCTAACTGGTAACGATAAGGATTAATATCATGGCTACACAACAAACCGGGTATTTGGGTAACCCACTTTTGAAAAAGTCCGGAACCCATGAAGAATTCACAGAAGAACAGATTGCAGAGTACATCAAGTGTTCTAAAGATCCTGTTTATTTTATTCTCAATTATGTAAAAATTGTCAATGTAGATGAAGGGCTTGTTCCCTTTACCATGTATGACTTTCAGGTGAACATTGTAAACACGATTCATAATAATCGCTTTGCCATTGCCAAACTTCCGAGACAGTCGGGCAAGACCACGACTGTCGTTTCTTATTTTTTGCACTATATTCTCTTTAACGAAGATGTCAACATTGCCATTCTTGCAAACAAAGGGTCGCTGGCCCGAGATATTCTAGGTAGACTGCAATTGGCCTATGAAAATCTTCCCCCATTTCTACAGCAAGGAATCAAGGTTTGGAATCGCGGGGACATGCAACTAGAGAATGGGTCGAAAATTGTTGCAGCATCGACTTCTTCTAGTGCAGTTCGTGGTGGAACATATAACATGATTCTGCTTGATGAGTTTGCATTTGTTCCTAAGAATATTGCAGATGAATTCTTTTCTTCTGTCTATCCTACAATTTCTTCTGGTAAAACCACAAAGGTCATTATTGTTAGCACTCCCTGCGGAATGAATCACTTCTATAAATTGTGGTCGGATGCGCAAGAAAAAAAGAATCTATACAAACCTGTCGAGGTTCATTGGAGCGAAGTTCCGGGGCGTGACGAACAGTGGAAAGAAGAAACGATCAAGAATACGAGCAAGGAACAGTTTGCTCAAGAATTTGAATGTGATTTTGTCGGCTCGATTAATACTCTGATTAATGCAACAAAACTCAAGAACATGCCATTCCACGAACCAAAACAAGTCTTGGGAGACATGGACATTTACGAAAACCCCCAAGAAGGGCATGTATATACACTAGTTGTCGATGTGTCTCATGGTGAGGGGCTTGACTATTCTGCATTTTCGATCATTGATTCGTCAGAATTTCCCTATAAGCAGGTGGCTAAATATCGCAATGCAACAATTCCCCCGCTGACCTATCCCACAGTTATCCATAATGCTGCATTGAAATACAACGAAGCATTTATTCTTGTCGAAATCAATGACATCGGGCAGCAAGTGGCCGATATTTTACATCATGATCTAGAGTATGAAAACATGCTAATGGTCACACAGCGAGGGCGTGCAGGGCAAGTTCTTGGCGGTGGGTTTGGTGTTGGTCAGGCTCAAATTGGAATCAAGACAACCAAGAAAGTGAAGCAGGTGGGTTGTCTCAATCTCAAGAATCTTGTCGAAAATGATAAACTACTCATCGAAGATTTTGACACCATTGCCGAACTGACTTCCTTTGTGGCCCGCGGATATTCTTATGAGGCTGAGCCGGGGCACAATGATGACTTGGTAATGACACTCGTTCTGTTTTGTTGGCTCACCACTCAACCCTATTTCAAGGACTTGACTAGTGTGGATGCCAGAAAGCGCATCTTGGCAGACAAATCAAAGGTCGAAGAAGAGGAATTATTACCCTTTGGATTTATTGATTCGGGACCTGTGATCGACGAAGGAGTTTCAGTTGATCGGGGAGATGGTTCTTGGTTATGGAAAGAAGACAAAGAAAAATCTGGACCTCGTTCTAGTTTTCACTAAAATACGCCATATTATAAATATCATCAGAATGAAAAGAATTTGTATGCGAGAGAGAGAGAATTCTTTAATTTGATAACTTATTAGGTCTAAACGAGGAGAATTAAAATGCCATTCCAACTTTCACCGGGCGTAAATGTTTCGGAAATTGATTTAACCACAATTGTCCCTTCCGTGGCTACCACAGACGCAGCCTATTGCGGGCAGTTTCAATGGGGTCCTGTAGACGAAATCACACTAGTCAACAACCAAGAGACTCTTGTTAGCACTTTTGGTAAGCCAAATCAGAACACATCGGCACATTGGTTTACTGCATCCAACTTTCTAGACTACGGCAACAAGCTACATCTGGTTCGTGTCGTAAGTGCGGTGGCAAATACTGCATGTGAATCACCGGATGCTGCCGCTGCGCTGCTCATCAAAAACGATACCAACTATGCAGAAACAGCAGGAGACGGTCCTTTTGGAACAACCGGAACTAGCTATGCTGCCACCTTTGGTAAGTGGGCTGCACAGTTTCCTGGTAATTATGGAAACAACCTAAAGGTTTCTGTGTGCGACTCCTATCCAGGACAGTTTGCCAATGCAGTGGTTCTTGATACTGCAAACACGACTGCCGGATCAAAGACCATCTTTCTTCACTCAAACACTAACTTTGGTCTTGGAGATAAAATTACTTTCCGAGATTCGACGGCTGATGACATTGCCGTGACTGGCGCAACTCAAATCTCGCCAGACCAATATCCAGCCCAGGTTGTTCCTGCTGCAACATTCCAAATTGTTGCATTCAATGAAGGACTATATGCAGCTTCCGACACGAATATAAATGGCAACGGTACTGGAGTAATCTTAGACAAGGCTGTTTCTACAACTGCAAACAATATTGCAATCGACCGAAAATGGGAGTTTTACGAATACTTTGACCAAGCTCCAGGAACTTCTACATTTGCAGAGGCTCGAAGTTCGGCCAATGACGAAATTCATATTGCCATTTCTGACAACTCTGGTGTCATCACCGGTATCAAGGGTCAGCCTCTTGAGACATTTGCAAACCTTTCAAAGGCCAGCGATGCAAAGACTGACGACGGAAGCAGCAACTACTATGTCAATGTGATTAATCAAAAGTCAAAGTATATTCGATTCTTGAATCATCCTACAACTCAATTTGTTCAGGAGGGGTCTGTCGAAGCAGGTGGAGCGAGTCGAGCTTGGGGTAATACTGCATGGTATGGTGATACACCCGCAGGTGTAGTCGAATCTTTCAAGGCATTCACAGGCGGCGACGGGAGAACTGATGAAGAAAAAGCCTGGAAGCCAGACAATGTTACGCTAACAGGCGGAAATAATGGTCTGACAAGTTCTGCGTCTGCATTTATTCTTGGTTATGATATGTTTGCAGATCCAGACGAGACTGACATCTCAATGGTTATTGGTGGACCTGCAAACGGCACTGTCGCAAGCTACATTATCGAAAGTGTAGCCGAAAAGCGCAAGGATTGTGTTGCATTCATTTCGCCAGAACGATCAGATGTTGTTGGTGAGAATACACTATCCACCAAACTTACTGCTGTCAAGGAATTCCGATTAGGTCCTGACACCGCTAAGTCTGACACCATTAACAGTAAGAGTAGTTCTTATGGCGTCCTGGATAGTGGTTGGAAGTATCAGTATGACAAGTTCAATGACCAGTACGTTTGGACACCATTGAACGCAGATGTGGCTGGGCTTTGTGTCCAGACAGATAACAGTCGTGATCCATGGTGGTCGCCAGCTGGTCTGAACCGAGGGCATGTCAAGAATGTTGTCAAGCTGGCTTGGAATCCTCAGAAGGCTCATCGCGATGAGCTTTACAAGAATGGCATTAACCCCGTTGTTACAATCAAGGGGCAAGGTACTATTCTATATGGTGACAAGACGCTCTTGGCCAAGCCTAGTGCCTTTGATCGTATTAACGTGCGAAGGCTCTTTATTGTACTAGAAAAAGCCATTGCAACCGCAGCCAAGTTCACGCTATTTGAGTTCAATGACTCATTCACTCGTTCACAATTCAGAAATATGGTAGAACCTTTCCTCCGCGATGTACAGGGGCGAAGAGGAATCTTTGATTTCAAGGTTGTGTGTGACGAAACAAACAACACAGGCGAAGTTATTGATCGAAACGAGTTTGTTGGTGATATTTACATCAAGCCTGCTCGCTCAATCAACTTCATTCAACTAAACTTTGTCGCAGTCCGAACGGGCGTTGACTTTTCAGAAGTTGTTGGGAAATTCTAGTATAAATAGTATTAGACATCGAATAACACAAAGACAAGCCGCGACGGAAAGGTCTTGATTACGAGTTTGTTCCGTCAACTTAGGCACAAATAGAACCAATACATCACAAGGAGAATAGGCATATGCCTTTTAACATTAACGATATTAGAGCGCAATTAACGGGAGGAGCTGCAAGGCCTAATCTATTTGAGGTGGTCATGCCTTTCCCTTCGATTGCCAACCCAGGCTCAGCCAGCACCAAGATGACCTTTACATGTAAGGGCGCTCAAATGCCTGGTTCAGACATAGGGATGGTCGAGGTACCATATTTTGGTCGAACGATTAAGATTGCAGGCAATCGAACATTTGCCGAATGGACTACAACCGTAATCAATGATGAAGATTTTGTTGTATACAATGCAATTCAGACATGGATGAATTCCATTAATCAGCACGAATCAAATGTTCGAGGAGCTGGAAGTGCCCCGGCCGATTATCAAGCCACTGCCGATGTTATTCATTATGGAAAGGATGGAGCAGAGATTAAACGAATAACCGTTGTCAATCTTTGGCCATCTACTCTTGCTCCACTTGATCTTGATTGGTCGTCAAATGATACACTTGAAGAGTTCACCTGCACATGGCAGTATGATTACTGGCAGGCATCTGGCGTTACGTCCTAAGTGAAATAAAACAAAGTGATGGTTGGAGGCGGATTACCTGCCTCCAACCACCTTTTTTGGTAGATAGGATTTATATACATGGCGGTTAAACTTTTTGGTTTTACAATCGGTCGGGAAGCCCAAGAAAACGAAGCAAAAATTCAATCTTTTGCTCCTCCCGAGAATTTAGATGGCGCACTACAAGTATCTCCTTTGGCGGGAGCATACGGAACGTATCTGGACTTTGAAGGTGCAGCCAAAAGCGAAGCCGAGATCATTACACGATACCGTGAAATGGTCATGTATCCTGAATGTGAATATGCCGTTGATGATATTGTCAACGAAGCCATTGTCACATCAGAAGAAAAGCCTCCCGTCAGCATTGTGTTGGACAAATTAACCCAATCTGCTTCCATTAAAACTAAAATTCAAGACGAATTTGATGTTGTTTTAGAACAGCTTGATTTTCAACAGCAATGCTATGAAATTTTCCGAAGATGGTATGTAGATGGTAGATTATACTATCATATTATTATTGATGTCGATCAGCCCCAAAAGGGAATTCAAGAACTTCGATACATTGATCCTAGAAAAATCCGAAAAGTAAAACAGACCAAAATGAGTAAAACTTCTTTGCAACAAGGGCAGCCTGTTCCTTTGATTGGTCCTGGTCTAGAATTTTTTATCTATAACGAAGGGGGCTTGGCCAAGAAAAGCGGCCAGCACTCTCAAGATATAAAAATTGCCAAAGACAGC
>Ga0209402_10003848_pt1 | contig 14096 bp, 15 predicted proteins | sample ArcticOcean_MG_C_3_FD_187437 | JGI IMG/M metagenome (GOLD analysis project Ga0209402, IMG submission 187437) | Marine microbial communities from western Arctic Ocean - ArcticOcean_MG_CB8_126 (SPAdes) (version 2) | ecosystem: Environmental > Aquatic > Marine > Oceanic | place: Arctic Ocean... | reverse complement strand
TTCTTTTCGCTCTGCGTCGGTGAGGTATGGCCCTTCCGAGGCGTTTACAGGGAGAACGATGCCGTGGGCACCGGCTTCGACGCTGAATGCGATGCACTTGCGGAGCGATTCCCAGTCGATGGTGAGGTCTTCGTTGAAGGGTGTGACTGGTATGGCGTAGACGCCGCGGAAAGGGGAGGTTCTGGTCATCGTTCGGGTACTTTTCGATTAGTGGATCCGGATTTCAGGAGGCACCGAGGATACACCTGTTGCAAGTGAGATAAGATGCGCCGGCGTGTGTAATGGCGTTCAAAGAAAGTTACTGAAAAGAGATATGTATGGCAGAGACGATGCGAGCGGCACTCGACGATGGAACCGGCCAGTACGTGACTCAGGATGTTGCGATGCCGGAGATGTTCGAGGGTGCGGCGCTGATTCGTATACGCCAGGCGGGAATCTGCGGTTCGGATTTACATGTGACGACGACTCGTACCGAGCCTCAGACCATGCCTTCGGGTCATGAGATTGCGGGGGAGATTGTTGAGCTGCCAGACGGAGACCATGATCTTCAGGTGGGTGATCGGGTCGCTATCGAGACGATCGGTGGTGGCCGGGCCTGCATGAACTGCCATTACTGCAGTTACGGGCAGTGGAGGCATTGCCTGAATATGGCGGTGGATACCGGCGGTGGGTTTGCTGAGTACATGACTCGTCGTACGCCAGGATTGTTCAAAATTCCCGACTCGATGGACTGGATCGACGGTGCGCTTGTCGAGCCAATGGCGGTGAGTGTGCATGGCTTTCGATTCGGGGGCATGGAGCCGAACAGCGTTGTTGGTGTTGTCGGTTCGGCAACTATTGGTCTTTCTTCTATCGCCTGTGGGAAGGCTTTCGGGGCGCGAACTGTGATCGCTTCGGCGAGGCACCCGCATCAGGCCGAAGCTGCTAAGAAGATGGGCGCGGATGTTGTAGTGGGTTCAGATCCGGGCGAGTTCGAGGCCGCGTGTCGTGATGCTTCGAACGGCCTTGGAGCTGACTTTGTTGTTGAGTCGGTAGGCGGGCATCAGTCGGAGTCTTTTACGCAGGCGATAAACGCGACTCGCAATCAGGGGACGATGTTGTATTTGGGCGGTGTGAAGATTCCGATGGAGTTCGACCTGTTTGATCCAATACTCCGTGAGGTGCGGATTCAGTCGGCCAACTGCTACGGGGTTATTGATGGTCGCCACGATTATACGGTTGCTGTGGAACTTCTCGAATCTGGTGACATTCCTTATAGAGAGATTGTTACGCATCAGGTCGATTTGGAAAACATTCAGGACGGCTTCGATGCTGCGTGGGACAAGACTTCAGGTTCGATCAAGGTTCACGTGAACATCTAGCGGGGAACTTGAGTGATTCGTTCGCATTCCCCCTCAACCTAACCTTCTCCCTCAGGGAGAAGGAATTGGGGATAGGGCGGGCAGTAGCTGCAGCTTACTGGTTGAGTTCGGCTTTACAGGGTCGAAAACGCGTGCCGGTATTCGCGCCCAACCGGAATCACAACTTTCGCCCACTTAGACGCAAACAATGGAATGCGGCTACGTATGTTCCCAGATCAGCGGAGCCTTTCGGATCATCACCCAAACTGCACCTGAATGAGCCAGTTGGGTCGTCCACGTGGGCCGTAAGGACTCTTGCTGGTAGGTAAGAACACGCAATCTGTAGGTACGGCACACCTTCAACACACGTTAGTGCCACTTACACGCAACTTCGAAGAAATTCGAGCGACCGATATGAAAATCACATTCCGACGACGACAGTACCGCACACCACGCACAGCTACCAGTAATGGTCGCCTTGCAAAGGTCGCAACCAAAGTTATGATCGCAGCTCGATCAGCACGATTTATCGAGACCATCGCTGAAACGGTCGATAGCAATCCTTCAACTGCCATGACTGGTGGGGCACAGGATCGTGACTCGGCGATTGAGCGTGTAGTTCTTCTTCGACCCGATGTGGCGATTATCGATATCGACCTTGGATACGAACTCGGTGGGATCGACACTGCGTTCGCAATGCGCAAGATAAACCCGACTCTTGGAATCGTGATCGTTTCGCCTTACTCCGATCCGGAACGCCTGGCGATGATTCCGACTGGTCTTGGACTTGAGTGGTCGTACGTGCTTACCTCTACAGCTCGCAAGACTGAACTCCTTTCTAAGGCGATTCAGGGTGCAGCGTGGGGCATTCCTTATATCGATGAACGAATCGACCGAGAACTGCTCGGTGTAGTTGAGAACTCTGTTGATTCAATACTTGATCGGATTCTTGAGGGTTCGACCAGAGAACGCCGGGTTGCAGCTAAGGCTGCTAAGGGATCGATGTTCCGATTCAACGGTCAGATTCAGACATTCAGGGTTGAAGATCTTCCCGACGACTCTGAAGAAAATGTCATATCAGTGAAGGCAGAGGCTTAATCATGTTTCACGCACAAGAGGTAATGACCAACGTCCGAGAGAGAAGCAAGGCTTCTACCATCGCAAAGAGGATTCGGTCACCCCGAATTCGCATGGTGACTCCGGGATTCAACTTCGTTGCGGGTGGTTCGGTTTTTATTCTGATAGATGCGGTGAGTGATGTTGATCCGGTGGGCAGCCTCAAGGTTGAAGTGCGGATCGATAGGACTACTTGCATAGAGGCGACATACTCACCGGCATCCGGCTACTATGGCGCTATCTGGGATAGTTCGGCTCTCTCATCAGGTACGATGCATTCGCTAACGGCTGAAGTGTTTGACTCCGCTGGAAATTCGAAATCGACACACGCTATTGTGTCCGTTGGGTAACAGATATATGACGCAATACATGGCACAACCGGTAACTATCAAACCCGTACAGCGGTTCAGCCGCACATTCTTGATGACGATTTCGATCTTGACGTTCGGAATGCTGCTTGGTGGTCTTTACTTCGCAACCGCCTATGAGAAGGGCGATGGGCTTTCAACTTACGAACGTGAGGCGATTGCAGTAGTTGAGATGCAGAACAGCATCAGCGAGGGATGGAACGAGATAGTCGATGCGTTCGAGACGGCTTCGATTGGTTCACAGGACGATCACGTGGTTCTGTACTCGACCAATCAGGTTGCTATCAGGGCAATGATTTACGATTCTCAGGCCGTGATAAACCGCTGGAAAGCTATCGACGTTCCTGAGGAGCATGTGGTTTCGCATGGAATTGGTCTCGAAGCACTGAAGGCTACTCAGGATGGATTGATTCTGTTCGATATCTTCTTCCAGAGTTCGATCGACACGCTTGTTGCTGATCAGATCCAGTCGGATGATGCCGCTGCCAAGTTGGCTGCCGCTAGAGAGTTGTGGGAGCAAGCAGCTGCGGTTGCTGCGACCGAGGGTTAGTTCGCATCGCCGTTCGGCGCGTCGGCATTGATCTTCATGCACCCGTTTCGTATGTGACGGTACCTCGCAGGTCTGCGGCCGTCCTAGTGACTACAGGTTCGACTTCGTCGTCAGATTTATTTGCTTCACATCCGGAGGCAATTAGCACCAGTACGAGCGCAAGCATGGCGAGCTATCGGTGCGTTTTCATCTTGCGGCTATCTGACTTCTTCAGTCGCTATTTCTTCCCAGATTTGGTCGACGTACCGATATGAGATGCCGCAGTAGCTGCAGGTTTTGAAGATTAGTGTGGCGTTCGCACTTACGTCGACCGGCACGATGGAGAAGTCGTGTCGGCTGTCGTTTGCGCCGGGGATGCATTCGGTCATTGTTTATTGATCTTTCTGGCGATTAGAGCTTCGTCTTCAACGAAAATTTCTTTGTCGCGTTTCAGGGCTTTTGGTAGAGCTTCGCTGATGTGGGGTATGACGAGTTCTTTTGCCAGCGAGTCGAACGGAAGCCATTCGACTGCGATTTCGTTGGGGTCAGGCGTCTCGGGCAGTTTTAGGATGCTTCCAGGTTTCAACTTGCATTCGAAGAAGAATTTCAAATAATGGGTGGGTCCGTAGACATAGTCCACCTCGAACGGCGCGGATTCGACAATGAGCAGCAGTCTTCCAACCTCAACATCTGCATCGGTCTCTTCTTTTACTTCCCGTGCCGCGGTTTGGTGTAGTGTTTCGCCTTCCTCGTGCCCACCGCCAGGATAGTTGTAGTGAGGGCCGTTTTCGTCATCGAATTTAACGACAAGTACTTTCCCGTTTTCAATGATTATTCCTGCGGCGCCGACGCGTATTGATTTGTTGCTGGTCATTGATTCAGCACTAGTCCCGATAGCCTTCGAGGGCGTTGGCTCGCATGTAGTCGCGGTCGAGTTCGATTCCGAGGCCGGGTCGGTCGGAGAGGTAGATTTTATCGCCTCGAATATCGAGAGGGTGATCGATGAACACGTCGTATGCGTTCAGTTTTGCTCGCGAGGTTTCGACTCGGTAGTGGTTTGGTACTGACGCCATTGCGTGCGCCCCGGCGAGCACGTTGATGGGTCCGCTGGCGTCGTGTGGCGAGATAGGCACGTAGTACGCTTCGGCCATTGTTGCCATTTTCTTGATCTCGGTGATGCCTCCGGTCCAGGTGACGTCGGGCATGATGAAATCGGCGAGTTCGTTTTCGAGGATCGGGATTAACTCCCAGCGGGTGTGAATTCGTTCACCAACGCAGATCGGGACGTTTACATTGTCGCGTACTTGCTTGAGGGCATGGATGCTTTCGACCGGGACCGGCTCTTCGAACCAGAAGATGTCGTATGGCTCGAGGGTGCGGGCGAGGCGTATGGCAGTTGGAGCGTCGAATCGGCCGTGGCAGTCGATGAGGATTTCGATGTTGGGTCCGACGGCTTCTCGCATGGCTGCGATGCGATCGGCACCTAGGGTCTCGGCCTCTGCTGAGAGCTTGCCTGTCAGGTAGCCGTTCTTTTCTTCTTCGTGGTGTGGGTACCAGGGATCGGTCTTCATCGATGTTTGACCGGTTTCAACGATCGCTTTCGCGTGCTGTGCCATGTCTTCTACGGATGAGCCGTCGTTGGGGTGGCAGTAGATCGGGATGCCGTCTCGGACAGGACCGCCAAAGAGTTCAGAGATGGGGAGGCCGAAAACCTTTCCACGGATGTCCCAGAGGGCTATGTCGATACCGCTGATGATGTTTGTGGTTGCACCGCGGGAGCCCATGTAGGTGAACGACCGGAAGATTTTATTCCAGATCATCTCGATCAGACGAGGATCGTCGCCGACTACTAGCTCGCTGACGTGTTTGAGCGCGGCGCAGACGGTTCGATTTGATATGTACGAAGTACCGGTGATTTCCCCCCATCCGGTGATGCCTTCGTCCGTGCTGACTTCGACAAAAACATATTCACGATTTTCCGGCGTCCGACTGTCGTTAGCGGTGTCGAGATAGGGTGCCGGTGCATCGATGAGCCAGGGCGTGACTTTCGTGATCTTCAATGAGTGTCTCCGGTGTCGTGTTACGCGGGTTTGGGGGTTGCAGCCGAAATCCTATGTTTGAATTGTCTATTTGTCGACACGGAGGCTGCAAATAAAAAGACCCCGAGTGAATCGGGGTCTTTTTTTGAGTTGCGAGATGGTAGCCCCGCGGAGAATCGAACTCCGGTCTCAGCCTTGAAAGGGCTGCGTCCTAACCGCTGGACGACGGGGCCGTGCGTGGCGTAGGTGCCGAGCGTACATTCGCACTTGGGCACAAAGGGCAGTCAACCCACCCTCTAACTCCCTCCCGTTCTGGGGAGGGAGAACCTACAGACTGATGCCTCTCGGCGTCAGTTATTTTGAACACTAAATATCAGCATACCGCAGAGTGGGCTATACGGCGATTTGTGGCGGCTACCAATTTTGTGGATTGGGTGGGTTGTTGGTACCGCTCGCGAGTTATCTCGCTGTGCTGACGGGACATTCTTGAGCTAGCGGGCATCTGGGGCACTGCGGAATTCGGGCTTTGCAGATTTGGCGTCCGTGGGTGATGAGGAGGACGTGCATGTCGTAGCGGTCATCTTCGGGAATCAGGTCTTCCATGATCGGGTGGGCCTGATCGGCAGTAGTTTTTTCGGTAATGAGTCCTAGGCGCTTCGAGACGCGGTGGATGTGTGTGTCGACCGGGAATGCTGGCATTTTCAGCGAGAACGCCATGACTACTGCTGCGGTTTTTGGTCCAACTCCGGGGAGTGATGTGAACCATTCACGTGTTTCTTCGAGCGGTCTAGCGGCGAGGAATTCGAGATCGAAATGGCCGATTCGCTTGAGGATTTCGACGAGGATTTGCTGAATTCGTGGAGCCTTTTGGTTTGAAAGCCCACCGTGTGTTATTGCTTCGGCGACTTTTGCAGTTTCAGCTTCGATTACCTGTCCCCACGTTGGCAGTACTTTGCGCAGGGAGTCGTAGGCGCGTTCGGCGTTGAGGTCGGATGTGTTCTGGGTTAGAACGGTGAATATCAACTCGTCTATGGCGATCATGCGTGGTCGCCACTCGATAGGGCCGTAGATCGTATCCAGTCGTTCTTGAACGAGTGCGATCGGGATTGAGGGCTTGCGCCGACGCGGCTTGCTGGAGGGTCGTTTTGGGGCCCGTGCTGGCATGGATTGGCTAGTAGTTGCGGGTTTGGACGTATTCAGCGAGGGCAAGAAGGGAATCTAGAGATTCAGACGGCGGGATGCCGTCGAGGGCACTGATTGCCGTTTCGATGTAGTCGGTGGCGACCTGGTGGGTCATATCGAGTGCCCCGGATTTCTTGATCGCTTCGACAGCGACGGGGAGCAGGTCGGGGCGTGCGTCTTCAGGGGCGTTCATGAACGAGAGAATTTCTTCGGATGCACCGTTTTCCGCGGCGAGGATCGCAGGGAGAGTGATTATTCCTTCACTGAGATCGTGTCCGGCTGGTTTGCCTAATTCTTCACTGGTGGCGCGGTAGTCGAGCAGGTCGTCGTAGACCTGGTACGCCATGCCGATGTTGTAGCCATAGTCACGGACGTTTTTGGCTGCCGCATCGTCCGCCCCGCCCAGGACAGCGCCGCTTTCGGCTGCTGTACAGAACAGTGAGGCCGTCTTGTCGTAGATGCGTTGGTTATATTCTTCGAGTGGAACGCTGGGCTGCCATGCTGTGTAGATTTCGTTTAGCTCGCCTCTTGCCAGCTCGGTGATCGTCTCGGCGAACCGGCGAACGAGTCTGACGTTGTTGGTGTCGCAAACGTACATAGCTGAAGTTGCGAATACGAAGTCACCGATGAGGACTGCGACGTTTCGACCCCAGAGCTTGCTGGCGGTCTGGTGGCCACGTCGGGTATCGGCGTGGTCTACGGTGTCGTCATGAACGAGCGTTGCGATGTGGAGCAGTTCGACAGCGGTTGCCATTTTGATTGGCATTTCGTCGTGATCTTTGGCTTGCCCCCACAGTCGGGATGCAAGGAGGGTGAGGGCGGGTCGAACTCGTTTGCCGGGGGTTGCGAGTACGTGACCTAATTGTTCGTCGAGGTCTTTTGCGTGCTCGGGCGCGTTCTCTGGTGCTTTTTCGGCGATGGTCGCTATTTCGGCAACCACATTTTCCAGATCGGATGCGACCGGTTCGTAGATGCTTTCCTGTGTGATGGCTTCAACCATAAAAATCGTGAGAACTAATGAGCTCTAGAAATGGAGTGATCATCCGCCGTTGAGACGGTCGTTTTCTTCCTCGATTATTGAATCATCGAGTTTGCGGAACAGTGGAGATGGATTTTCTATAGATGCGCCGGGAACTATGTCTCTACGTACCCAACCGTCTGCAAGAACGTCGCCGTCTGCGAACAGCGTACTGTGTATTTTATCTGCTGAAGTTGGGAGGAACGGGTAAAACACCGTTCGCAGGGTTGCAATTATGTTCAAACCGACGAAGAGTGTGGTGCCTGCCGATTCTTTATCGGCTTTGACTACCTTCCACGGTTCTTTGGAATCGACGTACTGATTGCCATGGCGGGCCAATCGCATTGCGGCACGAAGTCCGTCCCTGAATTGTCGGGATTCGATGGCTTCTGCGACTTCTTCGAGGGCCGTATCGCATGCGGCGAGCGCTGCTTTGTCGTCTTCATCGAGATCTCCTGGAGTTGGGACCGCGTTGTCGAAGTTTCGTGTTGTGATTGTGAGCACGCGGTGAACGAAGTTGCCGAACGTTGCGACCAGTTCGTTGTTGTTAGCCGCGTGGAAGCCTTCCCACGTGAACTCTGAGTCGGAAGTTTCGGGCATGATCGACGCGAGGTAATAGCGGAGCGGGTCCGCCTCGTACCGGGTCAGGAAGTCGGGAACCCAGATCGCGTTACCAGTGCTTTTGGAGAAATCGGCTCCGCGGATGTTGAGGAACTCGTTCGCAACCACGTCGGTTGGCAGGTTAAGCCCGCCATATGCCATCAAAATTGCGGGCAGCAAAATTGTGTGGAACGAGATGTTGTCTTTGCCCTGGAAGTAGTAGGTTTCGCCGTCAGGCTCGACCCAAAACTTCTTCCACTCGTCAGGTTTGCCCTGTTGTTCTGCCCAGGCCTTTGTGGCCGACAGGTAGCCCATCACAGCTTCGAACCAAACGTAGATTCGTTTCGATTCGTAGCCTTCTAGAGGCACAGGAACGCCCCACTCAATGTCACGTGTCATGGCGCGACTGTGCAGGCCTTCGCGGAGCATTCCGAGCGTTTGATTGCGAACGTTTTGTCGCCAGTCGGTTTTGCTTTCGACCCATTCTTCAAGTTGAGTTTGGAATGAACCGAGAGTGAACATCTGGTGGATCGTATCCTTGAAGACAGGAGTCGAGCCATCGCGTTTGCTTCGAATATCGATCAGGTCGATAGGGTCGAGGGTTCTGCCGCAGTTGTCACATTGATCACCTCGGGCGGAATCGAACGCGCAGTGAGGGCAGGTTCCTTCGACGAAACGATCTGAAAGGAATCGTTGTTCGGTTTCCGAGAACGGCATCGACTGGGTTTCTTCAACGAGAAAGCCATTTTCTTTGATGACCGAGAAGAGATCGTGAACGACCTCTTGATGCTTCTCGGTGTGGGTGTGGGTGTATAGATCGTAGGAGAAGGACATATCACTGAGGGCCTTGCTCCAGATCGCGTGATACCGACCCGAAACTTCTTCGGGAGTGACGCCTTCATCGATTGCTTTCAACATCGTTGGCGTGCCGTGCATGTCGGACCCGGAGACCATGGCGACTTCGTTGCCGATAATTCGGTGGAATCGGGCGAAGATGTCGGCTGGGATGTTCATTCCCGCGATGTGCCCGAAGTGTGGTTCGCCGTTTACATACGGCCATGCGACAGCTACGAGAATTTTGCGGGGCAATTGGGTATTCCGAGAATTAGTGATGGGTGGGTGACGATTGCAGCTCAGGCTGATCGTGTCGTAGATGACTTCGTACGGGATTTTATTATAGCGAGAGTGCGGTTGGAATCAGTCTGAAATATTGGTGATAACTAGGTGCCTAATTCAGATCAATTGAGAGGCGATACACCCGGTTCTTTGGCAATCCGGTGAGTTCGATCGCTTTTTCAACGAGCGTGCGTCCTCTTAGGCCGTCGGATTTCAGATCGTTCAGTAAAGAAACTAGCTCGTCGTCAGATATATCTGTTGGTTCATAGTCGCCGGCGCCTTCGATGACTACTACGAACTCTCCGCGTGGTTCGGTGAAATGGGCGATTGCTTCTGCTGCGGTTCCTCTGAACGTCTCTTCGTAGAGCTTTGTGAGCTCGCGACAGATAACGAGCTGACGCTCGGGGTGTACCTCTGCGATGTCTACCAGGGTTGCTTTTATTCGGTGAGGTGATTCGTATATGACTATCGGACCGGGTTCATCTGACGCATTGTTGAGAGCGGTGATTCGTTCGTTTCTTTTTCGTGGAAGGAATCCAAGGAACAGGAATCGGTCGAACGACCAGCCCGTAACCGACAGGGCGGTGACGATTGCTGACGGACCGGGTAGAGGAACGACTTCGTGTCCTGCTGAGACGGCGGAGCTTACGAGTGCTGAGCCGGGGTCGCTAATTCCCGGGGTGCCGGCATCGGTGACGAGTGCCATATCACCCGAGTCGAGTTTCGATACGAGAGCGTCGAGTCGTTCGGGTGAGGTGTGCTCGTGGAGACTTTCGAGTCGAGGTGACACTCCGAGGTGGTTGAGCAGTTTGCGGGTTACTCGAGTGTCTTCGGCTGCCACTGTCGGAACAGTAGAGAGTAGCTCGGAGGCGCGTGCTGTGAGATCGGATAGATTACCGATTGGCGTTGCCACAACGTAGAGGGTCGACACGATTTAGGTTTGTGCGTTGGCTGAATCGAGGATTTTATCGATTGCAGCATTGTGCTGATCGTCAGCGTGATAGGAGCTGCGCACCAGCGGTCCTGAAGCTACGTGCTTGAAGCCCATTTCCAATCCGGCCTGTTCGAGTTCTTTGAACTCTTCGGGTCGGTAGAAGCGAATGATCGGGTGGTGTCGCTTGGAAGGTCGCAAATACTGGCCGATGGTCAGGAGATCGGTTCCGACAGTTCGTAGATCTGCCATGGTTTCGAGGATTTCCGGTTTTGTCTCGCCGAGGCCGACCATCATGCCGGATTTAGAGGGCATGAACGGGTTAATTTCTTTTACCCGCTTCAGGAGTTCCAGCGATACATCGTAGTTTCCGCGTGGGCGAACTTTTCTGAAGACGCGTCGGGTGGTTTCGATGTTGTGGTTGAGGACGTGCGGTCCAGCTTTTACAACGCGTTCGAGAGATTCGAATTCGGCTTCGAAATCCGGTATCAGGACTTCGATCTTGCAGTCGGGTGTTGTGCGCCTGACCTGTGTGATCGTTTGTTCGAATATGCCAGAGCCGAAGTCGGGAAGGTCGTCGCGGTCTACGGAAGTGATAACTGCGTAGCTGAGTTCCATCTGCTTGATAGTCGAAGCGACTCGGATGGGTTCAGCGAGATCGACGGTGCCGGGCCAGCCGGTCTTGACGTTGCAGTAGGAGCAAGCTCGGGTGCACGTGTCGCCGAGGATCATGAAGGTTGCTGTGCCGCGGTCCCAGCATTCTCCGATGTTCGGGCAGGCCGCTTCTTCACAGACGGTATTCAGACCGGCGCCTTTGATCTTCTTGCGAATCTCTAGGTAGTTTTCGCCGCCGGGCGCCTTGACCTTGAACCAGTCGGGGAGCTTCCGTTCGCGAGTTGGCGCACCAGTTTTTTCTATCTTAGAAACCAACGATATGTGTTCGATTCACGTTAGATGAAATGAGAGTCGGGCCTCCCAATTGCGGAGACCGGGGGCGCAACTGCGCCTGAACTAGTTCAGAATAACAGAACGGCAAACGAGTTTGATTTATTTTAAGACGGCTGATTGAATTGGAAAATCCGTTAAGGTGCATGATTTAAAGATGGCGAAACGAAAGCGTAGACAACGCTATAACGGACCGGATCTGACAGAGCATGTGGATCTGAATCCGGGTGATAAATTCGAGATCACCCTCGGTGAGATCAACGACGCTGGCGATACCGTGACCGAGATCGACGGTGCACCGGTGGTGGTTTCTGGCGGCCTACCCGGGGAGTTGGTTATTGCCGAGGTGCAGAAGCGATTTCCTGAGCGGATTGCCGCCAAAGTAGATCGGGTTTTAGAGCCCGCGGCTGAGCGGATTGAGCCAGAGTGCAAGTACTTTCTCACGTGCAGTGGGTGCCAGTGGCAGCATGTTTCGTACGATCACCAGCTCACTTTGAAACGTGAGCGTGTGCAACGTGAAATCGATAAGTACGAGAATCTTTCAGGTGTGAATGTCGACGCTACGGTTGAGAGCGAGAAGCGTCTGGGTTACAGAAATCACGGTCGTTTCACCATCGGCAAGTACGAGGATGCAGGTCAGGTTGGGTACAAGAACATGGTTACCCGCCAGTTTGTGCGTGTCGAAGAGTGCCTGTTGATGGATGACAAGATCAACGAAACGATCGGCCTTGTTCAGGACAAGATGGAAGGCCATACCCAGATGTCGATACGAGTTGGTTCGAATACAGACTCGATGCTTGTTCAGCCACGTATGAACATATCGGGTTTGAGCCTCGTAACGGGTGAACAGCACTACGAAGAGGAGGTCAGGGGTTCTCGGTTCCGGGTGGCAGCATCATCGTTTTTCCAGGTGAATACTGGCCAGCTCTCGAGAGCGGTCGATGAAGTACGCGAGTTACTTGACCTGGATGGAAGCGAGGTGATGGTCGATGCCTACTGTGGTGTTGGCGTGTTCGCAGTTCTTATATCACCATATGTGAAGCGAGTTATAGGGATTGAGGAGTCGGCTTCTGCGATCGAAGATGCGGGGTTGAGCATGAACGGTGCAACCAACGTCGAGTTCATCGAGGGTAAGGCAGAGCATGTTCTTGCTGAGTGGTCCGACGCCGATGAGGTCGATGTGCTGTTGCTCGATCCGCCACGCGTCGGGTGCCACCCGGATGTGTTGGAGTCGGTGAAGAAGCTGAAGCCGAAGAAGGTTCTTATGGTTTCTTGTGAGCCTCAGGCGATGGCAAGGGATCTCGATTTGCTGTGCGATGGTGGGATGTACAGGCTGGAGACGTTACGGCCGGTCGATATGTTCCCGCAGACTCGGCACGTGGAGACTATAAGCATGCTTACGCTGCAGGAATCTCAGGACTAAGGTTTTGGCGAGTTCAGAACAGTACAAGTTGACTCTTGCGAGCGGGTCACCAAGGCGCACCCAGATACTTTCGGGCGCTGGTTTTGAGTTCGATGTGGCTCCTGCCGAGATTGATGAAGATGCGTTTCTTGTTGATGTCGGAGACATTTTGAATGCTGTGCAAAAACTGGCTTTAGCCAAGGCAGATTCGATAGCGTCGAGACGTCCGGGCGAGTACGTGCTGGGTGCGGATACGATCGTTGTTCTGGATGGTGTTGCGCTTGGAAAACCAGAGTCTGCGGAACACGCGCATGGGATGTTGCGCAGTTTGAGCGGTAAGTCGCACGAAGTGATCACTGGTATTGCGATAATTAATCCGATGGGAGAACCTCACACAAATTACGTGAGGACTTTGGTTATCTTTCGTAGTCTGGATGGGGACGAAATTTCTAAATATGTTTCTTCTGGATCATCGTTCGATAAGGCTGGGGGCTATGGCATCCAGGATGGTTCGTTTGCGCCTGTTGCGAGTTACGATGAGTGTTATTTGAACGTTGTTGGGCTGCCTATGTGTGCAACAAGTGAATTGTTAGAACAATCCGGGTTTCCGAATCCCGGCGGAATCGCTTGCTCGGGACACACCAGGCCTAATTCGAATGCGACTGAGTCGGGGTCTCTCTGATGAGTTTCTTCGGGCTTGGCGGGTTTGAAGTCCTTCTAATTGGTGCAATCGCGCTTTTCGTTCTTGGCCCAAAGCGCTTGCTCGAAGGAATTCGAGAGGGGCGCAAGATCTATACGGATCTGAAACGCCAGCGTGATGCGTTGCAGACTCTAATCACCGAGGCGATCGATCTTGAGGATCTCAAGAAGCAGGTGGATCTCGATGGCCTGACGGATAGTGTGAAGACGTTGGAGAGTGATCTGGCGTTCGACCAGGTGGCTGACGATGTGCGGAAATCTGTTGGGATTGACAGTAGTTCGATACCGAGATACGGTCAGTATTCGCGGCCGCCTATCGAGGTAGATCCGGAGATTCGCGACGCGATTCCGGATTTGGATTTGTCAGGCACAAGTGATGATGATGCTTCGGGGGACGAGGACTCGCCAGTTGAGCGTGAGTCTGGCCGTGAATCTGGGAGCGACGCTGATCAGGTGAAGTCTTGAACGACAATGCCATGTCAGTCCTGGCTCATATGAATGAGCTGAAAAAGCGGTTGTTTCGGGTGGCTATCATTGCGGCTATTTTCATAGCGATCGCCGTGGCGAATTTTTCTTTTATCTTCGATCAATTTACCGCTGATTCACGAGAGTTGATCGAAGCCGCTGACGGAAACATTATTCAACTGACTCTCACCGAGGCGTGGGTGGCGGCTGCAAAGTTGGCGGTGATGGTCGGGCTGACGGCGGCGTTCCCTTATTTCCTGTTTGAAATGTCGAGATTTTTCCAGCCGGGTCTTAAAACGAACGAGCGGAAGTACATTTATTTTCTGATTCCCGGCGCGCCGGTTTC
>Ga0209402_10003845_pt1 | contig 14108 bp, 10 predicted proteins | sample ArcticOcean_MG_C_3_FD_187437 | JGI IMG/M metagenome (GOLD analysis project Ga0209402, IMG submission 187437) | Marine microbial communities from western Arctic Ocean - ArcticOcean_MG_CB8_126 (SPAdes) (version 2) | ecosystem: Environmental > Aquatic > Marine > Oceanic | place: Arctic Ocean... | reverse complement strand
TGGAGTTTGAAATGTTCTTTGAATTCCTAAACAAGATATTTTATCTGCAGATAAATTCGAAATATCTTTATCATTGAATAATATTTTACCGCTATTTAAATTTGTTACTCCTGATATCACATCAAAAAGCGTTGTTTTTCCTGCACCATTTGGTCCGACAAGACCAATTATTATTCCTTTACTTATAGAAAAAGATACGTTATCTAATGCTATAAGACCTCCAAATGATTTGTGTATATTTGTACAACCCAATACAAAATTATTTTTTGTATTTTTATGGCTGTTATTTATTTCCATTTGTATAAATTATGAATTTTATACTGGTTGCCACTTACTTTTAAGACAACCAGTATATATTTTTGAATTAACTAATATTTAACTCATCCAAGATGGTTTTGCTATAGCCAATTCTGTATAGGGGGCAGGCCAAACACAACGATGTTCGCGATTTACTACTTGATAAAATGCATGAGGCAACCCAATGGAAGGATCTTTTTCTTCAGTAGGATAACTAGGGACGGTATTATTACTACTTTTTACATGGTATGAACCTGCTACCCCTCGGTGAACAATTTTTTTCAGTGCCTTATTTACAGCAGCATAATCTTTTGGATCGCTAACTGACCTTGCTGCTGTTGCCCACATTTGCATTTCATCATAAATAGGGCCTGCAGCACCAAAACTTGGCTCATCACCATTCCATCTTTTACGATACCTCCTTCTAAATTCATGCCCTATTTTATCAGGCAATAGACCAATAACTGATGACCAAATGACCCCATTTGACATATCACCTGTCACATCAAAATATTCTGGTGTAGATGGAGTAAAAACCTGGTAAATTAGAGATTCTGTTGGCAATTCTGAAAATTGTCTTATGAATAAAGCATCGTCACCTACTATACCATCATTCATAGCAATTATACTCGGTGGATTGTTACGTATTTTAGTGAGAGTTGGTGTCCAATCTGGAATACCATAGGGAACTATTTCAAAATGTGTTTCCTTCCATCCTTCTTTCTCTAGTGCTGGGCGCATTGCCTTATGGATTTGTGCAGAATAACTGTTATCACCAGCTAACACTGCCACAGTTTTGCCATGTTTAAGGAAATCATCGGGAACACTTTTTAAAAAATCTGCTAATCCATAGCCATAGTACGTCCCTGGAGGACAGGTTTGAAAAATCATACTATATTTGTTTGGATTAGCTTCAATATTTTCTGATACTTTGACCTGTGCATGTTGATTTAAATATGGGATTCCAGCTTCTGCTACTAAATCCATATCTGCTGCAGGAGATCCAATTAAATAACCGCAAACTATTGCATCAACTTTTTCTTTTCGAACAAGTCTTTCAAAAGAAGCTCTTACCTGCTCTACAAAACTATCTTGTGCGTCATCTATCACTGCTTCAACTTCATGACCACAAACTCCTCCCACAGCATTTATGTCTTCAATAGCCATAGTAATACCACGTTTAAATTCCTCACCATCTCCGGAAAACATTCCAGTTAGCGGTAAGGGAGCTCCAATTCTTATTTTACTTTTACTTGCAGCAGATACCTTTTTTGAATTCAAAAGCGCTGAACTTCCAATAGTTCCAATAACGCTAGCCTGACCTATTTTTTTAATTAAATTTCTTCTAGTAGTATTATTCATAATCACCTCTTTATTAGAAAATTTGTTATTCTTAAAAATAATTTGTTTGAAGAAACACATAATGAGAAAAATATTATGGAGGCCTTATAACACAAAATAATTTATTACTACTGTTAAATACAAAATATTTCATTTTATCAGTTTAATTTTCGATTTTCGCAAATCTTATAAGTATCTTTCCATGGGTTTAAAGTCTCAAATATTTTACTTGCAATTAAGACATCCGAGTCTTCAAATCTACGTCCGATTATCTGCATCCCTATTGGCAGATTATCCTTACTCAATCCGGCTGGGATTGAAGCTGCAGGATGTCCTGTAAAATTTATCAAGTAAGTTAAGCACCATCCAATCAGAGGGTCAATTATTTCCCCATTAATTTCAGTAGGACCGACTGTATTTCCGTCATTCTTGTTATTTACAGGCATACAAGCGAGTGTTGGTGTAATTAGCAGATTGTATTCATCCAAAATTGTTTGTATATTATCATATATTTCGGTTCTCATTTCTTGGTCCTTGTAATGATCTACTACTTTCATCTTAGAATATTTGTTTAACCAATAATGGTATTCTTGCGGAAAATCATCTTTGTGCTCTTCTAATAAATCTAATCCATTTTTTTTCATATTATTGTGAAAAGATAAGCAACCTGGCATAATTAATCTACACCAAAGATCACTTAATTCATTTTGATTGTATTTTATTCCTACATTCAACTTTTCAACCGTTGCTCCTGCATCTTCAAAATATTTTAATCCTTTTTCTACTACATCAATTATTTCTTTTTCAACAGGAAAAACACCAAAATTTGGACTATATGCTATTTTCCAATTTTTTATATTTGGATTTGAAATTCTGTCAACAAAATTATTTTTGCATCGTATACTGTTAGGGTCACGAGTGTCGTATCCAGATAGGGCAGAAAGTGCTAGAGCTGCATCATCAACCGTCCTCGTGATTGGACCCTCAGACACAAATGGTGTGCCAGCTGCAAATGCATTTGGCCTTGAGATATAAGGTATTAATCCAAATGATGGTTTTAATCCATAAACACCACACCATGCTGAAGGTATTCGTATTGAACCACCTGCATCAGTTCCTTCGGCAATTGGTAACATTCCATCTGCAACAGCCGCGGCACTCCCACCGGATGATCCTCCTGAATTCTTGTTAGTATTAAAAGGATTTCTTGTAGGTCCAAATAGGTAATTATCACACGTACCTCTAAATCCCATCACAGGACTATTTGTCTTTCCGATAATAATACCCCCGCTCTTTTCAATTCTTTCTGCAAAAACACAATAATTGTTAGAAATATTTTTTTTAAATGCTCTGACCCCACCAAATGTAGTTATCCAGCCAGGCTTAAAGTCAAATAAATCTTTTATTCCGACGGGTACTCCATGCAATGGTCCCAAAACATCTTTTTTCATTATTGATTGCTCAGCTTTTTTTGCCTCTTTTCTTGCGTCATCAAATCCCAAATATATTAGTGCATTAAGACTTGGATTCCTTTCTTCAATTAATTTTATTGTGTGTTCAATCAATTCTACAGGTGATATATCCTTATTTTTTATTAAATATATTAGCTCAGTTGCTGATAGATATTTTAAATTAACTAACAAAGACATAAATTATTTAAATAGCAATTATTTTTCATTTTTTTAATAAATGTTAGTTTTATATCATTTAAAATATCAAATAATCAATAAAGATATAAAGACAGTGAAAACAATGGATATTTCACAATGGGAATTCTTTGTCCTTCCGACAAAAGTACTTGATCAAGATGACAGTGGGACTAAAAAGGGATATGAGAATTATGTATAAAACTTTATTCATCTTTTTCCTTCACCAGTAAAGAGAGGAAATAAGTTAAAAAAGTAACATATTCATATTTTGGAATCAGAGACTCTGAGTAGATAATCCAGAGTTACTGAATATGTACAAGAGATTGGCGATTCAATCCCTTTTATTTGCGAACTATAGACCTATGTTTACCATGTGTCAACACTATTATTTTATTGTTAGGGGATTTTACTTGGAGGGTGTCTGACTGTGAAGAATTAGGTGGGGGTCAATCATGGTAGAAGATGGCTGGGCATTTCCGGGAGTAGAGAAATGCATAATTCAACAATCCATCATTGTTTCTTCAGACAGTTGATCCACAACTGCTTCCAAACTATCCGTTCGTTCATAGCATGAAAGCTGTCTATCCGCACTTGAACCTTCTTTGAGTAGGGTGAATATGTATTCTACATCCTTTCTGGTTCCAAGAGGATCAAGAACATCGTCAATCAACTCAATCAATTCCTTCGCCAATTCACATACTGGAACCTCGGTCTGCTTGCTAAAATCGATGAGTTTCCCTTTGACACCATCTTTAATTGCACGCCATTTGTTTTCTGCAATCATGGAACTCCTGTAGGTACGCCACGATTGATTCAACAGACGGAAATGGTGCGCAATAACCACCAATGGTTCTCCTATACTGATAATGAAGAAGCTCTTCCAGTTTAGTTTACGTCAGATTTGGAGGCAACCAACCTCCTCAATCTGAAACACATTCTTAAATCTCACTGATACTCAAAAAAGGACCGCCACGTGCCGTAAAAACGTGGTGAGTAAAATAGGGAAACATTTAAACAATTTTATTTTTTTCTTGATAAACAATTTGTATTAGTATAAATTGACTTTACATGACCTGATTTTCTATGTTCAAGTTGTGATTTCCCCAACAACCTGGCGTCAATAATTACGCAGGAATTTTGAGGACAAATGCTTTGCAAAAAGATTTGCCTCCAACACCTAAGACGGAGAGTGCTATGAGTGAAGAAAAAATCGAAGTTCAAAATAAAATATCGAGTCGGCGCAAATTTATTACAACTTCCGCTGTCGCTGGACGTGTTAAGAAGATTCAAATTAAAATTGCAGGTAGTCTGATGAAAACGCTGATAGGAGTTGCTTGCGGCCTACTTGTTTGTGTCGGCATTGCCCAAGCCAAAACAACGGTGACTTGGGGAATGTGGGGCAGCCCTGCAGAAATTAAGACCCATCAAAGAGTTGCGGATGCCTTCATGGCGTCTCACCCCGATATTCAGATAATCCTGTGGGGGCAGCCTTGGGGAGATTACTTTACCAAGCTCAAGACTCTCTGGGCGGCAGGGGACAAGGAAGGTATACCCGATGTGCTGTTCCTATCACCGGTGGTGACCTATGCGGGACAGGGTGTGCTTGAGCCGCTTGATCCGTTCATTAAGGCCTCCGGTTATAACACATCGGATTACTGGCCATCACTTTTAGATTTTGGAAAACTGAAGGGAACGATTTATGGCTTGCCACGCGACATCGGTATTGAAGTCCTTTACTACAACAAGGACATCTTTGACGAGGCGGGTGTATCTTATCCTACCAATTTTTGGACATGGGATGACCTGAAAGCTGCGGCGAAGCAACTTTCAAAGATCACTACCAGTGGTCGGGTACAGCGCTATGCCCTGGGAGCGGAAGGGGGCAAGTACCAGTTGTTTCTGGGACAGAACCGTGGCAGCATCCTTAATGATATGGTCAATCCAACGGCCTGTACATTGTCAGAACCAGTCGCAGTTGAAGCAATTAGTTTTTTTGCGGGGCTGATGGATGAAAAATTGGCTATGCGACCCTCTGCACTTAGTCAGGCTGGCGGTGATGCTGGTGTGTTTCAGAGTGGACAAGCAGCTATGATTATTCAGAATGCCAGTCGAATTTCAGCTTTTAATGCTGCCAAAATGAATTATGATGTGGCTGCAGTACCGATACCTGCAGGTGGGCAGCGTTCTGGTACGGCCGGTGGTGCAGCTTGGACAATGAGCAAGTACAGTGATGACAAGGATACCGCATGGACATTCCTCTCATGGTTGCAGAGTACCGAGGGGGGCCAGATGGTTTACTCTACTTCAGGTGAAATTTTACCAGCGCTTCGTTCCACTGCAGTGTCTGACGCTTTCCTTGGAATCAATGCTCCACCAGCAAATCGTGCCGCATTCATAATTGAAGGAAATAATGCAAAAAAGGGACGTTCAGGCTACTTTCCTAACTGGGGCACTCTTAACGGCAAAGTGATCTCACCAAATCTTAGTCGGATCTGGTCAGGTAGTGAGCCTGTTCGTTCAGTACTCGAGCAAACTTGTAAGGAAGTAAACTCTTTCCTCCAAAGCAAGGGACTGGGCTTCTAGTTCCTACTGATTTTTGTGGGTTCGTCTATAACGAGGAGCCCACAATAGAGATTGTTTACTTAAAGATAGATATGTGAAAGTAAGGAACTTGAACGGTTGTATGTTACACTGAAGAGTGAGATGCATTCACAAAGTTACTGACCAATGAGAAGCAATCTATAGGAAGAAACGTTCAATTGCAATTGAGTAGGTCAATTCAAACACACTTAATCATTTAGGTAGAATGATGTCCAGGACTTCAATTGTTTGTTGCTCTGAAGAGATGATATCTCTGTCTATTAGGCTGTGGTACTCTATGAAAACTCTTTAATGTTTTCAAGTTTATCAAAGTAGGTTCATGTATATCTATTCTTGAACACTCACCCCACGAATTTCCCCGATGGAAAAATCAACTCCCTTTTTTTCCCAATGGGGGCGCTGGAGTTCCCGCCAACAGAGCGAGGGGTATCTTTTCTTGCTCCCAAGTTTACTTGGATTTACTGCGTTCGTATTGATTCCTGTCTTAATATCGTTAGTTCTTAGTTTCACAGAGTGGAATCTAATACAACCTATAAATTTTGTAGGTTTTGAAAACTACTACGAGTTGTTAACTGCCGACCGAATTTTTTTGAAGGTAGCAGGTAATACCATAATTTACGTTATTTTAATTGTCCCAGTGCAGCTACTGTTGGGGCTGATCTTAGCTGTGGCCCTGAATCAGTCTATTCGTGGAATTATTTGGTATCGGTTAGTGATCTTTATGCCAGTCATCACTAATATTGTGGCAGTTGCAATTGTGTTTCAGTTTTTTTTAAACAGAGATTTTGGAATTGCAAGTGGCTGGATCTGGCAGATTGCCGATGCCACAGGTTGGGCGGTTGCACCGCCTGATTGGTTGAACAGTCAAGAACTATCAAAAAGTGCGGTTGCCATGCTAACCATTTGGAAAAACGTGGGTTTTTCGATGGTGATTTACTTGGCTGGCCTTCAAGGGGTACCTGAGTCGTTATATGATGCTGCTCGTGTTGATGGAGCTGGGAATTGGCAGCGTTTTTTTCATGTCACCGTTCCAATGGTAAGCCCAACGACCTTTTTCTTGATCATTATCCAAATGATTGGAGCGTTTCAATTGTTTGCTGAGCCCTATGTTCTCACGAGGGGGGGGCCAGCGCAATCATCACTATCCGTGGTTCAGTACATTTATCAGAATGCTTTTGAATATGGGTTGATGGGCAAGGCAGCTGCTATTGCATGGCTGCTCTTCTTGGTGATCATGATACTGATGATTGTTCTAACCTGGTCGCAACGACGATGGGTACACTATGAATCTTAACTTATTTGAAGCTCGTAATAATCATAAGGGAAAGAAATAATGTACATAAAGCTTCGGAGAGGATTTTTACATCTTGTTTTGATGCTTGTCGGCTTAATTATGCTGCTGCCTTTTCTTTGGATGTTAAGCACATCGCTAAAAAATCCAAAGGAAATATTTACCTATCCACCTACCTGGATCCCAAGCGAGATTCGTTGGGAAAATTATTTGGATGCCCTTACTGTGGTGCCATTTGGCCGATACTATGTCAACAGTATCGTGGTAGCGTTGTCGGTGACTTTCATAGTTTTGATCACGTCGTCTTTAGCAGCGTTTGCTTTCGCACGACTTAAGTTTCGCGGGCGAGAGATTATTTTTTTTACTTATCTTGCCACCTTGATGATTCCTTTCCCTGTACTTCTCATTCCGAACTTCCTGATCGTGCGAGAATTTGGTTGGTACGACACTTATGCTGCTCTAATTCTACCACCAGCATTTTCAGCAGTTGCAACCTTTCTCTACCGTCAAGCATTCCGGGGAATACCAACAGTGCTTGATGATGCTGCGAGGATAGACGGGGCATCCTCATGGCAAATCTGGTGGAAAGTTATTATGCCCAATGCAGGTCCAGTGACGGCAGCTTTGGGAATTTTTACTTTTTTGGGCAATTGGAACGAGTTCTTGTGGCCTTTGGTGGTGACTAACAGAGTAGAAATGCGCACAATCCCAGTTGGGCTTAGTTCTTTTCAGGGACAGTACAGTGTGCAATGGGAACTTCTTATGTCAGCAGCTGTCATTGCGTTATTACCGATTGTAATCATCTATCTTTTTGCACAAAAATGGATTATTCGTGGAATTACTATTTCTGGAATGGGAGGTCGCTAAATTCTTCCTGATCTTGTAAAAGTGGTCCTTACTCTAATACTAAAATCATTGCTATTCAAATGGTCTAAAGTCCAAATGAGGAAGCAGTAACAAACGGCAAAGCAGATTTTTTCTCAATGAAAGGTTGATTGTATATGAAATTACTAGCGATATTTGCACATCCCGATGACGAAGTTTTCTCATGCGGAGGAACTCTTGCCAGATATGCTGATGAAGGCCATCAGGTCAGCCTTATCTGTGCCACACGAGGAGAAGAGGGTGAAATTGTCCACCCAGACATGGAGCCCAATAGTTACCCAAAAGGTCCGGAACGGGGTTTATTACGTGTTGATGAACTTGCGGCTACTTGCAAAGCTCTAGGAATCTCCCCTCCAATTTTCTTGGATTATCAAGATTCAGGCTTCCCAATTGAAGTTGGTTTACAGAATCCACAAGCCTTCATGAACGCAGATATTTTTAAAATTGAGGAAAAAATACTGGATCGCATTGGTTCTATTCATCCGGAAATCATCATCACCTTTGATCCTCATGGTATGTATGGTCATATCGATCACATCACAATTCATCGTGCTGCTCTTGCGGCCTTCTGGTCAGCGGGAAGCGTGATGCAGCCTGCACCACAAAGGCTGTATTATCCTGTTAGAACTGTCACTCAGATGGAAGAAATGCAAAGGAGATTTGCAGGTTCTTCAAACTCCGATCTTGACCCTAACATATTCGGAGTATCTGATGACTCAATCTGTGCTCAAATTGATATTTCTCGTTATGCTGATCGCAAACGTTTAGGTGTTTATGCACATCGGTCTCAGTTTGGAACGGAAGAGCACATTAACGAATTGCTCGATGGTCGCCCCGACTTTTTCAGGTTCGAAACCTTTGTGCTCGGGGGTGCTCGTGGAGGATTCCCAGCTGATCGATTGAATGACCTCTTTGATGGAGTAGGCTAACAATACTCAGGAATTGATGATTAATGTTTCAAAATTTCAGTTGATTACAGCAGATTTTTATATTTTATGACTTGAAAGACATATACAGCATTTAGATCCAATTGACGTCTTTATTTAAGCTTCGATTATCGCTTTATGAGTGACTACAATTAAGTTAAACCGGAAGAATAAGAATAAAATGCTGATCAAAGGAATTAACATTAGTGGATTAGTTTTGGCAGTTTGTTTCCTGTTAGCAAGACCATTTGCATCTGATGGCCGGGAAATTGTAAAAACATTTGACCTTCCCGGAACAGGAAAGGTTAGTGTACGGTCCGAAAAACTGTCCAAACAAAAGTTATCCTGTTCTGCCGGCTTCATCACTCACAACCTTGACCACTACACCTCTGTAGACGGAGACACGGTGGACCAGTTCGAGGCTAATGGTGCCGGTGTTGCCTTGGGGGATCTTGATGGCGATAGTGACCTTGATGTTGTACTAGGGAACCACTCAGGTAATAACACTATACTATGGAACCAGGTTACTCAAAACATGGATGATGGGTTTTTTCCAAATTTTATAAGTGAACACATGTCCTTTGGTAATACAAGAGCAGTCAACTTGGTAGATGTGGACGCAGATGGCTGGCTTGATATCGTCATGACCCGCCGTAACGGTGCGTTCAACTACTTAAGAAATACCGGCCAATCTGATTATACGGACAGTTTTAACGGCATTCAAAGAGCGTCAGGCACTAGTTTTGTTCAACAGGTGTTGCCCGGAATTGCTTGGCCAGCCTACGCCTTGAACTGGGCGGATCTTGACCTTGACGGAGACCTTGACTTGGTTACCGGCTCATACGACGCCAGTCTATTGGAGAACCAAGGCAACGATTTCCTGATTGGTAACGGTGCAGGTGTTTTGATATACATCAACCAAGAAGGTAAATATGTCCCCAATCGGCTGGCAGAAAAGGCACAGGCTATGGCTATCGCGTTTTTTGATATTAATCGGGACGGATCGAAAGATATTGTTGTTGGAAATGACTTTGCTGTGCCTGATTACGCCTGGCTGCGTATGGCTACGACCTCCTCTTCAGGAAATATCAATAGTAAAGAGAAAATATTAGAGTTTCCTTGGAGTCTGCAAGTCAATGGTTGGATTCCAACTTCCTTTGATACCACAAGTTACAGTACCATGAGCCTGGATGTTGGTGACGTGGATAATGACCAAATTTCGGAACTATACTCTACTGACATGATGCCCTACGATGAGACGGATACCACTGTGGCAGCCTACGAGCCTTTGATGGCAGACATGGACCATAACCGAAATGCAGGTGATCCTCAGATCATGGCCAATGTTCTCTTGGTTAATACTGGAGTAGTTGGATATCAGGATGCTGCGCGACCAAGGGGACTTGATGCCACAGGTTGGAGTTGGTCAGCCAAGTTCGGTGATTTAGATCAGGATGGTCTTCTAGATTTGTATGTCGTAAATGGAATGGCTGAGTCAACCGTATTTGCTCATTTAGACAATCACGAACTGATAGAAGCTAACCAAGTCTTTCGCAACATTGGTAATGGCTATTTCAAGCCGGTACCGGAATGGAAACTTGGATCAACTTTCGGAGGTCGTGGTATGAGCATGGGGGACCTGGACGGTGATGGTGATCTTGACATCGTGGTCAACAATTTACGAGGACCAGCTCAGCTCTTTGAGAACCGCCTTTGCAGTGGTGAAAGCCTGCAAGTCGATTTGCACTGGCATAACGACTCATCCTTGGCTTTTCAACCTCAAATGGGCGAAATTAGAAACACTCGTGCAATTGGAACAGTTGTCTATCTGAAAACTAGTGCAGGCAATTTCAAGCGTGATGTTCGTGTTGCCAGCGGTTACCTCTCAGGTGATCCACCACGGTTACATTTCGGATTTCCTACCAATACATCACTTTATTCTCTTGAAATTCACTGGCCTGATAATGTCGTTTCAATAGTGACTGATTTATCCCCACAGACGTTGCTGAAAGTCTCACGCCTTTCTGGATTTTTCAGAAATTCAAGAATACCGCAAAAGGACTCGGTTGTTGATCAGAAAAAGGAAGAAAAAGATAGAAACATAAAGCAGGCTTATCCACCAAAAATTGAATGTGATGCACTAAATAGACAGAGTGAGTGTTTGAAGGTAACTAATGTACTGTCCGAAGAAAGGTTTGACCAACAATTGCGAAAAATCATCGCCCAACATGGGCTTACTGGTGAGCCAAGAAATGCCCATGACATGTCCTCCATTAATGAGCCGTTGGCTCAATTAGGCAAAAAACTGTTTTTCAGTAAAGCTTTGGGCGGGGATTTGGATTCAGCCTGCGCTAGTTGCCACCATCCCATGTTGGGTGGAGGGGATGCCCTTTCGGTCTCTATCGGTGTTGGTGCACACGACCAGGATCTGTTGGGTTCAGCTAGAACACATCCAGAAGGTCCAACTGTTTCACGCAATGCTACAAGTACATTTAATGTGGCATTTTTTAACCATGTCCTAACCTACGATGGGCGATTCGAGAAACTTGACACGTTGAATATCATTGATGGAACATCCAAATTTACCAATTCATCATTACAGAGTAGTATCCGTACTCCAGATTCACTTTTTGGTGAGGCCGATCCAAATGCTGGAGATGACTTAGTGGCAGCCCAAAGTCGGTTCCCCCTTACTATGCTTGATGAGATGCGGGGTTTCGAATTCGAGGCACACAGACCCGGCAGATTTGTAAGGCGTCACATCAGTGCTAGGTTAGGTAACTATGGTGAAGGCAAGGGGGAATTGAAACGTAATAGGTGGCTGACTGAGTTTCAATCTGTTTTCGGAAATACAGATAACCCAAGGAATTTGATTAATGAAAATAACATTGCAAAAGCCCTTAGCGCCTATCAACGTTCTCAAGTATTCGTGGATACTAGTTGGCGGGCGTATGTACAAGGTAACAACAATGCTATAGATAAGTCAGCAAAACGTGGCGCGCTAATGTTCTTCCAGTCCGAAGACGAAGGTGGAGCAGGCTGTGCTAACTGTCATAGTGGTGACTTCTTCACAGATGAGCAATTCCACGTCTTAGCCCTGCCACAAATTGGACCAGGTAAAGAAGATGGTCGGTTCCACGATGACTATGGTCGCTTCCGCGTAAGTGGAAATCCTATAGACTTGTATGCTTTCCGAACACCAACCTTGTTCAACGTTGAAGTTACAGGACCATACGGACACGACGGCGCATACGTAAACCTGAAAGGTATAATCAAACATCATCTAAACCCAGCTCAGGCTGTGGAACTTTATGATGTCACTCAAGTAAACTCGGCTTTAAAGACACAATTTCTCGACTTAAATACTAAGAAGGCCTTATCCAAACTTGAAGAGAACCGCAAGGCACTAATACATGCCATTCAGGAAATCAGATTAAATAATCAACAGGTCAACGACCTAACAAGCTTTCTTTTGACACTAACAGACTCCTGTGTCAAGAGTGTAACATGTCTCGATCCTTGGATGCCAAATAACGACGAGACTGACCCTGATGGATTGCGGCTCAAGGCCAGAATGTTAACTTCGGTTGCTCGATAACTCTAATCCAGAAATATTCTGAAGATTATATCTCGTTAAAAAGCAAGGAGTGGTCCCTTTGAAAACTAAAATGACATGCCTGTAGAAAGGTGAAGGCTTAAGTATTTCATTTTTTCAAGTGAACTTGTTTGCTAAAAAAATCAATTTTGTTATCTGAAAGCAGGTGCAGTCAGAATAATTTTGATGGACTTTAGGTAAGATATTTGTTCAGAGGAGTAAATGAAAGAGAAAGAACATTTACCATTTACGACTTTATAGATATATTTTAGCAAAGTAAATGAATTTGATTGATTTACTTTAAATCTTATCTTCCTAGCAAGGTCAGTCACATCTTCTCCTGTGAGTAACGACCACTAATTCTTCACAGTCAGACAATCAACACAAATATGATTAACGATTTTACATCCGCAAATCTGGTAAAAATGAACTCCACAACCTTCCCCAATTCTTGTAAAACAACCCAATTGGTGGTACATGTTGGATTCTTCTAAACAAACCAATTAGGTTGAGAATCCACAATTTTGCGGAGCGTTGGGATATGTCGAAGTTTATTGAACTGACCAAGACGATGTGCTGTTTAAGAATCAAATAGTTAATGAGAATGAAACATAGATAGGCTATCAAAGCCATGCATTCGGGCGCTAGAAACTCGCTCCGCTGATAGCTGCAGTTGTGACAAAGAGAATGAATCCAAAGATCGAATATCTTCCTGATGACAATGTAACTGAAACCTTGGACCATGAACTCCGTAGTTTGCTAACAACTTGTTTCACCAATCCGGAAGATGTTGTCTTCAGAGATCGACGGTATTTTCGGGAGCCTTACCCCCATCGGTGGGTTATACGTGACGAGAACAATGCAATTGTTGCGCATATTGGTGTACACGAGAAGCAGGTTGAAACCGAAGGCCGTACGCACCGTATTGGTGGGATTGCAGAGGTGTGTGTGCATCCAGATTACAGAGGGAAAGGCTACGTGCGAATGATTCTGAAATGCATACATGCGTGGCTATCCGAACATGGCTTTGCTTTTGCCGTCCTGTTTGGGGATACACTTGTTTATCACTCTAGTGGTTACGTACAGGTCACTAACCTGTTTCTTGGAGGAAGTCAAGAGGGATGGAAGCAGATCAACGGAATGATCAGAGATCTGTCTGGAACGCCTTGGCCAAGCGGAGATGTGCACTTATCCGGTCCGGGATTCTGACAAAGCACATCCAAAACTACCCCAGCTTAACAGCCGAGCTAGATACTCGACCAGATGGCCCACTAATACTAAGTAGTCAGACAAAACTTCACAATCTTCTCAATTCTTGTAAAACAATCCTCAATATCTTTCTAAAATTCCATTCTGGAGTATATTTTTTACTGAAAAATCTTGTACTCAGTAAAGAAAATAATTGGCAGTAATTTGGCAATACTGGCAAGACCTATACCCCTATTTAGGCTATATTGGCAATAATTGGCAGTGTTTTTGAGCTTTTTAAAGTGAGTAATATTTTGGATTTAACTGCTGATATT
>Ga0209402_10003840_pt1 | contig 14115 bp, 23 predicted proteins | sample ArcticOcean_MG_C_3_FD_187437 | JGI IMG/M metagenome (GOLD analysis project Ga0209402, IMG submission 187437) | Marine microbial communities from western Arctic Ocean - ArcticOcean_MG_CB8_126 (SPAdes) (version 2) | ecosystem: Environmental > Aquatic > Marine > Oceanic | place: Arctic Ocean... | reverse complement strand
CGCTGAACGAGAACCGATGTAAAACGCTTGGTCGCTCTGGCGTGTCAGCCGATAGGTGTATCGATATTTGGGTTTCATCATTGTGTGTATTGTCTCATGTCTAACAGGAAAGTCCTAGTGTTTTCTTTTATTACTGGCATAGTTACGTTCCGTCTGACTGTTTCTTGGCATCTTTACCGCCCCTTGCGGTGGACTAGGGTGGACTACTGTGGAGTTCCATCCCACTTAACGAGCGGGGAAACCCGAAGGCTCCCCCGATATTCAGAATCATTCAGAGAGTTTTAGTCGTCTCTGCTCGGTCCCTTCCATGCCCGCCACGTCATCCACGAATACAGCAGTCCGGCGAAGAGAATCACCCAACCCCGCGGACTCGCAAACGGTACGAGAAACATATATGCCATGCCGAAGATGAACACCGCACATCCGATGCACGGCGCCATCAGATACCATGAGAGAACGTCTCTCTCGTATCTGCGGGTGCGGCCCGCCAACCAATCACACAAAGATGGCAGCATCCTAAGCTCCTGTTCCGCTGCCGCTTTCCGTCGTCTCCATCACATCGGCCTCGGCGGGGGTCGCCTGCGCGGCCTCACGGACTATGCGCTTTACCGTCATGTCGCGAAGATCACCGATCTCCCACTGCTGGGCCCCAAGAGGAACACCGGCGAGGAACACCGGGAAGGTATAGGACACAACCTTCTTCCCCTTCCGCACAGCGAGGACCTCCAGCTTCTCGACGCGACGGATACCGGACATCTGTGTCGGCAGTCGATACATCGTGTCCTTCCCGTTCTGCGTCATGATGTCCCTGAGCTTGGGGTCATCCACTGCGAGAGTACCACCCTGCTCTTTTGCGAGTTCAAGGATCTTGTGAAACAAGCGCGGCTTGCGAGTACGTGTCGTTGGTGTCGTCATTATATAAAGTACTTTCTCAAAAGGTTATGCGAGGTATGGCACAACCGTGTTTACGAACACGCGGTTCTTCGTCGTTGTCACATTCGACTTCGTGAAGGCACCCGCGATCTTCCTAGCAGTCCAACCACTAGTATCTTTCGATGAGAAATCTTCCTCATCGAGGTCGAGCTTGGCAGTGCTAACCAGCACCAAACTATCATAGTAAAAGAGTTCGCCCTTGGCATCGAAGGCACCGTTCGCCTTGAGTCCTTGCGATAGCTTCGCCTCGAAGTCAGCGGGGATTTCGTTCCTGCGGTCGGTGCCGCAGGCGCGGAGATCAAACGGAATCAGCGACGTGCTATACATCCGAGAGGCACCATACTTGACAGCGGTCTTCGCTTCCCTGTTGCTCACGATGTGGATTCTCACGACGCGGGCACCGTGCCGACGTTGGATACTATCGACGAGCATGGCCGCTTCCGCATTCTCCAGCATCCGCCAGCGGTCGTCGCGCCAGACTACGTCGTTGTACATCTTGCGCGTGACGGTATCACGGTAGATCCCTATGCCTCGCATGGCATGCCATTCCTTACCATCGGCGGGGTTGACTGTGTTGTAGCGCGTCCCGCAGTTATCGTCACCATCCGTCATGACGATCAACGTCATCTTCTCAAGGTTCCGCGCAGCCTTCAGCTTCGCAACCATCCGCTCCGCAATGAGCAACCCACTGTTCAGCGGGGTCATGCCGAGGTGGACATGCGGCATGCGGAGCGACCGGCGGGTGGCATTCATTTGATACGCGAGTCCAGAGAGAACCAACTGTTGATTCTTCAGGGCGCCCGCGGTCGAGTCAAACAAGGTGATCAGTTCGCATCCAATCGGATTCACCGTCAGCGGCGGCATCATCGTGGCGGCGTCATCCGTTTCTTCACGGAGCGACTGAAACAAGAACGCTTGCACCGGGATATTCACTTTGGTCGCGAAGGTGGTGAAGAGCATCACTTGGTCCAGCACGTCACCAATGACGCCACTCATCGATGATGACCCGTCGATCAGCAGGATGATCCCGTGAGACTTGCCATTCGGGAGAATCGTGACTTGCTGGAAGATGTCCTCGCGGAACTTGTAGGATGCCAGCTTGTTCAAGTCAATGCGACCCGAGCGTGACGTACGCGCACGTTCCATCAGCTTCGCAGACTTCCGTCTATCGAACTCCCGCGCCATGTGTTGAATCGTCGTGGCATACTTGCGGTTGAAATCGTCAAGGTGCTTCTGTGCGTGTCCTCGCCCCGACCAGCCCGCCGCGTCGGTTCTATTGAGGTACACGATACCGTCCTCAACGAATCGCTTCGAACTGACAACGAGACCGCCAAGCACCGTATCCGTCAGCGGCGCGAGGTTGACTTGATCGGGGTCGGCCGAATCGTCGGTTTGACTAATCGATTCCAGTGCGTCCGAATTCGCTTTGTCGGTTTCCGCACTCGGATCCGTGGTGGATCCGGGGGTCGCTGGTGACCGTCCATCCGTATTCTCCGGAGGCGCATCACCCGTGCCAGGAGCAGGAGCAGCATCGTCCTTCGAATCGTTCTTTGTCTCCGGCGCAGGAGCATCGTTCTCTTTTGTGTCCGGCGCACCAGCATCAGGGTCCTTCGATTCCGATTCCGATTCCGATTCCGATCCCGGTTTCGATGCAGTCTCGCCGGTTTCGTCAGAGTCCAGCGGCGCAGACTTCGGGTCCGCTTGCGCGTCCTCCTCTTCCTCGTTCTTCTTCTTTTGTCCGTTCCACATCTCTTTCGCAAGTGCGACGATCTGTGTCATAGTGCGGCACTTGCCTAACCGCGACAGTACCACCCGCTCATCATCCGAGAAGGGCACGTCATGGTGGGCACCGATTTTGTATTCGATGTTGATACGGTCGATGAAGTCATACTCCGCGACAGGCTTCTCTAGTTGGAAGATCGGGCCGTGATCAACGAAGTCCTTGTATCCGCGTGAGAATGCTCCACGCAGCCCAGGAAACTCATCCTTGATTCTACGTTCGATTCGCACGTCTTCAAGGACATTGATGTAGGTGTGCAAGCCGGGATAGTTCGCAGCGTCTTTTAGCGCGTCAAGATCGTCCGAGTACAGCGCGTGTCCAACCTCATGACCAATCAGCAGGTCATACTGGTCGACGCTGATGTTCTCCCACTTCGGAAGCGTCAGGGTTCGTCCCTTCAGATCGAACATCGCGGTCGGCACGTTCGCGTGACGCACACTCAAATTCTCTCTCGCAAGCAGTCGCGCTAGCCCGCGCTTCGTCTCGTCGAGGTGCGACTGCCATGTCTCTTTTCTCAATCTCATAATACAATTATAGATCGAAACGGCATCTCATGTCAAATGGGATGTCGCTGTAAGTCCTTGTAAACACAGGGTTTAGGTGCTGCCGAAAACATGCTTTTTTACTGAGCAAAAACGGCGATCTTTTTTTATTTATTTGGTCCCTCCCCCAAGTCCTGTGTTTGCAAGGACTTACGGGAATACCCATAAGTCCTGTGTTTGCAACGACTTGCGTCATACCTCTAGCTCCAGCGGTCCCGGCGTGACACGCGGTCCCGGCGTGACCCGTCGAGTGCTATCCGCGACGCGTGACGCGAGAACCTTCAGATTCTCCTCGGCGCGAGCATCTTTAGTCGCACGTCCAGCCGCCAGCAGCGCCGCGGCGCCTTCGCGGTCACCGGACCGTCGAGCAGAATCGATCTGCTGCTCTAGCGTCTCGTTACGCGGAAGGAACGGAAACAAGGGCGCGTTGCTTCCGAGTACTTCAAGTCTGAACTTCAAGTAGTCGAGCGACGCCCGGCCGAGGTACGCGATTAACGCATACTTGGCCAGTTCAACGAGCAACTCGCTGATGGTGATCAGGGGATTTTCTAGCATGGGATTCCTTTCAAGAGTGCATCTCTGTGGCCCACATGATGTGCGCCGCGGCCATTCATAAGCGCGTACCATTGTCTGGTAGTTGAACCCCGTCGCGACGACTCTGGTTGCCCTCGGTGCGTCCCGAAGGCTTTCGTCCGCCAACCAGTCCGTGCTGCGTCGAGTGGTGACCATCCACGCTTGCGTGTTGGACGCCAGGACTTTCGTCTATTGTCCGAACGCATCGAGATAAACACATGTCGCCTAAAGGGATTAGAACGGAGCATTGTCTGGCTCCATCTGCGCGAGGATGGCGTCCAATTCATCTACCCGTGTTGCCTGTTCGTGATCTTCTCGTGACGCGAAGCAGTCCGTGCACGCCACCGTGCCTGTGATAATGCTGTCTTCGTCGATACTGAACGTGGAACACGCCCCATCAGTATCCTTCCGCCACTTCGCGCTCAGTTCTTTCAGCTTCGCTCGCGTGTCAGTCATGCGGTGTCCTTTGATTTTGCGGTGATGGCGGCGGCTGTCTCCCCCACCTCCGCTAGAAACATGTCGCCTAAAGGGATTAGAACGGAGCATTGTCTGCCACCGGACTCGCCGTCCAGCTGGACGTGGGGTCACCGAAACCGCGCTCAGGTGTCACTATCGCAGCGCCGTCCGCAGCAGGGACATCCGGTACCAACTCAGGGTTGAGCTTCGCGTAGAAGTCAAGGAACTTCGCTTGCACCGACTTGTCGAAGCGGTTCAAGCAGAGCGTCAGCGCCTTGTCCTTATCACCGAAGATGAAAAAGGTCTTGGTGATATGCACCAAGCGCCGCGTCGAGATTTGATCCTCGATGCCATCCTCATTGAAGGTGACGCGAATCGCATCGGCCCACTTCGCGAGGGTTTCGAAGAACAGCGAGACATCCGACGTGACTTCGCCACCGAACGTTTCGAACGTCTTGGCGAGGATCTTCTTCTCGACCGCGACACTCGGATACGTTTGCTCGATGGTGAAGTTGAACCGCTCAAGGAACGCTTCATTCAGCATGTTCGTGCCGATGTACTTCCCATCTTCCGAACCACGACCCTTGGTGTTCGCAGTCGCAAACACCGTGAAACCGGGATTCGGCGCAATGGTAATGCCGAGCTTCTTGATGGTGAGAGGGTTTCCCTCAAGCACGGGTTGAAGGCACATCACCTTCGGTCCCGCAAGGTCGACTTCGTCGAGCAGCAACACCGCACCGCGCAGCATCGCGACCACGACAGGTCCGAGTTCGAACACCGTTTCGCCATCCTTCAGGCGGAACCCACCGATCAGGTCGTCCTCATCGGTTTCCCCGGTGATATTCACTCGGATGTATTCACGCGCCTCAATGGCACACGCTTGCTCGATCTGAAACGTTTTCCCGTTTCCCGAATGACCCGTGATGAACACAGGGCAGAACACGCGTGACGCGATCACGCGACGAACGCTATCGAAATCCCCGAAGGGCACGAACGCTTTTGACTTCGTCGGCACTCGCGCCAGCAGGGAGGCCTCAGCGACAAGATCCTGTATCCGCGACGTGATGTCGTTCGTACTGGAACCCTTGGTCACCGCGAACGACAGCGCCGCGTCAGCATTTGACGTGACAAGTTCAGACGCATCGACGGTGGCTGCGGCCGCCACAGGCGCGACATACGCGACGGCTTTTGGTGCGCGTGGTTTCGACACTCGCGTCGACCCCCCGGCCGCAGGCACGAACCCGCGCAGATCAAACGATCCCCGCGATCCACCCTTGGGTGCTTCCAGAATGATCCACCGCGCCCAGACGCCCGTGCGTTCCTTGTAGTCGGTCAGATCCTTGCGTGTCACCGAGCCGCCATACGTGCTGCGGATATCGTCGGTGATCGCGTTTTTGTCGATATTCATAATAATGTTATTTTCCTTTGAATGAAATGAACGGTTTTAGCTGACGCCCGTCCAACGGGCGCGCTCAGTGTACGAATCGGGCGAGAAGACGTTCCCGCGTGTGTAGTTGGTCGCAGGTGCTTTCCACGTCGCCGCCTTGAGGATATCACCCACCACGTGCCCCAGCTTGGGGTCGTCCTTGGTGACGATCCACGAATGCGCGGAATCGCTGTCCTCATACATGCGTTTGACGACCTTGAGACGTTTCGTCCCAGTCACCGTGTAGAACGCGGCATCCTTGTCTGGTACTCGATGGTACTCCTCAACGGTATACGACCGGTAGTCGTTGACAAGGTGCGTCAGGTAGGTGGTCACAGCGGCGCTCGCGCTGTTCAATGTCTTATCTCTCAATCTCATAATACAATTATAGATCGAAACGGCATCTAATGTCAAATCGGGTGTCGCGCTAAGTCGTTGTGAATACAGGGGTTAAGTGCTGTTCAAAACCTACGAATTTCTGGAGCAAAAACGGCGATCTTTTTTTATTTATTTGGTCCCTCCTGTAAGTCCTTGCGGATGCTGGACTTGCAGCGGCGGCCGCAGGGCGCGAGGGGGGGGTATTAGTAGGGCCCGGGGGGGTCTTGGGACTCCCGGGCGTTCTCAGCGGCATTTTTGAACCCGTGGGACTCCGTCCAAAAACATTTTATGCCAGCAACGAGCGGGACTCCGTCCAGAATAATAGACTGTGCGCTATCAAAACAGTCCGTGCCGATAGTCTGTAGTCTATTAAGATCCCACGGGACTCCGTCCGGAAATATCGGCAATGTTAATCCACGGGACTCCCTCTCTGGAAATATGCCATTCCCACAAAACTCAATCCCCATCAAGCAGTGCCATATGCCCGGTGAGTGGAGGTAGTGGTCGACCAGTAATCCGACGAATGCCGCCAGGATAAAGATGATGATGTAGAATAGAAGTTTCATCATACACTCCCCTCAAACAACGACGGTCCCCACTATGGTCCATTTCGCAGTGCCGTTCGCAGCATCTTTGGCATCCCAATATCCTGACGCTTGACAGGCAGCATATTGCTCATACCATATCGCTGGCGTCTCAGGATGATGCAGATGCTTCAAGATAAGATACTGTTCCTCGGCCTCACGCGCTGTGGAAACGCTTTTCGACCTGTATGGGACGCGCCCTACCATAAGCATGGCCATCCACGGCCGACACGAATTTAATTTGGTCGTCATATACGCCAGCGGATTCCCATGCTTAATCCCACGCCTCGGTTTGTTCTCGGCATCGCGTGTACTATGCTGACTCACCGACCTCGTCACCCATCGTAGATTGGACCGGCGATTGTTGAGCGGGTTCCCATCTAGATGGGCAATTATCGTCTGCTCGGGTTTATGCGGCACGTCTTTCATAATCAATTCGTGCATCGTTATCGCCCGCCTATTGATACTTGTCTTAACACACTGAATTTTACCATTCGCTTGGAAGCCAAACGACCACGTATGTTCCAAGAGTTTATATGATAAATCGGCTGTGTCAGGCACGTCAGCTTCGTAATAGAATTCTCTCCCGTCTGGGTTATTCAGCATGACGAGCGTGTCGCCATCAAAGTGATATTTGTTTAGTTTTTGATATCTTACCGGCGGCGGTAAATATCGTCTGGCTAACGTCAACTGATGTCGCATAATATTCTCTCTCGTTCAGTCAAAAAGATCCTCACCAAAGCACCCGCGCCGCGGCGCCTGTCCGACAGGTGTCTCGGAGGCCTCAGCGGCAATCCTGGCGAGACACTCCACCCGTGTGGGAAAGGGGAGGAGCAACTGCCGGGTGTCATACGTCCCGCTCTGCGGATCGGTGGCCCAGACGCCATACTCGACAACGATCTTCTTCGTGGTGTCGGGGTCGAGTGGTGTCATCGACGGTGCCGGGGTGGTGCGTGGTGGAGGCATGGGGCTACCCTCGCATGATGTGAACGAGGAGTTGCCGCTTCCCGAAGAGCAGCGCGGCGTCCTTGGTGGCCATCCAAATATCAAACCGGTCGTCATACTTCTGGTGCAGTCGATCAAAACAGTGGTAGAGACGTGTGCCAATTTTGACGACTGTACCAAACGGCAGGCTGCGAGGGCATGCGACGAGTCCGTCAAAGACTCTCCGACCACTGGCCGTGATGAACGGATCACCGGAGGTTTCATCAGGAGAGGAGGAGTAGGCCGTGACGGTCACTCGGACCAGCGGTGGTGTAGGCGCGGGGAGGATATCTGGTATCGGTATCGGGACATCGAGGATCGGAGCGGGCGGGATCGGTGCAGGGATCGATGGAGATGTCGGTGCAGGGAGCGGCAACTGTAAAGGCGCGGGGATCGACGCAAAGATCGACGCGGGGATACACGCTATCGAGACAATCAATACGAGGACGAGCGTATAGCGTAGCTGTAACATGTGAGGTGAACTCCTAAAATTGGTCAATAACCGGTGCGGTCGTCTTCAGCAACCCAGGTCCGTATCCTGTTGGCCATTGCATGAAGACGGGCGTGTGTGCGCCGACGTAGGCACCCACAACATTATATTCGAAGTATTCGGATGCCTCGTCCCATGACATCTCGTCGCGGATTTGCAAGATCGTGAGGCACCGCTCGTAGTCGTAGATGGCGACGGCCGCAGTGAACTGCATCCCGAAGCCGACGAAGGCATCTTCAAAACCATCTGCGAGAAGCGCATCCGCAAATGGGCTGTCCGGGTCAATGTCATCAATGGTGTGTGCGATCACATGGTTCATGATATCCTCGTTTATGTATTTAGTCAAACACGACTGGTTCGTCACGATCACTCAAGAGTCGATATGGCATAATATATTTCCTTCTAGCGTTTCCGCTCAGTTTTGTAACGGTCAGATCGCGGCTTCCTCCGAGTCTGATTCTCGTTCTTGTGATATGGGCAGAAAGAGCAGTTGATCTTTCCCGACTTCGTCAACTCACTCTTACGCGCCTTGTTCAATCCAGGTGTTGCTCCCACGTAAACTCCTTATACGTATCTGATACATTCGGGACCAAACCCCGACTTGATACTCTTCGCGTCACGCAGCATTTTACCACAGCGCCCGCACCGCCCAGTATGTTCCAGACGATACCCCGATGGCATCGTGAGCCCCTTCCAGACGCAGTCGAGCGCCCAGTTCGCAATGCTCAGTATTCGGGGATTCACCGACGAACCATACTTCGGTTTGATCGTCCCCTGACTGATGATCAGCGAACCGACCCAGTCCCACGGATCGTTGTTGTGTCGGAGCGTCACCCAATGCATCGCGGGCTTTACGTTCCCCTGCGCGTCAGCGACTTCTCCACGCGATTGTGAAATTTTGACCGTGACGGATTCTCCCGAGGGGTTAGCGAGGATGAATGAAGCGCGTCCGGCAAGCACGAATGATTTTGTCACCATACCCATATTATAGATCGAAACGCGATTCCATGTCAAATCGGGCGTCTCTGTAAGTTGCTGTATAGAAGGGGTTTACCTACCCTCCAAAAACTGCGATTTTTCTTAGCAAAAACGGCGATCTTTTTTCAACTATTTGGTCCCACCTGTAAGTGCTTACGGATGCTGGACTTAGCGATATCCATTAGGGTTTGGTGAAGTACCAGCACGGTTGTCGGTCGTCCTTGACGGGGTTGTTCCCGTCATACGCGGTTGTGTGTAGCGTGTGTCCGTGCGCGGCAACGTACTCATCGACAGCAGGAATCACCCCACATTGCTTGACACGCTTGCCAGGATAGTAGTCGTGCCCGGTCACCAGACCACCGGAGCGGACTTTCGGCGCCCACGCGGTGATGTCTTCTTTAACGGATTCGTATGAATGATTGGCGTCGATGAACACGAAGTCGAGTATCCCGTCCGCCATACCCTGTGCGACACTCAGACTTGTGCCAAGATTCCAGACGATGCGACTCGCGTATGGATACAGGGTTTCACGCGCTACGTCATAGGCGGCCACGCGGCGTGATTCTGGTCCCCACGAATCGACACACCACAACATTCGGAGACGTGGATTCTGATCGAACAAGACCTTGGAGTAGTAGCCTTCGAAGACGCCGATCTCCGCACCGCGTGTGAATCCGAGATCGCTGAAATGTTGAGCAAGTTCAACACGGTTCTGCATATTACACAGTGAAGGACGATCCGCACCCACAGGTTGAGACAGCTTTCGGGTTATTGATTTTGAACCCGCCGCCGACTAACGACCCCTCGAAATCGATCACGGCATCGGTGAGGTAGCTAATGCTGATGGGATCGACAAACATTTTGATGCCATTGGATTCGAAGACTTGATCAACATCACCGGCGTCATCCTCGATGAGTAGACCATACTGAAAACCGGAACACCCGCCACCCTGCACGAACACGCGCAGGCCGCCATCGACTTTCTTTTCTTCAGCGAGGAGTGCCTTGAGTTTCTCTGATGCGAATGGGGAGATGGTGATCACGACTTTGCCTTTCGAGGAACGTCAGTTCCGAACATGTCACCGAGATCCGAAAACATTTTCGGTGCTGGTGGCGCTTTGGTTTTCGGTGCCTTGCTCACTCCCGCCGTGCAATCCGCGCACCGCATACCGATAGCTTCGTTCACCCACGCCTGGCACGAAGGACACTTCCAGCGGAACGTCGTGGCGGCCGTGCGTTGTGGTTCAACGATTTTAGTTTTTCGCATCTATTTAGTCGAACACCTTCGTGGTTAGCGAATGATCGTCACGTCCCCGTCGTATTCAATCCAGACGTGTGCGCCGCAGGAGAGTGGCTTGTCTGGGGAATAGATGACGCGAAATTTTCCGTTGCCCTCAATCTCGGACGCATACGTATTGCTTTTGTATGTCTTGATCGTCAGGACCGGGTTTCGTTCGCCCGTCTTTCGATTCTTTTTGATGATGTGTTGGTTGACGTGAATCTTATTTTTCATCGGTTACAATTATAAAATGGTGGCGGTTTGTTACAGGTCCCGCCAAACTGTGCTGGTGTTTCACCACCGGCCGCGCCAATTTTTGATGAGGGATGTGGAACCCGTTTTATGTTTTTATGGTTGTTTTCTGTTTAAACGAACCAACTATCGACGATGTTGCAACAGACCATCAAATCGCCACCCCCGTAGGGGTCCCCCACCTCGGCGAGGTTGCCGCTGCGCCTGGTGGAAGAGGCACAGGGACTAGAGGTCATCGTCGGCGCTCGATCATATTAGTCGCATGTCATTCACCTCTGTGTGTCGCTGTTAGTATCGATAAATGTGCAGTCCGTCCCGCGTGGATAAACACCACGCATCCTTGATACGTGGATTCTTCTGCACCACTGCAATGATGTCTTCATTCTCCCGCTGTCCGCCGGTGGCAAAACGCACGAACTCTTCACCCTGCTTCGCGTTAATCATCGAGCGTTCCTTCGCCGTGAGTGTGTGAGAGACGGTTCCGCTAGTTCCGCGCCACTCACGCCACGCGCCCTCTGCCCAGTCGAGACAGTTTCGCACAGTGCGAATGTCACTCGGTGCGATCTGTCGCGACTTCTCTGCCTCAGGCGCGACGAAGTCGTTTACGTCCCCCTCATCGTCACAAGTGTAGAGAAGCGTCGGCACATCGCCGTATTGAAAATATATATTACTCCTATGCCATCGATCACAATCTTCACATGAGAGATCGATGCCGATGCCGTGAGCGCAATAGCCGGGTGATCTGTAGTCAGTCATAGGCATTGTATGTATGTGCGGCCGTCGCCGCGTGTTTATACTTCCACCAGTTCTCGTTCCTTTTCCTCTTCTTCCTTCGCTTCCATCTCTGCCAGTCGTATCGCGTATCCGTCAGAGATAGCATCCGAGGACACCGTGGACCGTTCGAATTCCAGTCGCTCCATCGGGGAGCATTCATCCAACCAACGCATCGACAGGGCCCAGTTACTTGTTTTACTCATTGTAATCATTCTCCGCATTCAGGTTATCCGTGTTTTCGCGAATCGCGCTTTGGATCTCACCCGACACATAGAAGGATGAGACGCCAGTGCCAAACAGATCGTCATACGATGCACCGAGCATCTTGTCGATACGTTCCCCCTCCGTTAAGCATATGAGGTCATTCGGGAGTGACGCATGTACGCGAGTGATCTTGCCACCACGCGAGAGGTACCTCTCGACCGTCTCCCGCTCGATGGCATGCCGTTTCATTTTCCGTTGTTTTTCTTTCATGTGAAACAATTATACCTCTTCTCACCACGCATGTCAAGTACCAAATGCATGAAATGAAAAAAACCTTGTAAGTCCTGCCTGGTCAGACACTTGGCGATATTTGTGGGGTGAACGATTGGCATACTACGGTGGCAGAGTTGTCATATGCCGGCATGTGTGGTTCCACGGGACTCCGTTCAACTAAATAATTCGTTATGATATATGCAGATATCGATTGGTCCCGCGTTGCGAAACCACAACCAGATGGCTATGATACCACAGTCCTCGCGTTCTTGCTACACGAACAATGCCAATGGACAAAGCATGTTCCGGCGCCAGGTAGCATAACCATTGTGAATGGTGCGGTTGAAGTTGCCGATGATCCGTACAAAATGGAAACCACGCGATTCGTGAGTGCATTTGAAGATCTCACGACTGAAGAGATCCAGGCAGTGGATCGACATCTTGCCGCATGGCCTGATGGATACACATCCCTTGCTGCGTTTCTCGATTACTATTGGCCAAAGCGATACCGGTCCGCCGCGGCATCAGCAAGACAAGTCGTTCGACTGCGTGAGTCACGCGGAAGTTCATCCAGTCATAAGGATTTTCGAGAACCTTCCAATCGACATAATGGGTGGACGACTGACACTCGGGTTACCAATGCCATTGTCACCGTCGATGATCCCGAAGGTTGTGCGGAGGGCATCTACCACGAAGTCGGTCATCTCAGACTGGAAACCTGTGGGATACAAATCGAAACCCATGATAATCGTCTGCTCCTCAACGGACCCGATGAAATGTACGATTCCCCGATCCGATTCGATAAGCAACGCCCCATGTGTGCAGTCATTCACGGGCTCTACTCATGGTTGATGTTGACGGAGAATGACATCTGGTGTGCATCTCGGATATCGGCACGTGATGCATCCAAATACATGAAGAGAAATTTACCAAAAATTCAAAATGGAATTGCAGAGGTCGAACGCCATGTACGCACGACACCCGCAGGAGAACTCTTCATCTCGCATATGCTAGACTGGGGGCGTGACATCGTGGCGCGTGGCGAGGCCGCCCTTGTTCCAACAGACGAGGCGCAGCCCAACTAAATTTAGTTGCAACTAAAGTCTAAGATATTACCAAGGATCTCCAGATAGCTTTAGAGATGAAGCCATCTTTTCTGATTCAAATTTGAAGCGGATTTTCATGATATGCTTACTTCCTGCGGACACACCAATAGATTCATTACCAACTTTTTCTAGTTTAATGGAATACTTACCCAATGCTGCCAACTTTGGGTTATCGATTGGGTCCATCACTGTAGCAGAGTATGGCGCTTTGTTTCCTTGCCCAGTAATTTTGATGTATGGTGGAATTAAAACTTCGGCATCCATCCAGTCAGAGAGTATATACTTTCTTAATGCCGGCTGTTTCATTTTCAGTAATCGAGCAATCATGACATTACGCATCTTCGATAGAATTTGAACACCAATTTTTTCGGTATGGACCTTGATTCCTGAATTCTCACGAATATATTGTTTTCTTTTGCTATCAGTATCAGGCAATTTCAAGTTCTTAACAACTTGTGCTAACTCTTTTTTATATCCTTCTGCCATTTTCAATCCGAGATTTTTGTCAACGGTGCCGATGCCGGGATTTTTGAAACCAATGTCGCCTTTGCCTTTGGTTGCTTTTGCGGACAAACCAAGAAATCCTTTGCCGGGACCAGTGCCAGTACCGAACTTGATCAGAATATCTGTTGGGTTTTTCTTTTGATCTACTGGTGCGCCAAAGGCTGATGACATGGAGTTTGGTCGAGCAGTCCACCACACTCCCTTTACACCGCCACCATAACCATTAGCTTTTGCCCATTTTAGAAATGCAATGGCCATTACTTCTGCCTTGCCTATGGCGTCAGCAACTTCATTGGATTGCGCTTCTTTTACTCGTTGGTTATATTTGGTTTTTGCATCGGCACTATACCACTTGTTTTTGTTTAAGACATATCCAGTATATATCTCATTGATGTCAGCTAGTACCGTGTTAGGCGTTCCCATATTTACTCCATGTATATCATATTAGACGGGGATTGTATATATTTAGATCCCCTAAATATTATCATGGATAACATGCTAGAAGGCTACAATGTTCCTCCAACGATAAAGCGGTATCTTCGTGATGGTGCGTCTGGCGTGAAGGAAGCTTGGAAGACGAACCCCAACTGTCAGCAGTG
>Ga0209402_10003839_pt1 | contig 14118 bp, 7 predicted proteins | sample ArcticOcean_MG_C_3_FD_187437 | JGI IMG/M metagenome (GOLD analysis project Ga0209402, IMG submission 187437) | Marine microbial communities from western Arctic Ocean - ArcticOcean_MG_CB8_126 (SPAdes) (version 2) | ecosystem: Environmental > Aquatic > Marine > Oceanic | place: Arctic Ocean... | reverse complement strand
GATGAAGCCGGGCGATACACCATCATAATTGCCGCGGCCTGGGCGTATAACCCGATCGCTACCGATGGCCAGAAACGTCAGCTTGCCATATCCGATGTTGCATCGAGTCTGCCAGATACACCTTGTCCGCGCCGTGTATAGCCAGTCCGCGCACTGACAAATAAACATCTTCGATCAGGGTCCCTTCTGACGCTGGCTGAACACCCCCACCAATTTCGGTGGTGATAATGTTAGTCAAACTGTCGATCTTGCGTATCCTTGACCCTGTGGAGCCACTAACCCCATCATCAAGTATCCATAGATTACCCAGGGAATCTATAGCAATCCTTGTGACGGTTCCTAAACAGGCAGCACCAGCCTGTCCACCATCTCCGGAGTAACCTGGAACGCCGGTGCCGGCGAAAGTCGATATGGATCCGGTGGCTGGGTCTACTTTTCGAATCCGGTAGTTTCTTGAATCGGCGATAAATATGGCGCCATCACCGTTAAGGGCTATGTCGGTTGGTCCATCCAACATAGCCTCAGTTGCGGGCCCTTGCTCCCCATCAAACCCTCTTTTGCCATGTAAGCCCGCTACTATACGCAAAGGAGCGTCAGGTCCTTCACAGGCGATTATCGTGTTACATGTTGACTCTGAAGTTTCACAGAAATACAGAGTGCCCGAAGATGATACGGCTAAGGCGATGGGTTTTCCTATCCCGGCGCTTGAAGCTGGTACAGATTCGTCCCAATGAGATAGATTCCCTGTACCCACCACTGTCGATATGACTCTGGTTTGCGGATCTATTCTACGTATACGCTGGTTATTGCTATCTGCGATGTACAGAGACCCGTCCGGATGGAGCGCCAGGTTCGACGGGCCGTTCAATTGCGCTTCCTCACATATAATTCCATCTCCTGAGAAACCGGCCCCATACCGACCAACGAGGGTATTTATAGTATTCGATCTTGCGTCTATCACTCTGATCTTGTGATTGCCGAAATCGGCGATGTACAGGTCGTCTGAGGATTTGAGCAACACATCAGTTGGATTGTTGATCGCTGATTTAGTGCTCGGCCCACCGTCTCCGGTCCTACCCCTCAGACCCCGCCCGGCTATGGAGGACATTCTCCCGGCTCCGATGCCATCCAAACTCTTATCGGTGCCGGCTAACTTAACATCGAATCCCGTTGCTATGTCATCGTCTTCAGGCAGTTTATCGGCTAGGTCTTCCGCTAGTGGGCTCTCGTCCTTTTCAACTTTGGGCACGGGAATGTTTCGAGCGTCATTCCCTCGTTTGCTCCCGCGAATCGGCCCGATCGCATATTCATGACGACGGTCCGATTCACCCGTGTCTCGATGTTCAACATCGGCATTGGGGATGGATTTTCGGTCCCCCGAGTTTCGGGGTTCCACATCTCTCGGAGGTCCATCCAATCCCAGAGCGTCATAGAGATCGGTAATGCTCGAAAACCTATCGGGCGGGAAAATTTCCCGGCATCGGTTTATCGCGTCGACCCAGAATTCCGGCACCGACGGATTCACTTCACGTGGGTCCGAGAGCCGGTAACTCACGGGAAGTTCGGATGACTGATCCGAGGTCTTCTTGTATGAAGACGGCGGCCATTTGGCGGTCAGTAATGACCAAATCAAGGTGCCTGCGGCGAAGACATCGGTCTCAACCCCGTGTGGAAGGAGTCCGTCGCTAAACCCCCACTGTTTTATCAGTTCTTCGAAATTATGTAAGAATATTGGATCCTGCTCCGGAGCAACGAATCCCTCGGTTCCCAAATTTCCTCTCGTCGCCGTAGACCCATCCAGCCTTCCTGCGATTCCAAAATCCGTGACCTTCACCGTATTGTTTTCGGTGAGCAGCAAATTTTGAGGCTTGAGGTCTCTGTGAATAATGCCCTTTTCATGTGCGGCCTGGATGCCACCCAAGAACTGCTTGGCTACCTCTGCCGCTATTTCAACCGGCATGGGCTTGCCCAGGATTCCGGCGATATCGCCGCCTGAGCAATATTCCATGACTATGTAGTCGTGGTCTTTACCTTCTATGAGTTGATGAATCTCGACGACGTTAGGGTGTCTTATATCTGCGGTAACCCGGGCTTCCTGCAAGAACTTCTTACGTAGTTCGACGGAAGTCTGGTTCAGGACCTTTAACGCGACGAACCTATCTAAGGCCGGATCTTTTGCCCGGTATACTGTCCCAAAGCCTCCCTGCCCCAGTTCCTCTTGTATTTCGAATCCCTGTATTTTCTGTTTTCGAGCCATAGTGAGGCACCTGTTTTTCGGGGGTCGTTCAATTGGTAACCCGGCGTTGAGCCGCTATAGTTTCCCGTTGTTTTCCAGTCTTGCGAGCACCGATATAAGATCTTCGGAAAAGGTCAATCCACTGCCCGTCTTCCCCCATAGTTGTCGCGGATGACATCGTCATACTTGTCTGCAATCTCACATATACTCGTCACCGATGCGGCAATCTCATCTTTGTCTAAAGTTTGCCCGACAATCGTATGGCTGACACAGATGTCACTATCCTCATCCAATGAGAACCCACCGAAAGTCAATTGAGAATTGAGCTCGAGCAAATAGCGGCATAGGCCTTCGGATATTTCGATGTCGGTGATCACGGATGAAACTATTCGGACGACGGAGCGGTCTTGGCCAACGGGAATCACAATTATATGGACATTAGATGACCCGTGAGTCATATTGAATGCCGAATCGTCTTCTAACGGGCGGAAAGTTATTTCCCCAAATAATTCTCTACCGAATTTAGCTACCGCGTGATAACAACGCTGGTGCTCCTCTGTTTCAAACTCGAACGTGGACTCCATCTTGAACCCCCGACTCCGGATGATTAAGCATTATACGACGCTGTTGCGTTATGTGCATATCTAATAGGCGGTAGTGCCCTATCGTGCGACTCATCTAGCTATTAATCGACATGGATGTATGCTTCGGTGGTCGTAGAGCCGGTTAAGCCGTCATCAAACCTGTAACGTGCTACTCCAACTATCCTTTTGGTTTTTGGTACGCCGTGGCTGACTTGTACGACCACCGTCCGTTGATGGCTCTTCACTTTAGCGGGATCTAGTTCCAAGACCTGGCTGTAAACCTGGCCAGTAGTGCCGCGGACCTTACCGACAGGCTCAAGCTGGCTACTTACAACAGATAAACCACCATCCGGGAAATATATGTCAACTTGCACTGTAGCTAGTTGGTCCCTCACGTTTGTGATTACCGTGTTGATCATCGATTGCTGTCCAACTGAAAGATGGGACAGGGTTAGATCATGTCGGATCAGCACAGGTGTCACATCGACCGCAACGGGTATGCCGTACGTCTGGTTGCCTGTCGGACGCATCGGGTCTATCACTTCTAGATGTAGCATGGTTTGATAACGGGCATATGGGGTGTCTGGAGGAGCGTGGATCGAGATCGATATTCTGCCGGCTCCTCCGGGCGATAACGCAGTGTTTTCAGACACGCTCAGATCAACGGGATCCAAGGAGCCCGAGGTGCTGGACATTACCCTGAGTTCTCGGTCCGAGTCATGGTATATATTCAAGGTCGTCGTCTGGTTGTCTCCGGGTGCCAGTTGGACCTCAATCGTCCCCGGTTCATATGAAATGACCGGCGGGAGTGCGGCGTAAACAGGATCTGATTCTAGAACATCGGCAGGCTGGATCCGTATTCTTTCCAACGGAGAACAATTCTCCGCGTTGTCACATAGAAGGTCGGTATAACCCACTTGGTATCCTGGGTAGTTCGCATAGTCAGTGCCGTACGAATCCGAAAATGTTATCGCCGGCGGAGGGACAGTGAAATCTCCGGCCTCGACCGCCCGAGCTATCAAAAACCTTCTTACGGATTCACCTTCCGGTATGGTGCTGGGGAGATCTGACCATTCAAGAATTTCAAAGGATTGACCGAGGTTTGGTTCGTATCTCACATCCATGGCAGTTGATTGCCCAGCGTTCCGTACGGTTAACGATACCTCGATGACTTCCCCGGCCTTCAGATCCTCAGGAACGAACATCCTGCGGTCTGCGTGCAACCTGGGCGCCCCTACGTCCCCGGACCAAAAACCATCCACCGAATTCAAATCGGATGAAGACTTGTCGGTATAGCTAAGTTCGAACCTCACTGTCTGATTGCCTGGGGCGGTGAACAACGCCGATGTTATCTTGGGCCCCCAGGTATCTCGGGATTCGAGGCGTCCCCACTCCCATGAAATATCGTCATCGAAACCAACGGATTTATCAGGAACCGGAAAGAGCTTGAGGTCTTCGATAGCGTGTCCTGTTCCATTTGCTACGGTAACCGCAAACGGGACGGTGGAACCGACCGTGGCATCGAAATAAGGCTCAACCTCGATCGTGATGGTATCCGATAATAGCGACCTTCCTAACGCTCCTCTAGATTTTTGCTCAGATACGAACGAAACGACGATGTCGCCTCGCTGGGGTTCGATCAAACTCAGGCGGCCGTCCAGGAAGATGACAGATAATGCGACTATTGCAGATCCAACAGCGAGAGAGAGCACCCAGGGCGGTTGGGGGAGAGCATCAGGCGGTGAGAGCCAGCTAAGAGCGCTCCACGGCTGACTAGACAGTACCGATGACAACATTACCGCTAATATCGACCAACTAACCACGAACCCAAATCCAACATCATGCTGTGCCCAGTGACCTTCCAGGGTCGAAATCGCAACTAGTACGATAACCACTGCGGAGATACATTGAAGCAGATGTAATTGGAACGGTGTGTGGTACGCCATATATTCCGGTGCTCTATGGAGAATTCTTTTACCGGTGATACTGGTAGTGATGAACACCAGTAAGAAAACCCCTACGGATATCAATAGGGCTACGGCAATCGGCTGCACCTGTAGTTCTAGCCAATCTAGAAGCATTTTATCTGCTAACTTCTCGAATCACGTATTTCGCTATCATCCTTGGAACTGGGATATGCCCACATAAAAAGCCGATAAACGGTTCCGACAGCGCTCAGGTCGGGGAATAGGATACGGCCGAAACCTCATCCCAAAGCATCGCATCAAGAGCCCAATCGATCCTCTGAGTCTGAGACCGATTGCAATTTCCTGTGAGTTTAGTCGTTATTACTTTGTAGATGATATCAACGCAACAACAATCGGAATACCTCTAACGATCCTTAGAGTTTGAGTCGAAGGATAAAAAGATGAATTTGACGGAAAAATAGCATATCATCGTGGCCAGGTTACCAGATATATCCTATTACGGGCGATTGGACATTACATACGTAATGGTTGGCCTGTGAAAACCGCATTTTGGTGGTGATTTTGGATGGCTAAGAAGAGCCTATTGACGAGTGGGGAACTCCTGGACCTCGAGAGCACGAATTTAGTAGGCGGTTTGAGGTACGGGGGGAATTCCGGGGTGCTCCGAGAACAGGGATCGATTCGCATCATCGGTTGTGGGCAGGCCGGGACCCGAATGGCCGCAGTTTTCAGGAGACGGCCCGACTGGATATATTCGTATTCCAGGAACGTTTATCCGGTGAACGCGATATCGGTCGACAGCCAACAAGAAAATATGGGAAGGGCTATTCCTTTGGATAGCCAGTTTCCGTGGCCCAACGACGGAACTCAACTACTAGGCCCATCTTTGTCACACGGGTCGGTGAAAGACAATATTGTGACCCATTTTTCACTGAGAGTTCCTTCGGACCTGACTGAAAAGCGGAGAGAAGACAGTGAATTGAAAGACTTCTTGCTAGAAAACGCAGCTGTCAGAGAAGGTTTAGGCGGAGACCTTCATCCGCTTACTGAAGAACTACGGGCGTTTTGGCGCGTTGGCGAAGCAGGCGGAGTACAGGCAGGGGGGGCGGGCGGCTTGGCGCTCGATGGGCGGTCGGCAGCGCTCTGGACCCTCGATGAACGTGAAGAGTGGTTGAAAGGGGAGCCCGAGGGTCAGGCACAGTCGTACCGAAGTCAGATCGAAACCGCTTTGTCGTCTAGAGAAGGTTACACCTTATTGACGATGGCCAGTTTAGACGGTGGCACGGGATCGGGCTCATCCGGTGTTATAAATGGTTTCATAGGTAAATATACACAGGCACCACATCCGATACTGAGGATGACGGTGGGAGTTTTCACTAGCGAAGGGTCTGACAATAGCAACACAAGAAGGGCCAACCGTTTGATCAGTTTGTATTATTTGTTGAAGAATCCGCGTAACACTGATGGCGTTATCCTCGTCGACAACTCTTATATCAGGAGCAAAAACAACTTGAACTATTACGACGGCGAGCACGATGACGAGAATGCTTACCTGCACAAGGCTCTGATGCCTGTATTATTAGCACAACTGCCTACCTACAATTCAACGATCAGTGAACAATTAGACCTATTGAACATCAAGAACCTGCTAAGGACTGGTGGGGGCAACACTACTACAGGAAACGCTCCGGAAGTCATAGTCGCTTGTTTCAGTGAACAACCCGAAGGTGGCAGGCTTGATATCGATAACATGATCAAGAACGCATTGCTTAACCCTACCGTCCCGTTTAGCGAGCAAACGGGCAGGAGTGCCCTGTGTGTCTTGTCAGGAGCGTTCACCGGGTCTGTCATATCCGAGAACCGTTCCGAGTTGAACCGGTTCACCGATGGTACGGCATCACGTTCACTGGACGAAAGAGTCAGAGATGCTAGTTACGGCAATTGGCGCTCACGATTCTTCGTGGCAAATTTCGACGATATGCCCGGATTCAGATTGACGATCCTTATAAGTGGTTGCAAGGTCCCGGATTTCGAAAAAGACCTGATGGAGTTGGCCAACACCACATATAACATGGATTGGAACGTCACCGATAACCGGCGATTAGCGGAATCCCTGAGGAGTTTGGACGAAGCTGATGTGAGGCTCCTCGGATAAGCGCTTAAGCTTTCGGGCTCGTTAAGATGTGGCATAGTCGTATGCCAGGCAAATCGGAGGTATTTTACGATTTGAGCATGTCGTGGATCTGCTTAACGGGGATCGTAATAGTCTTGTGATGATCCAAATCTTTTCAGGGGGCACAATTAGATGAATTGGCGGTTCTTCGATCTCGAACATTTGAGTGCCTCTCTAGTGATAGGCGCCCTGGTTCTGACGTTATTTTTAACCAACTTCGGACACGTTAACGCTCTAGCTGGCACTCCGACCCCTACTCTCTCTCCTTACGGATGTGAGGTTGAAGACTCTCCCTTTATTGACTCTGATGGGGATGGCCTAAAAAATTCCTTCGAACTGGCGGGGTTTGGTGATAATAAGGTTAAAACCAACCCTTGCGAAAAGGACACAGATGACGACGGTCTAACGGATCGTGAAGAACTTTTGGGCAACGGTCCTCAACCCCCTCCCGGCCAACCGTCACCATTAACCACAGATAACCAAATCTTGATAGATGGATGGAAAACAGATCCAACGAACCCTGACCACGACGGAGACGGAGTGCGTGACGGGGACGAATTCTCGCAGTACTCGGTCGCTCTGCACGGCGGGCATGGTGGCATGCGGACCGAACTATTGATCTCGAACCCGACCAAAGCAGATACGGATGATGACGGACTAGATGACAAGAGAGAGAGAGAGGGATGGACGATTATAGTAAACGGCTTAGAGAGGGAAGTCAGGAGTTCAACTCAAACTCCTGATACTGATTCAGATGGCCTTACAGACAAAGAAGAGCATGATGGATTACCTTTCCCAAGATCCCCTTGGGCCACGGTTAAAACGGACCCTGCTCGAAATGACACCGATGGGGACGGGATTCATGATGAGGACGAATACCAGGGGGCAGGAAAACCTGGCAAGAATATACTACTCGACCCTACCAGCGATGATACTGACGGGGACAGGCTGAAAGACAAGATCGAGTTGGAGAGTGTGCTATGTCATCCGGCTCGAGCTGATACGGACGGCGACGGCAGGTCTGATTACCTCTCGAAGAACCTGGAATGCGGGATCGAAGACCGAGATGGGGATGGACTTCCCGACCGGATCGAAATAGGACTAGGCCTCGACCCGAACCTCCATGATACCGACGGAGATGGTTTAAGCGATTGGAAAGAGATAGAAGGATCTACGCACCCTAACAAAGCCGACACCGACGGAGACGGGGAGGGAGATAAAACAGATAAGGATCCAAACGCTACGGATGATAAAAGCAAAGATCTCAAGGCTCTGAATGAGGGGCTGAACGCTACTCTGGGCGAGCGCGATCAGACTATTAAAGATAACCAAAAGAGAATTTACGAACTAACCAGTCAGAACGAAAGTCTCCCTGTCCCGAAAGACAATGGGAATCTCAAAGCCACGGCAAGCCCTTCCGCAAAAGCCGACGCACCTGTTAAACAAGACACGGGAAGCGAATCCAATATATTGATGGATTGGATGTACGTCTTTATAGCAGCGGTGGTCGCTCTTATTTTGGGCGCGGGCATCGGCTATTTCATTATGAATCGCCCTGCTGCTCCAGACTACCGGCTCCGACAGGAAGCCGAGGACAACGCCAGGAACGACTCCGGCCTGAAACGCCAAATGGCACGTGAGGCGGCAGATGAGGCCCGCGAGGACCCGGCACTCAGGGAGGAAATTAGGAACGAGATTATCCGGGATAGTGGTGACGGCCTTCAGGAAAAGCGAGAAGTCGTACGGGCTCGGTTAAACAATACGAGGACCGAGTTGAGAGGGGCGGTTGCTGCAACGAACCGCGGGATTCCTGATGCGATGTTACAGGAAGCGGAAGACCGCATTTCCTCTACTTCCGGTGACAATAACACTCAGGCTGAAGACATCGAGGTTGCTTCGTCACTGATACGCAACGTCGACCGATACTATCTGGGCCATAATCCTGCGACCTAAAGTAGATACGTCGAATGGATATCTGTTGAGAAAGAACGGGGATCTTAGCAGCGATGAGGGAGTGTGGTTCTTGAACAGTGGGGTGTGCGGAATATTTGATTTAACCGAAATGTATTAAAGGTCAATTTTGAGCAGAATGCCGGAATCAGATCAGTCCGTCAAGAAGTCTAACGCCTTTGTAAAACTTCCCTTTTCCGACAGGACATTGGTCCTGCTGATGTTGTGCATAGGGCTCTTCCTGATTGCTATGGCTCCCCAGCAGATATCTGACCGGGATGGCGACGGGATACCGGACTCTTCAGAAAGTTCTTGGGGGACTAATCCGGATATGGCAGACACCGACCTTGATGGCCTTTTAGATGGTTTAGAAGTGGGCGGATTTACGTTATCGCGGATCCCGAACAGGGTATTTACGGATCCGCTAGACCCTGATTCGGATGACGACGGTTTGACGGATGGGGTGGAGGTCCGGCTTCAAACGATCACTGTTAACGGTGAATCGCTAGGAGTTCAAAGCAACCCTTTGAAATTTGATTCGGACGGGGATGGATTAAGCGACCGAGAGGAAATATTGACGCTACTATCCGACCCGGGCCGGGCTGATACCGATGGAGACGGTATCAGTGACCCTGACGAACTGTCTAAAGGAACAGACTTAAATGAAGAAGACTCCGATGGAGACGGTCTGCTGGACGGGTTGGAAATCTCAGGTTTCACCGTCCTGGTAGGAGGGAGTAATAGGTTCGTATCGACAGACCCAAATAACCCGGATACAGACGGGGACCATTTATCCGACGGGGTGGAACGAAAAGGCGCGACATATTCTATAGGTGGGCAGAATAAGATTATACCTACAGACCCGACGGAAGTGGATTCGGATAGCGATGGCCTTTCGGACGGTGTTGAGAATGCCGGATACAAGTTCGGACCGGATTACATACAGACTAGCCCGGTTTCCAGTGACACCGACGATGACGGATTATCAGATTCCGATGAACGTTTAAAGGGGACTGATGCGACAGATCCAGACTCGGATGATGACGGGCTTAAGGACGGTGTGGAAGTCGACGGGGTCAATGTCGTTCTAGGGACATCCAAGAAAATTGTCTACCCCGACCCGATGTCTTCAGATACCGATGGTGACGGATTATCCGACAGTGCGGAAGTCGAAGGTATTGCTATATCGATCGCTGGGTCGGAGAGGATCGTATCATCGGACCCGACATCTCCGGACACTGATGGGGATGGGTTTACGGATTCCCAAGAAATTGAGGGCACATCAATCGTGATCGGAGGAATTTCGTGGAAGCTGGTCACCGACCCTAGATTACCAGACACCGACAATGACGGCCTCGATGATTATGCAGAAAAGACTAAGAGATGCAATCCTCAGATTCCGGATACCGACGGTGACGGAGTTCTCGACGGTATAGAAGTTTCCAAAGGAGGGCAGTGTCAATTCGAGGATAGCGACGGCGATGGCCTATCTGACAACCATGAATTAAAGATTGGATCTGATATCAACAGTTCGGATTCGGATGGCGACGGTTTAAGAGACGGTGACGAAGTACTCGGGCGGCTGGTTGGACCTGGTGGAATGCTCATTAGCACCGACCCGACCAAATCGGATTCAGACGGTGATGGTATCTCGGACTATTCCGAACTAAACAACGCTTTCTTCGATTCATCGGGTAATCTGACTCCAACACATCCCATGAACCCGGACGTCGATGGAGACGGGGTCAACGACGGATCTGAATTGTCCGCTGGAACGAACCCTTTCAACCCAGACACCGATTCGGATGGATCCACCGACTTCGATGAGATGAACGGGGTCGAGATTAAGATCAACGGCTCGGTTATGACTGTTACATCCGATCCTCTAAAGGCGGACACGGACGGTGACGGTTTGACGGACGGGTCCGAAGTCGAAGGGGTCAATATTCTTGTGGATGGCGCCGAAATCCTCGCGGTCACCGATCCAGGATCAACTGACTCCGATGGAGACGGCATCGAGGATTCTTCTGAGTTTGCTGGAAATGAATTTACCGCAAGTCACGGAAGGCCTATTCCGACTCATCCGGGACGAGACGACTCAGATCTAGATGGCCTAACTGACTATGAGGAATTATTAGGCAAAACCGATCCGGTGGATTCGGATACGGACGACGATGGATTGTCGGACGGTGAGGAATCCTCCCTGAGCACCGATCCTTTCTCAGGTGATACCGACGGTGATGGATTGCCAGACGCTATCGAAGTGATCGGACTTACATTGATGATAGGAGGAAACGAGGTTTACGTCTTGACTAGCCCGACGGATCCTGACACTGACGGAGATGGTCTTTCCGATGCGATGGAAAGCTCAGGGATAACGATCGTGTTGTCCGGGGTCGAACAACAGATAATCACTGATCCTTCATCGGCAGATAGTGATGGAGACGGGCTATCCGATATGCAAGAGGTCGAGGGTATCCTAGTGATGATCGGAGGAAGCGACGGTATAACGAAGTTTACGAACCCCACTAACCCCGACACTGATGGAGATGGCCTACTAGACGGAGACGAGATCACTTTTAACACCTCGCCTGACGACGCGGATACTGACGACGACGGCTTGCTTGACGGGCATGAGTTGGAGATGGGGTTAGATCCAACCAACCCTGATTCTGATGGAGATTTCCTCAACGATCAGATTGACCCGTTCCCGAATTCATTCTGGGCCCCTATCTTGGTTGCTATATTCGGAGTTGCGGGCGCAGGGTCGCTGGCGGCCTTGGTACTAGTATTTCGGAAAGACAGTTCGAGGAGAACCCGAATCCGGGAGGCAGAGTTATTGGACGAGTTGGCGAGGACTATCGCCGTAATTAACCACGGCTACGTTGGCCTCGAACAGTTCGCACGTATCGTTGTGAATGAAGCATCGAGCAAAAACGGATCCAGCGATTCGGACATAAAGAGGTTGTTCTCTACACTAGCGGATCTTTCTGGAGCGCGTAAAGGTCCAACAAACGTTGATAACCTTCCGGTAGAACAAAGGGAAGCTGCACGTACCCAAGATGAAAATGAGATTCGAGCCGAATTCCTTTCTGCTTGCGCCCCCCCAAATAGTCCGGTAAACCCGGCTATTATGGAACAGATGGAGACATACTTGTTGCTACTTGGATTCCGGCCTGTTGGTCAACCAGATGTCCTTGTTCTTGAAGAGATACATGGTAATACTGAGGAGTGGGTACTTCAGGAAATCGCAAAGAGATTCGCATACCCCGGTGTCAGATCTTTCTGATTCTGATAAAAGCGATTGGCACTTCGAGACATTCCTTCGAGCTGGGTGTGCCTGGAATGAGAGGTCTCTGCGTTATTTGAGAACCCTGATCTGGAAATCTAGAGGCTATCAAGCCGTTTAATGGGGTGGGCCCCCTCAGGTTCAAAGTCAAGGTGCATTCAGCTGTGGCCAAGAGATTAGAGTGGGCCAGTTGCCATCTGCGAGCTCGGATCTTTGGGATTACGGCGCACAGATTTATACCTGGATAACCGTGGTAAATCTCCATTGGTCTTGTAGCGCCCCTAATTGTTAAAGTTAACGGGGCGCGATGAAGGTGTCTACGATTGGCCGTAAGCGAACCTTCTATGAATATTAGTTACCTGAATCTAGGAATCCGAGGTATGGGACGGAATGATCCTTAGTATGAACAGCTAATCGTAAAGCCCTCTTATTGTCATTATGATGGCTTTGCGGTCCCGGGTTACAAAATGATAAACGTCGGATCCATTTGAATCATTCTGAGCATATTTCTGAGGTGGGACCATATTTGAGTTATGACCGCCTGGATACGATGTCCATGAAGGAGAAGCCTAGGAGATGTCATTCGCTCGTAAGTTTTGGTTTTGACTAATCGTGTATAAACACAATATGAATGAAACGAAAGTATGCAGGGCTTTTGGACGAGGAGAATTGCTAGAATCATAATACAGATCGGTCACAATTCAAACGTTGGGAAAATACGGTCTGCCAATGAAGATTTCTATCAAGTGGTAGAACCTCCAGAGGCACCAAACGGTATCGACGCCATATTTGTTGTAGCAGATGGGATGGGCGGCCACGCAGCTGGAGAAGTAGCGAGCCGAACATCGGTTGATTCAGTGATTGCAACTCTTTCTTCTCCAGATTGCCAATTAGGAAATATGACTGAGCAGGGGCTTCTGGAATTTCTAGATTCCTCGTTCAACAAGGCGAATGAAGATGTGATTGAAGAGGGGGTACGATCGCCCGAGAAACGTGGTATGGGCACTACCTGTACGCTAGGTGTGATCCGCGGTATTTTTCTGTTTGTAGCCCACATAGGTGACAGCAGGGGATACTTATTTCGTGATGGAGTTTTGAACCGAATCACTGATGACCATAGCGTAGTAGAGGAAGAGGTTAGGAGAGGATTGTTGACGCCGGAACAGGCCAGGGATGATCCTCGCAGGAATATCATTACTAGGGCCATCGGACTTGACTGTCATCTGGAAGTGGATACCAAATGCGTAGAACTTCGGTCAGGTGACCGGATCATGTTCTGTTCCGATGGGCTGAATTCGATGATTACGGATCAAGAGATCGAGTCGATCTTGAGTCAAGGGGATGCTGCCAGTTCAGTTCACGCCCTGATTGATGCCGCTAATGACGCCGGAGGCTCAGATAACATTACGGTGGTTGTAGCGGACACACCCACTAGGTAATTTCATAAAGCCTTGCGTTATATGCGTCGTGGCTATAATTAATCTATTTAAGTACATGCCGTGAAGAGCCCATCATTCGGGTAGAGATGGAAGCGTGGGTTGAGGCTGCTACGTATAGGTCAAAGGTAGCTCGGTGATATAGCCTCCCCTAGTTCCGTCGTGAATCCTAGGAATACGATCCATATGTGGGGTAATAGATATATGGCATGTCATATCAACTCATTGGATGAAAGAGGTGATATCCGCGGTGACGCAATATGTTTCAGCAAACGAGCGGGCGCCAGACTGCGAGCAAGTGATTTCTAATGGACATAAGCGATCAGATTCAACGCGTGCTTATCGCATCTAGCTTACAAATCGCTGTTGGCATAATCGTGTTGTTCTTTACCCTCTGCATCGCCAACGCTATGCAGAGATTTGTTTTTCGGACTATGGCCTCGGCTATCGGTTTACGGCCCCTCGTTTACTCTACGGGTTGGATAGGCAGTCCGGTTCATGAATTTAGCCATCTTGTTGTAT
>Ga0209402_10003835_pt1 | contig 14135 bp, 14 predicted proteins | sample ArcticOcean_MG_C_3_FD_187437 | JGI IMG/M metagenome (GOLD analysis project Ga0209402, IMG submission 187437) | Marine microbial communities from western Arctic Ocean - ArcticOcean_MG_CB8_126 (SPAdes) (version 2) | ecosystem: Environmental > Aquatic > Marine > Oceanic | place: Arctic Ocean... | reverse complement strand
CAGATATAGTTCCTTTCTTCAAAGGCATAACTAGAGAAAGACTTGGAAAATTAGGTTTACAATGGCCTGTAAAAGAAGATGGAACAGATACAAAAATTCTACATGAGAAAGAATTTAAATTAGGAAAGGGTAGAATTAAGTATTTTGATTGGAAAGAATCCCAAGAAATTAAAAATAATAAAAAAGATTATCCACTAATACTAACTACAAGCAGAGTTCTTCAACATTATAATGCGGCAACTATGACAAGAAGAACTAAAAATATTGAAATTGTAGATGAAGACATTTTGCTGGTTCATCCAAACGATGCAAAAAATAGAGAATTAAATACAGGCGATGTTGCAAGACTTTATTCTGGAAGAGGAGAAGTTTCTTTAAAAGTTGAAGTAACAGATAGAGTAAAAGAAGGTATCGTATTTACTACATTCCATTTCCCAGAACACATGGTTAATATGGTTACTGGACACGGTAAAGATGAAGAGACTATGTGTGCTGAGTATAAAGTTTCTTCAGTAGAAGTACAAAAAATTTCAAATAAATTTAAAACAGAAGTTGTAGCAAAAAAAGATCAAGCTCAGGTAGTTTAAGCTAATTATTCAACTTTAATATCATTCATTAAATGAACAATAATAACGCCAATAACTATAAGAGAAAGTCCTATAATAGTTGGTATATTAGGAATTTGTTTGTATTTTATGACAGCAATAATTGTTATACCTACAATACCTAGTCCTGCCCAAGTAGCATAAACTATTCCTACTGGAATAAACTTCATAGTATGCGACAGAAGATAAACGCAAATGCACAAAGCTGTAATAACTATCAATGAAGGATAAAAATTAGTAAAGCCATTAGTGTCCTTTAAAAAGCTGGTGCTTATTAATTCAAGGCAAATCCCCAGAGCTAAGAATATATATGCGTATGTTAGATTCATTTATACCCTTATATATAGTGACAAATTTAATTTCTAGATATAAATTATTGCTATGGAAGTAAAACTTTTATCTGGGGCGCTTGGAGCTGAAATTAAAGGCATAAATCTTAAAGATACATCTGATCAAAATTTCAAAAAAATCAATGATTTGCTTTTAGAACATAAAGTTATTTTTTTTAGAGATCAAAAAATTACAGAAGAACAGCATTTAGCTTTAGCTGAAAAGTTTGGTCCTTTAGAAATTCACGCCTACGTGAAAGGATTAGATAAATTTCCAGAAATTGTAAGAATTATCAAAGCAGAAGATGAAAAAAATCAATGGGGAGAAAACTGGCATAGTGATGTTAGTTACAATACCAAACCCACTAAAGCTGTAATAATAAAATCAATAAAAATTCCCCCTGTTGGTGGTGACACATGTTTTTCAAACATGGAACTTGCTTGGGAAACTTTAGATGAAAAAATTAAAAAAAAAATAAAAGATAAAAAAGCTATTCATAGTTCGCTAGGGGCTGAGTTTTTTATAAATAATTATAAAAAAATGGAAGGCAATGGAAAAAAAAATTATGATGAATATTCTAATGAACATCCGGTCGTTAGAACTCATCCGGAAACTGGAAAAAAAATATTATTTGTAAATTGGACTTATACACAAAGAATTATTGGTTTAGATAAAGAAGAAAGTGATGCAATCTTAAAAGAAATTTTTGAACATCAAGCTAGACTTGAATTAACCTGTAGATTCACTTGGACAGAAAACACAGTGTGTATATGGGATAATAGAAGTGTTATTCATTTTGCTATAGCTGATTTTTATCCTGAAAGAGGATTAGGTCATGAAAGAATAATGGATAGGATTGCAATTGAAGGTGATCAGCCACATTAGTCTTAATGAACATAATTGATAAAATTGTTTCTAATTTTATAAACAATAAATCTTTATATATTGGTGAAAAAGTAACAATTTCAGAACATATGATACAAACTGCAATGATTGCTGAAAACGCTAAATCTTCTAACAACTTAATATGTTCATGTTTGCTTCATGATTATGGACATTTCATTTTAGAAGATCCAGATGAATTAGTTAAAAAAAAAATTGATGGAAAACATGAAGACATTGGCTACGAATATTTAAAAAATTTTTTTAAAAAAGAAGTAGTTGAACCTATTAAATATCATGTTTTAGCTAAAAGATATCTTGCTAAGAAAAATAAATATTTTAATTCTTTGTCTGAAGCATCAAAGATAAGTTTGAAGTTGCAAGGTGGAACGCTCAATAAGAAAGAAAGTAAAGAGTTTGAAAAAAAAAATTTTTTTAAAAACTCAATAAAACTTAGAAAATTTGATGAAGTTGCAAAAAGAACTGACATCAAAATAAAATCAATTATTGAATATAAAAATTTGTTAAGTTCTCATTTATTATGAAATTTGATTATATAATTATTGGAGCTGGTTCTGCTGGATGTGTTCTTTCAAATCGACTTTCTGAAGATCAAAAAAATAAAGTTGCAGTAATTGAAGCTGGTAACCCAAGTGATATTTGGAAAGTTAAAATGCCACTTGCCTTACTGTATACTATGCACGATCCAAAATATAATTGGAAATATTATTCTGAACCAGAACCATATTTAAATAATAGAAAATTGTTTTGCCCAAGAGGAAAAATGATTGGGGGATGTTCGGCCCATAATGGAATGGTTTTTGTAAGAGGAAACAGGAATGATTACGAAAGATGGAAAAATTTTGGATTAAAATCTTGGTCATACGAAAAAATTCTTCCCTACTTTAAAAAAATTGAAACTTGGTCGGGTGGAGAAAACCAATATAGAGGTTCACTTGGTTTGCTTCCTGTTGATCAATCAAAAAATGATAATCCATTATTTGAAGCTTTTATAGGCGCAGCCTCAGAAGCAGGGCATAAAATTAATCCAGATATGAATGGTGAATATCAAGAGGGATTTGGAATGTTTGATACTACTATTCATAATGGCGAAAGAGCAAGTGTATCGAAATATTATTTAAATCCTGTAAAAAGTAGAAAAAATTTAAGTATTTTTTCAAATTCGTTTGTAGAAAAAATTATTTTTGATGGAAAAAAAGCAATTGGCATTGAAGTAAAAATTAATAATAAAATTGAAAAATTTTATGCTGGAAAAGAATTAATTTTAAGTGGAGGCTCAATTAACTCTCCACAATTATTGATGCTTTCAGGAGTTGGAGATGCAAATCATTTAAAAGAAAAAGGGATAAATGTAGTTCACGAATTAAAGGGAGTTGGAAGGAATCTTCAGGATCATTTAGAAACCTATGTTCAACAAGAATGTAAAACTCCTGATACTCTTTATACATATACTAAATTAGTTCCAAAAGTCCTTGCTGGCATTCAGTGGTTTTTATCTAAATCTGGTCCTTGTTCTCAATCATACTTAGAAGCAGGTGGATTTGCAAAATCTTCTCCTGAACGCGAAATTGCAAATATTCAATTTCACTTTTTTCCTTCTTTTGTTATTAATCATGGTTTAGTTAATCCAAGCTCACATGGTTATCAATTACATGCTAGTCCCAACCACCCAAAAAGTAGAGGATCGATTACTCTTAATTCATCTGATCCTTATGATTATCCTAAAATATTATTTAATTATTTAGAAGATGAAGATGATTTAAAACAAACAAGAGAGTGTATTCATGTAGCAAGAAAAATATTATCTCAATCTTCTTTAGTAAAGCATTCAGGTAAAGAAGTTGGCCCTGGGTCTGATAAACAAAGTGATGATGAATTAAACGAATATATTAGATCTAATGCAGAAACCGCCTATCATCCGTGTGGAACCTGTAAAATGGGTATTGATGACATGGCTGTGGTTGATGAAAATTTAAAAGTTAAAGGAATACAAAATTTAAGAGTTGTTGATGCATCCGTTATGCCTGAAATTCCTAGCGCAAATTTAAACGCCCCTACTTTGATGATTGCCGAAAAAGCTTCTGATTATATATTAAATAATATTTAATTAAATTAATGATAAGTGAATATAAAAAAGCAGATACTTCCAAAATTCTATATATTATTAATAATGCTTCCTTACGATACAAAGGTATTATTCCTGATGATTGTTGGCACGAACCTTACATGTCAGAACAGGAATTGATTGATGAATTTAGTAATGGAGTGCGTATGTATGGTTATCATCATCATCATAAATTGATTGGAGTGATAGGGATACAGAAAATACAAGATATTATTCTTATAAGACATGCTTACACTTTAACTTCCTATCAGGGTAAAGGAGCTGGAAGTGCATTGCTTGAATACTTATTAAAAAAAAATAAAAATTCTCGTTTATTGGTTGGTACCTGGAAAAATGCTACGTGGGCAATTCAATTTTATGAAAAATTTGATTTTATTCTTCACACAAAAGAAGAAACAACTTTATTGCTTAAAAAATATTGGAACATACCTTCAAAACAAATTGAAAATTCAGTAGTATTAGAAAGGTATTAAAACCACGATCCTTAAAGGTTTTTTCGTGATCAAATTAACAAACTTTTATAAGATGAAGCTTTAATAGGTTTAAAATCTCGTCCATGTTTGTATTCTGGTCGAGCAAATTTGGTTTGAGAATTGTCGCACGGATTAAGAATAACTGAAAAAATTGCTCTGTCCACGGGCGACATGTTCTGTGCTGAACCATGTACCAAGTTATCTACAAAAATAACAACTGTACCAGCTTTACCATGAGCCGATACAATTCCATTTTCTTTTACAATAGTTTTGACGTTCTGCTGATCAACAACCCATAATGGATAATTCGTGGTGACTGTATCAAGTTTTGATGGTGCAGAGCCATATTTATGAGATTTAGGAATGAAGAAAAGTGGACCATTGAATTCAGTAACATCATCAAGGAAGACATGTAAATTTAAAGCCAATGGTTTGGGTACTCCATCTTCTCCAAAATGGGTTGCAAAATCATAATGCCATTGCCAAACTTCACCTGTAAAGGCAGCTTTGACATTAATTTTTGTCTGCTGAATATAAAGATTATGACCACGTATCTGACACGCAGGTTCAAAAAATTTAGGATGCCGTGTGAGATCATCAAAAATCTTGCTCCGAAGATGTAGGCCCATTGCAGTACGAACTACGCCAGAAGACTTTTCAATTATGTTAGCTTCAGTCTTCTCTTTAAAAACTGCTATCATAGCTTTGCGAAGATTATTTACTTCTTCATTTGAAAAGCAATCTGGTAGAATGGTGTATCCATTTTCTTCGATTTCTTTAAGTTGGGTTTCGTTGAGTTTCATTTTTTTATTTCTACACTAAATTAAATTATATTGATATTCTCTAGCTTTAATGACTTCTTTAGGAAGATTAAGCTTAACATCGCTTATCTTGATAACTTCATCTTTTTTAATATTTTTAATGACTTCAGCTCCATCAGTTAAACCAAGTGGTAAAATTTTTTCCTCTTTTGATTTTTTCGATGTTATCAACTTTCCTCTAGAGCAAAAACCACCTTCTCCATCTAATTTTTCACCAATTTTTAAATCTTTTTTTGCATAAGTTGCAACATCAGAGTTATATTTTTTTGTAAACCCAGTGGCTTTTTTGTCTAAAGCAACTGAATATATTGATTGAGCAAGCTCTAGCCCTATGTAGTGATAAGGTCTCCATATCGCAGAATAATTTCCTGAAGCATCAGTTGCCATTCCATAATCTTTAAAACAATTTTTCACATACTGATTTTGTGCTTTGATAACAACATAAACCCCCCATCTTAGATCATTGGGAATATCTTTTTTTTCTAAATCTATACTAGAAATAACTTCTACTTGACCTTCATATTCAATTAAACCGCCATCAGATTTTGGAATAAGTTTTTTTGCAATATCATAAACTCCAACAGGAGGAAAAGTTAAGCCGTTGCTTGGACATTTTAAATTTGCTGCATTGCTTACAGCACACATTTCTATGGCAGATTTGTCTCCACACAAAAAACTGTTAAACATTTTAGGATTCATTCCTGATTCAACTTCGGCTCTTTCTTTGCTTAAACCATAATGTTCCCACACTGTATCTGGAGTAGAATATTCAAATGTTGGATGATATTTTGTTCCTTTTCCAGCACAAACAACAAAAAAACCGTTTAATCTTGCCCATTCAATTTGCTCTAGTATTAACGATGGTTGATCGCCATAAGCCATAGAACAAATAACATTATTTTCTTTTGCAAGATCTGATAAATATTTACCACAAGTAACATCTGCTTCTACATTAACTAAAATAACATGTTTCTTTTTTTTTATAATTTTATAAGCGTGAACTGTACCAATAATTGGGTTTCCAGTAGCTTCTATAAATATTTCAATATCTCTATCAATAGCTTCGTCTATGGAATTTACAAAGTTAATTTTATTTATAGTGTCTTCAGATAGTCCGCTGTTTAAACAGTTTTTTTTTGCCTGCTCTATTTTAAGATCAACTATTGTATCAATTTTTATTTTTTTAAGATGATTATATTGTGACAAAAACATAGAAATAAATTTTCCACATCCAATAAAAGCCACATTAATACTTCCATCAAATTCTTCTAGTTTTGTGTTTAAATACATAATTTAGGTTGGTTAATTTTTTTATTATTTAGATATTTCTTCAAGTGAAGTTTGATAAGCACTTTCCGGAACGCCTTTCTCCCAAGGTAAGTTAACTTCATAATCTTTTGTTAAGCAATCATCTGGTAAACATTCAATAGGAGTAAAATCACGATGAGCTATATATTCCTTACGTTTAAATCTTCGAATATGATTGCTTACAGCACATAGGCTTAAGTAAACGCTTGTCCTATTAAAAGGAGATAGATTATTACTAGAAGCATGAACTAAACAACTGTGAAATACAATCATTGATCCTGCTGGCCCTTGTGGGCTTATAATGCCTCCTTCACGTCCACCAGCTCTATTAACCAGTTGTCTTATTAGATCGTTATCTATTGTCCAAAGTGGATAGCTAGTTGTAGTTAAATCATGTTTAGATTTTATAATTCCTTTTTTATGACTGCCTGGAATAAATAAAAGAGGACCATTAAACTCAGTAACTTCATCAAGAAAAATTGCAACATTCATAGCACGAGCACTTGGCATTAAATCGTCATTAAACCATGTTCCATAGTCTTGATGCCATTGCCACACATCACCTTCAAAAGCCATTTTTCCATTAATTTTAAATTGATGCATGTACAATTTTTCTTGTAGCAAGTTTTCAACTGGCTGAATCATCCGAGGATGTCGGGCAAGTTTTGCAAAAGGTGTACTATATAGATGGGCTGCAAAATTTGTACGAACTACATCGCTTCCTTTTTCGCGAAAATTATATTCTTCTCTTATTTCATAAAGTTCGGGAACTGCATGTAATAAATTTTGAACTTCTTTTTTTGAAAAAATACTGGGAAAAAAAAGGTATCCTTCTTTATCAAAAAACTCTTTTTGTTTTTTTGTTATGTTCATTTAATTATAAAATAAACCAGAACTAAGACCTCTAAAAGTTTTTTCATTATTTATTTAGATTGTGGCTAATTAAGCAAATTATTTCAAACATTATAGCAGATGCTACCATTGATGTAATTTGATTTGGATTGTCTTTTGTGGGCATTAAGCAGGCAACATCTCCACCAATTATATTTTTTCCTTTAAGACTCTGTATTAATTTTCTTGCTTCGTCTATATTAAATCCTCTAAAAGCTGATTCTATATTTGCTACTCCTGGAGCAACAGTTGCATCCAAACAATCAAGATCAAAAGTAACATAAATTGGATTGTCTCCTAATCTATCTAAAATCATTTTAGAACATTTTTCATGACCAAGTTCATTATATTCATCCATAGTGATAACTTGATAACCAATGTCATAACTTGCTTGTAACCAATCTAAAGTTCTTGGATTTCCTCTAATTCCTATTTGAGTGCTAGTACTTGGATCAACATTTCCTTGCTTAACTAAGTATGACGCCCAGTGTGCTGCTGATTTTTTTGCGCCTAAAAAGTGGTCTAACTTTTCATAACAGTCTGTATGAGCATCAAAGTGAACTAGAGTTATTTTTTTACCTTTGGTTAATTTTGAATTTTTTTTTGCTAAACTTTGTACTATTCCTCCTGTTATTGAATGATCTCCACCAATTGATACAACTGGCTTTTCTGCTTTTTCAATATGATCATAAAAACTTGAAATTCTCTCAATACATTTTTCATTATCATTTGCTTCTGGAAAGGGCACATCGCCCAAGTCATGAATTTTATTCTGTTTCCATGGATCAATGCCATATTGAAGATGTGACCTTCTTAACATTGCAGAGATATTTCTTACTGCTCTTGGGCCTAAATGTTGATCTCTTTCTGTTGTCCCATTGCCAGTACTATGAGGCACTCCTACTAAAGCAATGTCACAGTTTTTAGGATCAGAATCATTTTTGCATCTAAACAAAGTTGGTATACCCCACCAATAAAGGGTCTCCATCATTATCTTATCTTCTTCTGAAATCATGGATTTAATATTACATGAATAAAAATTATTTAAGAAGTAAAAAAATTTGATATAGATCAACAATACCCATGAAAAATAATAATCCTAAAGCCATCCTTTTTATCTTAGTGGGAATGTTGGTTTTTTCAGCACAAGATACAATTATGAAACACATTTTTAGTTTCGTGTCTTTGTATGAAGTTTATTTCATAAGAACTTTGGTAAGTTTTATAATTATTTTATTGTTTTTAAAATTAACAAAAAGACCAATTGTATTTAAAACCCAATATCCACTCTTAACTTTTTGCCGAGTAATACTTTTCTTTTTTGGATTTAGTTCTTTTTATATTTCATTAACAGTAATGCCTCTAGCTATGGCTACTGCTTTATTTTTTATTAGTCCTTTTTTAATTACAATATTTGCAAAATTTTTTTTAAAAGAGCAAATAGGGCCTAGAAGATGGTTTGCTGTTATAATTGGTTTTATTGGCGTATATATAATTTTAAATCCTAATTTTAGTAATTTTAATTATCTAAGTTTATTACCTATTTTGTGTGCATTCTGTTACTCGATATCGATGATAATCATAAAAAAAACTTCGGATAAAGATAGTATATATACACAACTATTCACATTTTATATTGGCGCAATAATATTTAGTTTGATTTTTTATTTCTTAATTGGAGATGGTCAATACAACACAATAGATCATCCGGCTTCACAATTTATTTTCCGTGAATGGTTCTCTAACCTAGAAAATTCTATGATATTTATGATTATTACAGGCATTACAGCTTCTGCTGCTTTTTTACTTCTGTTCACGGCCTATCGAATAGGATCACCGTCTGTAGTGTCACCATTTGAATATTCGATATTAATATGGTCGTCTATTAGCGGTTGGATTTTCTTTGATGAGATACCAAATTTAAATACAATGATTGGAATGGTTTTAATTGTATGTGGAGGTATTTATATTTTTATTCGTGAAAAAGCCCAAGAACAATCTATTGTTATAGAAAAGCCTTTAAGATAAATGACTAAGAATTTAATTCCTACTATCAATATTTCTTCAATAATTAATCAAGATTTTAATTCAAATAAATCAATTGAGACCATTAATAAAATTAAAAAAGCTTGCATTAATATTGGTTTTTTTCAAGTTACTGGTCATGGAATAAATAAAAAAAATATTAAAAATATTTGCAATGTGGGTAATAAATTTTTTAATTCATCTAAGAATAATAAAATAAAATTAGCTCCAAAAAAATGGAATTATAAAAACAAAAATATCTATAGAGGTTATTTTCCAAATGATGTTAATGGTAAAGAAGGTTTGGATATAGGTGATTTAGAGGTAACTAAAAAATATGCTGCTATTAAAAAGAAACAATATATTGAATACATAAATCTAAACAAATCTTTTGATAAAAAATCTATTAAAATATTATCAAAATATTTTGATGAAATTTTTATCTTAGGAGAAATTTTGTTTAAAAGTATTATTAAAATTTATAATAAAGACACAAATAATTCCAAACTTGCTTTTTCAAGACTCAAAACTTTAAGTACTTTAAGGTTTAATTATTACCCTAACCAATCAAAACCTGTAGAAATATCTAAACAAGATGCTGTTGCCTTGGGATGCGAAACTCATGTAGATAGTGGAATTTTCACTATTTTATACCAAGATAAAAAAGGTGGTTTACAAGTTCAAAATAGAAAAAATAAGAAATGGTACGACATAGCATTTAATAAAAACGCATTAATAGTAAACACGGGTTTGGCTCTTCAATTTTTGAGTAAAAGTAAATTTAAAGCAACTAATCATAGGGTTCTTTGGAATAAGACAAAAAGAATGTCTATTCCTTTTTTCTTTGAACCATCTTATGATTTTAAAATGAATCAATCTTTTTTAAACAAATCTTCCAGGATAAAAGATAGTGGATTGATTTATGAAAAATTTTTAAATAAATCTTTGAAAAAATTCGTTGAATACCAACGTTAAACAATTATTAATAACCAAGATCTTTATCAATCTGATTAACAAGTTCTTTATTTGAAATAAAAAATTTTAAATTTTTGACAAATAAATCAAGTGTCATTTTTACGTAACTGCCATGATCGTCGGAAGATACATGGGGTGTTATTACCAGATTAGGTGTATTCCAAAGTTTTGAACTACCTGCAATTGGTTCATGTGTAAAGACATCAAGTATTGCTCCAGCTAATTCACCTTTGTTTAATTTTTCGCATAATACTTCATAATCCATTGCTGATTGTCGGCCAATATTAACTATGCCGCAAGAAGGTTTAAGTAAATCTAATCGCTTGCGATTTATTAGGTTTTTAGTTTCTGGAGTCTCTGGAAGAGCAAGGTATAGAATATCTGCTTCCGCTAAAACACTATCAATTTTGTCTGTTGTGACAACTTTTGAACATCCTTCAACCGTTCTTCCTTTTCTATTCACTCCAATAATATTTGCACCAAGTGGAACAACAAGTTTTATCATTGATGACCCAAGAGAGCCTGTACCAACTACAACAATTGTTTTTCCAGCTATTGGATTGCTGAATAAAGATATAAATTTTTTACTTTTTTGATTTGTAATAATTTTTGTCATGTGGTTTTGAAGCATTAAAACACTCATTAAACCATATTCTCCTGCTTTTTTTGAATGTACTCCACTACTATTGGTTAATACTAAACCATCAAACATCCAGTCTAAAGGAAGTAAATGCTCAACCCCAGCTGAAACACAATGAATCCATTTTAAATTTGGAGCAATTTTTTTAAGATTAGAAGTTGGAAAGTTCCAAGTAAGTAAAATGTCTGAGTTTGCCATTGATGAATTAAAATTTTCTTCATCCCAATCAATAAAAATTTCTATTTTTTCTTTAACATCAGAAAATTTCTCAAGCGCTCTGTCAAAATCATCTTTAGTTATTGTAAAATTTTTTTCACCTTCAGCGTCAGTTGGAAAAAAACCAGGAGCCCAATGGTTATTTTTAACATGAATTTTAACTTTTTTATTATTTTTCAAAATGTTCCATTCTTTTCCATATTAGATAATTTGTTAATAATATGATTATCTCGGTCCTTAATTGATATTTTTTCTGCATCAAATTGCATTTTCATAACAGCTGATCCAATTGATTTTATAAATTTACGATCATCAATGTTTCTTTTAGGTGCTCTTAATATTGTATCTTGTCCATTAGTTCTTATTGCATCCCCTTTTTTTTGCTGTGGTTGCGGAGGTTCTTTACCTTCTTGTAAACTTTTAACTAATTTTCTAATTCGACGTCTATAAATCATAACGCCATGATCCGTTGGCATTAAGTGTTCTCCTTTATGAGCGCTAATTTTTCCCATTCCCTCTACTGCTTCTGTGTCTCCAGGTCTTTTTTGTTTTTCTTCAAAAGTTCTATCTATTATTTCACCTGCTTCAATTCTCTCGCACCCTTCTTGATTGTTATATTCTATTGGATCTCCTCTATCTCCAAAATTTCCCCAAGCTAAAGCAACACAGTTGTAATCATCAACTGGCACTACCCAGCGTGTAAAAGAACTTCTGCCAAAATAACGAGTTTTAGTTCCGTCAGCAGCAAAAGCAGCACCCGCTTGTGTAAAATTTGGTAAAATTAATTCATTTACTCTTAACCAAACATTGTCATCTACACGCCTAGTGTTACAGCCAAGATATTGAACTCCTCTTTCAAAAAATTCTATTTCTCCAATTTCAGCAAAACCTTTAGAAAACTGTATTCCAGAACTCTGTCCGTGCAAAAATGAAGTATGAACAGGATCCATAATAGCATCCAGTACTTGAATCCAGTTACACTTATAATCTATACGATAAGGTCTTCTTGTAATTTCAGGCACGTCAAATGCATCATAGTGAGGAAATTCAGGTATTTTTTTCATAGGACCCATGTATGAAAAAACTAAACCATTAAATTCTTTTATTGGATATGCTCCAAGCTTAAATGTTTTTTTTAATTTAGCCGCTGACTTTGAATCTGGATCTTCGCCAGGTGTTTCAAGAATTTCACCATCAACAGAAAATAACCAACCATGATAACAACATCTAATGCCTTTTTTTTCAGTTTTACCATAAACTAAGGAAGCTCTTCTATGGGGGCAATTTTTATGAACTAGTCCGATTTTATTTTCAGTTGTTTTAAAAATAACTAAATCTTCATCAAGAATACGAATTTCTTTTGGGACCTTACTAATCTCAGAACTTAAAGCTACTGGATGCCAATAACGTCTAAGATATTCTCCACAAGGTGTTTCTGGTCCAACACGGGATAAGGCTTCATCAATGCTTGGCAAGCTTGCTTGTTTGTATCCTCTAAAATCTTTTGTTATTAAATTATCTTTGGCCATTTTAAACTTTATGATCTTATTGATTAAAAATATTCTATTGTAAATCTTAATGTTCTAAAATAGGGTTTTCAATATAAAAAACAAAATCTCAGAATGCCAAAAAATCAAAATTTAATTAAAATTAAAAAACCCAAAAATATTAACACTATATTTGGCCTACCAGCAAAATCTTATACTGATCAAGAGTTCTGGGAAAAAGAGTGCAACACAGTATTAGCTGATGGTTGGCTGTTCGTTGGTTTTGTTCATGAATTTAAAAAAACAGGTGATGTAGTGCCGTTATTTATTGCTGGCAAACCTATACTGCTTATTAAAAATAACAATAATAAGATTGCTGCATTTCACAATGTTTGTAGCCATCGTTGCCTTAAATTAGTTGATAAAAAAAAAAATGTTGGAAAAATTATACGTTGTCCATACCATTCCTGGAGCTACGATCTAGAAGGAAATTTGAAAGCAGCGCCACATATTGGTGGTAACAATAAACATAAACCTAAAGGTTTTAATTTTTTAGACCATGGACTCAAAGGAATAAATATTCATATTTGGCATGATTGGATTTTTATTAATTTAAATGGAAAAGCTAAAAAGTTTAAAGACTATGCAAAACCACTTATAAAAAAATTTCAAGATATTGATTTTAAAAAATTAAAATACGCAGCAACTTTAGATTTTGGAAAAATAAATACAAATTGGAAATTTCTTATAGAAAATTTTATTGAACCGTATCATGTTCAATTTGTTCATAAAACTACAACTAATCAGCCTCTTAAAGATCATTATACAATAGTTGATGGAATTTGTTATGGGAGTGGTGTTGATGTAAAACAAGAAGATAATAAAAATAATAGCGCTCTATCTGTAACATCACGTTACTTATCGCTTTTTCCTAATTTTATAATTGGAACTTATTTCCCTAATCAAATTGGAGTTTATTTAAATGTGCCTATAAGCCCTGGAGTTACATCCCAAAAAAGAATAATTTATACTACAGATGGAAAAGATATGTCTAAAGAAGAAAGCGATATAATAAAAAAAATTTGGTGGAGTGTTCATAAAGAAGACCATGAAATGTGTGAAAGATTACAAGAAGGAAGATTGTCACCAGCTTCAAATCAAGGAGGTCTTTTATCTCCTTATTGGGAAAAAGGAGTTCAAAAGTTTCAAAAACTTATAATGCAAGCGACTATGAACTCTTCAAAAACCATGAAAAGGAAAAAAAATGTCTAAAGAAATAAATAATGATGGATATAGATTGGCACACACAATGATTAGAGTTAGAGATTTAGAAGCT
>Ga0209402_10003826_pt1 | contig 14150 bp, 19 predicted proteins | sample ArcticOcean_MG_C_3_FD_187437 | JGI IMG/M metagenome (GOLD analysis project Ga0209402, IMG submission 187437) | Marine microbial communities from western Arctic Ocean - ArcticOcean_MG_CB8_126 (SPAdes) (version 2) | ecosystem: Environmental > Aquatic > Marine > Oceanic | place: Arctic Ocean... | reverse complement strand
GTCTGCAATAACTTCAAATCTTGATGGATTAGTGCCAAATCTAAAACTACCAGACTCACCAACTAATTCCAAACCAACTCCAGAATAGTCATCACCAGAGTCTGGTAATACTGATCCGCTGTATATCATAAATCCAGTATTTGAATTATCTTGACTAGCAGACGTGAATCCTTGATACTTTACTGATCTTATAAATCCAGATGCTGATGCCCCAGATCCCCCTGTTTCCGGAATTGTTGAATTTACACCGCCAAATTGTATGCCAGCACCAATTGAATCCCCACCAATGTATACAGAACCACCAATTAAATTATCGTTACCTAAGATATTCATATTTTCACCATCAAACTTTACGCCATCAGGATTATCAGGTAGAGAAGTAATAACTGTTTGTGATTTATTGTTGTTTACATCATAAAATTCAAAAGCAAAATCTAAGTAATCTGGCCTTGTTTGTAATGGAGGCACAGGTGCAATTAGTCTAATATACTCCGGGGAGAAATTTGTATCAGAATTTGGTTTTACAGATATTTCAGATACTGACCAGTACCCGCCGGTAAATCTTAATTGCAAAACTGCTGTTCCATCGGAATCTGGTGTGAATATAGCTTCGTATTGAGGGCTTGCTGTGCCCATAACATTGCCAGCAGAATTATTATGGGTAACCATACCGATAGCTCTTCCGTAACCTTGTCCAGCAAAAATATTATTTTGTGACATACCAAATGCAGATCCGGACATATGTGCTACTGCTTTAATTGTATTTTGTTGCCCACCGGTATTGTCAGCAACTAATTTTATTTTTAGCTTATACTCTGTGTCTGCTATAAAGTCTAGCTTAAATGCATCTTTTAATTGTAGCTTAATCCATTCTTCATTATCATCTGAAGATAAGTCGACATTTGATCCTGACATATAAATTGAATCTGTTAGATACTCACTTGAAGAGTACGTTTGTACAGTAGTTGCAGATTCTACGCCAAACTTTCCACCTGTTGCTGTCCAATACGTTGTTGCTACTGTGTCAGAATTAAAGAACCCTATGCGAGATGTGCCTGTTATTGATAGCGGATCAAGTAATAGCTCTGGTGATTCTACGGGTGTATCTATTATTTTTGACCAGTTACCGAATGGGCCATTATTCTTTACATACCCAGCTATTCTATGTACATCTCCAGAAAAATTTCTTAATTTAGATAATCTAATATCTGCAAATGACTTAAAATTTATACTGCTAGTATCATACTCATGAAATTTTGGCCAATTAACTTTATAACTACTTGGCCCTAATTCTGCTATACGATAAAAGCCGCTCCCTGAATCATAAACTCCGTAAGGCTTCTGTACTTCTATTGTTTTTTTATTAATAACATTCGAAATTCTAGATGTGTATGAAGGTATAACAGTACTGCTTCCTGTAGAGAATGATAAATTTACATTGGGTGAGTCAATTGTAATTGCGCCACCAACCATAGATGAAGAAAAGTCAGCATCAGCTATTGTGACAGTGTATCGCGGGTCTGTTGAGTCGTACTCTTCATAGTTTCCCATTGGACTAAAGCCATAAACTTGGTCTGCATAGGTTTGTACCTCTTGATAGTTATCACCATCAATGGAAAAATTAGATCCCGCTGTATTTTGTACAGGTGTACCAATAATGGTTCCAACAGCTTGTTCATTTGAACCTGTTGTTGATGCTGCAAGAGATACCTGACCTTTAATAATTTCAATAACTTGCAACCTTGGGCGCTTGAAAAATCTTATAGGCCTATCATTTGGTATAGTCTTATTAATTGTAATATTTCTAGTATACTTTACATTGTATGTTCCTCGCCATTGATCAGGTATGTTTTCATCAACTCTATCTGGATCCAGTTCTCCCAAAATTGTAAGTGTTGCAGCACCTGCAGCTGTATCTTTGTATACTTCTATACCGACCCTTACTCCACCACTCTCTGAATAATTGTAAACCGGTTCTATATAAACCGGTATCCCCAAGCTATCTACTAACTCAATTTTTAATATGACGCCATCAAGTAATGCAGGGGATCCCATTATTAACATTGAAGACTTGCCCATTGGCAGCTCAAGTGGTAAATCTGTTATGTTAAAATACTTAGATAACAATCCCTCTTCAGTTATAAATGATTGAATTTCATCTAAATCTTGTAAGAATGCTTTTTTTTGTAGTTTTGCCATAGAATAACTCCGTGTAGATAAATATTTCACAGTGTAGATTGTAATCCAAATATTTAACTAAGTTATATAAAAATTATACTATTCTTATACTTATTTAAAAAGGTGCTATATGAAAAGAGCTAGAATGTGTGTTTATTTAGATGTTGGACTATCTAAATGGATAAAAGATAATGCCATCATTGACTATAGAAGTTTTTCGTCATTCCTCAACAAGCTAATGCTTGACTATAAAGAAGGAATGGAGTTAAATAGTAGTGTTAAAATACTTAAAAGCGAGACTAGAAAATAATCTTGCTATGATTGTTTTCTTGTTTTATCTCTAGTAAAATATCTGTAAAGTCACGCATTGTATCAATATGCGAAATTATAAGAGAAAATTGGTAGATATTTTTTAGATACTGGAATAGTTGATATAAAGAATTAAGATTATCTGAATCCATTGTTCCCCACCCTTCATCAATAGCTATAAAATTGGGCCTTGGGAGGTTCGATATATTAGTCAATGCAATTCTTATAGCTAGACCTGAAATAAATTTTTCCATACCTGATGCCATTTCTAGTGGCCAAGACCTATCATTATCATAAGCAATATAATTATTTATGTTCTTTCCATCCATATCAAATATAATTTGAAATTCTACAATTTGTGATAGTATATTGTTGACTTCTAATTCAACTTTAGCCAAAATTTTAGATATTAAATCATAGCTTACACCATTTTTGTCAACAGCCATGAGATAGTACTTATAGGCTTCATACTTCTCTTCCAGATCCTTGACACGATTAATAATCTGCATTATTTCTTGTTTTTTAGTTTCTAGTGCAGATTTTTTGCCAACGTATTGGTGAATATCATTAACTATTGCTTTTATTTCTGTTTCAACAATCGATTCTGATGTTTTGTTTTCATCTATTTTTATTTGTACTTTATCATTATGCTTAATATCTTTTTGATAGCCCTTGCTTCTTTTAATTTCATTTTTTATAGAATCAATATATGATTCAGCGCCCTTAATGGCATCATTAATATCTCTTAATCTAACTTCGTACTGTGCGCAGTAGTCCTTATTATGCTTTAATTCTCTTGTTAATTCTAAAAATTCGCTATAAGACTTTGGTACGTCCTCGTTAATTTGTATTTTATTTTCTAAGGTCTTTAATTTTGCAACTGTTGATGCTGCTCTTGTTTTGTCCTGTTCTAGATCTTCTTTTGTCTTTATTGCATCTTTAACAAACACATTGTTCATACAATATGAACAGCCAGGATCGTAATCTAAGTTTCCAAGCTTGTCTATTTTATCTAACTTATTTCTTACTTCAATCTTTAAGTTATCTATTGCCCTTTTTGCCTCATCTCTTTGTGATACAACTAGCTCATACTCAACTGTTCTATTTTCAATATCCTTTTATTTTTCTGATTTTATTCTGTTAGCGAGGATTTCATCATTTCTTTTTGTTTCGCTTAATTCTTCTTTTGTGCTATTAAGTCTTTTTAGTAATTCTGCTTTTTTTCCTTCCTCTAACTGTTGATTATCTTCTAACTCACTTAAATCCTTAATTGTGGCATCAATAGGCCGCATTGTTCCCATTAAATCTAAAACTTTATTCTTATATTTATCTCGTTCAACTTCTTTCTTACTTTGGGAATCTTCAAGCTTTGTTATTACACCATTTGCCTGATTTAGTTCAGTTTCAATATCACTTATCTGCTGATCATAATCAACATCTAGGAAATTCTTTAACATTGATTGTAAGCCACTAGATTCTTCTTTAGCTAACTTGTATAGTTGGTCAAAGATAGATAAGCCTAAAAATTTTCCTAATATCTCTTTCTTTTCAGTTTGGTTTTGTTCTAGAAATATAGAAGAATTCCCTTGTGCTGAAAAACTGGTCATTATAAAATCATCATATGTACCGATCAATTTCCTGATGTTTTTATTAGTTGAATTTCTTTGATCCCCATTTAATGATACCTTCTTGCCGTCTTCTAATCTGCAAAAATCGACGTCAACACGAGTAGAGCCATGTCTCAAAACTTTACCCTCACGCTTAATTATGTATGTATCATTACCAACATCAAATTCTAGCTCACAACTAAAGTTTGATTTAGAATGATTCATAACATTTTCTGCCTTGTAAGCTCTGGTTGATTTGTCAAATAGACAAAATGTCAGTGCATCTAAAACACTAGACTTACCACTTGCATTTGGGCTGAATAAACCAGCAATCCCATTGCATCTTTCAAAATTAATAACATTGTTCTCGCCGTAAGAAAACATATTACTAAATGCGAACTTTTTTGGCTTCCAGCTAATATTTCTAGAAATTTCTTCCCCTACTATAGAACTACTAAGCTCTTTATTGATTTTCTTTACCTTCTCAATAATTACTTCACTAGCTGTTGTATTGTTTGTTAAGTATTGTTCTATTAATCCATTCTGAACATCGGGATCAAAGACATCGCCGAAATCAACTATAGATGAGTTGCCTGTATCAACCCTGTACTCATCTTCTCGTACTATTGATACCTCTTTGATATTGTGTCTATGTTTGATTATTGTTAGTGCTTTTTTTAAATCAGAGCTAGATGTATTCTTTACTTTAATTCTTAATCTAGCTTTGCTTGGTAAGTCATCGACTTTTGGAACAAGACCGTCCTCTATGTGGAGTGTATAATAGCCGTACTCATTTTCAATTTCTTTATGGGTAAACTTTCTATTCTTAACATCCCAAACGGATACACCGTGCCCTTTTAAAGTTTCCCCATGATTTTGTTGTACTAACGATCCGCAATATCTTACTGCTGGTTTTTTTATTTTTCCTGACTTATATTCTTGCATTGTTTGCATCTTATGGATATCACCCAGCATAGCTATATCATAGCCATCAAAATCTTTTAGTTTAACAGCACTGGGAAGATAGAATCCTAAATCAGTTTGCGATTTGTCTACAGTTCCGTGATATAACAATATTTTTGTATTTGCACTTATCGTAGCAGGATCTGGCAAATTTGATTCGTCATCTCTAACTTCTAAAACAGCAAAACCAACATCTCCTATATAGTATACTCCCGATTCATTTAAGTAATGCAAGTTTTCGTTTTTGATATTCTCTACTATTGGCTGTAACACATCTAATCGTGATGGATTATTCAAGTTACAATCATGGTTCCCTGCGATCAATAATGTGGGGCATAATTCAGATAATCGTTTAAATAATCTAGAAAGTTGATCAACTAATTCGGGTGACATATCAGTTTTGCTATGTGCTATATCACCGCCGATATAAACTACAGCATTTTCTGTATCTTTTTTAATAAATTCATATAGATTTTCAAATACCTTTTCAAACTCTTTGTGACGCTGTAAATTTCTAATTTGTATATCAGAAATATGATAGATCTTTTTTAATGTTCTAAACTTAGTTTTTATTTTCATATAATACTCTGGATGATTAAATCATAGTCTGTAATTGTTGCTTTTCTTGCTAGTGCATATTGCATACTTTTAAAGCCAACGTCAGAAGGATCTCCCTCTTCTAGCTTGACGTAAGAAACATTTAAATTCCACTTTAATAATTTTTTTGATATTTTGGTCATCATTTCTTTAGCATCAGAATCTAATGATAGAATAACTTCCGGAACTCTATTCGATACTAGCTTTGTCAGTAAAGTGTCCTGTATAGTTTTGCCTAAGAGTGGGATTGCGTTTCTTTTGATCGCGATTGCATCAAAAACTCCTTCGCATAGTATAACAGGCATATTCCAGTTAATATAAAGTTCAAACATAACTGTATCTTTGGGAGCAGGTGGGTTTTTATATTTTAGTTTTGAATTATAGAAAGACCTTGCAATAAAATAATTTAAATTTCCGTACATGTCATATGAGGGTATAATGATTCTTCCTCCGTACTCACCATCAACACAATACCCGATGTTATATTTTGTCATATCAGCATTTGTAATTTTTCTGTTATGTAGGTAATGTAATGCTTGACGACGAGAGATGCTATCAGTCTTTACTAATGTAGATATAAATTCTTTAGGTAACTGTACTATCTTGTGCAATTCTTTTTGATCAGCTGAGTATCTGTTAGTATTCTTAAAAATCTGGCTTAGCTCTGAGAATATAGCTTTTGATGCCTTTAGTTTCTTAGCAAGAGAAAATATAGACTTACCCTTAGCATCACATACCCAGCAATGCCACTGTTGGGTAGCTACGTTAACTTGCAACTTTTTCTTATGATGATCACAAAATGGACAAAAATAAACTATTTCGTCACGACCACCATCAGATCCCTGACTATTAAATGCTGAATTTAGTATGCTAAGTAGTCTTTGTTTTATTTCCATCTAATAAGTCTAAAAAATCTGTGATTTCTACAGTAGCATAGATTTTTGATTTGTTTCTTTTGAATATTAACAGAGGTGTCAAGCCTTCACAATTATTTTCAGCTTGTTCTAAGCTTTTCCATATATTAAGTGCTTCTTGATTTTTGCATTCAATTGCAAATGGAAATACCTTTCTAGCTGAAGGGGATAGTTGAACATCCATACCATGTTCACCCATTGTTGTTGATTTAAAGTCGCCTTCTTCTAAGACTGAAGAATATTTTTCTTGTAAAAGTTTTGTAACTTTATTTTGTAACCGTTTACCTTTAGCTTTAGCGCTTCTTGGTCTCATTTAGTTTTAAACCTTAAGTTTAAGTTATTATAAGAAGTTATTATTTTTTCTTATTAGCTTTAGCTTTTAGCTTTAGCTTTATTAGCAATTTTAGTTAAAACATGCTTTTCAGGAGGAACACTAATGCCTCTTGAGCTAGCGTTCATCTTGTGATAACTAAAACCTTGTACATGTACAGATATATATATACTTCTTAATTTAGAAAAGGCTGTATTATTTTCATATATTTTTTACTATTTTTCTCAGCATACTTTTCTGCAGCAATTTCATATGGATTGTCCCAATAGAAATCTTTTCCTTTATCTACCATCTTTTGACCTGCTATAGTGTATGTTTCTTCATAACCATCAGCACCTAATTTCTTTCTCATCTTTGCGTGATCACATTCGTGTAAGATAGATTCTATAAAATCTTCTATAGAGTCCTGTCGTGGGTTTATTGTTATTGTATCAGAAACCCATTCATAGTCTGCCTTATTATTAGATCGATCTATAACTATCTTAGACTTTAATCCATGAATTCTTAGTATTTCTTTTGCTATGTCTATCATAGTATTCTTTTTCATTTTAAAACCCTCTGTAACAAATGCTTTATTGTAATCCTTAATCTTGACTGGCATATTAAATCCAAGTGCAATACCCATGATCATTCTACTATTGCCTGACATTAAATACATGTCACCGCTATTATCACGTATCACTAATGGGGGCGGAAGTTTTTTACGATTAATAAACCCACTCAATAACCGTTTCCAGTCTCTTCCATAATGTTTCATTAATTTAATGCATGCAGATAACCTTAATCCTTTAGAGCTGTAACCTAATATTTCACCAATATCAGAATTTTTTATTTTTGCTAATTCGCCAGCAGTTAAAGTTTCAACTTTCGAATCCTTAATAAAGGCTGTTAATTCACCTTCATTTGAAAATAATCTGGGAATTGCTTTTGAAGTATGGTCATTATCAAAATACTCATCATGCTCAGAGCTTATCTCTTCATCAGAATATTTTCTATAATGTGTATACTGTTCTAAGCTACCATCCACCACGCCGCTCCTATTTCTACAAGTAGATCAGCTCCGGTGTTATATGCCCATTTCTTTTTAGTACCGTAGACTTCTTCAGTACCCTCTACAAAGTACTCAAATATTTCCCATGCAACTCCAATTATGACTACCCATAATACTGCCCATAAATCGGAACAACCCAACCATTGGGCTACCTTGGCAATAAACAGACCAGCTGCTATATGATAGGATGTCCAATGGTCAAGCTGACCACTTGAAAGTTGCCAATTTACGAATTTTGCAATTGGACTATTCATAATTAGAATCCAGTTAATACACCAGCGGACGAAGCCCAGCCAGCTACTAAGAATCCAACTACAAATCCAATTCCAATTCCCCAAATTTTATCGAGGTGCTTCTTAAAGAAGTCCATGTTATTTAGCACCTTTAAATTTGCTAAAGAAACCTTTCTTTTTCTTCTTACCTTTTTTCTTGATTTTCTTTCCTTTCTTTTTCTTCTTCTTTATTTCTTCCATCCCAGCTCCAGCCATGCTATCACTAGCTTGTGCTGTAGGGGTAGCTGCAAAAAATATAAAAGCAGAAAGTAGTACTTTAAGTAGGTTTTTCATTATATTATCTCCTTCATTTTCTTTTCGATAGCACCGATTATGCTATTAAAATCTTTATATGCTTTTTTTATTACGCCAGGTTTCTTACGTTTAATTCCACCCAACAATCTTTTAAAATTTGTAACCAAATTACTTCCATATAATTGTAATATGACGTAAGCGCGCTCATCATCATCCATCTCGCGAAGCTTTTGTATTGCTTCAGATCTTTTCATTATCTATCTTTGAAATAATCTTCGAAATCTTTTAAAGCGGCTCTCATATCAAATTTTTGTTTTTGTGTATCAATATTCTTTTTAACTGCGTAGAGAAAAGCAACACGCATACCCGGTGCATTAAAATCTGACATTGATCGATTGATATTATCAACAGCATTTGCAAGCCCTTCAATGGCAGCCTTTAATGGCTTTTTAAGTTTAATAGCTGTTTTCATATCTGCACCAGCAACTGAATCTTCCGCTTCCATTCTCAAAAGGTTCTTTTGAAGCGCATCTTTGATACGGCCCCGTATTGCAGACTTAAATTTACTTTCCTTCATTTGATTATCCTCAGTCATTCCAATTAAACGATATTTTTCTAGAGTGCTCACCACTTCGTCATCAGTTAATGATAAGTCTTGTGATAATGATTGTATAATTTCATAACCCTTGGCACCTGCCTTTTTAGCACGTTTTATCATTCCTTTTAGCTGTGATTTTGATAATTTGACTCCAGGTTTGGGAAGTGCTTCATCTACAGATTCATTTGCTTTTTTCATTAATTTTGCAATTTTAAGAAGTGTCTCTTTATCTTTTTTAGAGACCATGTCAAGTTGTCGATCTTTTGCAATTGCTTGTAATGCTTTTTCGTATGCTGCTGTAGATTCTAACATTGTTATCTCACCTTCTTTAATAATTTGTCTACAGCCATAAGCAGTTTCTTTGACATTTTAGGATTCTCAAAAGCATCATTCGCTTCATCAGAATAGGCAGCATCTATTAAATAATTTATATCTTGCTTTGCGTGATTTAAATGACTTATGAGCGGTGAAGCAACTTCCTTTACTGATTCATTTGCAGCTTGCAGTGCCGCTGCTACTTTAGGGTCATCAGATAGACCTTTTTTGATTTTATCAATTAACTTAACAGCTTTTGTCATATTGCCAGCATATTTGTCAGCCATCTTTATTGCCTTCTTGATTACTGAAGAAGAAAAACCTTCATTAGTTACAAAAGCTCTGGCAGGGTGCTGATCAGAAATATGACCCTTTTGTTTTTTGCTATATAAGTGTGTATAAAATTCTTTTAATATCATGGTGCTAGTCCTTGTCTTTTTTGCGATATTTAGTACTTATTTTATCCCAAACTTTATAAATTTGATTCATGTCATGGACTGTAGAATTTAATCGCATCGCGATCTTAGTCATGTAGGTATTATATTCTTTTTTGGCGGACTCATAATTACTTTGGTCATTCCAGTCATAGCTATCTGTTTCTCTTGGGCCGTAATCTATTATAGCACCATGTCCCTTGGCCAACTCTTTAAAACCAGCCACAAAACTTTTTTCTGTTTTATCCGGATCTGAATGTACTTCAAATTTTACACTTGAAGCCTCATTAATTTTTTCTTTTCGCGTTGGGAATGGATTGTTTAATGCACCAATAGTTACCATGCCACCGATACTTTCTTTTAATATGTCTTTTAGTTTAATCACATTTAACTCCAGTGTCTCATAATCCAATCATGAACTTCTTTTGCTTCCTTATCAGACAATGCTCTAAACACTTCTTCCAATACTTTTTTCTCAGATCCAAGCTGATCAATAAGATCATCCATCCAACCTAGCCTTTTATTTGCACCCTCTTTTATAGTTCCTTCTGTAGATACACCGGCCTTTATTTTATTCACCATTGATATTAATTTCTGTGGTTCAATATCTAATGCATCTATTATACCGGCTAACACTGCTATTTTTCTTTTACGATTTAGGCCTGTTTGCTCTAGAGCATCAACAAACTTTTCCATAAATCTCTTTACATTACCAGGCAATGAGTCTCCGCCTTCATTTACGGATTCATTGGCAGATTGAAATACTTTTTTAAAACCGTCAAAGTTGCGAATTATTTTCTTATATAATCTTATATCACCGCTAGTAGTATCATAATTAATTGCAGCATCTTCATGTTCAATGTCCATCACAAGAGTATTGTAGTTCTTTCCAATTGCGACCCCACCAGAAATTTCATGGCCTGTAAGTTTTTTTACCCACTTACCAATCATCTTAACATCCTTACTAGGTTTTGGTCCTCGATCTCTAATCCATTTTTGAATATTACTAGGCAAGTTGCCTTCATTTACGGATTCATCTAAATCTGATGTTTTAAAATCTTTTAAATTTTTCACAACCTTATTCATATCTCCGTACTTGCCAACAATGAAACCTTTGCCTGAGACACCTAAATTAATCTCACCTTTTTTACTAACATAGAATGGCATTATATCATCACCCAATCTAGATTCAACCTTGTAAAAAATACCATAAATAGCTTGTGTAGTTCCTTTTTTCATTTCCTGATGTTGAAGAACTTTGATTCCTGCTTTTTTTAGCGCATCATCTAGAAATTTCTTAATGGCCAGCTTAGCTTGTGAAGGTTTTTCGACAATTGGTGCTTCTTTTAATTTATTCATTACTAATTTTTTGGGTTCTTTGCTTTATTAAGTTTCTGAACCTCTTCTTTGGCTATTCCCTTAATGATACCTCTAAGCTTATCAATCTTTGACTCTTTTTTATCGTCACCTGTATAATTCTTTTCTATATAATTAAAAAATTCCTTTTTCTTGTCATCATCAAGCTCAGCAGGAGATTTTGCATCAAACTTAGCCAACGCACTATTAAAGAATTTTGTGTATTCTTCTTTGCCACCCTCTGCTATATTAGTGACAATATGTTTTATAATTGCCTCGTTATAATAGGACATACTATAATCTCCATTTGTTTATAAATATCATGCTAATTAAAATATATGTTTAATCGTCAGCGTGTTCTAACAATTTAACATCATCCTCAGCATTATTGAACCAGAAGTCTATTACCTTTGCAAATGATCCAACAAAACCACCTAGCATTAGTAGCAGGATTTCTTTCCAGCCACCAGTAACATCTTTTCCTTGACTCATAAAATAAATCATAAGTGCTAGTATCAATGAAAATAAGCCAACAACTGCTATACTAATTAACCATTTTTTAGCTTGTCTAAATTTTATTATACCAATTAATTCTGTATTAATAGAATGTTTTTGATCTTGCACATATCTTTCATTAGATACTGCGTCCGATTTCTTTGGATCTGCCATTATTTATCTCCTATAAAATCACTATCGTAAACGTACTCAAACCAGCCGCCATATTCTGAATCAGCTTTCCTAGCTAAGTCTTCCCAATCCTTCGATTTGTTCCATAGCTGACCTTCTTTAGTACCGTGTACTTTTTTAAAATCCTTAGCAAGCTCTTTCATCATGGTAATTACCTTATTTGCCTTCATCTCCAACTTTTTAACATCTCTTTTACGAGCTGGTATAAAATCTTCATTTACAGAATCCGGATTTTGTTTTAAAAATTCTTTTAATTTCATTTCAATTCTCTTTCTGCATACGGAATTGAGCTAGGTTGCCAAATATATTCTTTGCCATCCTTCCAAGCAATCATCTCACCTGTCATTCCGTTGATAATATCATACTTCGGCACCTTACCATCTAATATTTCTCTCATGCTTTTTGCAATAGCAGCTTTAAGTTCTTTCTTTGTTTCAGCATGGACTTCATTACCGCGCTCTATTTTTTCATCTATCATAAAATCCTTAAACATTCCTATTTTATCAAATATACCATCATCATGAGACTTAGTATTTGTTTTCTTTTGTTTCCAGGCATTTTTACCCATCTTAACAAAAGGTGAATATCCACCGCCTGTAGCGATTGCACCTTTTTTGGCATTAGATATTGATTTCATAATTGCTCTTCCGTCTTCATTTACGGATTCGTCTTTTTCATCACCAATCCATTTAGCAGCAATCTCATCATAATTACCAGTATCCATCAATCTATTCATCAATCTCGTAGCAGCTGCAGCATTTTTAACTATTTTAATTGTTTTATCGGTTTTATTATCATAAACTTCCCACCGACCTTTTTTAGCAGCTTCACCCACTCTTAATTGCCGGGCTTCATTTACGTATTCTTTAATCTGCTTTCCATTCTTATCATTCCAATCTCTATGACTATCCATACCATAATCATCATGCTTGCCTAATTTTTCTATTTTACTATGTAATTTTAGAGCATTATTATAAGACAAACCCTTTTTTACAATCTTTCTTTCACGCCCAAAACCAATATACACTGCATATTTTTGAGGTGGAAGCTCTCGACCTGGTCCTTCTTTTATATTTTTCATTTTAATTTTATACCTGCTTTTTTAAGATGTGAGTGGATTCCCAACATCCAGCTTCTAAATATAGCATCCATGTCGGCTTTGCCATCATACTTATTCATAATTTTGAATATATCATTATTAACTTGATTTAAAGCTCTAAACATATCATTGTCAGGACTCTCTTCTATTGTTTCATCCAAAGCTGCATTACTCTGGTGCCCTTTATTCCAGCTACTCATTAATCCTATAAACGGAATAACTTGTTTTTTAAAATTCTTTAAAATTATTTTTTCATCTACTTTTTCACCACTTATCTTAGTAGCAGACTTAGCTACATCCATCGTTGCATTTGCAAACTTTTTATACTCACCATAAAACTTCTCGTAAGCTTCGCTATAATCTCTTTTTTTACCTTCATTCATTATATCTTTTAATTTTATCATTATTTTGCTACCTGTTTAACTTTTTCGATTGAACGACCGGCGAAATATGCTGCATATACAGTCATTAATAATGTTTGATAGACAGGAACATATGCTGCCCCTATTGTAAAATCTTCCCCAGCAATCTGCAAGTTGCCGTCAAAAACGCTCAACACAGAAAATACTGCAGTTAAGAAAATTAGTGTCATTGGTCTGATATTTTTTGATAGCCAGCTACCATGTTTCATATCAGCTTCCCATCTTGCTGATACTTGAGCTTGAGCAGCTTGTTCTGCTTCAGCTAATATTTTTGTAATTCTTTCTTTGGCTTCTGCCTTTTCTTCACCTGAAGTATGTAGATTATCAATAATTCCCCCTACATCCTTAAGAGTATCTCCGCCTAATAAACTTCCTGCTGCGCTTGTTAATGTGCTTAATAATCCCATAACTTATCTCCTTTAATATTCAAAACCGTGAGGTTCAGAACTACTTCCACCTTTTATTGCATACCACACATCTTTGATCCTGTAATACCAAAATTTATCTGTTTCTAGAACCCAAAACTTACCCTTAGGTGTATTAAACGATTTGTTAGGCCCAAACTTAACTGTCATTGGTGCACCATCATCCCACATCTTTTTAGTTATTTGTCCCATGACATTTGAACCATCACCTGTAGCTTTGTAAATACGTGATCCAGGATAATCTCTTTTTAAACTCGCTAATCCTTCCGGTACACCTTCACTCAACACTGCCTCACACAGCATACCTAAATTATCTTTTAATTTTAACATTAAAATC
>Ga0209402_10003825_pt1 | contig 14153 bp, 15 predicted proteins | sample ArcticOcean_MG_C_3_FD_187437 | JGI IMG/M metagenome (GOLD analysis project Ga0209402, IMG submission 187437) | Marine microbial communities from western Arctic Ocean - ArcticOcean_MG_CB8_126 (SPAdes) (version 2) | ecosystem: Environmental > Aquatic > Marine > Oceanic | place: Arctic Ocean... | reverse complement strand
CAAGATCCACGCGTTCATGTTTATCGGAAGGGATGCCGAGGCTCCGGACGACTTTGTATTCAAACGTGTTCCAGTGGTTTCGCACCAGTTCGAAACCAAGGATCAGGCCCCGATATGGGATTCAGGGCTCTCTATGTACGAGACCTTGACGATCGAACACAAGAAGTTTGGATCAACAACTTTCGTACTGAACGACCCGGTCACAGCGTTGAAACTACAGCTGCGGCACCTCCGGGACAATAACACCCCTCTCCCGATATGTGGGTCAATCATAGACGGGCGTATCTCGAACAGGCACGTGTGGAAGAATGCAGCCCACCGCGACTACATCATTTGGGCACCGGAATTAAGTCCGGAGCTGATACAACAGGCTATGTGCGCCAAGGGACGCATTGCTGTGAGTGACTCTCTGCGTGCCCTTCCTGACGACGTGAGTAGGCGTCGTCCAGTTGAGTGGCTGGAGCGGATGGTGCGGCAGTCGCGGGCCTGGGAAGACGTGCTGGAAACCGAGCTGGAAAAGATGGAGCTCGCTGAATGTGAGAATCTGCTGCTGTACCTAAACATGTCAGACGTAGAGTTGGCGCGGTTTATGCAGCAGTGCAGCGAAGCGATATGTAACAAGCTGCAGAAGATAAAGACCGCGGGTAAGGAAAAGCACCGCAGCATAGCCATAAACGGTAAGACCGTTCTCGAAAAGGACGGACACTGGACGCTAGCTTCCGGCGAGATTTTATCCGACACGATCATTCGACTGGAGAACGTAGTTTACTACCCTGACGAAAACGTAACGGAGTATCGCGGAAACGTCACTCGTGACGAGCAGGTTATTGAATTCGCTGAGCTGGCTAGCGTTATGGAGAATAAAACAGGCGCCTGGCTGCGCAACCTGCTCGCCCGCCACGGCATGGGTCGTCCCAACATACAGCCACGTTGGTCGCAACACCTGTTGGGACTGGCACAAGGTTTCCACGAACCAACATCGAACAAAGGGATCGAGTCGTTTGGGTGGGTAGACGACCGCTTCGTGTTTCCACGGTTCGAGGTACACCCTGGCGGACACGTCTTAGAGCAAGACGCCTGGTATACCCTGACTGAAATGACACCGGCACGTGATCTACAGGCCCCCGGGAATATTCCACACGAGACGCTGAAAACACTGGGCGCGTCCAGTCAATCATCCGCAGTATTCTGGGCGACCGCAGCACACATCACCAGTAATCTGCTTGCAGAGGTACTCCATCAAGATCGCAGGGGGTTGGTACTTCTAGGAGCTGCAGCTACCTCGCTGGGGGCTGCTACTGCCACCAGCCTGGGCTGCATCACCACTGATGTCAGTGCGCTTGGGGCTTTCAAGAGAGTTGTTGCCAAAAATTCGGCAGCCATTGTACGGCACCAGTGGCCGGTATACCTGCGCTGTGACAAGTACAAGAACAAGCTGCTAGCAGACTGGCTACAGCACCCTGACGCAAAGAACGCCATAGTTGATCTGTTGCCGCAGCACGCACAGGCGTTGATGATCAACGGTGGCTGGAACCTGATCCATGTAGATGGTGCACCTTCAGTCGGCGGAACGCTGCAACGTGTGGGCGCGCCAATTTTACCCGCGTACATACAGCACCTGGCGGCCCGCCGCTTTCGTTTAACGTACACAGGCTCGTACGTGGAGTCGGTGCTCGCGGATATGTCAGCATGGTTCGGGGACCTGACCAATGACGACACGGTATTTCGTCAAGCGGCGGCGTTGTTAGACTCTGCGCCGGACCCGCTAGACTACTTCGCAGAGCTGGTGTACCACGGATTGGTGTCAGGTAAGCTGACAACGATCAACGAAGAATTCGAACAGAGTCACGCGCCAGCCATAGCGGTATCAGGTGAGCACGTCAGGGTGAGCAAGAAACGCATAAATAGTCTTGTCACCGTACCCGAGATACCGTTATTAGACATGGTGCGGCTATCGCAGGAGATGCACAGCGCAGGGGTGCTTATTCGGGACGACGCCGAGCACTGGTGGGTGGACAAGCTCTGGTGGACCGAGATTCTCAGCGATCGCGATTCTCGTCATAAAGCAAAAAATTACGGAGGAGCCCCAATGCCCGACGACAGACTACGCGAGGACAACTTTGACGTCGTGGAAGACGATGAGTCAGACGACGAGGCCACGGAAGAAACTGACGACAACGCCCAGAGTGATTTTGACGTAGCGGAAGCCGAAGGGTGGTACAACGAAGTACCTCCTGACGACGAGTTCTAACCATAGTATTGGTGAGTACCAACATATCTGCGTGCAACCAAACTCGGCGCGAGTACCACGGTCCCAGAGTGCAACCAACAGACCCGCGTGTACCACGATCACAGCGTGCAACCAATCCAGCAGCGAGTACCATGAAGACGGCGCGCAACCTGGACCCGCGCGAGTACCAAAAAACAAGCGTGCAACCAGTGCCTGGGCGAGCACCAATAGAAATGCGTGCAACCATGATATCAGCGAGTACCACAATAGCAGCGTGAATCTATGCAACTCTTACGTAGCCTCTGGTCACGATTTGCCTTCTGGGCCATGGAAACATGGCTCTACAACTGGATCCTCGACAAGATCCCGTACGTGCGTTTCAACACGTACTACAGCGCCATCCGCGGCTTCACGTACCGGGAAGGCTTTGAGCTGCTGCGCGTAGGTGACATTCTCCTGACCAAGGACAACTGGAAGCTCACCAGCTTCATCATCCCGGGGGAACTGCCTCACGCTGCGCTGTGCCTCAGCAAGTCACCAGAGCGCGGCTTCGAAGTTGCCGAAATGACACGCGTCGGCTACAAGAAGTCCGAGTTCTACGACATCTGCCACGAGGCAGACAGGGTTGTCATCCTGCGCTGTACGGACTGGGATGGCGAGTATGTCAAGAAGGTCGTCGAAACCTGCCTGACGTTTGAGGGCCTGGACTACGACAACAAGTTCGAGCTGGGCGTGAAAGCGCTGTATTGCTCGGAACTAGTGGTAGCCAGCGACCCCGAGAAGCGGCTCAAGGTCTCGTACGAAGACCTGATCGGGCTGGGGCGCCCGTACATCTCACCCACTGGAATCCTGCACGGTGAGAATGTGGAGATGATCTGGGATTCCGAATGGTGTCAATAACCATTGATCGAGCGAGTACCATGCGTATCGCGTGCAACCAGGCGTCGCGCGAGTACCAAAAGAAGCGCGTGCAACCACCATCGACGCGAGTACCACGATCGATGCGTGCAACCACAAAACTTGCGAGTACCATAGTAGATGTGTGTTTCACCTGAAGTCCTGAAGACCCTGCTCATCTGTGCCTGTGTCGTGATAACGACGCTGATCATCTGTAGGTACGGGCGCAGGAAGCAGTAACCAAACCACGAGCGAGTACCAATCTGCGTGCGTGCAACCAGGTTCGAGAAGAGTACCAATAGGGGAATGTGCAACCAGGTGCGGGGAGAGTGCCAAAAGAAGCACGTGCAACCACGGCAGAGGCGAGTACCATGCTAGCTGCGTGCAACCAAGTTCTGAGTGAGTACCATGATATTGGTGTGTAACCAAACTCCTCGCGAGTACCAACTACCGCGCGTGTTTTATGGAATAGCCCCGTAGCCGCCCATCACATCCTCTCGCCTGTCTGTTGCCGCCTCAACCTGAGCTGATGTGAGCGGCGCTGCCCCTGCAAACTTTGGCCAGGATTGAGTGACGTGCCAAAGCGAAGCACATCCGATGTTCATAGCCTGCGCGAAGTCATCGGATACACCGGCAGCCCTGGTGATCGTGTAGATGTCACTGGCTTGCCGTGATGCGGTCTTCGTTTCCACCAGGGCCAGGAAGTCGTGGAGTAGGCCAGGATTATCGACGTTTTCGTGGTCGTACTGGAAGAATCGTATATGGCCCAGCTTGATAGACGTGGTGGTGTACAGGAGCGTTCGGGTCTTGTCTACCCGGTAATGATCCCGAGGGTGTAACACTGTTGCTGGTACGTGATACATGGGCGCATGTGTGGCGGCGCGCACGTAGGATATTGGCAGCAGGCGACTGATAGGGAAACCCTGTTGCACCATGATCGTCTCACGTACGGTGCCAGCACCTGTGTAGTCATGAGCGATGTATTGACAACCGAACGTCTTGAACCACTTGAGGCACTCCATTGCTTCGCCGACGTGATCATGCGGAGTCAGTAGTCGCTTACCCCATAGGCAGTCAATCTTCCCACTTGACCATCCCAGCACGGCGATAGTAGTGAAGCTGACACCCTCTATTCCACCACCGCCCCAGTCAATTGCCAGCACCAGGTTTGCATACTGCTTCGCCGAGCTAAGTGCCTGCGGATCGGGCTCATCCGGATTGTTTTTCCACGGCAACGATGCAGCTTTTTTGAGCTCCGATAGACTGACCAGTTTCTGGCCAACATCGTAGCTTTCACCCAGTACTTCGTTGTAGAAGATATTTGGTGACGTGCTGCCCCAGCCGTCACGCTTACCGAGCAGAGTTGACCATTTGTCGGCATTGGAATAGTGAAGCGGCATTATGATCTGAGGCACATGGTACCCTGCAAAATCCCACCGCTTGTCAGGGTAGCGATGCACCCATCGTCCTTGCCTGGGGTGGAGGGATTTTTGGCAAGAGTAGCACACCACCGCGGGATTATCGGCGCTGATGTCTTCGCGGACTGGCCCGATCATTTTGTCCACGTGGTAATCCATCGAAGGAATATTCCACGTGTTACAGCTATTGCAGCGCATAAACCATTCGGCTTGGCTACTTTGCTGCCACAGCCCTTCGATAGCGTTGTCCAATGTCTTCGGGGTTCCTGTGTATTGGGCAAGGTCATGCGGAGATGCCGACATGGTTTCATGAATAATTGGGATGTGCGCAGGGTCCATGTCCTGCACTTCGTCAATCGCTACCTTGTCTGCCTGGATACCACGTATGCGGTCGGCGTCTAGTAGCGCGAACGAGAAGATCATTCTGGATCTATTCTTGAAGCTGCGCTGGAGCACAGACTGCTCAGATCCCGCGCCCTCCAGCCACGAATTTTTCACCGGACTTTCATCGACAAATGGTCGTACGTAGTTGTTGGAGAATCGACGAATCTGCTCGTACAATGGCGTAATGTACAGCGTGGAGAAGTGGTCGTGCATATTCGACACGACGACTCCATGCGCTGCCAGGCTCGTTGATTTTGATACCTGACGTCCCGTTTTGAGTACCACCCGCCGAGGTTGGTGGTTCCGGAACAACTGCTTAAATGGGAAGTGCTGCTCTAAAGTATACGGCTTTCCCTTCAGATTAAGCAGTAGCGGCAAAATTGGGACGATGGAGGGTAGACATCGGAGATCGGCCATGGAGCGTAGTCCAACTACGCGCTCCAGTAGACCGAGATCTTGCGCTCCAGTTACATCATTTTGGAACGATGCTACGATGTCGGCTACGTTCCGTGAAGCAGAGGAGGACGTTACCATGTCCGATCTGTCCCGTTACAAGAATGAGGGCCCGTCAGATTTACAGGGATTGGAAGACGGAATCGAGTTCTTAGCAAGTTGGGCGGTTGATGTTGTTACGACACCGTTCAAGGCACTTTCACGTAAGAAGTCGGAACCACTTGCGAAGCAGGGACGCTCGCGAAATCGACAGCAGCTTAGGTCGCAACAACCTAAGCGACGTCGGACGACCATCGTACGGGAAATTGTTACAATCGAAGAGGATTATTGATAATATGCCGCTACTAAAGGGTGCGCGGCATCCTCCTCTTTGAACCGTAGAAAGGTTTAACATGCCAGTCAATATCGGCAAAAGCGCTCGACTGTACCGTGAGCGTAAACGACTCGTGGACACTCGCCGTGGTCCAACGTCCGAGTACAACGAGTCCGGTAACCGTATTCACACGTATCCGACAAGTTTTCCTCCAGAGCTAACCAACACGACGGGGCCTGATACTAACCAAGTAACAGACCCCTGGTTCGAGGAGGGTGGAGGTAGTTGAGTTGAACAGTTTTTGGGTGGTAGCAGTGTGGTTTGTTGTTGGCGGGTTTATGCTGGTAGGTGGAAGTGGGATGCCAGTCTTTGCAATTGTACTTGTGTTGTGGCTTCTGTTGAAGTTGCATAATCGGGCAGAAGGTAACGGTGAACGCACGATGGCCACGTATGACGAATACAAACAATCGAGACACAAATAGGCGGTAGCCGTGTCAATTCTCGATCTGATCTGCCTTGCGCTGTCCATTGGCCAGGTTTGTGACACCTGGTTCAATGGTAGCGTTTTTGCCAGCACGCGCGCATATTTGGAAGTCAAGGAAGAGCAGGGCAGTAAGCTTGCTGAGCTGTTCAATTGCCCGTTCTGCTTGTCGCACCATGTTGCGTGGATGCTTTGCCTACTTTTGCTGATTTCATGCTTCCTACCGGGTCCGTGGGACGATATCGTAAAACTCCCGATCTACGGACTCGCCGCACTCAGGGTATCGACTGTCCTGAATGCCGTGCTCCCAGCAAATCTCAGATACTAGGAGAGCAATATGCCTGAAGAAACGCCGGAAGAACAACAGACTACCAAGGACGAGTCTCCAGCACAACGTGAACGATTTGACCAGGAAGTCATTCGGCGCGTGTTCGAGTTTGCCAGTGAGCTAGTTCAGGACGTGCCTGAATTGGAAGTACTGACGGTCGTACCTGCGTGGAGCGTACCGCAGCAGGAATTGGTGCCAGCAATATACATAACACGAGAAGGTGTTGGCATGTCACCACACCACATATTGTTGGTGACAGATCGAATGGTGCGAGCGTTAGAGTATCAAACAAGCAAGTTTCATGAATTACTCTTCGCCGCAGGGGAAACCGCTGATCAGCAAGCAAAGGTCATTAATGAGCGCCAAGAAACTATCACGGAAAAAGAAAAGATCATCGAAGACCTCGGGAGAAAAATCACAACTCTCGAAGAGCTTGCTGCAACGATCCCGCAAACGACAGAAGAAGAACCGGAAACCTGAAAGAACGCCACTCAGTGTAGTCCTTGATCAGTTGAACATCAGGGACTGGGATGTGCTGTTATTTGGTGATGGTTCCGGGCACGGTTGGGGGATTGGTTGCGGATGGTCATGTATTCTCATTGATCGTTTATCGCGCTCACGGAAGATGCTGTATGGCGCGATGAACTCCGGTACGGTGAATGTTGGCGAACTCATGGCGTACGTGCATGCCATGCTTTGGTACAGCGGACAGATTGCGAAAGATGGTACTAAAAAGCGCCCACTAAACGTACACGTCGTAACAGACAGTCGTGTGATAGCAAACCAGGGGACAGCGGTGGAATTGGCGAGCAATGAATCTGTTGCCAACCGTGCACTGTGGATGTCCATGAAAGCCCTGTCTCGACAGGGTTTTGTTTTCCACTACCACTGGATTGAAAGGCTCACCGTTGAACTCAACTGGGGAGCTGACCAGATGGCAGGCAAAGCGCGCATCGCGTTAAATGACCTGGTATTGGAGGACTTCTTACCCGATGCCGAAGACGAACACCCCGCGGTGTCAATCTATAACTTGAACCCATCAGGAGGTTAGCGCGCAAAAATGGCGCTGACACAAGCAGAAAAGAGTGAATGGCTATACAAGATAACCGAGCAGGTCGAAGTACTTAGGTCGCGGCTGCTATCTGCAGAACCCGGGCTGATAAATTCCTTGAAAAAGGAAGCCACCGTCGAGGCGCACGAACGGCTGGGGGTCACGTCCGTATTGCAACAGATGGAAGAGCTGGGACTGACATGGCAAGCGCAAAAAAAGGAATACGAGAGTGAGTGCGCCAAGCTCGAAGATCGTTGTGCGTGGATGCGTGACTCTATTGATAAGTTATGCAAATCCCTGAACAGCGAGATCGACGGTGAGCGCGAGAAAAAGCAAGGTCTCTACGAAGCACGCGAAAAAAGTCTGCAGGTTTTGCGTTCTGATGGTAATGACTTGTATGCATCTCTGGATGAGCTATTAGCCGTGGAAAGTAATGAAGGCCACTACCACGCAAGTGGCTCGTTTGTACCGAGGTCCGAGCACGCACGGGAGTTAACTATTTACACTTCTGCTGTAGCCGCAGAATTGACACACAATCATCCAATAGGTCGACTGTCTACGGTACTTGACTCGGCTACGTTTGAATTTTCATCTGCGATGCGGATGGTGACTACTACAAAACAGGCGCATATCGTATGGAAAGATGTGCAACAGTTCTTGGCAGAATTCGAGGAGCAGTTAGATGAGTCGGCGCAAACAGAAACTTCGTCAGCGGGTGCAGGTACAGCCAGAGAAGAAAGCCGTGCGGGCGCTACGGCGCACGGATGACGCGATGCTCAGTCCGGCTGAGCATCGCCTGGACAAACGGGCAGCAACTAAGCTGAAAGTAGAAAACATCAACAGCGTCAGTGCACAACCCAGTCACAAGGGCCGGTACCAGTGCATTACCGTCACTGATTTGCAGGTTGATTACTCCTACCAGCGTAAGCTCGTTGAGCGCCAGGTTGCTCAGATCATCGACTACTTCAACTGGGACGCCTTCAGCACGCCTGTCGTAGGTAAGCGACAAAGTGGAGGGCTTTACATTATCGATGGGCAGCAGCGCATCGAGGCCGCCTTACGACTGGGCGTGACAAAGGTAAACGTCGAAATCGTTGCGTCTACCGGCGCAAAGTTCGAGGCAAACCTGTTCCACCAGTTGAACGCACGTAAGACACGTCTTACCAAGATTGAAATCTTTCGCTCAGCCCTGAAGGCTGATAATCAGTTTGCGGTCGACATTTACAGTGCCGTGTGTGCTGCCGGGTTTGATATCCCGCTGGAGCCCGGTGTTACTGGTAAGTGGCCGTATGTCCGCGCACTGAGTCGGCTGGAGCGGCTGTACAAGGACGGCGGCTCTGAGCTCATCATTACCGTACTTTCAATGATCCATGACATGTGGGAGGGTGAAGATGATGCGGTACGTGAAGACGTGATTGGCGGACTGCATCGCTTTATCAAGTTCACGCGGTACAACGAACGGCGTCCGGCAGGCTGGCTGGAAGGGTATATGGCCGCGCGGAGACTTATCAGACGTGATCGTATCGTCGAGGCTGTTACTGCGAAAAAGTTGACGGCGGAAGGATTGCATATCAAAGCTTCCAACAGCAAGGAAGCAAGTTCCGGATACAGTAGGGCCGAAGCCGTACAACGTATCCTGGATGAGACTTGCAGTTTTCACAGCCGTAAAAAAGCGTAAGCTGGGTTACATTGTCAGATGCAGATTCACAACCCGCCGTGCCCTTGTGGGTACGGCGGGTTGCTTTCATGGGGTCGTGACGCATGTATAATGCTAAAGCAAAAGTGAACTACGCTGCCATCAAAAGGATCTACGACAACTCAGTAGCGGCAGTTCGAAATCAGCGCATCGGTCCGCGCGGCGACACCATGTTGATGTGCATCGACCGCCCAGCGTCTCTTTCCGAGACTCGCAAGCACATGCGCTGTGGCGCCGGGTACCCTATTAAGTTGCCACGGTCATCATGGCGCTGCAGAGGTCATAGTAAAGATTGGCTCGCCAGTAACTGGTGGTATCAGTGGCCCTGTAACACGTACATCTATAAGCTTCCCGCCTTGCTTGGTGTGTCAGACATAGATGACAACTACGTGACAGATGAAGAAGTGCCGCGAGATCGCTTTGAGATCTCCTATGCGCCGAGCGCGCGGACGCCAGTACCTCTCGTTGTCTGGCGTCCTGACGGCTCTTGTGTGATTTCTAAAAGAGTGTGTGCTTACGGGGAAAACGGTACACGTAGTTGCGTCTACAACTTCACTCCCGTGCACTACATATGGTCCAAATATGGCAGTGTGCAAATAACGATCAATGATAAGTTCTGGATAAAGAGCCCAGACAAGTGGGTTCCGAACATCAAATACCATTACCACTTTCCGTGGGTTCGGGGGGATGGGAGTAACCTGGAGCACATGGATCTACTAGGGCTCCCGCGAACTGCCGACGGAACTCTAAGAAATTCGGGATTCATCATCCCGGCAGACAAGCGGAAACGACCAATAAGTTCGATGTCATACGTTCGCCATGACTTTAAACTTGGTCGTGACGTGGTCCTGACGAAGTTGCTATCAGAGTACGATGTGCGACAAAATCAACGGCAGGCAAACCGCCGGACGCGCGCTATACGCTCATTGCAGTACACGCTGCGACGGTCACCGGAATTGCTGTTAGCGCATCCGGATCTGCGTGAATACGCACAACAGGTTGCTACGAGACAGAGAATACACGCAGCAGCAGAAGTGATCCCTGCGGCGGGTCTGTCGTCAAGTACACGTAAGCCACTCGATTACAGCAAGAAGACTGGTCGAGCATTTCATTTCACAGACGCATAAGGAGCCAAACACATGGGTTGGTGGCAAATCACCCAGGAAATGTATATGGGGGATGAGGTTGCAGATCTGTTAGAGGGCCTCACCAAGATTGACGACAGTGTGGTGGACATCCTCAACGGAATTTATCAACGTGATTTTGGGCGCCCGATGTTTAAGGAGGAGCTCAAAGCTGCGTTGGATTTCGTTCAGATAGCTCCTCTTGGTACGGTTAAAATCGACGTCGTGATTGACTGGGATCAGTTACCTGCTCGTGGAATTGAGCCTGAATACGGCAGTGGTCTGGGCTTCGCCATGAAAAATCTTCCGGGGCTATTAAATGACACGTAAGCTGAGGTTCCCCGTACGCTCATACGAACAAGCTCTCGCTATCTACCAGGATGTGTCAGCTTCCCGTCGCGGGGCGTTACACACGACGCCCCTCTTCGACGGCAACCGCGATCCGATGGTGCTGCATCGACCGGCGATTCGCAGGTACAAGATGGACGATGCGAGCTTGTACAGAAAGATGCGGGTCTGGCGATTCGCAGGTGTCCGGCAGAGTAACGCGATGGGGGTGCATTTTCCGGACCGGCGTGATATGCAGAATCGTGCCACCGTCCTCGTAGCTCGCAGGAGCTGGCCAGGTATTTACGTGAGTCAATTACCTGCTGAGCTGCATGCGACTACCGTGGATAATGCGTATGTGCGTGAGGGGCTTATTCCCAACGGCCGTATCGCATTTTCATATACATTCGGATCGGTGCGGCGAATGCGTGACGTGGTGGTATGGCGGCCGGACGGGTCGTGCGTAATCTCACGTAGCAGCGGGTCGCAGTTCGAATGCGGTCTTCGAAAGGTTGCTAACTGCTTTTCCCCGGTGCAGGTATGGCGCGAACGCGGGCAAGCTTTTTTCAGTTTTCAAAACGCCTGGGGATCTCCTAATCGGGATCGTCGTTTCGTATTTCAGTGTGATCGTCAAGGTTTTCACCAGCCTAATGTCAGCGTGGTGCTGCCTACAGATAAACGACGGAAGCCCTACGACCTGGTAAGTGGTGAAACACTGGTAACGCGCGGGGAGCAGATTACAGCCAATAAGCACGCGCGGACCAGCGCAGACTACATACGAAAGCTGGTGCGTATTGCTACGGACGATCCGCAGATCGCCGAGCAGCTGATTCGTGCGCTTCAGAGCACCGTTAACGACGAGGAATTCGCTGCCAGCTCTGCCACCCTCCGCCAGCTCCCCACGCGCAAAATCGACCGACAAGTACCCAATACCTCGGGAGCACTAACCAAAGAGCACACGCGTGCAATCGTATTTGAGGAGTAACAGATGCCAGAAGACCAACAACAGGAAGCTAGTGACCCGTTTGCCGTGGCCCTTAAAACGGCAGTAGACTTTCTGAAGACAAAAGGCGTCACTCGCATCGCCATGGATTACAACGGATACGGCGACTCCGGTTCATTCGGCTTTATCAGGTTCATCGAGCAACCGAGAAAAATCGATGCGCCAGGTCAAGAGCACCCGGAGAACGCGATGCTCCTTGCGCACCAGTTATCCGGTGTGAGTGCAGCAGAGAGCCCGCATCAGTGGCAGAACGAAAAACCAACAGTTGAGGAGGTGATCGAAGATTACGCCTACCGACTATTGGCTAATCGACACCCTGGCTGGGAGATTAACGAGGGGTCGACGGGTGAAATGTTCGTGGACCTGCACGATGGCACGGTTACGCATTCTCATGGCGCGCACTACCAGCACACCGAATGGTCTGAGCATGAGTCAACCCTGTGAAGCCGTATTATCACGCGGTGTCTTCCGCACGTAAATTTGGCGGCGTAGCTGACGATTACGTCGAGATCCATACCTGGTTCGACGAGTCGAAGGCCCACATGGCAGATCTACGCCACAGGGCCCTCAGGCACCACTCTCAGGGCATCTTCGAGTGCGAGCAGCGCTTTGGTACCACGATCGTCAATTCGGACCTCAGGAAGGTTCCTGTGCGTTCTGTTGGCGAACAGCATGTCATGGAAGACCTGGGACGGATCCCATCGGTGCAGGACTGGCTCGGAGAGATTCGTCCAACGGAGTGGATGTTGAGAGGTTACGCACGAGAAGAGGAGTTCATGGAGCCTATTGGCGCCAGTAGCGGGTCGGAAGAGGAAAAACAGACTCGGTAATGACTTTTGAGGAAGAATACACGTGAATTACTTTCGTTGTCTGCTTGCTCTTTCCATAAGTCGTTGTCCTCAAGTAGGATACCTATTATATTTTCCTACCGGACCGGCCCTTTTAGGCCGGGACGGTCACCAACCTACGGTTAATAAGGTAAGGCTTACCTTATAGCAAAATTCCACGTCATGTGCTACGACTCCTAGATTTGTGCTGCCGTCAATGTCAATCTGGCCGATCTGTTTGTATGCCGCGCACATTTTTCAAGTTGAGTGACAACTGTGTCACCGCATGTGTCGGGTTGTCGGACAGTCGGACAGGATGGGCCGGACAGCGTCACTATAGATCAAAGAAACCCCTATAGTCGTTAACTCCCGTGCACCTCCCGCGCACCTCCCCCGAGCTCGTCTCTGGCTCGTCTCTGGCTCGTCTCTCCCAGTCACTATAGCTCAAAGAAACCCCTATACCGGAGGTGCATGGGACGTCCAGGGTATGTCCAGGCATGGCCATGTCTTAAGTCCAGAGATCAGAACCACTTGGAGAGCGCGTCCAGGCAGTCCATGCAAATGACCACCCGTTTTTTGGCACGCGAGTTTCCGTTAGGGTGGAATTTTTATGCGCTCAACCCACCAGTTGGTGGGTGGCAGGCTATTCAACAACAAACGAGACGGAGGAACATATCAATGGGCATGGATGTGTACGGGAGACGGTTCGCCAACGAGTGGGCGGCTGCTGGTCAAGATCAACCTGGGTGTTATTTCAGGGCCAACGTCTGGTCCTGGCGACCTATTCACGACCTGATGCGGCAGCTGTGCAGCGACTTTCTCGACGAAGAGATGCTGCTACAGATGAGCTTCAACGACGGAGCTGGCCCCGAAGATCAGCAAACCTGCGACGAGATAGCCATGCGGTTCTCCCAGTGGATGGAGCACAACATCGATGGGCACGAAGTCGATCACGGGATGCGCGTTGATGGAGAGGGGAAATTTGTTGACCTCCGCCCCAAGTCGTCGGATGAGACCGGTTTCCTGGCCGAGGCAGCGCTGGTCGCGTCGGCGCAGGCGCGTTTCGGGGCGCAGGGCGTTGACGGGGTGCGATCACCGCACTCCGTTGATGACGAATCCCTGAAGGAGTGGATCGAGTTTCTACGGCACTGCGGAGGTTTCAGGGTTTTCTAACCGTGACGGCTGCGAGTACCACACTATGAGCGTGCAACCAGCGATGGCGTGCGTACCATTTGAACCGCGTGCAACCAACTCAAGAGCGCGTACCATAGCACGGGAGTGCAACCAAGTCGTTCGCGAGTACCAAAGACCACGCGTGCAACCAATCCAGCTGCGAGTACCAAAGTTTTGGCGTGCAACCAGCATGACTGCGAGTACCAGAAGGTATGCGTGCAACCATCATCACCGCGAGTACCAACCTCATTGCGTGCAACCATGGCTTGAGCGAGTTCCACTTGTCGAGCGTGTAACCAGGGCGGCGGAGAGTACCAACACAGGAGCGTGCAACCAAGCGAACGGAGAGTACCAAAAGGCGGGAGTGTGTTATCATGCGAATTACAGCCACGCGATAATGGAGAATGGAAAATGATTCCCCCGAGGAATAGTCAGCTGTGGCCGTTCT
>Ga0209402_10003824_pt1 | contig 14154 bp, 13 predicted proteins | sample ArcticOcean_MG_C_3_FD_187437 | JGI IMG/M metagenome (GOLD analysis project Ga0209402, IMG submission 187437) | Marine microbial communities from western Arctic Ocean - ArcticOcean_MG_CB8_126 (SPAdes) (version 2) | ecosystem: Environmental > Aquatic > Marine > Oceanic | place: Arctic Ocean... | reverse complement strand
TATAGATATCCGTACGATTGAGTGCGTGCCGTATACCCCAGAATACCGCCCAGAGGAGTACAGGCATATAGACGAAAACACCTCGATAAAGACTGAAGGTCACGCCCCAGACGGAAGTAAGCGTCGGCAATCCGAACCCTCCCCAACCGACCATGTGTACGACATGAACGCCGACTTCTTCAGGTGCTGTTCCGAAGCTGTACGGCGTGGCAAACGGGCTCCCAAAACACACGGCCTGATATATGGCCAATCCACAAACGGGAATTAACGCCGCTAGGCCGAACGGTAAAATGCGACGGGGTTGTTTGAGAATCAAGAGTCCATAAATACCCACCACGAGCAGTACCGGCGCAGCAGCATATTCCATTAAAGCGGATATCCCAAGGGACAAGCCAGCGATGCTGGCCCAGAAATCGTTAAGCCCTCTATGCCGAATAGCAAATAGGAGTACGTACGCCGAAAAAACGAAAAAAGTGCTGGGTACATGTGAGTATAAACGGGTGGCGTAAAAGAAGGTGATTGTACCAAATGCATAGATAGCCAGAACGATCAGCCGTTCTCTTTCACCCACACCGATCCAACCAAGAAGCCTGTAGAGCTACACGACGATCAGGGCTGCCAGTACGCAATTGATCAGCGCCGTACTCATCATGTGGAATATTAGAAATTCAGCAAACGGATATTGCTGTATAAATTCATCCGGAGCGTTAACCCCACCTAGATTTTGACGAATGTATGAAGCCACATCATACTGGCTGAAAAGCGCCTGCGATGCCATAGGCGACCACATCTTGAACAGGGCATATATCGGCAACGCCAGAAAGGCAGGCCCTGGCGCTGCCCCGGCATAATAGTGGCCGTCGATATAGGCCTTATCCACCGTATTAAAATGATAACGATCAATCGTCAAACGCCCTTCCTCAATAATACTTCGCGTCAGGTTTATATATCGATTTTCGTTAACGCCCGGTAGCGGTCCGAGATGAAATAGATAGATGATCCAACAGGTAAGAAAAATAGCCCATTCCCGCCGGGTCAGATAGAATTTTTTGGTAGGCAACGTTTTCATGCTATTTAAAGGGTATCCCCTGCAGTCAGCTTTATCACTCTATTACGTCAAATCACTACGGCTCATATGCTGTCAAAATTCTCACTCAGGATCTTTTCTTTAATTAGTCAAGAATAATAATAGATCAATCACGGGTTGACTCAGAAAAGAGGGCAGTAAATGAGGCAGACAGGGCGGATCCGTATCACTGAAAAAATGAATACCATCCCCAAATGGCAACTCATTAAGCGGCCGATTTCAATATAGCATCATTTCTTAAAAAAGCAAGTGAACAGTTCATCACAGGGCAGCGTGGCAGAAGGGATGGTCGACTGAATATAAACCGAATAGGCAGCTACACGTCCAAGCGCAGACCACCTGGATTCATCTATTCGATATATTCGGATTTTACAGCGTTATGAATGTCGTTAGGCAATCCCATATGAATCCTTCCACTTTTCTAACAAACCGCTTGACATTTGCCTGCCCCGGAATATTATAGGCGCATTCCTTTTATACCTATCGCGATAGCAGAAAAAAGAAAGGCGGATGCACCAGTTGTCTTCCCTTTCTCTTTCCTTCCTTCCTATACATTCCGGAGGATACTTATGATACGTCAACTATTTCCGTGGTACAACACATCGCCTATACTATTCACCATCGCCTTGCTGCTCTTCGGTGCCTGTGGTGGAGCCGAGCCCCCATCCAAGCCGACCGTCACCATTTGGTGGGCTCAATGGGACCCGGCAGACGGATTACAGGAGTTGGGTAAGGTCTTCGAGCAGGAAACCGGGATTGCCGTCAACGTGCATCAGGTACCCTGGGGCGCGTATCAGGATCAGGTGTTCCTGAATTTCGGTAACAATCAGACGGACTTTGATATTGTCATCGGTGACAGCCAGTGGATCGGGCGAGGGGCGACTAAGGGGCTGTACCTCGAGTTGACCGAGTGGCTGCCTTCTGCGGTTGACATGTCGAAAGTGCACCCCCGTGCCGCCCGATATCTTTGTGAATACCCGCCAGGCAGTGGGCGATTTTACGCTGCCCCCTGTGAAACGGACGCGATCGGTTTTACCTATCGCAAAGACTGGTTTGAAGATCCATCAGAGCAGGCGGCGTTCAAGAAAAAACATGGCCGGGATTTGACGACACCGAATACGTGGGATGAATTTCAAGAGGTGGCTGAGTTTTTCACCCGGCCCGACGAAGGAAAATTTGGCTGTGCGCTGCTGACCGGCCGGGGATATGATTCTCTGGTTATGGGATTCCAGCAGGTTATGTGGGCCTATGGCGGCAGTTGGGGGAATGCAGAAACCTTCGATGTCACAGGCCATGTCAACAATGAGCAGGCTGTTCAGGCGCTCGAATTTTATAAGCGTCTGGTACAATACGCCCCACCGGGTGGATCGAATATGGATTACGGTAAGGTGCTGGAGGCCTATTTCAACGGGTCCGCAGCGATGATGATGGACTACTATGCTTTCTTTCCCGGTGTTGTCGCACAGATGGGTGATCAGACGGGATTCTTTATGATGCCCGGTAAAGGCGAACGTAGAGATATCAGCCTTGGTGGCCAGGGATTCAGCATTTCAACGAAAGTGTCCGACGAGCAACAGGCGTTGGCCAAACAGTTTATCGCCTGGTTCCTGAAAACAGAAATCCAACAGCAGTGGATTACTAAAAAAGCTGGTTTCACGGCAGATACCGATATTCTGGCCAGTGATGCATTCAAGCAGGCCACGGCGTATAATGCGCCATTCGCAGCATCACTGGACCATTTGCAGGACTTCTGGAATGTGCCCGTATATAATGAATTGCTGGCCGTCGCCCAGCAGCACCTCGGCGAAGCACTCGACGGTGTGTCCTCATCACAAGATGCCCTCAACGCCATTGCAGAGAAGCATGAGAAAATTTTTACAGATGCGGGGTTGAAGCAGTAGTCAGATGAAGGCGTGCAAAAACACAAAAAACACATGCCATATACAAATCCAAGCGAAAAACAGGCCCAGCGGCTCAAATATGCGTTTATTGTGCCCGCACTGTTTTTGTTGATCGCCCTGAATATCTTTCCTTTGCTGTATAATATTGTGCTGAGTTTTTCCAATGCGGAATTAAGCGGTGGAGACTGGCAATTTATCGGTGGCGATCATTTTACCACCGTCTTTTCCGAACCCAAATTTGTTACAGCCATCCAAACCACCAGCCTCTTCGTTTTCGCGGCTGTTTCGATTGAACTGGTCCTCGGATTTACCCTGGCGCTCACGCTGAATGGTGTTTTTCGCGGCAAAAGTATTCTGCTGACGCTCCTGTTGCTGCCCATGATGTTGTCACCCGCCGTTATGGGACTCTATTGGAATTTGATACTCAACGGACATTATGGGATTTTAAATCAATCACTGACGTTCCTGCATATAGGTCAACCGCAATGGTTGACGGACCCAGATTTGAAGCTCCTTTCGATCTTAATTGTTGATGTCTGGATGTGGACCCCTTTCATGATGCTGATTGCCCTGGCAGGGTTACAGGCCATTCCATCCTATCTCTACGAAGCTGCTGAGATTGACCGGGCATCACGATGGACGATTTTTCGGCGTATCACCCTGCCACTCACGACGCCCTTGCTTTTTCTAGCGGTGCTGTTCCGCACCACCGATGCCCTCAAACAGTTTGACCTGGTTATGGCGATGACGGGACCGAATGATCGCGCAACGCAAACCTTGAGTGCGCTGTTATACCAGATCATGCTCCGGGATTACAACATCGGTCTGGGCAGTGCCTACGCCCTCGTTATCCTCGTCATGGTCATTGCCCTGGCCAGCATGTTTATTCGGTATATAGATGCCATCCAACGCCGCCAGGGCAGGACGGCCCCATGAGCATCCTGCGATGGACTTTCCTGACGGGCTACTTCCTTCTCGCTCTGCTCCCATTATCCTGGCTTGTCCTCACCTCTTTGAAAACAAGAGGGGATGCCATCAGCACCACCCCTAAGGTCCTGCCTTCGATCACGATGCCACAGGAGGACGATACCATTCGTTTTCCGATGACCAGAGCCGGTTACCGCCGATTAGCAGAACCACATGTGGGTACGACCCAATCCTTCTTTTCCTATCTGCTGAATAGCATAATAACCGGACTCGTTAGCACTGTAGCGGCTGTTGCCCTGGGTACCGCCTGTGCTTATGGGTTCAGCAGATTTCGCGTGGCAGGCGCCAGGGACTGGCTATTTTTCATCTTATCGACTCGCTTCCTACCGCCGCTGGCCGTGGTTGTACCAGTTTTGATGATGTATAGAGAATTTGATTTACAAAATACCCATCTGGGCCTCATTCTGCTTTACACATCTTTCAATCTGTCGCTGGCCGTCTGGCTGATGAAGGGATTTATCGACGAAATCCCCAGAGCCTATGAAGAAGCCGCCCTTGTGGATGGATATTCACACCTGCATGTGTTCTGGGCCATCATCGTGCCGAGGGCTCGAACGGGGATGGCTGTCACGGGCGTATTCTGCCTCATATCCGCGTGGAATGAATATGCCTTCGCTCTGACACTGAATAACGCTGGGGCTGTGACCGTCCCGGTGTATTTCGCCGGCCTTCAGGGTAATATCCAGGGCATGCCCTGGCCTCAAATCGCCGCCGGTGTACTTCTGTACGTCACGCCGATCGTCGTATTTACTTTTCTGGTCCGTAAACATTTGCTTCGAGGCGTCACATTCGGAACGATCAAACAATAACAAAGCCTACGCTTCACTCGGTACTAGCGTTTTACGGGAAAGGGGACACGGATGATCATTTTAGACCGTATCGCATTACTAGGCCTGTTGGTCGGCGTAGCCATTATTATACAACCGTGGTGGCACGATGGGTTGCGTACGGGGTTTTTCGTGACGATTATTTTCACCGTGCTTCATATAATCACCTCGCATCGTGTCAGTACACCGGCAGAGGATTTGTAGCGTGGCCTATCTGGATATACTGGATCTCAGAAAAACCTATCCGGACGGAACGGAAGCCGTAAAAGGGATTGGCCTATCCATTGAGGAAGGCGAGTTCATCGTCCTATTGGGTCCTTCAGGGTGCGGTAAAACAACGACCTTACGGATGCTGGCCGGATTGGAGATACCCACCGATGGTCAGATTATACTGAACGGTCAGGATATGACCAACTTACCCGCCTCACGTCGTGATGTGGGTTTCGTGTTTCAGTTTTATGCGTTGTATCCCCACATGACTGTGGCGCAGAACATCTCTTTCCCCCTTGAAAATATGGGCCTGTCTAAAGGGGAGAGGGACCAGCAGGTGGCTGCTGTCGTAGATCGTGTGGGAATTACCATGCTGCTGCCCAAATATCCATCACAGTTAAGCGGCGGCGATCAACAGCGCGTGGCGCTGGCACGAGCGATGGTCCGCCGGCCGATGATGTATTTGATGGATGAACCGCTGGGCACACTGGATGCGGACCATCGGATAGAAATGCGGGAATTTATCCGGGAGCAGCAAATCGAATCCGGCGTCACGACCATCTATGTGACCCATGACCAGGAAGAGGCGATGGCTCTGGCAGACCGGATCGTGGTTATGAAGAAGGGCGGCATATGCCAGGCGGGAACGCCGGTAGATGTCTATGAAAATCCCTCGGAACTGTTTGTGGCCCATTTTGTGGGCAGTCCGGGGATGAATCTCTTTGATGGGGCACTGGTTTCGCAAAACGGCCACTGGTCCCTCACGGCCAGTCATATTCCCGTCATTGCTCATTTGCCCACCAGTGGTACCCTGAAGCCCGGGGCCGTGCCCCTGGGTATTCGATCCGAATATTTATACCCTGATGCAGAAGGACCGATCGAAGGGCAGATCGTCCTGGTTGAACATCTGGGAGCGTTTGCCATGGTATATATGGATACGGCATGGGGACGGCTGATCATGCGCACCCCGTCTGCGGTCGATTATGAACCCGGGACGACGATGCGCATAGGCTATGACCCGCAGCATATGAGGGTGTTTACCTAACCCGCCCCCTTTCCCTGAGTGGATGGGCTTTGGTGGAGGAGATGCTTTGTCACCGACGCTTAGTCTGAAACACATCAGCAAACGATTTGGTAGAGTTACGGCGTTACAGGATCTCTCTCTGGATGTATATCCGGATGAGCTGCTGGTGATCCTGGGTCCTACCGGGGCGGGGAAGACCACGTTACTGCGGACCATTGCGGGTCTTGAATATCCGGATGAAGGAACGCTTTATATCGGTGATCAGGACGTTGCCCTCATCCCGCCTGCCGGTCGTAATGTCGCTCTGGTCTTCCAGAATTTCTCGCTGTATCCGGACTGGACGGTGCTTGAGAACATGGCCTTTCCGCTCAAAGCCCCCGGCCAGAACTTATCAGCAGATGAAATCAGATCCCGGATTGACTGGGCCGCAGACATTTTGAAAATCAGACCCCTGCTTGACAAACCGGCGACACGCCTTTCGGGTGGAGAAATGCAACGGGTGGCGATTGGTCGGGCCATTGTCCGGCGTCCCCGACTGTTTCTTCTGGACGAGCCGCTGACCAATCTGGACGCCAAACTACGTGAAGCGCTTCGTGTAGAATTAGTGACCCTGCGACGGACACTTAAAACACCTATGGTTTTCGTAACGCATGACCAGATGGAAGCGATGTCGATGGGGGATCGGATTATCGTCTTACACGAAGGGACGGTCCTGCAAGAGGGGACGCCTGAAGATATTTATGCCCACCCCGTCTCCCCTACCGTTGCCAGGCAACTCGGTCAACCGCCGATCAACCTTTTTTCCGTAACCATTCAAAACGGGATGTTTACAGCGGAGGATGGTACAGAAATCATCCCAGCTGTGGGCGAAGATGAGCGCGCGGTCCTTGGCATACGCCCCGAGCATATCGAACCTTCAGGCGGGAAACATAGTGGGTTGGTTCGCGTGGTGGAACATATGGGGCCGATGACCATTCTGGTCGTCCAATGGGCAAGGCAGGAGATCCGCCTGATCGTCCCGAAGCACCATCAGGTGAAGGTCGGAGACGAAATATATCCGCAGGTGCGCCATGAAAAAGCCGTGGTTTGGTCGGCAGACGGGCCATCCTGAGATACCCGATGCTTCAGCACCGGATTAGGATTTTTCTTTGCGTTTTTTCTTTTTCTTCTTTTTCTTCAGCCAGGCTTCATGCTCTTCCACCAGGGCTTTGATCTTGTCATCATCCCCGAGCGTATTGATCGTCTCCGCGTATTCTCCTTTGTCCACCTGTAGGACTTCGATCTCTTTACTCAACAATTGCTGAATATCACCAAGCAACCCTTTCTCTTGTTCACTGCAGAACGAGATGGCGATGCCCTTGTTAAATCCACGTCCAGTTCGGCCCACACGATGGACGTAGTTCTCAGGGAGATCAGGTAGGTCGTAGTTCACGACGTAGTTTACGTCCGGGATGTCGATGCCTCTGGCGCTGATATCTGTAGCGATCAGCATTTGACAGGTCCCTTCCTTGAACCGTTTCATGACTTCAGCCCGGTCGTCCTGTTCCTTTTCACCGTGAATCGTCAGGGTAGAAATCTCAAAGCGCTCCATGGCCCTGGCGACGCGCTCCGCGCGCACCCGCGTCCGTACGAAGACGATGATTTTACTGTCGGGATTTTCACCGACGAATTCCTTCAGGAAAAACCGTTTGTCGTCCATCTCGACAAACATCACATAGTGGGTCACATTCTTTGAGACCGGATCCTCCGGCGATATCTGAATACGCACCGCAGAACTCTTCACTTGAGAATACGCTAGTTTTTTGATCTCTTTATTGATCGTTGCGGAAAAGAACAGGGTCTGATGTTTTCGGGGCAGCATTTTTTTGATGAAAGAAATATCTTCAATGAACCCGAGATCCAGCATCCGATCCGCTTCATCGATGACCAGCGTCCTGATCCGTTTTACATTGATATATCCCTGGTGGATCAGATCAAACATGCGCCCCGGTGTGGTCACCAGGATATCCAGACCATCCTGAAGTTTTTTGATCTGGGCATCCTGTTCCACGCCTCCGTGGAGACAAAAGATCGTTACCCTGGTATGAGCGGCGAGTGTGGAGAATACACTGCCGATCTGCACAGCCAGTTCCCGCGTGGGGACCATCACAATACAGGTAATCCCGTAGACCCGTTTGCTCGTTTTGTGTTTATGGATCCGGTTAATGATCGGAATGGCGAAGGCCGCCGTTTTTCCGGTACCGGTTTGTGCGATCGCCAGGACGTCCTCGCCGTTCATGATCGATGGGATGGCCTTGTATTGGATATCTGTTGGCTTCTTAAACCCCATGCTGTCCAGATTCCGTTTTATTTCTGTGGCGATGTTGTATCGTTCGAAATTCATCAGGTCCTCTTTTCTACGTCCAGATATTTTTCATCTGCCAGGTGCGGAGGGAAGTCAGTGTGCTGTCCACACCTTGAGAACGGAATGAAAGCCCGAGACTATCTTCGCGATCAGGGTAGACCCGTGCCGCGACACACTGCTTTCCATTTATGAACACTTCTACCACGCTTCTGTCCAGGAATACCCGAAGTTCGAGCGGCTCATCTTCCTCGATGACAATCGGCCCGGTCTCCGGTGCTCGGGATCGTACATCCGGTGCGATAGAGGCATACGATGTATCGAGAGAGATCAAGCTCTGACCTCTGAAACCACGCCCTCTGAAGAAGGCGATGCGGGTAAATTCTTCTCTGTTCGGTGACCGCAGGACGTTCATCTCCACCATGGGCGACGAACCGGGGGCTATTTCAGCAATAATCTCCATCGCATTACCCTGGACGGCATCGATAACCACCTCCTGATTCGCGGGTAACGTCATGGCCTCAAAGTGTTGTGGAGCCTCCCGAAGGGACTCTATATCACCGGCTGGAACCATAGACACCTCATCGCCCTCAACGGTCAGGCGCCGGGGCAGGGTCATAATCTGATTCCAATGCTTAGTCGGCTTGCCGTGGTTCATATTGAAGAGAACGATGACCCCACCTTCGCCATCGGGCGCGGCGGACGGCGCATGAACACCCGATGGCGTCGCAGCGCCGAAATTGAACTTGGCACCGTGGGTCACGATGAACTTGTCATGGTCTGTATCATAGTCGCCAAGGAGGTACTGGCCACCGCTCATATGGCTGAAAAACAAAAGCATATGGCGATCACCGATGGGCCAGAAATAGGGACAGGCCCCGTCGTCACCCACCAGGGTATACGCGTCGTCTTCGACAAAGGGATGAAGGTATTCCCAATGTTCGAGATCCGGTGATCTGAACAGAAAGTTAGCCCGGACCGGCTTGCCAGCCGGGCCTTCCGGTTTGGTCCCTGCCGAAAGCGAATAATACATCCCATCCTTCTTCCAGATGCACGGATCGAAGACCCGGTAGGGCAGTTCCGAACCATCTGACGATTTGATAGGGATGACCGCTTTATTGGCGACCTTCTCCCAGTTTAACAGCAAGGGATCACTTGACACCGCGACCATATTGCCCACGGCTGTGCCGTGGTACATGGCGATCACCCGGTCCTCCTCCACCAGGGCAGCACCCGAGAAACATTTGTCTTCAGGATCGGGATAAATGCAATAGGGTAGATCCCGCCAATGCACCAGATCATCCGATATGGCGTGTCCCCAGTGTTGCCTGGTATCTTCGGGCGGATAAGCCTGGTAAAACAGATGCCATTGGCCTTGCCAGTAACAGAGGCCATTTGGATCGTTCAGCATGGCTTCAGGGTTGATGTAGTGATAGATCGGTCGGTGCGGATCACCTTCATATGTTTTACGAGATGCATTCAAACGCTGCATCAGCGGGTTCGTCACAAGGGCGGCTTCCTGTTCTTCGAGCGTATGCGGGAAGGTGTATTTTGGTACCAGCGATGTATAATCAGGCATAAGGTCCTCCAAACCACTACTATGGTGAGTTAATGTACAGGAAATGGAACTTCCCCGCCATCCAAAGGATAAATGGGACGTCGCAGGTTCTTATAATCATAGCTGAATAGATCCGGACTATGTACACCGGGCGTATCCACTTCCAGGATATCATGGGCAATAGGTGTATAATCCGCCCGGTAATGTACGGCAGACTTGAGGACAATCGCTTTTCGATCTTTTGGTTCAATACCCACACGGCGGAGCGCGGCGCAGTCATACGGCTGATCACGACGTTCTGTCAGGATGATTTCGATACCGCCAACGGTAACGACCGCCGTCCGCCCCATCTTGCCGATCCGGCCACGGCCCATCGAACCTTTATAAACATACCTCCCATCAGAGATTGTTTTTACGTACCCTGTTGCCACCACGGGCTCGCCATGAAGCGGCATGGTTTTTCCACCGATCTGAAGGTCTACGTTATGGCCGACGCCTGCCTGAATGGCAAGGGCTACGGATTCCGGATCAGCGATTACAGCGAAAACGGCACCCTGGACGTCCGCTTCGATGAAAGCCCGCAGAATAATCGTCCCATCACAGGGTCCCCCCCCGCCGGGATTATCCGATCCCTCTGCAAGGACCACAGGCTGACCTTCGGCCTCTTTGACCCGTTTGATCGCCGCATCAACGGAAACAAGATCTATATCGAACGCCATACGTTTATCCCATAGGTATTCTGCAAACTCGTCTGCGTACTTTTCGGCCAGACGCTGATCGTTGTCGGTGGTCACAAGCACGGAGACGCCGGTATCCTGGATATCGGCAAAGGGAAACCCCATCGACAAGGTCGCCGTGACCACACCAGGGCGGGCTTCAAGGGCGTGCAGATGTTGCACCACCTCTTCCATCAGCGGCTTCATCGTGCATTGCGCCGGAGGGGCCGTCAAAAGGGGCAGTTGGCGATACGCCATGGTGGGCTGAATCGTACCCTGAAGCATATCAAACATCACCCGAGCGGCCTCCAAGCCACGATCATAGCAATCGACATGGGGATACGTATCGAACCCTATGATCGTGTCAGCCACGTTGGCCATGGCCGCGGTGATATTGGCGTGGAGGTCCAAGGTTACAATAATGGGCAGATCTGCCACCACCGTCCGTACCGCCCGAATCAGGTCCCCTTCCGCGTCTTCCAGGTCCTCTGTGACCATCGCGCCGTGCAAATCCAGAAAAACACCGTCCAGGGGGCCGGCATCACGCAAGAGCGTGAGAAATTCCGCCTTAAGCGTGTCGTACGCTTGCTGTTGTACGATGCCGGACGGTGTGGCAAACGTCCAGAGCAGGGGGACGATTTGAAGGTCCGGTTTCTCTGCCTGCTCAATAAACCCACCGGTAATCGTGCTGGTCTGACGAAAGGCCGACATGATCTGCTCACCCCGATAGACCTCTTTAAAGCTCTCCATCGTGGTCGGTACGGAAGAAAAGGTGTTTGTTTCGTGCCCGATACAACCCAAGGCGACACGCATGGACCTTCTCCTTTCCTTTAGAAGTGGTTGAAGCGTCAATGGATGTGATCCATCAGTCTATAATTTTCATGTCTTTCAATATACTTTTGGTAATCTGTTGTCGGGGCGCTAAAATATCCTGAAAACTTTTTCCTTCGATATTCATGGCAAAAAAGAAGACCCGGTCCTCCCGTTCTACATAGCCTACATACCATCCGAGCGCCTTTCCCCCTTCACCACCAAGCCCGCCGGCACCGGACTTGGCACTTAATATATACCGATCTGTTTTTTCCTGGATTAATATCTCTTTTACCAGAGCGGTTGTTTTCGGAGACACCTTTAACGATTGATCATAAAATTTCTGTAAAAACTGAACTTGCGCTACCGCCGATATTTTAATACTGCCGTTCAACCAGAAACGGTCTACCCCCGAAGAAATATCCTGATTACCATATTCAAACCGGGCCAAAAACGCCGACATCCGCTCTACACCAATCTTTCGAGCTATATCCCGATATAGCGGTACAACAGAATATTGGATGGCTGATTTCAAATTATGCTGTTCCACCCAGTTTTCAGGCCACCAATCTTCTTCGGGATATGACCCCTTATCCCAGGTCAGGGTGGATTCGATATCCGGTACGACACCGGTCTCCAGGGCAATAAGTGAGTTAGGGATTTTAAAGGTGGAAAATGGCGTGAGTGGGGTATGAGCCCTTTCCTCGTTGTGTATGGTATATTGATCATTCTGCTGATCGAAGACCACGATTGTTCCCGTGAATACGCCAAAATGCTGATCAAATTGGGCCTGTGCCTGGGATGAGCATACCAACAGGAAAAACAGGGAAATTAGACATCGTCTTTGGATCATAGGTTCTTTACCTCCTACCAGTCCAGAAGGGGCAGGTATTTCGGCGATAGATTTTCCCGCATGGACGCGGGAAAACCCTTGTGATATCCCGTATCATTCAGATGCTTCGCCAGGTCGGTCGCAGACCTATCAAAAAACGAAGAAAAATAAACGTAACGAGGGGTATTCGTAGCATTTCCGGACCCTGAATGCAAGGCCATCGGATTAAACATCAAGAGGTCACCCTCGTTGGGACAGACCTCTATACCCCGGCTCGCATCTACACCGGCCATTTCAATCGGATTTTTTTTCAAGGCATCCAGTTCTTCAGCGGAATCCATTTTTGCCGTAGCGCGATACGTCTGATGATGGGAGCCCGGAACGATCATGAAGGCCGCACCGCCCGGAGGGACGGTACTTAGGCAATGCACCATTTGAAAGTACGTCTGCCGTGGTACGGCTTCATACTGTTGAGGGTAAAAGGCGAAATCTATATGCCAGCCCAGCGGCCCATACGGCGGCGGACAGGGGTCTGAGCGAATCAGCACCTGCTCAAGTAATTTCAGCTCACGGGCGTGTAAACTCTGATGGGCCAGGTCAATCAAATCTTCATTGGCAAATATGTCCGCCATGATCGCACCGGGAATCGGATGGCGCAAGCTTGTAACCCATTTTTCCGGTGGTTTGTCCGGTTTGACGATCGGTGGTAATAGACGGTCCATATGCTCACGGATACGGCGGGTTGTATCCAGATTGAGAAAATTGGACACAACGGTATACCCGTCTTCCTCCAGTTGATCCATATTCAGGGTCCTGCCAGCCATATTCTAAATCCTTGAAATGCTGTTTCAGTTAGAGGGATGCTCTAAAAATCGAGCAGGCACCCTGTCCCAGGGGATCGGATCTGCATCGCCTGTATAATTCGGCAAAAAAGGTTCGATCATAGCCCATTGCTCTGCCGGTAAATCCTCTGGTGGCGTGACCAGTAATTTGGACTGATAGGCTGAAAGTAGTGGCTCTGGCATCGCCTTGTAGCGCGGCAAATACCACATGGTGATAACGGTCCGCCGCTGATCGGTTTGATTGGCGTTGGCCGCGTGCAGCAATCGCGCATCACCGACGACGAGGTCACCGGCACGGACAGACACATTGACCTGCTCGGGATAGTTCGTATAGGCCGGCGATGTAGCTGGGTCCTGATGCCGGACATTGCCGTCATGACCCGTATTTGTCGTTTCATGCAACGGATGGGCGGTACGGTGAGAATGTGGTATCAGACGTAAACAGCCGTTCTCAGGGGCGGTGTCGATGAGATAAAACATCAGGAACAGTTGATGGGGCAGGGCATCATAACTAACGGGCTCACCCCAGAACGGCCAGTCCTGATGCCAGTAGGTCTGCGGGGTATGGGGCTCTTTTGAGATAATGAAAGCACTCCAATAACGCGGGTCATCGAAGCCTAGTTGCTGTAAAGCCCTCATGCTGCCGGGCCAGGCGATCAGTTCCTGGAAGACCGGGTCCTGAAAAGCCATCCCCACAATATGTCCCTGATTGCCGCTGGCGGCCTGCTGTTCGTCGGTGTAGGCGTCGAGAATACGGTCCGTAGCTCCCCGCAGACGATGGATCACATCCTGAGTTAACACTTGATCAAACACCGTAAATCCCTTGTCCACCAATTGTTCTAAACGATTTTCATGATCGGCAATCTCCGCCATAATATCCTCCGGTCCGATCTTTATGGGTTGTGGGACGCATAGATCTGCACATCCCCATCGCTGTTGAATGTAAAGACATCGTAGGCTACCGGATTCGGCCCTTCCATCCCGGGTGACCCCTCCGGCATACCAGGCAAAACCAGACC
>Ga0209402_10003810_pt1 | contig 14191 bp, 12 predicted proteins | sample ArcticOcean_MG_C_3_FD_187437 | JGI IMG/M metagenome (GOLD analysis project Ga0209402, IMG submission 187437) | Marine microbial communities from western Arctic Ocean - ArcticOcean_MG_CB8_126 (SPAdes) (version 2) | ecosystem: Environmental > Aquatic > Marine > Oceanic | place: Arctic Ocean... | reverse complement strand
TCCCCTCTGGTACTTTTTCTTCTAATGGTTTCTTGTCCTTGGTACCGTGTAGCACTGCAAAACGCAGTGTTTGACGGTCCCCCTGCTCTCTTAAGCCCGTGTTGCTGTTTAAGCATCTCATGGACCTAACTAGGACCTAACTAGGCCAAGATTTAGTCTTGAGTAAGAAACCACTTCCTACCCTTTCCATTTCATTGTCGCAGTTAACACAAATTGCGCAACAGCAAAACTAAGACTGTTGGATAAATTGCCAATCATTCAATGGGGGGTAGTTTTTTGTTCAGTTTGTTTGACGGGCTGCCTTCGCCCTCTTCTTTGAACAGATACTGAACGTCCAGTTTTCCGCAACAACCCGCAGGGCGACTGTGGATATTCTGGGGTCAAGCTTTTGGGGCTCAGGACGGACGTTATGGTATCTTTGCCATTGCCAGCGATATTCTCGATCCGTTTAGTACATGAGAACAAAATTAAGGCACCGCTTTACATACTGACCTTCTGTGTCATCGCCGTCGCGAGCCCATTCAGCGACGGTGACGACATTTTTGCTGCGGACGATGCGATCGACTTTCGTCGCGACGTGGCGCCGATTTTGCAGCGACGTTGCCTGACCTGTCACAACGATCGCAATCCACGCGGCGGCCTGTCGTTGCATTCCGCCAAAGCAGCCGACAAGGGGGGCGAAAGCGGGAAGGTGATCGTGTCTGGCGAGCCCGATACCAGCTATCTGCTCGATCTGGTAACTCCGTCCGACGGAAAGGCAGAGATGCCGAAGGGGGAACCGCCGCTGAAGGCCGAGGAAGTCGCCACGCTTCGTCGATGGATTTCAGACGGCGCCAAATGGCCGGCTGATGTTCGGCTCAAACCGCCAACGCACTGGTCACTGAAACCCCTCACTCGTCCAGTTGTGCCAACGGAAGCGAAGCTTTCGACTGCATTCCCGAATCGGAATCCGATTGATGCATTTGTTGCCGCCAGACACCACGACGCGAACCTTGAGGCGGCACCTCAGGCGGATCGCCGCAGCCTCATCCGACGGCTGTTTCTCGATATCACGGGCTTGCCGCCGTCACCCGCTGCCGTGGATGCCTTTATCACGAACGACAAACCGGACGCCTACGAACAACTCGTAGACGACTTGCTGAAGTCGCCACACTACGGCGAACGCTGGGGACGGTATTGGTTGGATCTGGCGAGATACGCAGACAGTGAAGGTTATCTGGGAGATGCCCTACGGCCGCACGCATGGGTTTATCGCGACTGGGTCATTGAGGCGATCAACCGTGATCTGCCATTCGATCAGTTCACGATCGAACAGCTTGCGGGCGACCTGGTTGAGAAGCCGACGCTCGACCAGCGAATCGCTACAGGCTTCCATCGCAACACACTGAGGAATACCGAGGCCGGCGTGGACCTTGAGTTGTACCGCACCAAGGAGATCGTCGATCGAGTCAATACGACGGGCATGGTCTGGCTGGGGCTGACACTTGGCTGCGCGGAATGTCACGACCACAAGAACGATCCAATCAGCCAGACCGAGTTCTATCGTCTCTACGCCTTCTTTAATAACGCCGACGAAGTTGGTGTCCGCGTGACTCGCGCGTGGGAAGTCGCCGATTACGAAGCAAGTCTGCAAAGCTGGAGGCCGGCCTGGAGTGATCTGGTTGCTGAGTTGCAGCCGTACCAGAAAGAGGATCTGACCGAGGATCAGCAGGCGACGATTTCCAAAGTGCTGGTCGCGAGCAACAAATCATTCGACTGGAAGATGATTCTTGACTTATACGACACAAGAGCTGACGGCTGGGACAAGTTGCAGGCGCGAGTGGACGCTCACGTGAAGAAGAAACCGTTGCCACCTGCGACAAAGGCGCGCGCATTTGCGAGACGAACGAAGGACCGCCGAGACACCTTTGTGCATGTCCGCGGCGTCTACACTCGGCACGGAGACCAAGTCCACCCTGGCACGCCAGCCGTCTTGCCTGCACTGAACCTTCGCAGCGAAGAACCCGATCGGCTGGATCTCGCGAATTGGCTGTTTCACGAGAAAAATCCACTGACCGCTCGCGTGGCGGTGAATCGAATCTGGCAGCACTTGTTCGGCCAGGGATTGGTTTCAACGCCGAACGACTTCGGGAGCGAGGGCGCCCAGCCGACCCATCCACAACTGCTGGATTGGCTGGCGACGGAATACCGTCGGCTTGGCTGGAGCCGGAAGGCGATGATTCGATTGATCGTCACGTCGTCGACATACCGACTTTCGTCCCGCTCGAACGCAGTCCCAACACAGCACCAGACCAGCAACCAGTTGTTGTGGCGACAGAACAGCTATCGCGTCAGTGCCGAGATCGTGCGAGATCTGCATTTGGCAGCCAGCGGGTTGCTCGAGCGGACGATCGGCCGGCGCGGGATTCGACCGCCGTTGCCAGCCTTCGTGACAGAAGTGGGCCGCAGCGTGAAGTGGCCGGTCAGCCAGGGAAGCGAGCGATACCGTCGCGGCATGTACATCTTCTTCAAACGCACGGTGCCGTACCCGATGCTGATGACGTTTGACGCACCGGACTCGACCATCTCCTGCAGTCGTCGCGAGCGATCCAACACTCCACTGCAGGCACTCACACTGCTCAATGACCCGGTCTTCTTTGAATGTGCTCAGACACTCGCAAAGCAACTGTGTGAGCAGCACGGCGAGGACATCGCCGCAGCCGTTGACGATCTCTTTCAGAGATGCCTCGGCAGACGACCCGTCAGCCAGGAACGCAGCTACCTGACGGCGGCGTTTCATGACGTGCAGCGTCTCGAACAGAAGCAACGCGGAAAGGACGGTTCGTCAGAGCAAATAAAGATCGCAGCCATGACGGCCGTCGCAAGAATCGTCATGAATCTTGATGAATTCATTACCCGAGACTAAGCAGAGTCCAAGATGCACCACCATCCGAGCCAAGACGAATTGGACCTCGCTGCCGCAAGCAGACGACGCTTCTTGACATCAGGGGCCAGCGGTCTGGGCACACTCGCATTGGCGTCCCTACTCAATGACGACGGAACGCTGGCGGGCGAAGTTCCGCCGCAACTCGCGCATTTTGCACCCACGGCTAAGCGCTGCATCTACCTCTTCATGGAAGGTGGACCAAGCCAAATGGACCTCTTTGACGAGAAGCCGAAACTCAAGGAACTCGACGGCCAGCCGATGCCCGAGTCGGTTCTCAAAGAGATCAAGTTCGCGTTCATTCAAAAGCAAAGTGCAAAGCTGATGGGCAGCCCCCGCACGTTTCGCCGCCATGGCGAGTGCGGTATGGCGTTATCAGATCTGCTTCCGCATCTGAGCACGTGCGTTGATGACATCGCACTCGTCCGATCGATGCATGGCGACCAATTCAACCATTTGCCGGGCCAGTTAATGATGTTGTCCGGATCCCCGTTGCAGGGTTGGCCAACCATGGGCTCTTGGCTCAACTACGGGTTAGGCAGCGAGTCGAAAGACCTCCCGAGCTACGTTGTGCTAACGACCCTGGGACGCGGCCTGCCGGGCGGTGCATCCAGCTGGTCGAGCGGTTTTCTCCCGTCGCAATACTCGGGCACTTTGTTTCGCAATCAGGGAAGCCCGGTCCTCAATCTGGCGAATCCCGCTGACATCTCGCGCGATGTTCAAGCACGAAGTTTGCAAGCGATCAACGAACTGAATCGCTTGCGCCTCAGCCAGACTGGAAACCCGGAAGTCGCCAGTCGGATTAAGGCGTACGAGCTTGCCTTTCAGATGCAGCAGACGGCGCCAGAACTGCTCGATCTGTCCGGCGAAACGCAAGCCACACTCGATGCGTACGGAGTCGACCGGAAGGACAAGCCGACCGGTACCACCGCTGGCTTCTCTGGCTCCTACGCGCGTAATTGCCTGCTGGCTCGACGGATGATCGAACGTGGCATCCGTTTCGTGACACTATTCCTCTCGACGTGGGATCACCACAGCAACCTGGACAGCGGCCTGAAACGCTATACCCAAATCGCCGATCAGCCCGTCACCGCGTTGCTGAAAGACTTGAAACAACGCGGCCTGTTGGACGAAACGTTGGTCGTCTGGGGTGGCGAGTTCGGCCGCACTCCGCTCGGCGAAAATCGAGTCAACTTCAAGACGGTCACGGGCCGAGACCATCATCCGTATTCCTTCAGTATGTGGCTTGCGGGAGGTGGCGTGAAAGGTGGTCAGGTCATCGGCGAGACAGACGACATCGGCTGGAGTGTCGCGAAGGATCCCGTCCACGTACACGACATGCACGCCACAATCCTGCGGCTCTTCGGCCTGGACCACGAGCGGTTGACATACCGCTTTCAAGGCCGCGACTTCCGACTCACCGACGTCTCGGGTCAGCTTGTCAGCAAGCTGTTGCCGTCTAATTAATCGCAGGACGCAGCTGGAACCGCTACATTTCCACAACATCGGCTTCGTAAATCACTTACTCTATCGGAGGAACTGAGCTTCGAACGTGGGAGTTCAAGTCTCCCCTCTGGTACTTTTTCTTCTTCAGAGTGAGCCGATCATAAAACGACTACTCATCTGTTTGCTGCTAGTCGGTGTTGTGGGGTGTGGGCCCGATGCCCAAAAGGCCCAGGACGAAAACACCGGGGATCCGAATGCGAACACGGAAGCGACGACCACAAACGGTGCGCTCAGTGACGAACAGGTTACTAAAATCCTGTCGCAGAGACTGGGCCGGTGGGAAGGGACGACTGTCATCAAGGGTCCTGATGGCAAGGTGCAATCCGAGTACCCGAAGACCGAAACGACCACATGGCTGGAAAAGGGGAAGTCGACCGAGACGCAGGTCACCGAAAAACTTCCACAAGGAGATCAGCAACTGGTTTTCACAAAGTGGTATGACAAGGAGCAGCAGCATGCTCTGCTCCCCCAAAAACCAAAACGGTAGCTACCGTCTTGGCTCTTCGGTAAATGAGCAGTACCGCTCATAAGTGCGTATGAATGCCTATGAATGCGACGACTTGCGACAGGCTCTGGCGCACCTATACTGCCTGACGTGAAGCGAGAAACAGGTTCGAAGCGCAGTTTTTATCGTTAGATTCAAAATCCAGTGCCCGTTAGGGCGTCCCGGTTCGAGTCCGGGCTCTGGTACGAACTGTCAGCAGTGCAGATAACGAAGCCCCCGCTGCCATCGACAGCAGGGGCTTCATTAATGGAGGCGAGAGGTCCTGCTCCCAGCTATCAACTTTACGGTTTGACACATTTCTTGAATTGTCGTAAATATGCAGGCTCTCCCCCAACCCAATTACACTTTCCACACTGCAGCAAGATTTTAGAAGTTTCGAGATGGAGGGCCTTGATGGCACTTAGAGGGCAATCGACCGCACGGCTGATTATTTCACGGCTCACATCTGTGTCAGTCGGTCTTTGTCTCTTCACCTTCACACCGTTTCTTCTGTTGGCGGGGCCGACAGGAGTGGAAGTGACTGAGGGGGAGTGCCCCGACCGGGAGAGCTCCGAAGAAGAACTCGCTGTCCGGTCTTCGGCATGCCGCCGCTTGAACAATCAGCGGCATAGTGGACTTAGATGGCCTTGTGAGACCGGCGATCGACTTCACCAAAGCGATTCTCATACCGGTCGTCCCCTGGCGATAGTCGGGCATCAGCTTGCCAATGGCCTCTGCGCGCCGTTGTTGATCTAGGCTGTGTCGATTTTCTGGACGTCGTCTGCCGAGTGAGTGGCGAATCTGACCATTACGGTGATTCGCTTCCCCCGTCGTTCCAGGACCTTCCATGTGTCCGAGCTTCAGCTGGTTGAAACAGCGGATTGTGGAACAAGAGGATTGATGATTCAAACAGGTTTCGCAGTCGTTTTATCAAGATAGACCAAGCATGCGTTTTTTCTCTGGTCTCATGAAGAGTACGGGTGGACTGGCCGAGAACTCGGCACAGCTCCATCCGGAATCGAATGGCGCTCAACACCAGGCTCTTTCCAGCGAAGAACGCGAGAGCCTTCGCCAGGACATTGACCAGGCCTGTCTACCGGTTGCACAGAACTGGCCGATGAAGACTTTTGCCTACCGCAACCCACTTCGTGGCTGGGAACACTTGCCATTTGACGAGGCCATCGGCCAAGCCCAACAGATGTTGGGAGGACGTGGATACATTGCAAACGAGGAGTACCGTCAGCTGTATCGGGAAGGGTGCATCACGGATGATGCGGTCAAACGAGCTCTCCAGCCTGTCGGGTCAGAAATTGCTACGCAGAAAGTGACCGTAGGCAATCGTCCAGTCGCATCATCGGACGTATTGCGTTTGCATCTCCTGTTCGGATTCGAGGCGATCGACCCCGCCCTCTTGAGCTGGGAACGTGGCAGCGGCGACCTGACCAGGAGGTTCCGACGCGACCTGCCAGAGGAATCCAGGAATGGAGATGATGGCGACGCATCCTACCTGACGAAACTGTGGGAGAGCACGTTATCCGTGCTGAACCTGTCGGATTCCCACCATGATTCTGAAGTCGGGAGTGAGCAGGAATCCACGGGTCCAGCAGTCGACCTGCCTCCTGAACGGACCGTCAGTGATTGGTTGGGGACACTGGCTGGCGCTGTGCTGGTTGATCAAATCAATGACCAGATGATCAAATGGACCGCGGCTTATCTCGATGAAGGGATGGCCGGATGGGAGATGCCTGACAGAGACAAGGGATTCTATCAAGCCTGGCGAGAACTTGCGGCCAGGGACCTTTCCGGTCGTTTCCTTGGCATCAGGAGATGTGCCAGCAAAATCCGTGATTTGCCCGCCTTGCCGGAGGATGCAATTACCTTCAGCCTGCAACGTCTTGGAATCCCCAGGGAACGCTGGACGGACTACCTGTCACGACAGCTGGCCCAGTTACCCGGATGGGCAGGCTTCATTCGCTGGCTGGGCGAAAACCCTGATTATCCTGCCCAGGCGAAACACCCCATCGATCCGGTCCAGTACCTGGCTGCCCGCCTCTTCTACGAGGCCGAACTGGTCCAGGCATTCTGTCGGGACACGTGGGGAATTGAGGGGACGCTGCCCGCATTGTGTTCCTACTGGGAGCATCACCAGGACGAATACAACCAGCTTGTGCGTCAAGAACCCCAGGTGCCGGATCGCCAGGGGCAGACCGTTGACACCGATGGCTGGCGGCTGTTTCATCTCGCCCAGTTCCTGGAACTGACCCCCGAGGACATTGAAACCTGCCCTCCCAGTGACATCGAGACCCTGCTGCAGTGGTTGGACATCTTCCCCGGAGAGCAGCACGGCCCGGTTTGGCTGGAGGCGCTTGAAGCCAGCTACCGGGGAAAACTGATCGGACAGCTTTCGGCCCAGGTCGACAGGTCTGGGGGCGAGGCCCGCCCGCGCGCTCAGCTTGTCTTCTGTATCGATGTACGCTCGGAACCGTTTCGTCGTCATGTTGAGGATCAAGGGCCTTACCAGACATACGGGTACGCCGGTTTTTTCGGCGTTCCCATTAGTTTCCAGAGTTTTGATAGCGAGGGACACGCCCCCTTGTGTCCTGTCATCCTGGCACCAAAGTATGCGATCAAAGAGGTTCCTCGCGATGGGAACCAGGAATCTCTTCAAACCTATGCAAATGGATCACGCTGGAGCCAGCTCGGAGAGCATCTGTTTCATGACCTGAAACGCAATCCGGCGGGTTCATTCATGTTGATCGATCTGCTGGGCTTGTTCTTCAGCGTGCGGTTGATCGGGAAGACATTTTTTCAAAGGTCCTACGAATCCATCAAGGCCTGGGGACGAGGTTGGTTTACTCAACCAGTTGCCACTCAGATTCCGATCGATCTGGTTGAGGATGATTCTGGCGAGGCATCGACTGAATTACCTCATGGATTCTCACTCACCGAGCAAGCAACCTTTGTAGAAAACGGAATGCGTGCGATTGGGCTGACCGGGGAGTTCGGACGATTTATCGTCCTCTGCGGGCATGGTAGCAGCTCGGACAACAATCCCTACTTTGCGGCGTACAACTGTGGTGCCTGCGGCGGTGGCCATGGGGACCCGAATGCTCGAGTCTTCGCAGCGATGGGAAACAGCCCCAAGGTCCGGCTGAAGTTAAAGGAGAATGGACTGAACATACCGGATGACACCTGGTTTCTTGCCGGCAAACACAACACCGTGACCGACCAGGTCTCGTTCTACGACGTGCAAGATGTTCCGGCCAGTCACGCCGAGGATTTGCAACTGTTGATCCAGGACCTTCATCAGGCGACTGCTGAACAGGCCCGCGAGCGGTCGTATCGCATCCCCCAGGCTCCACGAGGTATCACCGCGACTCAAGCGTGTAACCACATGGTCAAGCGAAGCCTGGATTGGGCAAATGTGCGTCCAGAATGGGGCTTATCAAGCAACGCCGGATTCATTCTTGGCAGGCGGGAACTCACCCATGGCCTTGATCTCGGGGGCCGCGTGTTCTTGCACTCTTATGACCCGGTGGCGGATTCAGAGGGAGCGATCCTGGAAGCCCTGATGATGGCACCACTGGTCGTCGGACAGTGGATCAGCATGGAGTATTACTTCTCTGCTGTTGCTCCCTGGTGCTATGGGAGTGGTAGTAAAGTGACGCATAACGTGGTCTCGGGTGTCGGTGTGATGCACGGCAGCCATGGCGATCTTCAAACGGGGCTTCCCTTGCAGAGCGTCAACAACGGCAACGTGCATTACCACGAACCGATGCGGTTACTTGCCATCATCGAGGCCCCCACCGATCGAATATCCGCCGCTATCGAAAAGCATTCGCTCCTGCAGCATCTCTTTCACAATCAGTGGATCATCCTTGTATCAGTTGATCCGTCAACGCGTGAGTTTCAGCAATACAACCCGGACGCAACATGGGAAGCGTGTCAATGACGTCGTTCGGTAGAGCCCCTACTCGGCAGGCAATTATATGAAATCCAGCTACTACTCTATCCTGGCGGTCAAGACGCTTGGCCTGCTGCTTGTCTGGCTGCTGCTCTCTGCCAGCCTGGATCTCTTTCACATTGGCTTGGGCCTGCTGGTCGCTGGGGGAGTGGCCTGGCTCAACACGGAGCGACCGGTATCTCGCGTCCCAGTCGTCCGTGTGCGAATTGTCTGGTATTTCTTCTGGCTGGTTGGCCGAATCCTGCAGAGTGGCTTCCACATGGCATATCTGATCCTGCATCCGGCCCTGCCGATCAACCCCAGCTTGATTCGCTATCGCACCGACTTGCAAGAAGACTCCGGCATCGTGCTGCTGGCGAATTCCATCACGCTGACACCTGGAACGATCACGGTGGAAGTGAATTCCCAGGAACTGGTGGTCCATGCCATGGACGACAAATCGGCCCAGGACGTTACGAGTCATCGGCTCCAGCGGCAGGTTGCCGGCTTGTTCACCGAGAAGGGAGACCGATGAAGGAATACTCAGCAGAGGTGTTTTTCCTGTTCGTCTTGATTGCGATTACGCTCCTGATCGGCGTGTACTTGTACCGTGTTCTTCGTGGGCCGACAGTCTATGACCGGGTGTTGGGACTCAATGGAATCTCGATCAAGGCGATTATTCTGCTGGTTGTGATTGGTACCATCTACGAACGCGTGGAGATGTTTGTGGACATTGCAACAGGCTACGCCCTTGTCAACCTGGTGGGGTCATTGGCCATCGCCAAGTACCTGGAAGAAAGGGGGAAGTCTGCCGATGCCTCTGAATGAAATCCTCGAACTGACACAATCTCTCATCTCCGCTGGTCTCATTCTGGTCGGGCTGTTCTTCCTGCTCGTGGGGGCAGTAGGAGTGTTGCGGTTGCCCGACGTGTACACACGCTCCCATGCCGTTTCGCTGACCGATTCCCTGGGTACATTTTTCCTCCTCGGGGGACTGGCTCTTTACCAGGGTTTCAGTGTGAACCTGGCAAAGATTCTCATTGTTCTGGTTCTCTTGTACCTGCTGAATCCGGTGATCGCACATGCCACCGTGCGAGCCGCGCATCGTTCTGGCCTCAAACCCTGGAGTAGAGAAGACAGATGACCCTTACTTTTGAGATTCTCATGCTGGTCCTGCTTATTGTGACCGCAGCCGGTGCGATCCTGGTGAAGGATCTGATCGGCGCGGTGCTGATCCTGGGAACCTACAGCTTCCTGCTGGCACTTGTATGGGCCTGGCTGGGCGCGGTGGATGTCGCTTTTGTCGAAGCCGTCGTGGGAGCCGGTCTGGCGACCCTGTTTTTCCTCCTGACGTTGTTCGGGACCGCTTTGAAGGACACTCGCATTCAGCGTCCGGCTCCCCCATTGCTGGCCGTGCTGGGGCTGCCAATACTGGGCCTTTTGTTGTTATATGCCGCGGAGGACTTTCCCGCATTTCGAGATCCAGGATCGCAGGCCAGCGTCCATGTTTCGCCCGAGTACTTGAAAAACAGCTTAGAGCAGACTGAAACAACGAACGTCGTGACATCGGTCCTGATGGACTACCGCGCCTTCGACACGTTGATAGAGACTGCTGTGATCTTTACCGCTGGCATCGCCTGTACCTTGCTGCTAAGGAGAAATCGGGAATGATCCAATCCCATGACAGCGTCATCGTTCGGACGATGAGCCGCATCCTGATTCCGTTGATGCAGTTGTTTGCCTTCTACGTGCTGTTCTTTGGTCAGTATGGACCAGGTGGTGGATTTGTCGGAGGAGTGATGTTGGGGACAAGCATCATCCTGGGGATCCTTGTGTTTGGCCCCGAGGCGTCGTCGTATCGCCTGGCTCAGAAGGTGATCCACGGCGACGGAGTTGGCTTGCTGATCTTCGCCGGGGTAGGTGGGCTCTGTTTGATCGGCGGTGGTGAGTTCCTGAACTATTCCAGCCTGGAGATCCCCTGGGTCGACAGCGACGCACAACGACGCTCCCTCGGCATCGTGATGACCCAGGTCGGGGTCGCTGTCGATATTGCTGTGACCGCAATTTCGATTGTCTTGAGTTTATCGTTGATTGAGGACAGGGAGGAAACGAATGTTTGAACACATTGAGTTGGCTCTTCAAAGACCACACTACATTGCCTTCGTGATCCTCTTCGTCTGGGGTTTGTTCATCATGGTCACCCACCCCAACCTGGTGAAGAAGCTCATCGGTATGTACCTGGTCCAGACGAGCATCATCTTTCTACTGGTCACGATCAGTGCCAAACAGGACGCAACGGTTCCAATTCTTCAGGGGAATGACGCGGTCCTGGCCGCAGGCGACGACGTGGATCCTGCAGAGTACGCCAATCCGTTGCCACATGTTCTCACGTTGACAGCGATTGTGGTCCAGGTTGCCACTCTGGGCGTCTCCCTGGCGCTGGTCACGGCAATCTACCGCACCTACGGCAGCCTGGACGAAGATGAGTTGTTAAAGAGGACCGAATGAGTTACCAGTATCCAGCAATCATCTTCTTGATACCCTTTCTGACGGCTATCTGCATGCCAGTGGTTTGTCGAAAGAAACGAGATTGGTGTCGACCTATTGCGCTGGCGGCCGTTTGTGCGATGTCTGCAGCAGCTCTGGCAAATCTTCTGAACGTTCTGGACGTTGGAGAATCTAGCTATGTTTTCGGCGGCTGGCTCAGCAGTTCAAGTCCAGCTGGCGTGCCAATCGGAATCGAATGGGTCAATGATGGCCTGGCGAGCATCATGGTGGTTGTCGTCAGCCTGCTCGCCTCAGTCTGCGTGATCTACAGTGGCCCGCTTGTGTCACGCTCACTCGGCACACGAGTGGTGCACTACCACACCCTGATCTTGCTCTTGATATCAGGCCTGATAGGGGTCGTCTTTGCTGGGGACATATTCAACCTCTTCGTGTTTCTGGAGGTTGTCGCCTTGTCCGCGTATGCCCTGGTCGGTGTTCGTGGCGGGAAGGCACTGATGGTTGCCTTTCGATATCTCATCCTGGGAACCCTGGGAGCCTCATTCTATCTACTGGGAATCGTCTTTTTCTATGCGGCGACAGGCACCCTGAACATGGCGGACATGGCTCAGCATCTGGCTGACAATCCTCAACTGATGACCTCCAAAGCAGTCATTGGAGGAGCCACTTTCATGTTCATCGGTCTTGGAATAAAGATGGCTCTGTTTCCACTTCATGGCTGGTTGCCAGCTGCCTATGCGCGTGCGCCAGACGCGATTTCGCCTATTCTCGCCGGCCTCATGACCAAGGTTGCCTTGTATGCGTGGGTCCGAATCATGTTTTGGGTGCTCGGTGCTGGAACCGAGATTGGATACGTGCACGTGCTCTCTTTGCTTGGGGTGCTTGGTGCTCTTGCGGCAGTGATGGGCGCACTACTTGCCTTGAGTCAACAGGACGTGAAACGAATGTTTGCCTATGGTGGCATTTCGCATATCGGGCTGATCCTGATTGGAGTGAGTCAAGGAAATCCAACGGGATTTGCCGGGGGCATGTTCTACTTGATCAACGATGCCGTCATGCAAGCTGGTCTGTTTTTCATTGCCGGCGCAGCGATCTATCGGCACCAGGCACACACCGTGGAAGAATGGTCGAGATTGCGTGGAGCATCGCCGTGGATGACAGCCGCGCTCGTTGTCCTGGGCATGTCCATGATTGGTATTCCACCGACCGGGGGATTTTTCGGCAAGTGGTACATCATCCTGGGGGCCATGGAAGCAGGCAACTACCTGGCTGTCGGAGCGGTGGTTCTTGCCACGCTCCTGACGATGGCCTATTTCCAGAGACTCTTTGTGAGCGTCTTTCGTGATAGCCAAGCTTCCCCTCCTGTGGTCCGCGTCGAAACAGAACTCTCGCTGCGTTTAAGTGTGGGAGTGACTGCAGTCACGATTATTATCCTGGGGCTCTGCAGCGATCCAATTATCAGTTTCTTCCGGAACACCGCCTCGTCTCTGGGACTCTGACTTGTCTACCCAAAGGTAACGAATTCGATGTCAGCTGTTTACATCCTGATCCCGCTGTTGCCGCTTGTGGCGAGCATCATTATCACGCTCGCCGGGAGGTGGCTGGGGGAAGCAAGCGGAAAGGTGGGAGTGCTTGCGATCGGCATCTCATTCGGCTTGTCGGTGCTGGCCTTCGCTGAGCTTGTTTGGGGAATGGAGCCCATTTCCATACCTCTTTACGAGTTGTTTCATTCCGGAAACTTCAGCGTGGACCTGGGTTTATACCTTGACCAGCTCACCGTGTTGCTGCTGTTGTTGATTACAGGTGTCAGCTTTGTGGTCCACGTCTATTCGGCCCGCTACATGATTGGAGACGCACGGTTCAGCCGGTTCTTTGCCGTCATGGCATTGTTTACCTTTGCCATGGTGACGCTGGTCATGAGCAGCAATCTGTTGATGATCTTCATGTGCTGGGAAGTCATGGGCATCTGCTCGTATCTCTTGATTTCCCATCAGGCCAGCCGCAAAGCTGCCGGCCATGCCGCCACCAAGGTATTCCTGGTCAACGCGGTGGCTGACGTTGGTCTGTTGTTTGGCATCATCCTGGCCTTTGCCACGTTTGGAACGCTTGATATCCGTGAGATTCTGGATATCGCTCCGAGCATGAGCGGAGAAACCATCAATCTGCTGGGATGGCTAGGTCTCGAATGCAAGGTACAGGTGATCACGATGATCACGCTGTTCTTGTTTGTCGGCTGTATGGGCAAGTCCGCCCAGGTCCCTTTTCATGTCTGGCTGCCATACGCGATGGAGGCTCCAACCCCGATCTCGGCACTTATTCACGCCGCCACGATGGTCAACGCCGGTCCCTTCCTGCTCGTTCGTTTGAGCGTCTTAATCATGCTCTCTCCAGTTACCATGACGGTGATTGCATTGGTTGGTGCCATAACAGCTCTCGGTGCGGCGATCGTTTCCCTGGCGCAGACTGATATCAAGAAGATTCTCGCCTATTCGACGATCAGTCAGATAGGATTCATGATCATGGCCTGCGGTGTGGGAGCATTTGCGGCGGCAATTTTCCACATGCTGGCCCATGGATGTTTGAAAGGATTCTTGTTCTTGTCGACAGGGAGTCAGCTCCAATCGGCCGCTGCCCATGAACACAAGGAGTCTGGATCAAGCCCGTCGAGGCCGACATGGCTGCTCTATTTCGGTGCCTTGATCCTGGCCTGCGTTCCACCTTTTGTGATCTTCTCCGGTTCTTATGAGCATCTCTGGACGGTGCACAATGTACCGGCAGCAAAGATCGCCTTTTGGGTGATCGGTTTGCTGACCGTCTTCTTTACAGCGAT
>Ga0209402_10003791_pt1 | contig 14230 bp, 12 predicted proteins | sample ArcticOcean_MG_C_3_FD_187437 | JGI IMG/M metagenome (GOLD analysis project Ga0209402, IMG submission 187437) | Marine microbial communities from western Arctic Ocean - ArcticOcean_MG_CB8_126 (SPAdes) (version 2) | ecosystem: Environmental > Aquatic > Marine > Oceanic | place: Arctic Ocean... | reverse complement strand
CTTTCTGAAATCACGAGTGCTACGCCCACCATCCAAAAATGCTTCAATGAAATCTGGGTGGCTCTTGATTATATCCATTTGTTTTCTGATGTCAATACGGACAGGGGTAATATCTGGGTCAGTTTCCGAAACATAGCGCAAATACTCTCGGAAGAAAGTTCTCCACATCACTAATTTACCATTGAACTCTTCCTTTTGGTATCGGCCATTCATAGAATCCATGATTTTATCTTCAATTTCATAGTCATGACCTCCATCAGTCAAACTCATGCGAGCAAAGATGAGGGTTAGACGACTAAGAATCTGATAAGTGTAGTCACCGAAGGCATCCAACATACCTAAATTGTTATTGGTTCCATCTGGGCTATTCTTTTGATTAGGATTCCACGATTTAGGAGGATTGCCTAAGAACATGAAATTAACTTTGGCTTCACGCTTGGTATCAACTTGGCCTTTTTGCATAGTGAACATACCATTGGCCATGACATTCATCAATTCACCGAATACTTCTTGACCCCATGTTTGAAACTCACTGATGGCTATGCGTTCTTTATTCATCTTTGGAATCAAACCTAACTCAATTGAGTTCAAATCTTCGCCACTCATGGCTCCGAATAACCCCGGAATTGTGCAGAGTTTACCACTGGATGCTACACCGCAAGGCACTAATGGTTCAATCACTTGTTCAATCAAGTGGTCTTTACCTTCACCCATGCTGCTGACAATACCAATGTGTAGCATATCAGTTTTCTTCTGCGGGCTTAGGCAATACAACATAGTTGCATACTTCATTGGCGATGCAGCGAATAGTTTGGACCACAAGGTATCATCACGAATCATTATCTGTAATGGCCTGAAGTTTGGTCCTGCTGCTGTGCATAAAGAAATAAACTCATCAAATTGGGCTTTAGTCATTTGACTACTATTCAATGTTTCAAATGGTTGAACATCCGTTATTACGAATACCTTGTCCCGACCCATCATTTGATAAGCACCAGATACTACAAGTTGTGAACCATTCCGAATACTTCGTGTCAATAGCATCATTACTTGTCGTAGTTTATCACTACTCATCCCACCGGGGCGAGAATCAATACTACCATTATGAGCCATACATTCAACAGCATAATTGCCATCAGATATGACGAACCGAATAGCCGATTGGTCTGGATTAGGACTCTTAGAGTTCAAAGGCAGTTCTTCCATCTTCAAACAAATGCCTGAACCCGTTTGTAACTCTGCTTGCGATATTTTAGCAGCATAGACGCTTTCAATGTTTACGCCTCGGTGTTGATAAGTTTCTGTGACATTCTCAACGAAGGTTTGTATATCGTCTGGAATATCTAACATACTACTCACTACCACATAGAGGTTATCACTCTAATAAAGAAGTGTGCGTTCCGCCGAACCTAATTTATCGTAGGAGGTCAGGTTCATTACCACACCCGAAGGCGTGTTTTAACCACAGCATGGCCGAAAGTGTGTGCGGGGAAACCATACTTAGTAGTGGAACACATCGGCTACTTTTTAAGGTGTAGCAATTAAGCCCCTTCCGCATTGGGGCACCGACTGGAATCGTTGTGTGACACAAGGGCGCAAGCACCAGCACCATAACCGAATCACCACCCGAAGGCGGGTTCAGTGGGCCTATGCGCTTACGCACCTTGCACCAACAAGATTAACACTTCCCATCAAAGGGAGTTAGTCTCACTCTGCTGCTTCAACTTCCACTTCAGCGTGGACAGGTGCTACATATGCTTCCATAGTTTGTTGGTCATCAGGAACAGCAGGCATAGCCTCACGCAGAGTTGCGCTGTCAGCATCACGGATAATACCGTGGAAACTCTTGAAAGTGCGACCAGCGTTCTTCTGGCTATCGTTCATCTTGCGAAGGAAATCCATGGACACAGGAAGGTTGTAGGTGTTCTTACCATCTTCAGCAGCGACAACAAGGTTGTTTTGGCGCACGAAACGCTCAAAGTCTTGCTTCTCATATCCATTCAGGTAAAACTTGACACGGCGACCTGCATCAGATTCTCCATCGTTACCCGGTGCAACACAGCGTAGGACAAGACTCTCTGACCCAAGGGGGCTGGTTGTCTCGTTGTAGGAAACCAAGGTGTAGTTTGAATACACTTTACCCATTTCTGGCTTAATTACCTCATACACAGTGCGAGGTCCTCGTGCATCAGCACGAGCAGCCTTGTGCGCCGTATCTATTTCTTCAAGTTCCGAAAGGAACGCATCCACATCATTATTTACATTTTTCTTACTCATAGTTTTCATCTCCATTTTTGTTTTCAATTTTTGTTGACCCTCGTAGTTGGGGGTAATTTAGTATAGGTGGCAACACCTATATAAAGATAAGCATTTGGCTCCTCTCCAGCCTCAAATGAGGCCGCAGTTGCCTGCTTTCCAATTACCACTTGGGTCATATTAGGTAGTATGTTGTATCACCCTTATGAAGTTAGATACTATTTTACCTTTACACGCACGCATTTAACAAATAATGTTACGGTATTACCTTGTTGTGACGGTGGAATGGCAAATGATTTCGGTGGTTGGTCCTCCGTTGGTAGCCAATTTGGTATTATCTCAAACGCATATGAATCAACTGCATTAGTGATGATACAGGAAATAGTGCATTCTGGATTTTGTTTTCCTTTGTCGTAAGCCCCATCCATCCACCATTCAAAAGGCCCCTTGAGCATATCCACTCCACGAGCCACAGCCTCTTCATCCCAATCCTTGAGGTCACTTCGGCCCCTTTCACTCAGAAGATAGAACTTAAAACCAGCATCTTCTAATGGTATAGGTTCAAACTGGTCAGGGTCTCTCCCCCTCATAAAAGTATTTAGTCGCCCTCTAATCATTAAGATTAAATCATCAATTAACTTTTCTTTTGGTGTGCCAATTCTTCGGTATGCTGTTTTAGTAATCGGTATATTGTTTTTACTAACAGTAGTCACTCTTAAAAACCAAACTTCACTAACGGGTTTTCGTGCAAAGTTGATTATATCAATTGTATCCATTCAGACCACATCAATAATATACACCTACGACCTTATCATCTTGTTCCACATAGAAAAAGTCCCATGCAGTAATGGCAGCAGTAATTTCTTTTGCTTGTTTTACAGTTTTGCAGTTAATCATAAGTGATGTGTCATCCCCTTCGCCTAATGATAAACCAAGTTTATGAATAACTTTTTCTAAGGAAGGCAAGGTAGTTTCGCAGGCGTTTCCCAAAAGTTTCTTTTTTTCCACAATAGCCCAGCCCTTGAGACGATGTTCCATATATTTTAATTCACCAGTTGAAAAATTGACACATAGTTTTCCCCGATTACTAATACTATCTTCTGGATTGAATACTGCTACCTCTATCCCTACGGTTTTCTCATAACCCTCATATTCAACTTCAGAAATAGTGCCTTCTAAATTATTTTGGGAAATAAAATCAGTTTGTTCAATAATTATCTCAGGAGTCAAATAATGTTTGAGATTTTCTTTGCGTAAATACATACACCAATGGCCGCCGGCTGCATACACCAACGGCGCAGCATAATCCAACGACACTAAATCTTTTGAGGAAACAATAACATAATTATCCATAGCCAGATGTCCAGAGGGATTTTCATCAATAATAATAACTTCATAGCCAATACTGATGTTATCTGGAGCATAACCAGTCATAATCTGCTGCCCCACATACTTTATCATCTCTCCATTAAAGTTCTTATCTTCATACAACACCATTAAACCATTAAAGTTTATGATTTCAGTAGGGATACCTGTTTCTAACCGTGCATCATAATCTTCTTGAGTCATTTCTTGTAATGATTCGGCTTCTTGTTGTTCATTCCACCCTTCTGCATAATCTTCAAAGGCATCTTCATCTAACCCTGAATTAGAAAATGATTCATCCAAGGCATCTTGATAGGGTCTAATTTCAACTGTCATTATACTCTCCCTCCTCTTACTTTCAGCCATTCTGCGGCTTCATCTTGAGTTTCAAATATCATATCTCCACCATAATTAGTTTGAACCCATTGACCATCTATCAATCTCCAGATACCCCATTGGCTGTGAGCAGCAGTATCCTCTTTGGAAAGTTTCCTTTGTAGGGCTTCCATTTCATCTTTGGCCTTAATGACTTCAGGAGTCGGGTCGCAACCATCTAATGCTTCTATGGTTTTATCAATTGCATCACTTAAATCTTCTCTATCTTGTTCCTTATATGGATTGATAGCATCAGCACACTCTTTAGTTTTCTCGGCAGCATCCAACGCTTCCTTTTGGGCTTGTTCATTCTCTGAATCAGAAGCACTCTTCATAGATTGTTCTGCCCTTTCCTGTGCTTGTTCACTTAATTTACTCGGCAAATCTCGTGCTTCTTGTCTATCCTTAGCATTTTGCACCATATCATCCACACCTTGTTGTAGTGCTTCTGCGGTTTTATCATCAATGGTTTCAGCATCAAGGGCATTCTGGATAGAATCGGAAGCAATTTCAGCAGCCTCCATAGCACTGGCATCTGCATTGGCAGAGTTTTGTTGGTCCTCGGTTTTACGAGGGTCAGACTTTGCATCACATTTATCGGCAGCAGCCGCCGAAGCCATGGCATCTTCCACAATATCGGCCACATCCTCAACCGAATAATCTTCTATCTCCTCTTTTTCGGAAGCAGTTTGTTGGGCTGCTTTATTATGGGCTTCTGCTTCTTGTGCTGCCATTCCCGAAGGGCTGGTATCAACACCCGGTTCTAAACTATCAACTGCCTCTTTGAGAGCATCTGCCTTTCTTTTTTCGTTATCGGCTTGTTCTTGAGTCATCTCTCCAGCATCAGCAGCATTCTGGGCTGCATCTTTGGCCGCATCCAACGCTTTCTTAGCATCATCTTTGGCATCTTCAGCCATTTCTTTCTCATTCTCTAAGTCGGGATTACAACATGAACAGGCTTGGCGTGCGCCATCAATAGCATCGTTGGCCGCATCAGCAGCATCTTGGAAATCACTCATTTCATCAGACGGGCTACCAGAATCTCCGGGTGCATCAGAGGGACTTCCTGAATCCGAGGGTGTATCTCCACCTTCGCCTTCTCCATCACCATCTCCTTCTCCACCTTCTCCAGAGCCTTGACCCTCGCCTTCTCCAGAGCCTTCTCCGCTTCCAGAGCCTTCGCCCTCTCCACCTTCTCCAGAGCCAGAGCCTTCGCCTGAACCCTCGCCGCTTCCTTCGGAACCTCCTTCGCCGCCGGATTCTCCTGAACCTTGTCCTTGGCCTGCGGCTTGTTGAGCATCTTGTTTTCCTTGGTTGGCTCTTTCTGAACCTTGTTGTAGCCCATCTTTTCGGGCTTGTTCTGCGGCTGCATCAGATTTGGCCGCATCTTCACGACCTTTCTGCGTAGCATCACCGGGACTTGGTGGACCACCACCATTGGAGACATCATCTTCTAAAAAAGGAGTTGGACCGGGCATAGGGGGTGGAGGACTTGGTGGACCGGGACTTGGAGGACCCGGCAATAGTGGACCCGGTGGGCATGGACCGGGACTTGGTGGACCGGGTGGACCGGGCACAGGGTCACCCCTCGCAGGAGTGGTTCCAGCACCTAATGGGTCATCATAGTGATAATCAGCATCAATATCTCCTGTCCACACCCATTCTTTAGAATTAGGATAACTGGTCGGGTGGCTATATGAAAGTTCCATCATCCCTGATGCACTATATCTTATGAATATATACTTGAATAGAGGTAATACGACTTCAATAATTTTTTTATCATCCTCGGACATCCCAAGAATAACCATATTATTGATACTATCATATTTCTCGTTTTTACCCATTTTAACTATGGATGTTGTTTTGATTGTAATATATTTAGATAAATCGCTTAATAGGGTCTTAAATGGGTTGCCCTCAATTTCTAACCAACACAGAGGCACCCACCCATCCCCAAGGATATGTAAATCTTTAGCACCGATTTGAGTCAACCCAGTGGAGATTTCTAACCATTCAACTTCGGACATCATTTACTTGTAAGCGTTTCATCTATTTAAGGTTGTCGCTGCGAAACTTTAAGTAGTCGTATGAATTACTTTCTATTATGCAGCCATGGCAACAACATTTTGATAAGTTTTCGCCCCAAGCCCTTGAAGCCATGAAAACACATTCAGACAATACACACGAAGAAAGAGAGTGGATGTGCTATGTTTATGAGGAAAATGGAGAGTATCAATTAGGTAGTCCATCATACGGGGATGAATCCCGAATTGAAGTAAACCCAGTTACTAAGGCCGCCCAAGATGCCACCAAAGGTTTGACTAATAGAAAATATACGATACATGGGCACCCACTCAAAGATGGTAAGATATACACTGGGCGTCAATACTTTTCATCCACCGATATTCTAAATGAGTTCATTAAGACTCGTGATAATGATGAACATATCGTTCAATGGATTGTTTACCCTCACCAACAACTTGATACTCGCACGGGTGAAAAAGTTATTCATAATCGTCTAAGAACTTTGGTCTTTCCGGATTCAGCCACAGTAACCGAGGCCATGAATCGCAGCAACCCGGGTGTGGATGCAGCCTCTATTACAACTCAAAGTGGACAAAATAGTAATGCTTCAGATGGAAGTTTAGTCAATGATGCAGGTGTCAATTGGTTTGCCTTTCAAGATACATTAGGTGAGATGGGCTATATGGGTATTATGGACCTTGAAGGACCATCCCAAGGCTCTCGTGAGTTCAAAAGTGAGAAAATGTGGGGTAAGAATCTTTCCGCAGTAGGACTTATTGCAGTTGCATTGGCCGCATTAGTTTATTTCAACACTAAAACTACCAAACTTTTTGGCGCAGACATAGAAGTTATTGATGGCGTAGGTGATTGGCACGAAAACTAATGTGATGGTATGTTTGGTAAGTTAATCGGTGCAGGCGTAGGTGGATATGTTTTTGATTCCACTCTTGATGATGATAGATGCTATAAAATTGTAGCGTTGCCAGACAAACCATTAAAGTTTTATGGTCTCAAATCTGATGTCGGAAGGGTTTATGGTATCAATGAAAATCAATCTGACCTATTTCGCCAATTGGCGAAAGAACCTATAACAACATCAGCGTTGCCAAAAGTTTACAACTATTACGAAGGAACCATCAATGTGAAGTTATTGGAAGCAACAAGACAGGAAAACTTTTATCTTCCTATCCCAGTGGGACAGTCTATTGCAGTCTGGGAAATGGAAAAAATCCCTTGTATATCTTCTAATAACTTTTGTGGTGTTTCACACCCACAAAAAGAACCTCTTCAAAACCCTGCATATCAATCTCTATTGCATTATTTATTAGATGAAGGTTGGGTAGTGCGTGATGTTGCTGCCAATGATAACTATGGCTATCGCCGAAACGGGGAGCAAGTATGGTTTGACCCAGTAGTAGCCCCATGGCCAAAAGGAGGAATCACAATATCTATGAAAAACTCTTCTAACCCAACCGTGGCTAACCAATATGCCTCTTTTGTTACTGCCTATGGTTCTAATCAACTTTCATTATTGCGAAAAGCCCTAAAAGACAAAAGATATTTTGGATACTATCATCAAGGAGGCGTTCTTCATGCAGAAGAAATTGAGGTGGGGTTTGAACCTGACCCAATAAATCCAAAACTTTTCTATGACTTATGGGCAGGTATTTTATTAAAGGGTTATGATTATCGTGTCGCAGGGGCATTAAACTTTAATTATGGTGGGGACATCAACCGGGAATATCTGCTGGAGAAAGCAGCCACGCAATTTTGGGAATACTTTTATGATGGTGGAGATGAGGAATCATATATGGGAATAGTTCAAACACTTATTGAAACTCTTGGTTGGCAAGAGGATAAAAACAACGAGGGGCAAGATGTATTTGATAGCCTTGAACCGAATAATTTAATTGGTGTATTGTGGAGATATACTACTAATGCTACTACGAAACGAGTATATGGTAAAGGAGATGATAGATACAAAGCCACAACCATAATTATACCACCTGATTTAGAGAAGGAACAGAAAAAAACTTTATTAGATAGGGAACTTTTAATTACAGAAATGAAGATGCGACAGCACGCATATGGAAGTCCTTGGAGTATTTGGCCAGACCAAACAACATATCCTCCATTATGTTCTTACAAAGATTTCATTCGTATTCAAGAACAAGTATTTTCCAATTCTTTGAAAAGGTTAGCCGCAAATGCAGACTATCAATACATTTGTGAAGGCTGTGGTGGAGATGGCAAAAAAACTAATTATGGACCACAAGGCCAAGAACATCAAAGTAGTTGTAGGGATTGTGAAGGAGAAGGGGTTTTTGATTTAGAACTTAAATGGAATGAGTGGGCATCATGAAGAACTTAGAACAATTCCCCTGTATTAAACCCGACTTAGCCTCTGGTGGTATCAAGCGAGAGGATGATTCATCTATTATTCAGAAGCCAGCGTCTATGTGGCGCAATCCAGAAGATTGGATTGTTCTATTAAAATATGATGGCGTCAGATGTATTGCAGGAATAAAAGATTATAGTAGTTATGTTGCCGGAACTTCAGCAGCACCTCATTGGAAATTAGTTAGCAGGTCTGATAAACTTAATGAGTCAGCCAATCTTGACTGGCTTCGGAACGAATTATTTGGCTTTTCTTTTGCAGAACCGCAGTTGGGAGAGGTTGTCTTAGACGGAGAAATCTGGTGTCCTGAATATGAATTAGGAGAAATCAATGGTTATTGGTCTAAACAAGACCTACGAGCAGGGTGGGAAAAATTACAATATAGAGTATTTGATTGCATTTGGCCTAAACATCCTGATATGAACTATACTAAGAGAATGAAACTTTTGAGAGATAGGTTGGTGGGTGCTGGCTGGAGTCCCGCATCATCACAAATAAAGTTTGCTATGGCTCCTGTCTTTTCTGGGTCTGAGGATACCGAACCCGTTTATCCATGGATTCAAGCAGCCAAACTATACGATGCTACTATGCCCATAGGATATAGTAGCGTAGGAACAACTCCCTATTCGCACAGTGCCCTCAATATATCAGATAAATACATAACTTCTATCTTAACTCCTTATTTGAGTGTGCCCAGTCATAGTTCTGTCTTTGAGGTAGCAAACGAATTACAATACCGACTTGATGTTGCCATAGCCATGGATATGGAAGGAATAATTATTCGTAAATGGGATATTCCTTATCAGTGTGAAAGAGGAGGCTCAAACTTTTATCGCTTTAAGAATTGGCCAGATTCAGAGTTTGAGATTGTAGGCTATGAAGAAGGAATCGGTGGATTCATTGGCGTGCCAATTTGGATTTGTAAAACAGAGGGTTCAGGTGGAACGGTTGTCGCATTAGAACCCAAGGTCAATAGTGCGATAAATATGGCAGATGATTACATAATTTCTATCTTAACTCCTTATATGACAACAGTAGTTTCCGTAGGTGGTTCAGAAACTTTTAAGGTCACTGCCCAAGGAACCATGCCAGAGAAAAATCAAAAGTGGATTGACCGAGATAAGTATGTCGGAGAACAAGTTAAAGTAAAATACGAAAGATTACGAGATAACGGTGTCCCCCAGAAACCAATAAGTCTGGGTATCCGACCAGCCGGAAGTTAAGGTGCGGAGAGCAGGATTTGAACCTACGAACCTATCAGGAGAAGGACTTAAGCCTTCCGTCTTTGACCGCTTGACTATCTCCGCATTATGGTGTGGCGAGTGAGATTTGAACCCACGACCTTCCACTTTCTTAGAGTCGCTAATTCATATAAGATGGATGCACTTCCAGACTATGCTACCGCCACATATTTTTCAATTGGAAAATTGAATAATTCGGGGTTTTTTCAACGCCCCATTTCAATAATCATATGCTTAAAGTCTTTAATGCGTCAATAAAACTTTTATCCGAATCATCAACATCCATGTCGGCTACTAATTCGTCTGGATTGATAAGGTGAACTTCTTGCTCGCTGGCATCACTTCGGTTGTTCCAGTGAACCTCCCAATCGTCATAAGTTCTTTGTAGGCGAGCCATTTGGAGTTCATCACTGATATTCAATCTAATAACCATCCAATCATCATCAACCAGATTTTCGGCCTCATTGATAAACCTAACATCATCAAGGATTGCTACATCATATAATCCATTAGCCATATCTTCATCAATGCTACGATTGATATAATCAATCCAAACATTTGGGCGGATTTCTCTCATCTTCATACCAATCTGTTGGAGGAGGTGTCGGTCCTTATAAACCATACCAAACAAATCTTTGGCGATACTTTTTACTTTGGCTGCCAGCGAAGGGCGTGATACTTTTAAGCCTTGTGATTCAAAGTGAATCTGCAATTGATTAGCCAGTGTGGTTTTCCCACTTGCCATCCTACCTGCAATCCCGATTTTCATATACTCACCCTCATTTAGATTAAAGCGAGTCACCCTAATAAACTTTGTTGTATCCCCAGTGCAGTCTGTCCCTCATAGTAATCTATGCTTTCACACAAATGAGCCGGTAAGAAATCTTTTAGGGGGAAAACCATACCTTTACTATATTGAAACCAGAAACTTGGGTCAAGAATATATGTATTAGCAGAATCAGTCCTACTTCGCACCGCACGACCACACATCTGCGCTAACGCAATTCCTGTTTGCTGACTATACCATGCAGGATTGGCTTTCATCTTCTTTAGTGTTCTAATATCACCTAAACTAAGATACGGTAGTTTGACTACGATACAGAACCCTGCTTCTTTACCATCAAACCCTTGATTCAAATAAGTTGATAAAATGACACCGCCTGAACTATTCTTCCACTCATCAATAGCAGCATCCCTCCCATGTGCCGATTTATCATGCCGAATCAATCTCTTGGCCTGTTGAGGACTAATTTCTTGGATTAGTTCTGCCATTTTGTTTTCAATCTTATCAGTATAGGGCAAAATCATACCCTGTGTGTTTGGGTGTTGTTCCATAATATCAACAATGGTCTGTGCTGTTTGTCGCCAATCTTTATCGGTTTGTCCTTTCTTTGTAAGCAACCCACCCGTTTCACGGGTATAAACCGGCCGATTTTCCATAGGGAAACTACTATAACCAACTTGCACAAACGCAGTTTCATCAGGAACTAATCCCAGTTCTTCACAAAACATTTTAGGATTACCAATCGTAGCACTCATTAAGATTCTTCTTTTTCCACCATGCAACAATAAACTTTCGGCGAACTCTTTGATTTCAATGCACTTAAAATTAACATAGGTTCTCTCATCACTAACTTGCCAAATCCAGTTGGCTCTATCGTGAGTCAATCCTCCAATGATTGTATCTAATCTCTTAGTAGTCCTCATAGCCAGTTTCAAATCTTTTGTATCATCGTAGGAATTATGTTTCAGCCTGCGTTGAATCTCGTCATCCAAAACTTTTAGGTAGGCTGTCCATGCCATGGCAGCCTTACTTAGTAAATCTTCATTCATATCAATTGTCAGACTTGGTATCTTAGGAAAGCCCAAAGATTCATTGGAAGGTTTCCATGGAGCCAAAACTTTCTTTCTGCGTGCCAGTTCGTTTACTTGGTCACTCCCGCTTAGTTCTAAAATCTTTGTCATAGATGGAACTCCTAATAATCGTTCCAATAGTCTTTCTGATAAATCTAAAGTAAATGCACCAACCATGACATCAGGCAAGTTGTGTGCCTCATCAATAATCATAAACTCTCTTTTCTTTAACATAGGAGTTTGACCAATAGCAGTAGCATAAGCCATGTTTGCTACGAAGTAATCAGCGTTCTGGGCTTTAGTCAAAGAGCCGTAGTAATCACACAAAGTTTCAGTGGGCACATTCCATTTCATACCTTTTTCATCACTTGGATTCTTATATGGACATTGAAAATCTTTTATAGTCACGCACGGTGCTGTATCTGCGCTACATTTATTTCCACCTTTGATTCCTGCTCTTGCTCTTTGAATAGCGGCATCTGCTACTTCTTCATCACGGCAGCCCGGTTCCACATCCAAATTACAAGAATAATTCCCACGACCCATGATACTTTCCATAAACGGCATTTCTGCTAAGTATTGAGCCTGCAACCCTTTCAAGTGAGTTAGCACATAACTATTTTTCATATTAGACCCGAACATTTTAGGAAGTATCATACTAAAAGCCGATTTACCACTTCCAGTTGGACATTCAATAATGATATTACGATAGCCTTGTCTCAAAAGTTTTGCGACTACTGGGATGACTTGTTTCTGTTCAGGTCGTGCTTCTTCAAATAAAGTCCCATCAAACCATTTCTGATAACTATCAAAATCTATTTCGGTATCTTCTTTGAGTAAAACTTCTTGATAGCCCGGTGCATCGTCTCCAGTCTTAGGGTCCAATAAACTTTCCTTGCCTACTTGTCCAAGTTCAGTAATTCTGGTAGTAATAATAGGCTCTATGCTAAAATCCTCTAAATCATCATCTGGGTCAGACGATTGAAACCTAACACCATCAACTGCTATATTGAGATTAAACTTTTCACAGAACCTTACTAAGTTTCGCACTCGTCTTTCACTAAGTTGCATATCACCTGCATAACTGAAACTTTGTTTGTCCCAACGCAAGTCATAAGTATTTCGCAAGACATCACGAAACTTACTGGTATGACCTCTTACTTCCACTCGCACCATGAGTAGTATAGAGCGAAGCACCTACATAAACATAACAGTCTTTAAGTAGTTGTATGATTCTAAAATAAGTATGGCAAGTCATCCACCACCTGCTGGTTCTCAAAAATTGAGGCGTTTGATAGAGTCCAATATGATGAATATAAAAAATATAAGACCTACGGATGAATCAATTGACCCAACAGAATGGAAACTATTTAATCATCCTGACATATTGCCAAGATTATTACGAGAGGTGGAAGCCAATTTCGCAGACCAGCACATTCTCAAAGGGCGGAAATTAGAAAACTTTCTGCATCCTATAAATAAACTACCCTCTGATGGTTGGTATCAATATAAGAATGGTGATTCTGATTATTGGTTAATTTGGTTATCTATGGAAAGTAATGATTATAAGGATATATCTGTCATGAGCATGTCCTTCAATGATTTTGTAAGCGGCTCCGAGGATAAAAGTTTAGATACGGCATTGATAAACGATGTTTACCAGCACACAGCATGGGGGCACCAAACGGAGATGGAATATACTCTGATAATACCTACGGATGAAAATAAAATGTGGATTCATGCACTGAATCTAAATGTTGCCATCAATTGGAAGAGATTTCCAATAGTTTTACTGGAGGGTGCATAATGTTAGCCATGGGAGCCGCCAACATCCCTCGTGATGATAAACTTTTAGACGGGGGAGACGATGCGTATTTTATTACCAATTCTTTTGTCAATGCTATGGGAGTTGCAGATGGTGTGGGTTCATGGCGAGCCAAAGGAATAAATGCGGGTTTATGCTCTGGTGAATTGATGAAAGAATGTAAAAAGTTAGTAATCGCTGGAAATGATTCACCCTTTTTAGTATTAGAGGGTGCAGAATCAAAATTATCAGAAGAGGGTAGCACTACTGCCTTAGTAGCCATAGAAGATTTTGATGGCCTTAAAATAGCGCAACTCGGCGATTCTAATTTAGTAGTCATCCGTAATAACTATGTATTTTTTCAAACAACTTCTCAACAATATACGCACGACCAACCATACCAAATGGGCAAAGGCGGAAAAGAAAGTTCTGAAGATGCTCGCCTCTATACTGTCCCTGTCTTAGTAGGAGATAAGATTGTTTTAGGCTCCGATGGATTATGGGATAATCTTTATCCATCACAGGCTGCACAAATTATTAGTTCAATGGATATTAACAAACCTTCCCACATGGCTAAACAATTAGCCGATATTGCTTATCATAATAGTCACGATTCAACCCTTTGGAGTCCATTTACTCAACGGGCATACGAGGCCGGAATCATCACTCCACATCAGTTTTTAGATAGATTAGGTGGCAAAAAGGATGACATTACTGTTGTTGTAGCAGTAGTTCTTTGAGTTTTAGAACTTCTTTTCGTAAATCCACAAGCGCAGATAAACAGAAGTAAGTAAATAGTGTGAGCCAGATAAAAGCGCAGAACGCACCGACCCAGAGGGTCAACATTATTTTACCACCTTATCTTCAAAGAATCCAATGGTTATTGGCTTATACCTATATTTGTATTCCCTA
>Ga0209402_10003789_pt1 | contig 14245 bp, 10 predicted proteins | sample ArcticOcean_MG_C_3_FD_187437 | JGI IMG/M metagenome (GOLD analysis project Ga0209402, IMG submission 187437) | Marine microbial communities from western Arctic Ocean - ArcticOcean_MG_CB8_126 (SPAdes) (version 2) | ecosystem: Environmental > Aquatic > Marine > Oceanic | place: Arctic Ocean... | reverse complement strand
TAAAAAGAGTTTAGCACAATTTGTGCCTATAACACCCATAGCCTATTACACCCTAAGCTATTCTGTGTCAAACGGTTAATCAAAAATCATGGTAACATACATAACTAATAGAAAAACTAAAGAAGAAGTTTTGAATGGTTTTGAACCTTTAATTCGAACTTGGTTTAATAACAAGTTTGATGATTTAACTCCACCTCAGGCAATGGCAGTCCCATTAATAGAGAAAAATAAAAATGTCCTTGTTTCAAGTCCAACCGGGACTGGGAAAACCTTAACTGCATTTTTAAGTATTCTAAATAATTTTCTTAAACTCCATCGTGAAGATAATTTTGAAGATGGAGTCCATGCAATCTATATTTCACCGTTAAAAGCTCTCGCAAATGACATTGATCGGAATTTAAAACAACCTCTTGAAGAAATGATGGTATTGGCTAAAGAATTAGAAATAGACGTACCTGAAATTAAAGTAGCAGTTAGATCAGGTGATACGTCACTTAAAGAAAGAGCGCGGATGGTTAGGAAGCCACCACATATCATAATTACTACTCCTGAAAGTTTAGGTCTTTTATTATCATCCAAAAAATTTAGAGACCATTTCAAAAGAACTAAATATATTATTTTAGATGAGATACACGACTTAGCCAATAATAAGAGAGGTACACACCTATCACTTTCCGTTGAAAGATTGGCTCAGATTATCGATCGTGAACCTGTAAGAATAGGATTATCTGCAACTCAAGCACCTATTGAAGATATTGCGGGATTTCTAGGAGGGTACTACCAAGGAAAACCAAGGCATGTAAATATTGTAGATGTTAAGGAAAGAAAACATTTAGACCTAAAGGTTCTTTGCCCTGTCGACGATCTTACTTTACATTCGACCGAAGTTATTAACTCGAAAATGTATGATCTTCTCGTGGATTTAATTCAAGACCACCGAACCACTTTAATTTTCACAAATACAAGAGCCGGAACTGAATCTATTTCATTACAACTTAAAGAAAGAGGAATCGAAAAATTAGCTGCACATCACGGTTCATTATCAAAAGAAATGAGATTTGATGTTGAGAAAAAATTAAAAGGAGGAGAAATGGATGTCGTAATTTCTTCAACGAGTCTTGAATTGGGAATAGATATTGGATATGTGGACTTAGTTGTTCAAATTGGATCCCCTAAATCTATTGCAAAAGGCCTACAACGTATTGGAAGAGCCGGGCATGCTTTAAGAGCCATATCAAAAGGTAGACTGGTTGTATTTGATTCCGACGATTTAATTGAATGTGCCGTTTTAGTTAGATCGGCTTATGCTGGAGAAATTGATCGTGTTTCAATACCTGAAAAAGCTACTGATGTTTTAGCTCAGTCTATCATTGGAATGTCATTGGATAGAACATGGAATGTTGAGGAAATGTATAAACTCATAATTTCGGCATACCCATATCGTAATTTATCTAAAAATGAATTTTTAGAAATATTGGATTTCTTGGGTGGAAATGCATTAGAAAAGCACGGTGTTTATCCTAAAATTTGGTATGATAAAACTGTAGGTGAAATTGGAATAAAAAGAGGTTCACGTCAAATTTATAATATGAATATAGGTACCATTCCGCAGGAGATAAACTATGCAGTCGTCCTTGAAGGAAGAGGCGCCCAATTAGGGAACTTATCTGAAAAATTTGTTGAAAATCTATCCAAAAATGACATTTTTGTTCTGGGAGGGCGAACATATCAATTTTTAGAATCGAATCGATCTACTGTGGTTGTAAAAGATGGACTTGGGAGAAAACCAACCGTGCCTTCTTGGTCTGGAGAAATGTTACCGCGTTCTTTTGATTTATCTGAAGCTGTTGGAAGATTCAGAGGTGAAGTTGAAGAAAAATTAAAACTTACCGAAGAAGAAATTTTTAGTTGGCTTAAAGATGAATTTAAATTAGACAAAGGTGCTGCTAGAACTATAATCTCGCATTTAGATGAACAGAAGAAAATTTGTGGATTTATCCCTTCAGACAAAGATCTTATGGTTGAAGGATATATCGATAATAGGGGGCGGAATGGAGCAATATTCCATTTTCCTTTTGGTAGAAGAGTCAATGATGCTTTGGCAAGAGCATTTGCATTCCAACTAGGAAACGAAATTGGAGGAAGTGTTAGGATTTCATTAAGTGATGATGCATTTTTATTAACATTTCCGACTAGATTGGCAATTGAAGGAATTGCTGACAGACTAATGCCAAAATATTTAGAACCATTATTACGGAAATCTATTGCCAATACCGAAATCTTTGCACAAAGATTTAGACACTGTGCTAATCGTTCATTCATGGTTCTACGGAACTACAAAGGTAGAGAAATATCATTACCAAGGCAACAATTGAGAACCGCACAAGTTTTAGAAGCCATTAATGAAGTTGGTACTTTTCCTATGCTAGAAGAAGCATATCGTGAAGTATTACATGATGCTTTTGATTTAAAAAATGCACAAGTCATTATAGATGATATTGAAAATGGAAAAAGAAAAATTCATTATAGAACTTATTCACCAGTTCCATCTCCATTATCTCATAGTTTAATCCTATCTGGACTTAGTGATATTGTTCTAATGGAGGATCGTTCCGCCCTATTAAGGGAATTACATTCTCAAGTATTAGGGAGAGTTCTTGAAGAAGGGGGTGGAGACAAACCTAGATTTGAAAAAGATATGATAGAAGGATACTTCAACGAAAAGAAACCTATTATTGGAAGCAATGAAGGTGTAATTCAAGCAATAAAACAAATTGGTGGAATTTATCTATTAAATGATCAAGAAAAATCAATCTATCGCATGTCTGATATCCCTACTACCGAAATACAAGAACTATGTAACTATATGATTGAAGAAAATATTGTAGAATCAGTATGGAATGGAAATAAGGATTCATTATTTGTTATGCCTGAAATGGTTCCATATTACAAGGCAATTTATGGTATTGATGAAAAATTATCAAAACAAGCTAAGAAAGTATATGACAAATTAGAAAAAGTAAAAGATATTAAATCAAAAAAAATCTGTGAAGAATTAGAAAAAAACTATTTGGTTTGTAAAACTCCAAATGGAATTATAAGAAGAGATATCAAGACTACTATATCCTACGAAAAAGCATTAGATTGGGTAATTATCAAGCATTTGGGATTTACAGGTCCTAGATCTAAAGAGGATATTTCCTTAGAACTTAGATTGCCTGAAGAAATTATTAATCAAACATTATACGAACTTGAAGAACAAGGCACAATACAAGGTGGAAACTTTATTTTAGGACGAAGTTCGCCACAATATCTCTTAGCTGAAGATATAATCTACTTAGAAGCTCAAGCTTTAGGAAATATAGACGTAGTTCCAGAAAAAATATTAAGAGAATATATCGACCAAAAACTTTTCAAGAAATTTCCAAGTCTCCAAACTTTATTTGATCAACATAATGATGTTGCATCGCCTCGAACTGTTTTCCATAGATTAGAAAATCCTGATTTAGAAGAGTGGTGGGAATGGAGAGACTCGGATGCAATATTACAAGGCCGATTTTCAGCCGGGAAATTGAGATACGTACCCGCCAATAGAGTTGGAATATATCAAGCTTTATTCAGAAGAGAAGCTGATGGAAAAATACAGAATTTAATTGTAGACATGTTAAAGAGAAGCCCACCTCTTTCAAAAAGCGAAATTACAAAAGAATTGGAAATAAAAACCGAATTAGTAGACGGGGCACTAAGAGCATTAGAAGAAAAACTCATAATTCATCGATACAATAGACATAGAAATCCCTGGACAACACATAATCGTTATCGTCTTCTTAATGAATATGAAGCACCTGAAAAACCAGAAAGAAAGTTAATGATGGATCAATTACGAAGCAATGGGCCTCTAACTTTTGCTGAATTAAGAAGAGAATGTGGATTGCCACTAACTATAACTCGAAATATTTTAAATTCACTGCAAGAAGAGAATTTAATAGCGAAAATTGTAGTGGTTGGAGCCACTCGTCTCTTCACTTATTGTCTCAAAGAGGAAGTTGAACTCATTAAAAATACTATTGAGAAAAGAACTGTGCGAGTGACCTCATGGAGAGATCCAATCCTAACTCATATTAGAAGAGAAATGTATTCGTCATATGGTGAGGCATGGACTAATCCAATCATTTGTGGAGGAATGGTAGCCGGATATATGGAATCTTGGGCGATGTCAGGATTATTAGATGTTAGAGAAGTAATTCTTGATGATAATACCCCAATTAGCGATTTCTTAGATGGTTTAGATGAGTTTGCAACTTATCAAGAAAATTTTCACAGTAATATCATAAGAGTAAAGGCTTTTGCTAGCACAAAAGTTGAAGATTTAGATGAAGATATTATAAACCAATTTAAACAGAAAGGGTACCAGAGAATACGGAATTGGTTAGTTAAAGGTCCAGTGATAAATAGAACATATCAAGAAAGGGAAATCTATGGATATTTACTGTGGAGACAAAGTATACATCCTGAAAAAAGATACAATGATGCCTCAATGGCATTCCGTGAAATGGGAGGAGTACGATCTGAATATGAATTATCGTTACGAATTCAGGGGCGTTTCTTTCATCCAAGAGATTATGGAAATGAAATGGAATTAGTTCAAGGAGTTATGATTCCAGGATACTCAACTTACTGCACCGTTAGAGATGCAATTATCTATCGTGATGCTCGAAATATGCCACCTGAACCTGATGACCGAAGATTATTGGCCCTAGCTATTGATTCAAAAGGATTACCAAGAGAAGAATTATATCGTAGAAGTGGAATGGATCCTGATTCTTTCAAACAATCTTTAGCTAGACTTTATCAATCTTTAAATTTAGTAAGAACTACAAGAGGAAACTATCGGACCTTACCAGTCAATCGAATCTATGAACCTAAAGAAGCAAAATTCAATGTTGTGAAAAGACTAATCATGTCATTCGGTATTGTTTCTGCTGAAGGGCTTGGAATGCTTTTGAAAGGTGAAATCCCAATGGCTGAACTTAGAAGTATTCTTCTAAGACTAGAATCTGAAGAAATTCTTGTTAAAGGATTTTTAAAAGAAGATAGTGATACACTATATTGGATTCTAAAAGATGATCTAGAACATGTTAAAGGTCACTTATTTCAAGGAAGTTTCGTTCTAAATCAAGGCGACCGATTAGCCCATTATCTTAGTGAAGATGTTAAGCAAAAGTTTGGATTAGGGGCATGTAATGTTATTTTTAGTTCAACGAGAATGACTGGAGCCTTTAAAATGTCAAAAAGAGGTAAGGATGTCACGATAACTGAATTTAAGGGAACAAATCATGAGAGGCATGTTATCGAAGCATGGTGCCGTCAATGGAGGCTCAATTTAGAATGGGAACTCAAAACTGATGAAAAGGTTGAAGTTTAAGTAAATTCTCTATACACCCTATCAGGTACTTTAGAATGAATATTACTTGCTTGTTTTTCGGTTATAATCCCCTCCTCTAAAGCTCTAAACGTCTTACGAGGAACTGATTTTGGCCCCATTACAGCACCAGGTCTATTGGGATCATCCAAATAGTCTGTTTCCAACATAAAATCTGATTTTTGAACTGCTGCATAACGTATATTTGTTAAAGAAGTAGTCAATGATACGACTAAGCCATTCGGATCTTCTATAGAACCTGGACCTCCATAATGTTTTACCAAACGGTCTTTTGGAAAATTAGCCTTAGACGCAAGGGCAGCTAAATCCGCCATAACTTCAGGCGTACCAGTTTCAGTATGAAGTACAACTGAAGCGTCGACGTCTTTGGCCCGGGATAATGATTCAAATAATACTTTATTAGATAATTCCCAAGTTTTGGGTTCGACTGTAAAATGGGGGCGACCTAGTTCTCCCAAACCTACTATTTCATTCTCATCAACTAAATTTGTACAATGACTTACTGCCTCAATATATAATTCTGATGCCTCTAAGGGTGACTTAGAATCTAACCATTTCACTAGCGTTACGGGATGTGGAGATGCCACTACTGCAACCTTAACACCAACCTCACGGGCTTTTGAAGCTAAGGTTAGAGTTGTATTAACTTGTTCTTTAAAGTCTTCAAGCCTTACCCAAACCTCATAAGGCTTATGAACTAAAACCAATCGTGTTCCGCCGGCATTTAGAAAATCTTTAACTGCTAATTCCTTTCTACCCTCTGGATCCAAATGAAAATGATTGTCTGTGATTTCCACAAATAAGTAACTAGATGACTACGTATAGGCTTTACTAATTTGTCAGCATAATTTTTATATCATGTGTCTGTTAGAATAATAATAGTATGGCCTCTCTAAGAACTTTCATGCTTTGGGCATTGATGATTAGTCTAAGCCTTGTCATGGGCTCAGCAAGCGCTGACGATGAATACGAATTTAGGTTTGATGATCCGGTTAACGGAGAAGGGAATGTAGACCCTGATGATACAATTGAGTTAAATGTATCTATTGAAAATTATTTAGATATTCAACATGAATTCGAATTATTCATAACCAATGCTAATGATTTAGATAGTTCGGGACTAGACGTTTGGTGGAGCAGTGATGGACAAGATGATATTTCATCCGAATCTACTACACTACCTTCCGTTGAAGTTCCAGATGCTTCTGTAAGAGAAGGAATAACGATTAGTGTTAGAGCTACGAGTACTGCACTCTATGGAACATACGATATTAATTTGAAATGCCATGATAAAGACAATAGTGATTCTCAAGAAAAACAATTACTGACATTAACTGTAGATGTTAATGAAAAAACTAATGTCTCTTTAGAGGTTGCCGAAAGTGGAACTAATGAAGGCTCGGTAGATGTAGATAGTGAAACTACATATTTAATTCAAGTTAATAATGATGGAAATAAAGAAGATACTATTAGTCTTACATATTCTTCAAATGATTGGGATGCTGATTTTGATACGAATTCTATTACAATTCAGCCTTTCTCAAGCCAAAATGTAATTTTAACAATTGAAACTGATAGCAATGTTGAATATGGTGATAATGACGACATAACTATAATGGGAACTTCTGGAAATTCAGGAGATAAAAAAGATACTTTAGATTTAACGACCTATGTTAGAGTATTATATGGTCTAGACCTTACTGCCACGACCGTTACCAAAACGGGAGAGCCTGGAGAAAAAATAATTTTTAATTTTCAAATAATGAATAAATGGTCTGATAACGTAGATTTCGAAATAACAAAAAAAGATTGGTATAGAGGATCCTTAGACAATCCTCCAGACCAAGGATGGGCCTCTATTGATGGAACGGGACTATTGGATGCCTTTGAAGAAACAACAACCTCGAGTACTGAAAGCTTATCTGTTACAATATCTTCTAGCGCAGATGCTGGTGAAGTTATAACTATTATTGTAATTGCTAAAGTTACTACTGATAACGATCTTATTGGAGCAATAGAAACGGAAATTGAAGTACGTGTTGAAGGTAATTATAATATTAAACTGAAATTACCTCAAACGGTTATCATAGACTTAAATGCAGGAGTATCATTTAGTACTTCAAAATATGTAGAAGTTATTAACAATGCTAAAGTTAGTGATTACATTACTGTTACTGCAACTTGGGAAATTGGTACAGGTAATGATTGGACTCTAGATATCCCTGAACCGTTTGTAGTTGATGCAGGAGGAAGTAGTATAGAAGAAGGAACTCCTGTATCTATTATAGTAAAAGCTCCGGAGAGTGCTATAGATAATACCGCTATTTTAAAAATTAGAGTTACATCTGGTGGAGATAATACAAAATATGATGAAGCAAGCTTAACATTTAGCGTTAACTCTGCTGCAAGCACTTCAGGGCCTGAAACTGAAAAATTAGACGAAGAGGGTGGCTTACCTATTGACCCTATTTGGTTAGTTTCAATTGTTCTTATAATTGGTTTAGGAAGTGCTGCAGTCTTTGGTCTTCAACAAAGATCAAAAGGAGCCTTTGGAGGTTCTGAGGAAAATACGGATGATTTTAGTGATGAATGGGCAGGTATGGAAGGTGCTACTGGAGCACCTCAACCTATAGCTCCACCTCAACCTGTGGCTCCGCCTGTACAAGCCCCTCCACAACCTATGGCTCCACCTCCTGCACAAGCACCACAACCTGTAGCTCCACCGAGTATGGCTGCAATTCCACAACCTGTAGCTCCACCTCCTGTACAAGCACCTCCACAACCTGTAGCTCCACCTCCTGTACAAGCACCTCCACAACCTGTAGCTCCACCTCCGGTCGCACCAACAATATTGACTGTTACAGTACCGGCAGGAGTCGTGGCTGGACAACAAATACAAATTAAGGCCCCAACTGGACAATTAGTGAACGTAAAGGTTCCTGAAGGGTGTGGACCTGGTTCTCAATTTAAGATACAAATTTAAGCAGGCGTGGTCTAGTCTGGTATGACTAGGGGTTTCCAACCCCTCAACCTGGGTTCAAATCCCGGCGCCTGCACCAAAGTTATGGTAAAAGAATTTATAACCGCACATATAATTTAGGTAATATGAAATACTTGTCCATCTGGATTATGAGCATTCTCCTTTTTTCAGGATGCTTAGACTTTCTTGATGAAGATAATGAAAATAGCGCACCGCTAGCTGTAATCAAAATTGAAGGGAATTCTCCTTTTGAACCTGATACTGATATTATATTTTCAGGTAAAGGAAGCAGTGATCCCGATAATGATGTTTTAGAATACTACTGGGATTTTGATCAAAGTGATGGTAAAGATGAAAATAAGATAGGACAAATTAATAATTATGGGGAAATTATTCACTACTATTCCATTGAAAAAACATACACCGTAACATTAACTGTTAGTGATGGAGATAAGACGACCTCAACCACAAAAAATATTAAAATTGAAAAAAATGCAAATGATATTAGGGCTGTAGTCAATACTGATGATGAGACTGAATCGGTAATGAATGGTGAAGAGCAAATAAGCTATACCTTCTCAGCTGCAGAATCAGAGTCTGAAAGTAGCATCATAAAATATGAATGGGATTTTTCCTATGACTCTTCAGAAGGTTTTACCGTTGATAAAGAATCATCAGATCCCGAAATTACTAGAGAATTTGATTCAGGATTATATGTAATTAAAGTTAGAATTACCAATGAAATGGGAGAAAGTGATGAATCTAGTTATTCAGACGATATTGATTTGAAAATAAATTATGATTATAAAACTACGAGAACTATAGATTCAGGACAACAAGAACACATGTTCCAACTTTATGGATTGCCTGCAAGATATATTCGAGCAACATTAGAATATGAAAGTAATTCAGTACATACAAAAGATTTAGATTTATATTTATACAATACTACACAAAATAGAAATCCGGATGATAGTGATGATGAACATGTAGACAGCAATACTACACACAATAACGATGATATTGAGCAGGTAAATATTATTGAATTAGACTATTATAACAATACTGACCGTTCTTGGTTCGATGAATCTCATGAATTAGGAGATTGGACTATTGTCATCGATCATGAAAGAACGGGTTCATCCGAATATACTATTAGAATTGAAGTTATCTATTGGGAATAATTGAGTAAATAAAGTGTTCGAAATTTTTAAGCCATGCCTGAATTGTAAATCTTTTGTTCTCAAACCCAAAAAGGATTTAAAACTAAACTTAGATAATATTAGGGATATTATTAAAGAAAACGGATTTATTGTAAAAGTATATACTGGTTCTTTATTATCTGTATTCAAAGAATGTAAAATAAATATTTATAGTTCAGGAAAAGTAGTTGCAATTACAAAAAATCACGAACTAATTAAAAATATTAAAACCGAATTAAGCAGTATTTTATATCCTTACATACAATCTGATTAAACATAAGAGTGGTAAAAATTGAAAGATAACCGTTTGTCTGAACCGTTTGTATCTATTGTAATTCCAACAACTGGAAAAGTGAAATTCATAAGAGGATTAGTAAAGAGTGTAATTAAATTAAACTACCCTAAAGATAAATTTGAGCTAATTCTCATTGGTGATAAAAATACTAATTTAATAGAAAAACACTCTGAAATAGCTATTGAAAATGGAATAAATACAACCTTAATTTTTGAACCAGTACCGGCAGGTCAAAAACGGAATATTGGAACTGAAAAAGCTAAGGGAGACTTAATTGCATTCACAGATGATGATACTATCTTAAGAGAAGATTGGATTAGAAATGCAGTAAAACATTTGAAACAAAATAAAGAATACGTAGGAGTAGGCGGACCTAATTTTACACCTAAACAAGGATTGCCCTTTGCTAAGGCGGTCGGAAGAATTTTTGGTTCGAAATTTTTATTTTCATTTAGATATACGATAGGGCATGCCAAACCAAGAGAAATTGCTCATAATCCTACTTGTAATTATATTATCAAAAAAGATATTGTTAATAAAATAAAATTTCATCGTAATCTTTGGCCTGGCGAAGATGTAGAATTTGACATTCGTGTTCTAAAAGCAGGACATAAAATTCTTTATTCGCCAGATGTGGTAGTGTGGCATCATCGTAGATCGCGACCTAGTGCATTTCTAAAACAAATGTTCAATTATGGTAAAACTAGAGCCCAAGTTACAAAACTGCACCCTAGCAGTTTTGATATTCGATATTTTGCTTTTGTCTTTGCATTTATTTTCTTAATATCTCTTTATTTTATCTCATATAAAAAAATAGAATTATTTGATATGACTCTTGATTTTAAGTTACCCTTGTTTTTGAATGGAGCCTACTTTGCCATATTGGGGTTAGCAGGCCTACTAGTAGGATACCAAACTAAAAATCTTAAACAAACACTATATGCACCTTTAGTTTTATTCATTCAACATTTTGGATTTTCATTGGGACTTCTATATGGTTTTCTAATTAAACCATAAACTAAAGCCTTTAGAAAGGGACTTTTTAGGAGATTGTGGATTTAGACTATGAAAAACTGCTTGAAAGAGCGAGAGAGGGATTGGAAGACGTTATGCAAAATGCAGAAAGATTTAGTCCACCTATTCCAGATATCATGCATGAAGGAAGTAAAAAAACAATAATACGGAATTTTTCGGAAATTGTAGATTCTCTAAGAAGAGATGAAACTCATTTATACAAATTTCTTCTTCAAGAATTAGGCACAGCTGGCTCTGTAAATAATAGAAGATTAGTACTACAAGGAAGAGTTCCTGAGAAGAAAATTAAAGATAGAATAAAATCATATATTGAAACATTTGTGGTATGTCAGGAATGTAATCGGCCAGATACTTCGTTTTTACGTACTGGACGTACTTTGAATTTACATTGTGAAGCATGTGGTGCAAAAAGACCTATTAGGACTAATTTAATTGCTTAAACACTCAAACGCATATTCTTTATACACGCACAACCTAGATAAATAATGAAAAAAACACTGAATTGGGCAATCGCATTCATTTTTGTCTTTATGTGTTTTAGTGGCTGTCTAGAAAATAATGAAGATAATGTTCCAAATAAGACACCTGAAGCCCGTATTCTAAAACCGGGACAAGGAAATGATTTTGAAGTAGGTGAATTTTTCACAATTGATGGGTCCCTTTCTTCGGATCCTGATGGTGATGATTTACAATATATGTGGACATTATCTGGATTAGGTAGTCCCATTGATTTAAGCAATCAAATGTCTGATTCAGTTATGGTAGACTCGCCAGGTGATGATTTAGTTTTAACATTAATGGTAAGTGATTCAGGAGGATTAACTAGTCAAGATATTGTTGTAATAAATATTGAACCGGGAAATAGACCTCCTGTTGCATCAATAATTACGCCATCTAATGGAGGCTCATATTCTAAAGGAAAGGAAGTTACTTTTAATGGAATGTCAAGTAGTGATGCTGACAATGATCCTTTAACATATATTTGGGAATTAGGAGAGGCTGGTGAACCAACATATAAGGCATCGACTGAAAGTAAATTTTCCTTAGACTTAGGAGAAGGTGACTGGAGCGTTACCTTAACCGTAACTGATCCAGATGGAGAAACCAACTTTGTTAAGCACTCTTTTTCCGTAACCGATTTGCCACCCATAGCTATGATTACAGTAGATAAAACAACTGTTTTTACGGATGAACTTATTCAATTTTCAGGAGAAGATTCTTATGATCCTGAAGGTGAAGCCTTAGATTTTCTCTGGAATTTTGGTGATAACAAGACCTCTTCATTGAAATCACCTCAGCACAGCTGGACTGAAGCTGGAATGTACCAAATTACTTTGACAGTAATGGCTGATGATCAGGAAGGTTATGATACTAAAAATATTGAAGTGAAATCACTAGGACCTATTGCTAAATTAGAATTTAAAGACGAGGGGGGTACTACTGTTGAAAAAATTAGATCTAATGCAAACGTCACATTAGATGCAAGTGAATCTAGTGGACCTGATGGTGAAATTAAAGAATACAAGTGGGACTTCGGTGACGGTATAGAACGAACCACAAATGAATCTACTACAGAGTATTCATGGTCTGCAGGTGGTTACTATAATGTAACACTAATAGTTACTGATGAAAATGATAAAACTGGAGATATAACAAAACTTTTACAAGTAGTTCCAGAAGACTACTCTGATGAAGGTCAAGATGGCTCATTAGTAGCTCAAGATATTGAACAAAATTATAATTTAAATGTGGAAATCTTTGTATCATCAATGGAAATTGAGTTTACAGAAATCAGTTGCATTGGAGTAGGTGGATCTCTTGACTATACCATTACTGTAATAGATTCTAACGGAAATGAAGTTGGAAATGACAATGGAAATATTGCTTGTGGTGATGCTAGTGCTAGCTGGGACTTTAGTCTTGATTCTAACAATGATCAAATATATCTAGGAGATTATCAAGCAAATATAGCTTTTACTAATTCAGGAACGCCAGTTCAAGCAAGTTGGAATTATAGATTTGCAATTTTCTATGAATTTTAAATTTCGATAGAAAAAGAAATACTATTATTTTTTCTTTGGAGCAAATCACTAAGTTTTACTATTTTTGGATTGAAACTTTCTAATTTTGTAGCCATTCCTTGAACATGCCCCTCACCTACTACAGCCACTATTCTAGTTATATTATTTTTTCTAAAAAGTCTAACAATATTAGTTGACATGTAAGTATCTCTTCTATCTATTAATTGATTTTTAATCGAAGGATAGCGTTCTGAAAATTCTTTTAATTCCTTAGAAAAATCTCCAGTTTGAATACTATCGCTTAAACTGAAATCTCCTCCACCGACTAAAGAAAGCAGACCATCTCCAAATATATGCCGAAATTCCAGCCAGGGCATATTTTTCCAAGCACCTCTTAATGTTGGCAATATTGGCTTATCAATCAAAGCTAAATTAGCTCCAATCGAACTAGCCACTTTACCTGCTACTAACATCTCAGAACCTGGAGAGCTACCAAAACTTTCCCCCAAATATTGTTGAAAACGTGATAGAATTCTAACATAAAATGGCCCTCCAGTTGATTTCAAATTAGACCTGAGAGCATGCCATCTTTGCCGATCTAACTCAATCGCGACTAAATCTGGATTGAATTCTCTTATGTATGCTTCAATAGGTGATGATAAATCAATTACATGTGCAGTACCTATAATCATTAGTTCAGGCATAATCTCGGAAATACACCTATCTAAAAGAGTTAACTTAATTAAATGACTTTATTATCTTTAAAATTATGTTTAGTTCAAAAAGTGATGATACTGATTCCCCAGCAAAATGTCCAGGCTGCAGTAAAGATATAGGTGTAGACAATAATACCTACCGGTTTCAAGTTGTAGATTTTACAGCTGAAACAAGTGGAAATCAACGATCAGCTGGAAGAGTTATTGCCGTATCATGCTCTAATTGTAAAAAAGTAATGGGTTTTGTTAACCAATAGAAAATAGATCTAAGAATATAACCAAAAAGAAAAATGTAGCAACGGCCTCTAAAGTTGCTAAAATTATTGAACCTTTAGCTACAGTATGATAGCTCGGTTGTGAGTTGATTGGTAGAAAAATATAATGTACAACTATTTCTAAGATTAATAACCATCCAGTCCATATTAAAAGTTTATAATTCCATGGGAAAATTTCATAAAAACCTGAAAATAAAAGAGAACTGGCCCCTAATATGGTGAAAATCCATGAAAGGCGCATTGTATTCACGGCCCCAAACAAGGTCGCAAACGTTTCT
>Ga0209402_10003787_pt1 | contig 14248 bp, 19 predicted proteins | sample ArcticOcean_MG_C_3_FD_187437 | JGI IMG/M metagenome (GOLD analysis project Ga0209402, IMG submission 187437) | Marine microbial communities from western Arctic Ocean - ArcticOcean_MG_CB8_126 (SPAdes) (version 2) | ecosystem: Environmental > Aquatic > Marine > Oceanic | place: Arctic Ocean... | reverse complement strand
TGCAGATTTAGAAAGAGTCATGGATACTAATAAACAGCAGTTTGCACTTTGTACATGTAGTACGACTAGCCGCGACATGGAGTCAATGGTTAGAGTGGGGGTGCAGACTACTGGCCCTCTGAGTCATCTGCGGAGGTGTTTCTCAGGGGGCAACGGTATTTCAAGACAGGAGCAGAGTTTAACAACAGATATGTGAGGGTTTAAAATGGAAGTCGCAGTATTTATAGTAGTGGCACTAGCAACTTGGTATTGGGCATGGATAGTAATGGGTTCATAGAGAGCAAGTGCTATGGAAATGCGAAAAAAAAATTTGTTTTTGGGTATATTAACTGAATGGTGAGGGGGGCAGGATGAATGGGGACGCGAAATATACGATTATAGTCAGAGATGTTGGCAGCTATTCTGAAAACTCCTTGATAAAACTAATGTGGGCAGTATTTACTCACAGGCTCTTTCACCTTAAAAGGGGCGAAGGGTTTAAGGACTAACAATAACTAAAGTAAGACCTATGCTACATGTCGATAGCCCATTCCACTTTGGACACAAAAATCATCAGCAAGAAGATGAGTCTGAAAAACAATGGCATTCAATTGAACTTGAAAATTTAAAACTTGATCGTATAATTTATGATGAGTTCAATGTTGCAAGATTTGTTCTGAAACCGTGTGACCCAAAAGGCTTAGAAGTTTTGGGAGATTGTCCACAACATAGAATTGATGAAGACTCAATCAGAAAGTCACTTCAATCAATTGCAGTTATGAATTCAAAACGAGCAATAGTGCAGACTCAAAATGAATTTCTTAATTCTTCCTATAATTGGCAAAATCTAAGAAATCTTCCTGAATAGTAAGTATGGATCATCAAAAAACTAAAATTCAGATAATCATGACCCTGCAAGAAGCTGAGACTATTTTGGAAGGGGAAGACCCAGATGTTGATGAACAAGATGCTTGGTGGAAGATAGAAGAGTTTTGGAGTGGAAAAGATAAAATAAGGAAAGCCGTCCAAAACTATTACAAGAGAAATAATGGAGGCTCTCACTCTAAGATGCTAGGATGGGAGTCATAAAGGATAGGATCAAAAAAATGTTCGTTGATTCTCCATTCATGCAGGTAGCCTTTGGGCTTGTAATATTTTACGCTGGCTTGAAGATGTTTTCAGGAGGAATGAAGGAGATGGGAGAAATGAAGCATCTACAATGGTTCATCTCAAATCCCTACTGGATGTTTTTGGGAGCAATAGTGTGTACAGTCCTCTGGCAATCTTCATCTTTAACAACAACCGCAGTTATTGGGCTTGTTGCATCAGGAGTTCTACCATTACCATCTGCGATTGCAGCAATCTTAGGTGCAAACGTTGGCACAACTGGAACAATTTGGATTGCAGGAATGTTGGTCAGTGACGGATTTCCACAAGGAATTACGAAGCAAGTTGCACTGGTACACACAGGAGTAAACACAGTAATGGCAATTAGTTTGCTTCCTTTTGTCCAATACATTTCCAAAATTGTCTCCAAATTTTAAATCTTTAGACTGAAACTTTGGAATGAAATCTGTTGAAAATGAATTAAACAAACACATAGGAGTACTTGGAGGATATTGGAAATGCGAAGACTGTGGGCTTGTAATCGAAGACGAACTTTTTTCTTGCCCTGAATGTAAAGCCCAAAAAATTGATAACTTGGATTTTTATATTGGGGTTGCCGGAATTACTATGGATCAACAAGAAGAAATGCTTGCCGATAAAGGATATGCAAAAAATGATGGAACACACTGAAGATGTCCTTCTTTATGAAGGCAAGGCAAAGAAAATCTTCTCGACACACTCGCCCTCAACCGCCCGGATTTTGTACAAAGACGATGCTACTGCGTTCAATGGTAAGAAGTCTGAAAAACTGGCAGGGAAAGGAAGGCTCAACAATGAAATTAGTAGTTTTTTCTTCGATTTTCTGTTTAGCAATGGCATAATGAACCATTTCGTAGATAGACTTTCTGAAACTGAACAACTGGTGGATCATTTGAAAATCATTCCCTTGGAGGTGGTGATCCGAAATATTGCTGCTGGCTCTCTGTGTAAACGCATTGGATGGGAAGAAGGTAAGAAATTGCCTTCACCGTTGGTTGAATTTTATTATAAGAATGACGATTTAGGTGATCCATTGTTTTCTGAATCCCATATTAAGATGCTGAAGTTGGCTACTGAGTCTCAACTTTCAGAAATGCAGAAGATTGGGTTGAAAACAAATAGACGCTTGCAGAAATTTCTGAAGACGTGTAATATTCTGCTTGTGGATTTCAAGCTAGAGTTTGGAGTAAACTCGGATGGTCAATTGGTGATTGGAGATGAAATCTCTCCAGATACTTGTCGTTTTTGGGATGTTGTGACAAAAGAAAGACTTGACAAAGATCGGTTTCGATGTGATCTTGGTGGAGTAATAGAGGCTTATGAAGAGATTCTTCGGCGTTTAATCGAAGGAGAAAAGTGTTGGGGAAAACCGTTTAGGACTGAAATTTGGCCGTGACTTATTCTGTAATCCAGAACAACTGGTTGTTGACTGAACGGAGGAAAGGTGTTGACCTTGCATGTCTAATCAGACAATATCTTCGTATGTGTGATACATATGATCTTGGTGATGGATCACCTATTGCTGCTCGTAAGGCTGGAACAAAAGAAACACTTATGGAGATGGCAGATAGGTTGGCAATGGGGAATAAAGGAGACGAAAGTTGGGCAGTTTTTCACAAAAAACAACTTTCTAAGTCTGAAGTGAATCGTAAACGTAAGGAGGTTGAGGATGCTACCTTTTGGTTCTTCCAATCAACTTGGGAGAAAGATCGAAAACTTAATGAAGAGGATTCTAATGCAGAAGTCACAACAGATTCTCGAACCCCAACAGGATAATTCTGAGGATAATAAAATCAATGCCTGTCTCCCCTTCACTAGATTCAAGGAGAAGGTTAAACCAAACGGCAAGTTGTATGACCGTAACAAACAGAAACAGTCTCAAGATAGGGAATATGAATAATATTTTTACAGATCATCCAAATTTCGGAGAAAAATGTTGGAGCTACCGTGAACATGGATTGTTTACACTCAAATGTAGCATTAAGGGGCTTATTGCCTCTTTGTGTGGGTTTGTCCACTGCGTCTTCCCCTTCCTTTTTCCAGATACTTCTGCTAATCTCTACATAGATATTTTTAAGTCAATCGAAGAGTCAGGACGGTATAATGATGAAATTGCCTTCCATCGCATTGATGAATAATCCAGTCTGACAAGTCCCCTTAAAGTCTATACATGGAATGTAGGAATTATTTTGACAGGATAAGTCATGGCTACGACAGTCATCTGTCATCATCTCTGGCACTTGGTGAGGATATTGTGCTTGGTGAACTCCTGTCTTATTGGAAAACTACATTTGGAACAGTGTGGGATGGAGGATGTGGCACAGGTTTGTATGTTGACCTCTTTCCAAAGATTCCGGTTGAAAAATATAAAGGGGTTGATATTTCAGAAGGAATGCTTAGTATGGCAAGGAGGAAGCATCCACTCCATAATTTCTGTCAAGAGGATATATTGGATGTCGCGGAAGATGATCTTGGATTATATGACTGTGTAATTAGTTTGTATGGGTCATTAAGTTTGATGGGAGATGAGATGGAGAATGGAATAGAATCCTGTTTTAAGCGTTTGCGTTCAGGAGGACAAGCAATATTGATGTTCAATGGAGAACGTGAACCTAAAAACCGCGATGGGTCAATATACAGCATGGAGTCAGAAGATGATTTGCCAACAGTAAGATTATGTTCTGCAAAAGAATTAGGCCAAATGGTAGACCCGTTTGGTGATGGTAGCATAGATATAACCGTATTCAATAAGAATGCAGACAGTGTAAAGTCCAATGGTCTATCGGCACGTGCATATGCAAAGATCATTGGGAAAGAGTCATCTGAATCTTACAAATTGAACGAGGTTCCTGATGGAGAGGCCGCATTTTACATAGTGAGGAAATATGCCTAGAGCATATCGGGGAACAAATGTTTTGGACGAGGCAGTAAGTCGAATGGCAGCACTGTATCGTGGTGGCAAAAACAGAATAGTAGTAAGTTTCAGTGGAGGAAAGGATTCGACAGTCGCACTTGAGGTCTGTGTTATTGCAGCAGAACAAGAGGGTCAGCTTCCAGTGGAAGTGGTTGCAAGGGATGAAGAAATAATGTTTCCGGGGACTTACGAGTTCATGGATCGTGTAGCAAACCGCAAAGATATCAAGTTTCACCATTTGGTTGCCAACCAACCAATCATTAACGTCTTCAATAGACGAGACCCGTACTTTTGGGTGATGGACCCGCTTGTTGATGAAGAAGATTGGGTTAGAAAACCGCCAAGCTATGCAGAGTACATTCCTGAGAAGAACATTGAAATGATGACAACTAAGGCGAAGTATCCTCCACCTGATCCTGATGGTGGTACTTTTGCTGTGATTGGGCTAAGGACAGATGAAGCAAGAAACAGATTATATGGTTTGTTTACTTCAGGAGGTTATCTTACAAAGATGAACAAGCATGGAGTTAGGAATGCCCGTCCTATTTATGATTGGAAATATGGAGATGTATGGAAGTTGATTAAGGAATTCAATTTGGATTACAATAAATCATATGACACAATGTTGAGAACAGGCATCAAGAATTCAATGTTGAGAATTGGGCCACCAACAATGAATGCCGCAGGAATTGGGGTTTTGCAGATGTCAGCACGGGCATGGCCTCGGTGGTTTGATCGTGTTGCACATAGACTTCCGGGGGTAAGAAATGGGGTCCAGTTTGGGAAAAGGTCAATACTACCGTTGCGGAGGCATGGTGAATCATGGGAAGAGTGTTACATCAGAACTTGCATTGATGAAGCCCCGGAGTGGATTGCGGAAAGATCGTTGCGAACAATGAATGTATACTTGAAGCGGCATACGAATCATGCAACTGTCCCGTTTCCGGAAGTCCAGCCGTGTATGAGTTGTACTGGTTCAATTGCTTCGTGGAAGAAATTGTCTGAATCCTTGTATAGTGGTGATCCTATTTCATTGAAGGCAACCTTTTTGCCGTTTATAGAACCTGAGTTTTTCCGTCCGGGATCAGGAACATGGGGTGGAAAACCTTCATTTTAGGACTAGCATGTTGGAAAATAAAACAACTGGAAACAGATTTGGAGAGTATTCAGTAGCAATCAGGATAATGCACCGTGATGCTGGGAATCTCAATAGAGGGGATATCCTTATGGAATTATGTGGTTCACTTAAAGAGATGGATTTGGAGTATAAAATCATCTTAGACCAAAAAGATAGCAGTTTAGATACTTCTTTACGGTCATGGGCTTCAGGAGTACAAGAAGAGACAACACACGTTATGGTGTTAGAGGATGATGTATTTTTGCATTCCGGCTTTGCGATTATAATGCAAATGGCAATTACATCACGTCCCGACTCTTTAATCTCTTTTTTCTCGATGTCTCGTAGAATCAAGAAACTTTATTCTAAGCAAAAAGCAAATTGGATCGAAGTCCCAACATGTAGTTGGAACCAGTGTTGGATTATCCCATCATATTTGATTCCTGAGATCAATTTTTTCGCTGAACATTATGGGACTACAAAACATTGCTATGATTGTTGTCTGTCTGCATGGAGTTTGATTAACCACAGGAAGATGTATATTCTGTCTCCAAATCCTGTAGAACATGCTGGATACAGGGAAAGTATGATTGGGCATAGTCCAAAGTTGGCTGGAGTTAAGAGAAATTCTGGATTTTTTGTTGAATCTCTTGACCAATATGGTTATCTTAATTCGACTCCTGCTAAAATGGCAGGACTTAGGATTAGTAATTATAAGAATGAGGTTGACTTAGAATTACTAGAGTCTGATGGATTTATTGAAAAGTCTAGTACGGGGAAGATGCGGGTAATGGGGGAAGCACCTGAAATCGTTATGGATTCTAACTTCTAAACTTTAAAATCTAAAAATGAACTATGACTGAAGACTTGGAAATGAAACAGGGGAACACATCTCCGGAAGAAACTCAAACTAGAGTTTCAGAACGTGTTAAGAAAAAGGGGAAGAAAGCAATCAACAAAAAATTTGAGACGTTGGAGCGTCTGTCTGTAGAGTATGTTCCTGTTGGCAATTTGTATCCGAATGACTGGAATCCTAATCGCCAGAGTGACCACGACTTTGAATTGTTGATACGTTCTATGGAAGAAGACGGATTCACTCAACCGATTGTTGCAGTTAAAAAACCGGAAGGTGGATTTAAAATTGTGGATGGAGAGCATAGGTGGAGAGCAGCTAATACATTGGGATACGAGGAAGTCCCAGTTACTGTTGTACCAATGAGCGAGGAACAGGCAAGGATTGCCACACTCCGACATAATCGTGCCCGTGGTAGTGAGGATGTAGATTTAACCGCAAAATTGCTTCGTGACCTTGAAAAAGTTGGTGCAATTGACTGGGCACAGGATTCTCTGATGATTGATGATGCAGAGCTTGAGAAGATGTTGACGGATATTGCTGTTCCTGAAGCATTAGCCGCAGAAGATTGGTCGGAGGCTTGGGAACCGGAAGATGTTACTCAGGATGGGGCTGATCCGGAGTCTGTAAGAACTAGGGAGATAACAGGCACTCAAGGGCAACAAGTTGTTTCTGCATCAACCTTTGAAGCAGTTGAGAAACAACGTGAAATGGAGAAGAAACTTGTAGAGGCAAAAACTGCTGAAGAACGTCAAGCGTTGAAGAGGGACAACGAGATTTTCCGTATCTATCTAACTTTCACAGGTCAAGAAGCAGAGATAGTGAAGGGTGTTCTTGGAGAACGTGCAGCGGAGAAGTTAGTTGAACTTTGCAAGGAAAAACTTGATTTGAAGGTTGATCTTCCACCTGAAGGAGTTGAATGAGTAAATCCAGTCCTCTTTCTGCTCAGGAACAAGGGCAGATGAAAGCTAAGTACGAAGTTGGTAAGGCAATTCGTGACATAGCAAATGATTTGGGGGTTTCTCCGTCTACAATTACAAATCATGCAAAAAAAGGGGGCTGGAAACATGGGATAAACAAAAAAGTGATTGCACAGAAGGTAGAACTTGAGACACAGAATGTTATTTTTGCAAAGAATGTTGAACGGTCAACTCAAGAGACAGAAAAGTTCTTGCAGGATTCTGAACGCATTAGAGCATTGACTCTTTCTGTGATTGGTAAGATACTAAAAGCGCGTGACCCCACTAATAATGACTTGCACCTGAATATGGAAGATGGCGAACTCTATTTCCAGTATCTCAAAATTGGAAAGATCGCAATGGAGACTTTAAATATTCAGTATATGGGGAAACGCAAAGCACTCCGCATGGATGACCAAAAAGAAGCTGACCTCACTGTTTTACCTTGGGCAGACTAAATGGTTAGGCACTGTACATGTTTTCTTTATATGCACAGGAAACCTGAAAAAAAGTACATGTTTTCTTCAAAAGATATTTCATGTTGACAGAATCTCAGCGACTGGTTGCAAATAGTTCAGCTAGATTCAAGGTGGTTGCAGCAGGTAGGAGATTTGGAAAATCCTATCTTGCAATGAGTGAGATGGCAAAACATGCCAGACATCCTAATTGCAAGGTGTGGTATGAAACTACTACCTATGGTGCTGCAAAGAACATAATGTGGTATCCTCTCAAGAGAAAACTGATAGATTTGCACTGGAGTCGAAACTTCCATGAGGTTGCTATGACAGCATGGTTGATCAATGGATCGGAGATTTCTCTAAAAGGTGCTAATAATCCTGACTCTCTCCGTGGCGTTGGTCTTGATTACAATGTAATGGATGAAGCTGCTTACATTGACCAACGTGTATGGACAGAAGTGATTCGCCCAACACTCTCTGACCGTTTGGGTGGTGGATTATTCATTTCGTCACCGGAAGGTCGTAACTGGTTCTGGGAACTATACCAATATGCAAAAGAAGGTTCTGACCCAGATTGGGAGGCATGGCAATTCACGACTTTGGAAGGGGGAAATGTCCCACCTGAAGAAGTAGAGTCAGCAAAACGGTCGCTTGATACTAGAACTTTCAATCAGGAATACCTTGCAGAGTTTGTAACTTATACAGGTTTGGTCTATTATGGTTTTTCTGATGAAAACGTTGTTGATATCCCATATAACCCTAATTTGGATGTGCATATTGGGATGGACTTTAATATTGACCCTATGACTTCGACAGTCTTTCAATATACTGAAGATGGGGATGCAATGGTTGTGGTTGATGAACTTGAAATTTATGGGTCAAACACAGATGAGATGGCAGAAGAGATTCTTACTCGATTCCCTGAGAATATGATTACTGTTTATCCTGACCCAGCTTGTGTTCAGTCAAGGACATCGGCAGGAGGTAGGACTGACCTAAGTATTCTCCAGAAATATGGTTTCAAGTGCAAATACCGCAGGAAACATCCATTGATTCGTGATAGAGTTAATGCAGTGAATTCTAGGTTTTGTAGTGCAGACTCCGATAGGCGTTTGCTGATTAACAAAAAATGTAAAAAATTGATTCGCGCATTGGAACGCCATTCTTACAAGGAAGGGACAAGCATCCCAATGAAAGGTGGAGTAAATGATTTTTCGCATATGACAGATAGTATAGGTTATCTTACAGAATATCTGTTTCCTGTTGATAGATCAGAAATACATTTAACAAAAATAATTGGAGTTTAATAAGATGCACACTTCTAAAATAGGCTCTTCTGGTGGGGGTGTTTCCACGCAGAGATATGACCATGAACATCCAGAATACCGTGATAACCTTGTATTCTGGAATAAATGTAGAGATACTTATAATGGAGAGGAAGCGGTTAAGAAAAATCCTTCGTATCTGCCTTACCTTACCGGGATGTCTGATGAAGAATACCATGCGTATAGGGAAAGGGCAGTATATCTGAACACAATGAGAAGGACTGTGCATGGCATGGCAGGTGCTGCTATGAGAAAATTGCCAGCAGTAAACTTGCCTAAAACTATTCAGGATTATGTTGAAGATATTGATCTAAGAGGAACGACTCTCTACGAGTTCATCCACAAAGTTCTGACTGAAACACTGATCACTGGTCGATGTATTATAGTTGTAGACAGACATTACAATGGTCGTGCTTATCTTTCTCTCTATAATGCAGAGTCATTTATTAACTGGCGTATTGAGGATGGAAATTCTGTTATGGCTACATTCGTAGAGGATTATGATTACTCTGAGGATGGATGGAACCATGAGGAAAAAACGCAATATCGCATTTTTGATATAAATGATTCTGGATTTGTAAATATCCGTGTTGCTGAAGAATATTTGCCTGAGAACGATACTCCGGGGGGGTTTAAAATTTTAAGTGAAGTGCTACCTAGTGTCCGTGGTGAACCCATGTCAAAGTTGCCTGTTGTTGCTGTGAATACTATGGGATCAAGTTATTTAGATGTTGATAGACCTCCGCTTCTGGATTTAACAAATCTCTCACTTGCTCATTATCGTGCAAGTTCTGATTTGGAACATGGTCGGCATTTTACTGCACTCCCACAAGGTTGGATAACAGGAGTTGATCCTGATGACCATTCCTCTGGAATCGTAATTGGGTCTTCATCTGCATGGTTGATCCCCAATGAAGGCGCACGGGTTGGGTATCTGGAATTTACAGGAGCAGGACTTGGGTCATTGGAAAATTCTCTTAAGGAGAAGGAAGCAATGATGGCGATTGTTGGCGCACGTCTACTTGAAGGAGGTAAAAAAGGTGTTGAATCGGCAGATGAAACAAAGGTAAGACAAAACATAGAAACTAGCGTCCTATCTAATGTAGTTATGTCGGTTCAGAATGGTATGACCAAAGCGTTGAAATATTTAGTTGATTGGGAAGGTGGTGACACTAGAGAAGTTAGTGTTGAGATGAACATGGACTTTGTGAATGTCCGCTTACCACATCAAGAGATTATTGCTCTAGTACAGGCATATCAGATGGGTGGACTTTCAATGGACACGTTGCTCTATAACCTGAAACAAGGAGAGGTCATTCCACATGATGTTTCTATTGAAGACGAACGAGATAAGATAGAGTTAGAACATGGCGCACTCTCAAATATACCAGAAGGGCAAAAGTTCAACGAAGTACAGGAGCAACCAGAAGTTATCACCGAAGCTGACAAGAACATCAATCCTAACGGAGATGCGTCATGAAATTTACAAGAGGCATCTCAAGTGTATAAAAGTTTCTTATGGTGAAACTAAAGATTTTCTTGAAATAGTAAAAAAGTTTCGGTATGATCTCCAGTCATTGATTATGCCGAACCTTTTTCTTAATGGTCTTAATCACAGTCCAAAACGTAAGGGTTATGACGATATTTTGGTTCAATCAAATTTTCGTGCATCACTTGCAAAGAATGAGATTATAAGCCATCTAAACACTCTTATTACTAATGTATATGAACGAGAGGTAGTATGGGTTATTGATCTACTAAAAAAGACAGAACAGTGGGAGTTCCCAACTGAACAACCACGTCTCTTGTCTTCTTCTCCAAATAATTCTGTAATGCAGAATTCGCCTGAATCATGGACACTCTCGATCATGAGTAGTTTCATAAGGGATTGGGGTTCGACTCTTAGACGTATGATTGTAATGAGAGAAGGTGATGGTAATATATTTGCTAGAATTTTTGATGAGAACTCCCATGAGTGGGGATTGCTGAAAAGTAAATTGACAAATCTTGTCAGAACGTCTATACTAGAAAAAGTAAATGAAGCTAGGTTGAATACATTTGTTTTTAATCGTGGGGATATGAAGTATGCTCAGAAAACTCATCCTTTCTCTAATTCTGATAGGGGTGTTTCTTCTTCTGGAGATCATAGCATTTTTCTTATACCTCTTGATCATGTTACTGGATATCCTGAAGACTGCTACCCAGTACTTGATAACTTTAACAGTCTCGCTACCATTGTCCCTTTGGAGTTCATTGATGAAGATTCAAAAGGGGGAGGAGTTAGTGACAAAACAAGAAGGCTCGCTGGATTTGTTGACGAAGATGCAAGAAGATGGTTCAGCAGTCAAACTAAAGGTTTCCAAGAAAAAGAGCTTGGGTCTGCGAAATACAGGCTCTTGAATCGTGATAAAATATCAAATCGGCAAATTTGGAATTTTGGACAAAGCAGGACGGGGTTGGGAAGTCTATAAGTTTTGTAGATATTCTTGTTGAGTCTGAAATAAGGGGGCATTGTTTGATAAGATGCTCTTCAGGTACGGAAGCCCAAACACTTTTGGCTAGGCTCATGGTGAGTCTTGATAGAAAAAGGTTCGGGTGTTCCGTTATTAGGGATCGGGAAGTGAATGTCTTCACTGTCAGTTATTCAGGAGAGGATGACATTTAACGGGGTCCGTGAACCATAACTAATTGGAGCATATAATGGCAGAGAAAGAAAATATAGTCGAAGAGGAGAGTGTTGCTGCTAATGAAGATTCAGTAGCAGATGATTTAACCGAAATTGAGGATAAGCAGTATTCTTCTTCTGAGGTTAAGGATTTAATCCAAGAGGCACTTGCTTCTGAAGTTAAAGGCTTGAAAGCAAATAATAGCGCACTTCGAGAGGAAAAGAAAAAAGCTAATGATAAAGCCAAATCGAATGCACAGATCATTGCAGAGCTTGGTGGGGAAGCAGGGTTAAAACAGATACAAGAATTGCACTCCCAATTGCAGAAGGATGATGAGGTTCGTTTGTTTGTGTCTGGAGATCGAGAGAAATACAATGAACGTATAACTTCTCGCGTAAAAGCTGATAATGCTGCTAAAATAAAGAGTCTTGAAGAAGATAATCGTTCTCTCCAAGTTGCCACGGAAGATGCGATTGGACGCTATCGTTCCCGTGAAGTTCTTAACTCAATCAGTGATGGATGTGTGAAGGCAGGAGTTAATCCACGGTTGATGAATGCAATGGTATCTCAAGTTGAGAAAGTTGTCTACTATGATCCTGAAACTGAGGGGGTTCTTGTTCGTGAAACTTCTGATGGTGCAGTAAGGTATGGGAAGGATGGTACACCCATGCGTGTAGAAGAATTTGTTGACTCTCTTAGAGAAGATCAATCAGAGTTGTTTCTACAATCTACTGGCTCCGGGGCTGCAGGTTCTATAAAAACTCGGCAGGGGGCTAGTATCACTACTGAATCTATTCGGAATATGAGTGTAGAAGAATACAAGAAACATAGAGAAACAGGCAGCATTAAATAGTTTTGAGCTTGACATTGGTTCCTGCCCTGTCAAAATAAAAGTAACAAGATTCCATCTGTTATTACAGGGGGCATAAAAACCCCCTGACCTACCTTTTGCCGTGTTGGACACGGTATCTAGTCTCCCTTGAAGGGACGCATTCCCATTAGCGCAGGGCGCAGCGGTAGACTGTTGAATTGTCAGCAGTCATGTTGGGTAAGCCCGTTAATGGGACTGCTCCACTCTAATTAACTATTTTTATATAAATTACGAGGTCATAATGTCTACTAATACATTCTTGACTCCCGACATAATTGCGCGGGAGTCTCTTGTGGTTCTTGAGAACCAACTTTTGAGTTCGACTGTAATGTCGAATAACGTTGCCTCAGATTTTTCTGGTGCAAAAATCGGTGATACTATTCGCGTAAAGCGACCAACTTTCTTTGTTGCTGAAGATTGGGGAATGACTCATGGAGCAGATGTAACAATGCAGTCTGCGGTGGAAACCTCTGTAAATGTGGTCATCGAAAAACTGTATGATGTCTCTTTTGAAGTCACTAACAGTGAGATGTCTCTTGAGATTGATCAATTCTCAAGTAACTATCTTGCTCCTGCAATGGCTGCATTGACGCAGAAGATTGATAAATATGCGTTTGGCAAAGTCAAGCAACTCGGTGGCTTGTCCCAAGGTGGCGATGGGTCTGCAGCATACACTCCTCTTGCTTCTCTTTCTGACATTGCAAATCTCTCTGAGAAACTTAATGACCAGCAAGTCCCGACAGTTGGGCGTAAGATGGTTGTTTCGTCAAAGCAACAAACCAAGATGTTTGCGATTCCTGAGTTTGTTCGTGTTGATCACCGAGGAGGAGCAACGTCTCCGGTAATTGAAGCACAGCTTGGCAGGTTCATGGGATTTGATGTTGTCATGTCTCAGAATATGCCATCTCACACGAATGGTGCATGCCCAGATGAAGATTTGACCTTGACGGCTAATGCAACTGTTGGTGATACCACCATTGGTCTTTCCGGAGCGAATGATTCAGAAATCCTCTTAGCTGGCGACACTCTTCGTATTACCTATAATGATGGTATTCAGCGTGATCATAAGGTTACGAATGCTACTGTTACTGCGGCTTCTTCTGCGTTTGCTGGTGTTACAATCAGTCCACCGATCTATGGGCATGATGAAGTTGCTGTTCATGCAACTGCCAAGATCGCTGTTTCTGCCGCCAAAGCAGTTACAAATGTCTCAAGTTTTGATGGAGCAGCTTCTACTTATACGATGAGTGGAGCATTCGTGAAAGAGGCATTTGAACTTGTCTTTATCCCACAGGCAGAGCCGATGGGTCCGGGCACAAGTTCGGCTTCCGTTAGTTATAACGGTATGTCATTGCGCGTCCTTCAGACTTATGATCATCTAAGGAAGAAGGATATGATTTCCATTGACGCTATGGTCGGTGCTGCTTGTGTTGATGGACGTTTAGGTTCTGTCATCACTGGTTGATTAATTCATGTGCGGTCACTTAGTATTCTGGGGCCGCACATTACAAATTGGGTGTAAATATGTTTATTGAAGTTTGGAAAAGTAACGGGGTTGGCCCCATGTCTATCCTGAAAAATAGTCTTGCAGAGTATTTGGCTAAAGGATTTACGACAGAGAACCCTAAGCAACGTAAGAAACGCGAAAAACCAGAATCACCACCAGCCCCACAACCGCAACGCGGTGGCTTTGATGAGACTGGGAATAAGCCAATCCGAAAATCGCAAGCATCGTAGGGGGTAGATGGCATTCGACTCGACTGTGGGTGGTGCGTCTGCCAATTCGTTTGTATCTGTTTCTGATGCTGACACTTATTTTGGTGAGCGTCTAGGATCAGATACTTGGACAACTGCATCTACTGCTGACCGCGAGAAGGCATTGATCATGTCTTCAAGATACTTGGATAAACTTTCCTACTATGGAGAGCGTAAGACGGACACGCAAAATTTGGCGTTTCCA
>Ga0209402_10003786_pt1 | contig 14250 bp, 21 predicted proteins | sample ArcticOcean_MG_C_3_FD_187437 | JGI IMG/M metagenome (GOLD analysis project Ga0209402, IMG submission 187437) | Marine microbial communities from western Arctic Ocean - ArcticOcean_MG_CB8_126 (SPAdes) (version 2) | ecosystem: Environmental > Aquatic > Marine > Oceanic | place: Arctic Ocean... | reverse complement strand
AATCGTGACTCATAATTTAAGTTCCTCTTTGTTTTAACAATGTCCAAATTCAATAGAGCCTCCTAGGCTTTCCACTTCAAAGGGGGTTAACCCAATACTTTTATCACGTCCTGTGACAATTTGATGACTACAGTTAGTGCATTCCCATAAATCTCCCATCCAAAACGTAGCGGGGAATACTCCTACTGCTTTATCGTTAACGACCTGCTCATTCTTCTTACATTGATACTCTTGTCCACAATTGACACAAATAGGCCTCATAACTACCCCCTTACATGATGATTCCCATACTTTGAACCGGCAACACCCCCCTCAGGCATCTTTTTAGCTTCTGTGCCCTTATCAACTCCAAACCACTGAATACCCCTGTCCCGTTTAATATGGTCCTCGGCTAAAATTTTGGCGTCCTCCTCGTTTCGTGCTTCAATAAACAATACGTTTCTATCGTGGTTACAGAGGGGACGTTGTTGCCACTCTACTTCGTACTCTATTAGTTTGGTCGGCATAAATATGTTCCTATAAAAAAAGAGCCCGGCTTAGGGGCTCCGTGGCGTTACTTTACAAGTAAACATTAGCTTGTAACCTTAATATCACAAAGTTCTTCTAACTTCACACGGTCCATAGACAACCACACTTTCCGTCGACGGTCATCGAAATTTGTAAATCTGTCAAACTCTTCGATACAGTGACAGAAACCTGCCGCTTCAAACGTCGGATTGGTTACAACGCAAACGACGCCCAATCCTGCAAGCACCATAACGCCTGCTTCTAACTGATCAATAATTTCAGCATCGTGATTGTCAATCAACCATTGTACTTTGCCAAAACGACCACAATTCTTTACATAATATCCCATTAAATCTCCCTATAAAAATACCCCGCAATAAGCGGGGTATTTACTTCTAACTAGTGTGTTTTAAATAGTACTATTTAATATACGGCCATCGCTTTTCTAACACCTCGTTAATATTCAAAGTTCTGTCTAAGCTAATAAATTCTCCCAACCATCGTCCGTACTTACCTCGTTTCTGCGTTTGCAAATACAAACGAGGATCTGTTTCTGTTGCTTGTTTCAAAAGATCTCGAAACACTTGGGTAGCTTCGTGAAAATCGTCTTCGCCTCTTTCTGGGGTATCCACTAACAAAAGCCGTATACGTAGCTTTTGAAAGGTATGAAACCCTAGATCGACCATGATATCTACCGTATCCCCGTCTACGGCACCCATTTCATATTTGCTTTGGTCGAGAGTACACAAGTATTCGTACATGTTAATTCCTCGGTCTGCCTAAGTACTCAGCTATTCTCATGTTTCTAAAACCATCTACCAATCGTTCCCAATAAGGGGGGCTTCTCAAACGTCCAAGTTCTTCGTGAGACCGTGAGCTACCTTCTAATATGTTTTCGTGCTTCTCAGAACAGTGATGATTTGCTCGTTCAAGTTGGGGTTCTACGTGTTCAATAGGTTTATTACAAGAGACGCAACGACGTAATCCTGCTAACATTGAATTTCCTGCCCCTTTATTTTTTTTAAAAAACCAAAATCCACTTTCTTGTTGTATCCAGGTTCCACCTTGTTTGTTTAAAATTACTGCCATTCTTTTGATTCTTTCCATAAACCACTAGGCCTAGGCAGTCTTTGTCCTTGATACTTTTCCGATTCATAAGGAATAAAATCTCCGACAATGGGTTCGTAATATATTTGACAAATACGCACGCCCGCATAAATTCTAACAGCACGTACGACGCTTAATTCTAACGTCCATGTCCCTTTAAAGCCAACATCCCCGAAACCTGCGGTTGCGTGAATATTGATTCCTAGCCGTCCTACACTACTACGCCCTTCGATGCCTGGAATCAAATCCGCTGTCTCTGTGTACTCTACAGTTGATCCTAGGTATATTTCTCCGGGGAGCAACCTGAGCCCCTCTGAGGAGATCTTAACCGGAAAACTTTCTCGGTCTTGCGCCATATCTAGCGGCAGGTTTTTATTTTGGTACACCAATAGTGTGTCTGCTAACCTTAAGTCATAAGAGTTAGGGTTAAGTTGTTTCTCGTCAAACGGATCAATAACTATTGACCCGTCTTGAACTCGTTTCCGTATTTCCAATCCACCTAATTTCATTTCTAACACCATAAATTAAAAATTCCCGCCGCCCCCAACCCAACGATGAGGACGACGAGAATAAGCGTGACGTGTTTATTGTCTAATTATGTCGCAGTGACATCAGACAAAAGAGTCTTAGCATCGCACGAGCCTACGCGACTTACAATACATTCCATATCTCGGCGAGCTTTTAGAAGCACAGCCGTGTCACTAGTTCCCGTGGTAGACTTTTTGCTAGAGGCAGTAACCTTAGCGGCATTTGCCGTTGCCGGTTTTCTTCCTTGACGGGATCCCTTTTTATCGGACTTTTCTTTTGTTGAAGTTTTCATACCAGTGTTTGCCGGTCCTTTCTTAAGGTTATGTTCTCGTTTGTAACGACTTAACGTATTCGAAGAATACTGCTGTGTGCAGCCAACTTTGTCTGCAATATCAGTATTTTTCAGGGTCGGGTTTTCCAAAAACATCTGAATAACTTGGGCTGCCTTATTTTCTTTTTGCCCTGTTTTTAAACTGCTTGAAGCTGTTGGTGCTTTCTTAGCCATTAATAAAAATTCCTTGCTCTAGTTGTTTAACCAAAATAAGCCCTCCGTGATAAACTCATTATCCTTTGCATAAATAGCGTTCTAATGTCTAAACCACGTATTTCTCCTTCTAATCTATAAGGTCATCTAAACGCTGGTCCCTCGTACCACGAAACCAGTGAGTATCGCGTTCCTCTTACTAACGGAGTAACGCGGTGGGTTAAAAATGACGGAAAAACAAAAACACTTCCCTGTTTTCTCAGCGCCCCACTGTTCGGTAAATTTTCTTTGCCGTTAACTTGACTTTCACTAACTTCTAGATCACCTCCAACGTAGTCGTTTTCTGGTGAGAGTTGTGCAACAATACTCAGCTTTCGACGAGAAGGAGAGTTTCTAGTCCACGATATGTCTTCGTGCCAATCGTATTTTCCCTCTTGCTCGTCAGTATATTCTGTAAATTGCACTTCGTGAAAATAAGTTAAGTCAAACTGAAAAGCATTTGCGTTAGCCACCTGAAATGCGTACTCAACTTTCTGCATAATCCAGTCTAGCTCTGCGTCTCGCCTATCTAACCAACGGACAACAGAACGGCGAATATTGGTATCTTTGTTAGATGCGCCTCCGTGCCCTATAGTCGCCTCTGTTGGACTGCGTAACAAACCAAGTTCGATGATTTTTTTACATTCGTCAGGCGTAAAAAATTCTGTCCAAAGTTGCCACCACTGATTCACAACAAATACTTTCGTCTAAGGATTAAAAGTATACTCGATCGCGGGACTGTCTGCATCTGTGTCATGTTCTTTATCGTTTTTTTCAATTCGTGTGTTTAGTTCGGCTATGGCTTTTCTTGCCTCTTTGCTTAATTTATCAGCATATACGTTTAGTTCAACCGTGTCTCGCGGCATCCAATGCCAATGTATCAAAATTCCGTGTCGCTGAAAGTCATTAAAGACCCGCCACAAAGACGAATTTTTGTTGGGGGATAAGTCTTTTTTCTTGCCTTGCTCAGCACAATATTTTGAATCAGTAATTATATGTACGTTTTTGAACCGGACACTTTTCGATTTTTTCCGTTTAGTTAGTTCTACTGAAGCATACCAATTTAAAGGCTGTAAGTAAGCCATCATCTCGGCAAAGTTAACCGTCCCACAGTTCATTGAACCAAACCACACACGACGTTCAAGCGTAGGTCGATCGATAGATACAGAAGCCCAGCCGCTTTCTCGTGTCCAGTTGGAGCCGGAACCGTCTCCAACTATTAGCAGATCCCACTCGTTAGGTTGTATCTTCAGACGGAGCAGCAGTTCCTCCAGCGTCTCCTCGGAGAGCTTGGAGTTCGTTTTTGAGCTGTTCAACTTCTTTTTTCCTTTCGTGTAGCTCTCCCAGCGTTGTTTCCATATCTTCTCGTACGACATTTCTTAATGCGAACGCACGATCAAACATATGAGCAATCGCTTGAAGTGCCGAGCCAATAGACCCTAAAATGCCAGCTGGGTCTTGTTGTGCGCCTTCAGGACCTAGCCAAATGGCTTTGTTCAAATCGGGCGCATCGTTTAACGGACCGTAATAGTCAAAGGATACTAACACAGATCGAAGAACGTCTCCGTGTTCAATAAACGCTTCATCAACAGTAGGCCGAAACAATTCGACAAGTTGGCTGTCAAACATTACTCCGGGTTGTTTAACGTTAGGCGCTGGTTCGCCGTTTTCTACCACGTTATTCCTCCAAATCTTCTTGTGATGACCAATCATGGTCGGTTGGAAAATCTTCGAACGGTTTAGGTGTTCGAGATACTTTATGAGCTAAGTCGTTGCTTATGTTTGCTAAGCGTGAAATAGCAAAGGCATACCAGATTACACGTAATATTACTATATTCCAACCTGTTATGTATAACCAGGTAGGCAAAAGTAAAACTGATGTAGATAATAGAGCCACCCAGGGAGACAAGCAAAAAGGACATCCTAAGATCTCCCCCAGCTTGTTCTCCCAGAGCTCTGTGCGTGCCCGTAAATTCGCAAACAACAAACTATGGTGCCAAATCTCAATAATTTGCCAGGTAGCTAGTACGGCCACAAACACTTCAAAAATCATATGTTTTCCTTATGTCAGTCTTTTGTTGCTACTGCCTTGATTATTGACACGGCTATATACCACCCAAAAGTAGCTAATAGTATAGGCATCCAAGCCCCGGTTACAATCAAAGCACTAACTAAACCGACACTTAAAAACAAACTTGCGGCTATAACAGAGCGTTCAGTTTGTGAACTCATTTTTCGGTACTACTCCTCCTCGGAAGTATCCCATCGTACTATTTCGGGCCGATTAGGCGCATCTCCTTGCCCTTCTGACGCTTCTAGCTTATCAATGGTTTTTCCTGTCGGGTACTTATGTACAAGTAACTCGCCAGTGTCCACACCTGAAGCAGAAGCGTTTAAATTAGTCTGTCTAAGACCTTTCCTTTTTTGATACGACCATGGACTACGATTTGGCATAATAAACACTCCCGGCATGTTAATTAAAGGGTTGTAATATACAATGTTATTAGTATCACATGTTATGACCTATCCAAACATTGTTTATTGTAACTAAATTGTGTCTCTTCCATGAATACACAAACAAACACACCATCTACCGCGCTCGAACAAGTTGCGGAAACTATCGAACAGGTCGAAGCTTCGCAAGGAGTTAGTTTTGAAAATTTGATCAAATCTTCTTTGGGAGAAGGCGTAAGGCTATCTGCCGGAGACGATAAAATTACAAAACGGTTAAAAACAGCGGCACACGTTTTGAATAAGAGCGGTTATCTCACGCTCAAGCCTTTGTTGCCGCTGCTGCTAGAAATTCGTGGAAAACCTTATCATCTCCACGATCATTTCCCTTTTGCTCCATTCTTTCGAACACGAATGCCTCGCCGAACTCTTTTAAAAACAGGACGGCAAGTCTCTAAGTCTACTTCTTTAGCTGCACAAGGTGTTTTATTTAGTAATTGCATTCCTTATTTCAGTACTTTGTATATTACTCCACTTTTCGAAATGATTCGTCGTTTTAGTCAAAATTATGTTCGTCCATTTATTGAGACATCTCCGGTAGTCGATCTTTTTATGGGTTCTACTACTATTAATTCAGTTCTTCAGCGTTCGTTTAAAAATAGATCTCAAATGCTTTTTAGTTTTGCTTATCAAGACGCCGAACGTACTCGCGGGATCTCGGCGGACAAAAATGTAATTGATGAAGTTCAAGATATGGACATATCTTTTTTACCTATAATTCACGAAACAATTTCAGCTTCTCAAGATTGGGGACTTATTCAATATGCTGGTACTCCGAAGACCATGGATAATACGATTGAAGTTTTATGGCAAGATTCTTCAATGGCGGAGTGGATGATTAAATGTCCCCATTGCGCACACTGGAATATCCCAGCATTGGAATATGATTTAGTAGCAATGATCGGCCCTTATCATTCAGACATATCTGAAACTTGTCCTGGAATAGTTTGTGCTAAATGCCGTAAACCGGTTAACCCTCGCCCCGCTTACCAGGGAGGAACGGGTCGTTGGGTACACCGCATGAAAGACAGGCGTTGGACCTCCGCAGGGTATCATATACCTCAGATTATTATGCCTATGCATTATGCCGATCCCGAAAAATGGGAAATATTGGTAGGTAAACAACAAGGAAAAGGTAACACACCTGTTAATGTATTTATGAACGAAGTCTGCGGAGAATCGTATGACTCTGGGAGTAAGCTTGTTACCGTAACAGATCTTCGAAAAGCGGCTTGTCTTCCGTGGAAACGAGACGTAGACGAGGCTAAGGCGCACGTAAATGAATACAACTATAAAGTTGTTTCTGTTGATTGGGGAGGTGGAGGAGTAAAAGCGGGTAAATCTGTTATGGAATATCAATCGTATACAGCGATTGCTGTATTAGGCATGGGTCCGGGCGGTAAAATTGACGTTTTGTACGGCTATCGTAGTTTGCACCCACACGATCACGTACGAGAAGCCCGCATGATATTAGGTGTCATGAACCATTTTCAATGTAGTCACTTAGTTCATGATTACACCGGAGCAGGCGCTATACGCGAAACTGTGATGAATCACGCAGGTCTACCTCTATCTAATATTGTTCCGATTGCGTATACGGGTCCGGCTAAAGGAAACGTTTTACAATTTAAACCTGCAACAGCATTACACCCCAGAGATCACTTTAACATGGAAAAGGCTAGAAGCCTTAGCTATACCTGTCAATTTATCAAATCCGGAGTATTACGATTCTTTGAATATGATTACATTAGCTCCGGAGAAGCGGGTTTAATCCACGATTTTCTGTACCTTGTTGAAGACAAGTCCGAAACAGGGTTTGGCAGAGATCGTTATCAGATCCTTAGAGATCCGGCTGGTCCCGATGATTTTGCACAAGCAGTTAATATGGGTACTATGATGCTTTGTCACATGTCTGGGCAGTGGCCTAATCTTGCAGACTACGAAGACGTGTCTATGGGGGCAGACGCCCGAGAGGCCGTAATGCCAATTACAGTCAATGACTGGGAAGATATGTAATAAGCCCCAGCCTACTCTGATAAATTTACCGCGTCCTGGAAGATAGGAAATAGCGGGTCAAGTTCTCTTTCTTCGGCCCATTGTTGCACCAACAATAACACTTGCCGCTTCCAGGGGTGTTTGCTGACGAAACACTCATTTAGTTCTTTGGCAGTAAACCACGCCAAAAAATTAGGTATTACAGTTCTGAAAGCTGTAGGAATATTGACAGGATGTAATTCATTTACATCAGGAGACAATATCTTATAAATTCCTTTGCCTTGCGAAGTATTGTCCTGCGGAGCCGCAACAACAGCCTTAAACTTCTGCTGGCGGCTAGGTGTTACTGTTGATATGGATGGCCAAGCGTGTTTCCAGAAATCTTCTGTGACTGGAACTCCTAATAAATGTAAAATACGTACAAACGCAGTTTCGTGGTACTCGTCATGTTTAAACACAAGTTTTACTACAGGGCGACTTACAACCGGCGACAATATTTGATTTAGAAAGCCAAATATAATTGCCCACGTCCATACCGCTTCTGGCGACTTAGCTTGTAATAAAGAATTTACTACTTCAGAACGCCATCGGTAGGAGCTACCACTTGGCCCCTCAAACTGTTGCAAAAACAATTCTGGCGGAGTTTTTTCGTACTTCCCACCTACTATCTTACAGTTTTGAAGTTGAAATCCACTTCCATCCCATCCAAGTATATCTCGGCCTGTCCACACCTCTGGTTTATGAAAAGTCATAGCCAACTGAATAAGACCTACGCCAGTAGGTGCTTTGCGTTCAGCAAAATAACCAGACGATTCGATGATATCCCATACAGCTTTATTTAGCCTTGCACGGGTATCTCCCTTCACTCGAAACGGCACAATAGCGTCTTGAACAGATATCTCTCCAACGTATTCCGGTAAATGACCTTCTCGAACAATTACCCGATCCACGCGTATGTTACCGTCTAGTAGTGGCTTTTCTGTGCTATTCTGATACCAAACCCCAGAGCGGTCCGTATAGGTATTATTTTTTATCGTAACTGATCGTGTGTAATGTTTTGCACGAGTACGATCCCAGCCTATTGCAGAACGAACTTCGGAAACTAACTTAGGCCCAAACTGCTGACAATCGGACAATAACCCCGCAATACGTCCGTCTGTCGCATGATGCGTACGAACCCAATTACGTAATGCCTTCTTCCACGGTTTAGCTTCTCGAACAATCTGACGTTCAATGTCCAACATGGATTTTTGATTACGCACCCAGTGACTTACATTACGGGTATCGTATTTTCTTGGCCCTACGTTGATTATTAAATCCGAATTTGTAGTCATGCATTGATACAGTACACTGGCCTTCGGTTCCCACTCCCAAAAAAGTAATCGTTTACCGTTAAACAGGCTCCAGTTGGAGGCAAATGTTCCTCCTGGGTCGTCATACCAAGAAACCATTGGAAGAGGTGTAACGCTTGTTAAAAAATGTCGTGTCTGAATACGTAAGTTGGATAAAACATCACTAGTCAATATTGTATGACCACAGTTGTAATCAGTTACCGAACTTAACCCGGCAAAACCAGAAGAAGCGTTACTAGACGTATATTTTCGTCCTCGTCGGGCGTACGTCTGAAAAATTTGATCGCTAGATTTCTTGCCTTCACGTCCTACAAATAAAATACTGGCTACATTGTTAGGGGCTTTAAAGTATGGAATGACTAATATGTCTTCCCATCCTTTACCTTTAAAGAATTCGGCTTTCCTGTATGCTCGATTTGGTGTCCATAAGCGTTTTACCTCAGAAACGTGTGCGATTCCAAACAGCTTAGCGGGACCGTCGGTAATCCTAGAAGTACTCAATTGACTGATGTTGAGACCTAAATGGATTCTTAATTTAGATAAACCTGGGCTTAATTTACTTAGGTTGGTTTGTGCCTTATTCCATAACTTATTTGCTTTTTCGTGTGTTAAAACGCACCGTTTGATATATGTTTGTACCTCTTCTTCCGTTACGTTAGTATTGTGTAATTCAGCTAGGCGTTCGACGGCTACGGTCAAGGGAACGCCCCAAATATGCGCCGCCAGCTGTAAGACAGAAGAAGACCAACGACAATCTAAACAGTATGCCCATTCTTCGCCGTTTTTGTTATCCTTATATATAGACAAAGATCCTTCGCACAGAGGACACAATGTCTGTACTGGAAATACCGGATTTGTTTGTGGCAACCCCAGCGAAGGGGCAATTAACGGCCACGTTAACTGACGGAGACTCATAATGCCTTCATCGAATGCTTTAGTTATTGATGCTGCCAGCGATACTAACCGCGAAGAACTGGCTCGTATGGTTAAATTGTACGAGATTCCTGACTTCGTAAAGCAGGCCAACTTAGATTTTACTATGAACCCTGATAGTGTTGCTATCAATACCTATGCTGACCCAGTCAGGCAAAAATTTGCTTGTCATACCGCCGCAGCCACGTGGGTCTCTGGCATGTATTTCCACGAAAAGAAAGCTGAGTACCACCCCAAAGATCGTCAGCGGATCGAAAGCAGACTAGAAAATTATGTTGATTACTGGAGAATTCGCCCCGCTTACGACGCACTTGTTAAGAAAGCGAATGAACTAACGTCACAAGAATTACCGGACTCTTCATATGCTTATGTGTGGGTAGACGACAGAGGCGGTAAGGAACGATATCTCCCTCTTAATTCTTCTATGAACATAAAAGCCGCTGCTGAGTGGTTGCATAGATATCAAGACAGATTGCCATTTTCAGACCGTAATGTAATTGCAAAAAAGATCTTAGAAAAATCTGCAAACACCGGGACTAGCCTAGGCGAAAGTCTTGGAGAGTATACTGAAAAACAAGCAGGTCACGGTATTCCTGATCCATCTGAGGTTATCTCGATGATCAAGCAAAGAGCTGCTCTAGCTACAAAAGCTACGCATAAAGAAGAAATTCTTAAACTAGCTTCTGCTGTGGAAAGTCAAGCTCGCATTGCTTTACAGCCGACTGAGCTTGTTAAACTAGCCGAAACGATTGATATTATCGACAGCGCCTTACATTTAAAAGGCAAGTACACTGATAGTATTAAACGTCCTGAAGATGTAATCTTCAAAGTTACTTTTACCAAAGCTGCGTCTGACAGAGAAGAGTTATGCACTCTTCAAACTGGTAACGTTTACAGTAAAGACCAGCTTTCGAAGCTGGCTAAAGAAGATGTAGAATCTTTATTTGGTACAGATTTTGCAAACGAAGTGTGTACTGGATTCGACGTTGACCCAGTTAAGATGGCTGAAGTAGCCCATACTTTACCCACACCAGACGCAGAACTGTTAGAACATCTGCTAACAGAAACTGGACAAAAGCCAGCCTTTGGAAAAGTAGCTTCACACATGGAACCGTCTCCAGAAGATCTGGAAGCGTTGGCTAAACTATACTAGCATAGCAATTAAGCTATTGCCTTTTTCGCTATTGTTTTATCCATAAAGCATAACTTGCATTTTGAGCAAGTTGTAAGTGTTACCCCGTTATCGTACGGGCACACTTGATTGCCCTTAGGGTCATATTTCATCACTGTCTTACACTTATCTCGAAACACGAGATCAACCTTGTAAGAAGCGATGTCATCGTCATTCTCCATTAGGTAAGCTCGCCTAGCGTATCTGCTACGCGGCGGAGCCCCTGTGTCTTTGTCACAGGACCACCACATGAAGAAATTAGGCTCTTTTGCCAGCTCTTTCAGCGCTGGAAGCATGTCGTCGCTACGCCAGCTCCGTGTATAGGCATAGAACGCGATATATGGCCTCCTACGGACGATCTTGAGCCATTTCCGTACGTAGGCCTCATTATAGAAGTCCCCGCTCACATGGACGCGTACGACCCTGGCAAAGACATTGCTCAGGGCCATACTCATATACTGCGAGAAGTCCTTCTCTTGGGACATTTGGTAGTTTTTGTAATGTGCATCCTTCACACTGGGCATTCGAAAGAAGCCCTTCATTGCATAGCATAATTTTCTACAGACCTCTGTGGATCCAACACAGATAGCCGCTAACGTAGGCAACGACCAACACCAAATGAGTTTTCCCAGTTTGGTATTACCCGCTGTTACTGACATTTAAAATCCTCCTCCGCAAACGCTTGAAGAAGGCCCCAAATAGGCTCAAAGTTTTGACACCGGTCAAACAAGTCGCAGCTGTCTGTAGGCATATCCCCCCAAGACATGCCTCCGCTTATCAGGACGTCATATTTCATTCCTGGAAAACGTATAGTACTCATATCTCGAGGTTCGTCAGCATCGCGCAAAATCTCAAGGCAGGCTTCAAGAATATCTTCTCGCACTTCCTTGGCAAGTTCCTTATCGTGTTCCTCCTCGCTTAAACTAGAAGGATCTTTCTCGTCCGATAACTCCACGCAGCGAAAATCGCTATTAAATGCAAGAACTTCCTTATCGGGTACTCCTTCTACTGCTTCTCTAATCTTTACTTTCCTCTCGTCAGTAAGTTGACAATGAGGAAGTGAAGTTAAAATAAGATCAGCTCCCATTGCCTTCTCCTTTTCTAATTGTTGCCCAGTCACCGTCGCTTGAAATGTCGATAGAGTTGCCGAAATGCTTTTCTGCAAGTAACAACGCCTTTACAACATATTTGTCGTAAGGTTTATGGGCTGTCTTGCAGAAGTTAAAATACCCCCGTGGCTGGCTTGGGCAGATCGGCCGACCAAGTGGACGCTCAACGCGAGTAAAATGAAAAGTTTCGTGGCCTGCGACGCCTTTACCGTTAAAACGAACTTCTTGCTCGCTGATGGTTGGCGGACTATTAGGCTTATCATATTCCTCGCATAATACGCCGTTGGCGTCCGCTATTTCCGAGCTAAGTTCGTTAGTAAAATTAGCCCAGTCCTCCAGGCTCAATTCGTAATCCTTATTCCAATAATGTGCATAATCCACTTATTCTTCCTCCTCTACTAGCCATTCGACTTCGTTTTTCATCAGGCGCTCGATCAACGTTTGTCGAGCCTCCTCCTTAGCGGCTTCTTCCGATTCCGCATCCGAAGCAATCATTGTTTCTACGTATACGAAGAAGGTCATCTCTGTGCCTCCTCATAAGAGACACCATCATCAATAGCCTTTTGAGCGACCTGCAATTGGTTCAAAGGCACCGCCTTTAGTTTTGCACCTAAATAACACAAAGCTTCGTGGTACTTAGAGCTAAGATGATCAAACTCGAAATGATGACCAAACTCGTGAATCAGTAACGCATCTAACGTTTCGGATCCAACCGCATACTTTGTGGCAAATGCTTTCTTACCAATCTTATGCACATTAAAGTCAAGTTGTTTGGCCCCAAAAGCCGCAATCCAAGGTTTTCCTGGGAACCTCTTCATACGTACAAACCTAACGCCGATTGCCACACCCAAAAGCTCCATACCAAGCACCTTGGAGTAATGACGAACCGCTACCATAGCTTCGGTTAAGTCATCCTCTTCAAGTACTTCCACTGGTGGAGATGTAGGGTCATCGCTGTACGCGCCTACACCTGCGGTAGGAAACTCTTGAGACGACGAACTTAATGTTCCCGCCTCTTTCAAATTACCTCGCTGCCCCGATGTCAAACCACGCGAAGGGATAATCGTGTATCCCTCGCTCATGGCTACAGCGTTTGCTTCCGGATTAGTGGGATCAAACGCTACGCTTTTCTCCCCGTACTTTTTAATACGAAAAGTCTCAGCTGCGTCGTCATTACAACGCTTATCGGATGTAGCCTCGTTGACCCACGCCGCTTGAGTATCTTCCTCCTCCAACTGCTTGTGCATGTTGTTCATGACAGACACACGCACCTCCCTTAGGAACGAAAGCGTTACGTTGTCCCGCTCTGTGTTAAGAGGAACCTTCTGCTCAACAGAAACATGCCACTTATCACCTGTCTCGACGACGGGGATACCCATTTCGTAAAGCATAGGTACTTCGCCGATTTCAGGCTCGAAAATACGAACTCCTGTCTGGCGACGACTCTTCCGCAGATCTTCCCCGATTTCTGTGGGGAGGGTTTCTTCCCACGTTGCGATAGGTTCGCGATGATGTATCTCCGCGCCATTTACGCAAAGACGTAATCCTTCACGCACAATAAGTGTAGGTATGTAATCCAGCATTTCATCGAACTGTTTTTGATTACACATCAACTCCAACGTAACTCGAGTACCGTCCGCGTATTTTCGTCGCACATCCAGTTTTCGATCGTCATCATCCTCATTAAACTCAACGGTACCGCTCGTCGTCTCAATCTTCGCACTGTGGCAGAACGATAGCACCATCTTCTCGCCAATATTAAATCGGCCAGCTTTTGTAGGATCGTCTTTCTTCATGGACGGTGCAAACATTGTCCAGGCGTCCGAAAGACGAGCAAAACCAGGACCATTGTCTGTTATAACTACCTCAACTCGAGGACGTCCTTCGAGCTTCGTCGTAGTGATGAAACACTCCGTCGCATCTGTATCCATTACATTCTGATACAACTCTCCAATCATGATGCCGAATCCACGGCGATCAACAATCCTCTGATTAACCTGCCTCATCCCTTTTCGATCTACTTCAAACCAACTCATGTGTACCTCCAAAAACGGGGGCGACACTAATATGCCGCCCCGTAAGCTAGTTTAGTTAGCTGATAACCGTTACTTCGCCATGGAAAGACATCGCGCCTTTTCGTGGCTTAAGATCGACACGTTTCTTATAATAAGCTTCTGCGTCATCTACCATGTCTTTAGTAACCACTAATTCACTCGGATAATTCTTCTCAATTCTCTCCGGTTTTGTAGCACATTCCCTTAGTGTTCTTTGCATATTTTCCCGTACATCGTCCGCAATTTCAGGGTGGTAGGTTTCGATATTACCTATCAACACAGCTAGAACATGCGCGATTGGCATCTTTAACGGTGGCTTTACTTCTGTGTCAGGCTTCCGCTCAATCGTTCCAACGATGCGAAGAGATATTTCTTCGTTAATCGTACGCAAGCCGGGGGCAATGTTAATGTCTTTTATTTCCTTAGTGTAATGCTTACCTAAGGCTATTTTTGTTACGTC
>Ga0209402_10003777_pt1 | contig 14272 bp, 14 predicted proteins | sample ArcticOcean_MG_C_3_FD_187437 | JGI IMG/M metagenome (GOLD analysis project Ga0209402, IMG submission 187437) | Marine microbial communities from western Arctic Ocean - ArcticOcean_MG_CB8_126 (SPAdes) (version 2) | ecosystem: Environmental > Aquatic > Marine > Oceanic | place: Arctic Ocean... | reverse complement strand
TTTTTTTGCTACATTTTCTACAAATTTGTCATCAACAAGATCTATCTTATTCAAAATAGTAATTCCTTTTGCATATGTCTTATTTCCATTTATAAAATCAATAAGCTGCTCTGAATCAATATCTTCTCTGATTACAACTCGTGCACTAGTATACCCATAAATATTTAGAATTTCTTTCAATAACTTTTCTGACATTTTCTTCAATTTTTTTTGCTGTGCAACTGCAATTCCTCCTGTTGTAGATTTTTCAATTATAATATTTGGAGGTTTTTGATTTAGCCTAATCCCGATGTTTACTAATTCATTAATTAAAACATCTTCATGATATGGTTGAAAGACATCTAATACTAGTAATACAATGTCTGCACTTCTTGCAACGGAAAGAATTCTCTTTCCTAATCCCTTTCCAGTTGATGCCCCTTTGATAATTCCTGGTAAATCTAGAACTTGTATTCTTGCGCCTCTATAATTCATTACTCCCGGTACTACCGTTACTGTGGTAAATTGGTATGCACCTATTGCTGATTTTGAGCCTGTTAATCTATTGAGTAGTGTGGATTTACCTACACTAGGTAACCCGATAAAAACTACTGTAGCGTCTCCCGTCCGCTTTACATCAAACCCATCTTGTTTTTTAGAACTTTTTTTGACTTGGTCTGCTTCTTGCTCTCTTTTCAATTTAGCAATTTTTGCTTTTAATAATCCGACGTGATGTTCAGTGGCTTTGTTTATCTGTGTTCTGTGTATCTCATCTTGAATTGCTTTGATCTTCTCTGGAATCCCCATAAGTATTCACTTTCTTTAAAAATTTACTCAATATCAAAGGTTTCTAACGCTTTACTCATTAATGGTATCTAAAATCAAAAATCATTGAAGAAAAAAGTTCTTGCAGTGGATATTGATGGAACAATTACACTAAATGGATTTGGAAAAATCCATCTGCAGGCTTTAGAAAAATTAAGAAATTTAAAAAATAATGGGCACCATGTAATTTTTGTTACGGGCCGTTCTTCTGTAGAGGCATATCTTCTTTCAATATTTGGAGGATTAACATTACTTGGAGTGGGTGAAAATGGAGGTTGTATAACTCATGGCGAAATAATGACTCATAAAATGATTGGAAATAAGAATGAGTGTCAAAATGCTTTTTCATATCTAAAAAAAACACTTGATGAAACAATTCAGGAAAAACCTGTATTTCCTAGACTAACTGAAGTTGTTTTAGATAGAACTTTTGACATCAAAAATGCTCAGAAAATATTAGATGAAAAAGAATTCAATGTAGGGTTATTTGACAGTGGTTATGCATATCACATTAATTCTCGTGGTATTGACAAAGGCACTGGTTTAATGAAAGCGCTTGAAATGCTTAATGCCGATCTTGAAGATACAATTGCCTTGGGTGACAGTGAGACTGATGTTCCATTATTCAAAACTGTAAAAAATAACATCGCAGTAAATAACTCGATTCCAGAATTAAAAGAAATAGCGAAAATTGTAACTACAAAAAATTCAGGTGAAGGTGTATTGGAAGGCTTAGATATGATATCGTCTGAATTCTAATTATATGGTTTTTATCGATTTACTTGAAAATATACGGCGTAAGACTGTTGATGTTTTGGATGCTAGAAATTACATCCCTGTTCAATTTTCAGTAGAATCTGCAAAGCCTGGATTTGGAGACATAACATGCAATGTACCATTTTTACTCTCAAAACAACTCAAAAAAACTCCTCAGGAAATCTCTGATGAACTATCTAAATTATATCGATTCACTGATTTACCTCAAATTAAAAAGGTCGAATCACACCCAAGCGGATATCTTAATTTTGAAATTGATTACACAAAATTCAACGACATTGTAATCTCATCATCAATTGAAGAAAATTACGGTTCACTTGATATTGGAAAAAAGGAAAAAATTGTTGTAGAACATACTTCTGTAAATCCAAACAAAGCTTTACACGTTGGGCATATTAGAAATGTAATTTTGGGTGATGTTGTATCCAAAATTCTCAAAAAAGGAAATTATGATGTTAAGGTACTCAATTATGTAGATGATTCTGGTCTTCAAGTTGCAGACATTATAGTTGGTTTCAAATATTCTGGTTTCTCACAAGAACCTCCTAATAATGAAAAATTTGATCATTATTGTGGGGATACTGTATATGTAAAAACTACTGAAAAATACGAATCTGATAAACAACTAGAAGAAAAACGTCATGAAATTCTGAAACAAATTGAAGACGGTACAAGTGATATTTCAAGGATGGCACAAACTATTACTCGAAGAGTATTAGATGAACAGCTTAAAACTGTCTGGAATCTAGGTGTTTTTTATGATTGTCTTAATTTTGAATCTCAAATAATCCACTCAAAATTGTGGGAAAAAATCTTTGAAAAATTAAAATCTGATAAGCAAATAAAATATGAAGACTCGGGTGACAATGCTGGATGTTGGGTTATTCCTGCTGAAGGTGAAGATGATAAAATATTAGTTCGAAGTAATGGCGTTGCAACGTATATTGCAAAAGACATTCCATATGCTGCATGGAAACTTGGTCTAGTTGATGATCCATTTTCATATAAAATACACTCCACACAAAAAAATTCTCAAACACTTTATGAAACAACGTTAAATGAAAATAGTGAACATAATGGTGATAAACTGAATTTATCTGGAAACAAAGTTATCACTGTTATTGATAATAGACAAATTCGTTTACAAAAAATTGTAACTAGCCTGATGGCAAAATTCAAAGAAAATGGGGCTTACACCCATCTCGGGTATGAATCTGTCACTTTAAGTGCTGATACTGTAAAATCATTAGGCATATCTGTAGATGGAGAATCTACACAAATGTCTGGACGGAAGGGCTTGTATGTCAATGCTGATAATGTACTTGAAACTCTCATACAACGTGTCTATAATGAATCCAAAAGTCGAAATGAAAATTTATCTGAATCTGAACTCCAAAATATTGCCAACACTGTGGCAGTTGGAACAATTCGTTATGAAATGATAAAACCTGATTTGGATAAAATTATTACATTTGATTTAAAGAATTCACTTCGTTTAGAAGGTGACACCTGTAGTTATATCCAATACTCATACGCTCGTGCATCTCGCATTCTTGAAAAAACACAAACAAAACCGAATTTTAATTCTGGATTTGAATTACTATCATCTGAACATGAAAAAAACCTAATCAAGAAAATTTCAATGTTTGATGTTCATCTAAATGATGCTGTTAACAATTTGTCCCCTAAAGTAATTGCAAAATATTCATATGACTTAGCTGTCACGTTTTCATCCTTTTATGAGCATGTTAAGGTCTTGGCATCTGAAACTCCTGAGTTGTTAAATTCAAGACTTTGTCTTGTTGTATCATTCCAAAAAACTCTAAAAATATCTCTGGGCTTGCTTGGCATTGATGCACCTGAGAGAATGTAGTTAATTCTTTTTCTCAGTTTTCTTGTATCTTTTTAAGAGAAAAGCATGTTGTACAGAATATTTATTTTGTTTTGCATCGTTTTTCAATAATTCTGCATCCTTCAATCTTACCCCCTGTGCAGCCAAAAATGCATCATCTTCTCTTCCTAATGCTTTGAATGCTTCTGATTTTTCAATTGCGGCTCTAGAAAATTCTGGCATGATTTGTTGCACCGTGTCATAATATGGGATTGCATCTTGGTATCTTCCTAAATAATTCAAAGTTACAGCCATGTTCATCAGCGCATCTACATTTGTTTTATCCAACTCTATTGCTAAATCATAAAGCGTAAGTGCATCTTCATGTTTTCCTGTTTTGTTTAATGAGATACCTTTTGTAACTAGCGCATCTACATTTTTATCATTTTTTGATAATAGAATCTCACAGCATTTCAAAACTTCATCATGTATCTCTAATTTCTCTAATGCAAGCATTTTGTTTTTAAGCGCATGTTCTTCATTAACATCTTTTTCCAAAATCTTATTACAGCATTTGATTGTATCATTGTATGCACCTACTATGTAATAGGCGGTGCTTAGATTCTGTAATGCAATAGGATCATTTGGGTTGTCCACTAGTATTTTTTGACAAAATTCTATTACAGCATCAAATTTCTTGGCATCAAACAACTTCTTTAATTCTGTAACTGGGTCACGTAATGGAATATCCTTCATTTCTACTCTCTCTCTACCTCATGAATTTTTATAGTATATTCTTTGGTAAATCGCATGGACACTCGAATCAACATTGCTGTGATCGTTGGTGTTGTATTTGTTTTAGCCTTTGCTGTAACTTTAACTCAAATTGAAAATAAGGTAGAATCTCAAGAGGTTGATTATGAAGTATCTGAAGAACTAATCACTCATTGGCTGGAAAAATATGATCCATCTGAACAAACTATCTCGGTTACTGGTAGTGCAATTGCTTCTTCTGAGCCTGATACACTAATTGTAATTCTTGGAGTTGAATCTGAAGCAAAAACTGCGAATGAATCTTTATCTAAAAACTCTGATTCGTTAAACTCTGTCATTTCGGCATTAACTATCTCTGGAATCTCCAAAGACGATATACAAACATCAAACTTTAGAATCTATCCATTATATGATAGTATAAAAGATTCTAATGGAAACTACCAACAAATTCTAATTGGCTATCGTGTATCTAATATTCTATCTATACAAACTGATAAAATTGATTCAGCTGGAAACATTATTGATATTGCAGTATCATCTGGCGCAAACAGAGTTGATAATGTCTCTTTTCAATTATCAGATAATAAATTACAAAAAATTAGTGATAATCTAATCGCTGATGCAATAAATGATGCAACTCAAAAGGCAGAAAAAGCACTTGTACCACTGAAACAAAAAATTGTTGGAGTGAAATCTATAGTTATACACGACAACGTGATACCATACTATGATAATCCCATGAGAGCCTCCATTGATGGATTGGTCATGGAATCATCCATGAAATCTGCACCAATTATGTCTGGTGACGAAGAGATTAGAACTGATGTAAGTGTGATCTTTTACATATCACAGAAGTAGAATTATTTTCCTTGACCTTCAACTTTAGTCAGTGTTAGTGTAGAGCGAATCTTTTCAATTTTACGAATTTTCCATGAGATTGTCTCACGAATTTTCTCAACTGATTCTGATGAAATTTTTACAATTATGTCATAAGCACCAAATGTACCATTAACTTCTTTAACATCTGAAAATGTTTTTAATTCTGAAATAATTTTTTCTTCTGAACCTAATTCACAATTTATCAGAACAAATGCATGTGCCATGGTATCATTACGTTCTCATTGCAGTTAACTTTTTTTTCTAAAATCTAATATACCTCATGATCTTCTGTCCTAATTCAATGTATGAAAATTTATGGCTAATCCCATTAGGATTTGCAGCTGGCGTACTGGGTTCTATTGTAGGGCTTGGGGGTGGAATAATTGCAGTGCCTGTAATGACTTTTGCCGGATTTCCTCCTGCACTTGCTGCAAGTAACAGCCTTTTTGCAGCTTTCAGTAATTCTGTAGCGTCAACTATATCGTATACCCGTCAAAAACGTGTTGAATTTGGAATTGGAATTAGACTTGGTTTAATGTGCATTCCTGGAACTATCTTGGGCGCATTTGTTTCTGATGTGATGACTCCTGTAGCATTTCAAATTTTATTTGCAATTGTATTGATTGTTTCTGCAGTTTACATTTTCGTCAAACGTGCCGTAGATGAGAAGCCATACAATCGAACTATTCTGATGATGATAATTGCTGCAGGTGCTAGCTTCTTTGCAGGAATAATCTCTAGTTTATTTGGAATAGGTGGTGGAATTGTATTTGTTCCATTAATGGTGATCGGCATAGGCATTCCAATGAGAAAGGCTGCTCCTACTGCACAACTTGTTTTGATGTTTGCTTCTCTTAGCGGTCTTTTAGTACATTCTGCGTTAGGTCATCCTGACTACTTTCAGGCATTCTTCTTAGCAATTGGCGCATTTGCTGGAGGTTTACTTGGTGCTAGATTATCATTAGAAATTAAAGAAAGAAAATTGAAAATTCTTATAACATTAGTTCTTTTAGCTGCTGCAGTAAAATTGATTATCGATTCAATGGAAATTCTTTTTTAATTCTGTAGAGGTTTTTCTTTAATGTCAAAACTAATTCTCCATCTTCAAAGGTAGCCTCAAAACCAACACTGATCAATCCGTATCCATCATCGTTGTCTCTTTTATCTGAAATTGTAAATTTTAACCGTAACCCTAATCTGTGTAAATTGGTTTCAAGAATCTCGTTTGTCTATTTTTCCATTTTATCTTGATTCGTCAGGGCAGAAAATTACTTCTGCACTAGATTTTGAATCATTAGATATTGAATAATTGATTGCATCTGTAATTCTTACATTGTTTGGTTCTTTACCGTCTACAGTACCTGCCAGCACTAAGAATACTCTTACATTTGATTTCAAAACGTCACTTAATTCTTGATTTACAGTTGTGGCAAATGGTCTTAATGCTCCTCTGAATACCTCAACTTTTGCTCTTTCTCCTCCATGAATTTTTTTTCCATATGGCAAGTCTGGACCAATAATCACAATTCTTCCTGTTGCATCTTTGAAAAGTCTTGGATCGTCCGAACCATTTGGAACAAATATGTTCATTGCATTTTGACTGACTGTAGCTGGAATATTGATGAATTTGTTTGTTAATTCATCCCATTCTTTTCTAGATAACTCTGTTAATCTTGAAATGTTTGGAACTTTACCTGTTATATGGATAAACACCTCAATATCTCCTTTTGATTTTGCAGTGTTAAACCATCTTGTAATCTCTTCATTCTTTGAAAAATCTATCACATGTGAATGAAATTTGTTTGTTATTGAATCTTGAATTTCTTTTGAACATTTGTCTGATATGAAACAAATTGCCTGACCTCCGTTTGATTCTATATTTGCAGCAATCTCTTCTGCTCTCTTTGCATCTTCTTCATCTGTTGCATCAATCGTCAAAACTGCAATTTTTGATGAATAATCATGTTGTTTTACAGTTTCTGGGATTGATGTGATGTGAGATCTTACTGGATAGAAAACTCGGTCTCCTGGAATAATTTTTCCATTTAGAATTTTTGCTTGATCATCGTCTGCAAGTGTTAGAATTGTGGTTGCAACTTGATCTTGTGATAGGAACTGTTGATCTGCAATCATTGTTGAAGTATTTTTTTGAATTTTCTCTGCTATACTTTGAACTTTATTTAGTAAATTTGTAAGTGTTGATTCCGGTTTACCTAATTTTTCCGCAGCTTTTTTAATTCCGTTTTTGATTGTTTCTTCATCTTCTCCGAGTAATCCTAAAATTTCTTTATTTGCTGTCTCAACTTCTGTAGGTATAAGATCTTCGAAACCGCTTACTCTGAGAAATTCTGATGCTGCTTTAGGATACACTGTTTTGTAAATTCTATCTGAATGCACTGGTCCTGGATTTGTTCCAATTGATACAATTCCTTTTTCAGTTAACTCCCATGACATGGCTTCTACCAATCTGTTTTTTGCTCCTTGTGCTGCGGTATATGGGCCTCGGAATCTATATGGTCTCTGTTCTAATGGTCTTTCTTCTGCAAAGAATGTTGAAATTGTAATTATTTTGGCACCTTCTTTCATAACTTTCAATGCCTGTACCGATGTCCAAAATGTTCCTGTAAGATGAATATCTACTGTACTTCTAAAATCTTCTAATGGTGCATGTGCAAAACATGTAACTGGGCCTGAAACTCCTGCATTATTTACAACTATATCTATATCGACACCTTCATTTTTCAGTGTATCAAACATTTTGGTAATATTTTTTTCATTACTGACATCAACTCCTGAAAATATTTTTACAAATCCATTTGAATTTTTCTCATTAATTATTTTTGTTAGCATTTCGGATGTGCTCTCAAGCGGTTCTTTTCTTCTTCCTAGGATGATGACGCTAGCCCCACTCTCTACAAATTTTTTAGCAACCGTCATTCCTATGCCGGTTCCACTACCTGTGATTAAAACAACTTTATTCTCAAACTTCAATTTGACAAAATTTTTTACTGATTTGCAATATTAATTGCTTACCACTAGGGAATTATCTTTATTTGTGGGTAATCTTGAAGATAGCTAATGCATGACACAGAATCTGAAACATTTGTTATTCAATCAATGCCAGAAAAATTTTCAGATATGCTAAAAGAGATCGCAATATCATCTACACCAAAGGAGATTGCAACTGATGATGTTGAAAATGATGATTATTACAGTAGAGTGTTTTCACAAACAACTCGAATGGTTACAAATAAGGGCTGTCTAGATGTTAGTGGTACAAACATTGACGTCATTCAGATAATTCAAAAGGGATAACAATGCAAGATCCAAATCCACTTCCATGGGGGGCACAAGACCGTTTTCAGGCTCACTTTATTGTTAGAAAACAAACAGATAATTCTCTAGATTTTACGGCGAGAACTGTTTTACAAACATCCGGTCACTTTGGCTCAAAAAAAGTCACTACTGTTCAATGGCAAGGTGGAAAAATTGCTGATACACTAAACTCTGATTCTGTATTAAACAAACTTATTGCACAACAATCTGTTGATGATGCAACAATCACTATAGATCCTACCTCAAAAGGCATTCGAATTTATGGAAAATGGAAAAGTGGTTTTGAATTTAAGGTATCAAAAACTCAATTTGAGATATTTGATAAAATAGCTGGTCACATCAAAAGTTTTTAAGCTTTCCACCAATCAAGTGCAACATAATCAACTTTTTCTTTTCCTGATGGAATTGCCAAAATGAATTGTTTCTTAACACTCGTAGCTAATCTTCCTGCTAATACAATGTCTGTTGATGTTATATTTTCATTTCTGTTATACACTTGGACTAAAAATGGTGCATGATCAATACCTGGTCCTTTTTGATATACTGCAAAATCACATCCAAATTTTATACCTGGATTAACAATGTAGCCCTTATCTCTAAAGTCCTTGTATACTTGAAATTTCTTTTCAAAGTTATGGTGCCGTTCTTGACAAATATCAAACATCTTCTTTGTTGTAATCTTTTTCTTATTCTTGTAAATCTGAATCTTTGCTTTATTCATTAGATAGTATCCTTCTATCAAATCTAAAATTAGTGGAACATCAATCTCATCTAATTTTGGTTTTGGGATTCCAATAGGTTTTCCATAATATCCTTGACTGAATAATTTTTTAGAATCTTCTATATTCCAAACAATCAAACGATTTTGTAATAGCTCTGTCTTCAAAATTACAAACTCAATGCCAAAAGAATGAATGAATCTGAAACTTCTTGACATTTGTCTGCCATTTCTTCAATTCCTTCTATGGTATCTTTCATCAATAACATCTCACTTGTAGTAGGAATTTCAAGTGCTTTTAATACCATTTTTCTATATTTGATATCGATTTCTCTTTCTAGTTTTTGTGTATCTTGTGCTAATTCAATGGATTTTGCAGAATCTGAATTTAGGCTTCTAATAATCTCATTTAATTTGTAAATTTCATCTACAACTAATTCGATTAGCTCTGTTAGGTCTTTATCTAATTTTGATGATTTTAGGGTGCTTGATTTAATGTTTGATAGTTTGAAAGCAATTCCTGTGATATAGCCTGCAATCTCATCCATAGTATATGCAGTGTTTAGTAAATTTTCACGATTTAGAATAAGCCCTCCTACATCTGCAACATCTCTTGTAATTTTCCTTCTTAAACTCTCAACTTCTTCTTCTAATGATGTAATTTGTTCCATTGCATCTTTAATTCCGGCTTTGTCTTTTTTTACAATTAGTTCTGGTAATAGTGAGAGACTTCGACCTGCATTTAGAATTCTATTAATTTCATCTTGTAATACGGCAACTGCTTTTCGTTTTGCCTGTACTTCCAATTCCCCACTGTACATAACAAGTTATCATAACATTTGGACTGAATATTAAGGCTTGGTTAACTGAATTTAAAACCTAGTCTTGATTTGTGGTCTTTTTCTGTACTTTGTAGAGTGCAATTACTTCTTCATCAGTTGATGCATCTTCGGAATTTTTCTCTGTTCTAATCTTGCCTGTGAACTTTGGGAATCTTAGCGCAAGACCTGTATTTTCTTTAATTTTATTTAATGCTGTTTTGTGAATTGGGCTTTGTGTTATTTCTGATGCAACTATTTCGATAATTAATTCTGGTTCGAACCAAACATCTGCTTCCATTTCACTTACAATCCTCGGGTTCTTCTTCAAAGTGACTTTGGGTGAAAGAATTTGATATAATTGATCTAAACTCTCATCTGTAAATCCTGTTCCAACTTTACAAATACTTGGAAATGTATCCTCTTCATCGTTATATGTTGCAACCAACAACGTCCCATATTTTCCAGTACGTCTCCCTTTTCCAAAAAATGCACCAACTACTATTAGATCAAGACTATCTCCAAGATCATTTTGATATTCTCTTTTAAGTTTGAGCCAGTTACTTCCTCTAATTCCTGCTCTGTAAGTTGAATTCAACTGCTTTAGCATCAACCCTTCACATCCTGAATTAATTGAATTTTCTAAAATTTCCAACACTTGTTCTTTACTGTTTATGATTGACATTGGAATAAGTCTCGCAAACTCATCCTCTTTGATAATTTTCTCTAATAATTTTCGTCTTTCTGAATATTCCATTTCCATGCAATTTTTTCCATCTGAAAATAAAACATCGAAGAAATTTACAGTTATTGGATATTTTGTTACTGCTTCATCAATTTCATATTTTCTTCTTCTATGCATTAATTCTTGGAATGGTAAAAAATCTCCTGAACTACCATTAATTGCTACGACTTCAGCTTCCAAAATCACATCATCCGAAATAATTACTTTTGAAATTTTTTCAACTATGTCTGGATAATATGATGTAATGTTTTCTAAACTTCTTGAAAAAATCACTATCGTATCCTTTTGTTTATGAATTTGTGCACGTTCTCCATCTAATTTGTATTCAGCTGCAAAATCACCTTGAAACTTTTTTACTGTATCTTCTTCACTCCTAATCCTATCTGCTAACATTGGTCTAATTGGATTGAATAACTCAATTTGGAATTTATTTATTTGTTCTATTCCTCCAACCGAAACAACTTCTGCAACTCTTCCTAAATCACTTGAAACATTATATGCATTTTCTATTATTTCTCTATTTTCTTTTTTTCCAGTAAATGCTATTGCTAGTGCGTCCATAACTGTATTTTCTGCAATGCCTAGTCGTAATGTTCCAAGCAAAATTTTAAGAATAAATTTTGCCTCTTGAGGTGTTGCATCATTCAATAAACTTGAAACATATCTCATTTTCATTTCTTGTGATCCTTTTCCCTCTAAATTTGCAATTTTGAATAATGTATCATACACTTTCTCTAATGTGATTGTCTCGGATCCAAAAGTTGTTTGAATTTTTTGCTGCAAAATATTTTCTGCGGTCTGTCCTAAATCTCCGCCTTTGTTATAATCCCCTTCTATTTTTTTTAGAGGTATGCCTGATGATTTTGACATAGCTTTCATCACCAGCTTTTCTGCAATACCTAATTCAACTCCTTCAAAATTTGGTCTTAATTTACCTTGAATTAGATATACTGCTTTTGAAATTATATCAACTGGAATTTCTTTTATTAATCCAACAAGAATATCTGTAAGCTCTAATCGTTTTTTGGTTGTCTCCATTTTTTGAAATGCGTCTGAAATAATTGAAAATTTCATGTATTGATTTAGTTCTAATGTTTTATTTGATTAACTTTTGTTCTAGATGTATCTGAACATGACTTTTTTTTGGTCTTTTTTAAGGTCTGAGACCAACGCAAAATTGTTTAAGGGATAAGCCTCTTTGTATTGTTTCATGAAACTCCATGCTACGTCGTGATTTCTAAATTCTGTTCGTAATCCTGGCATAATCATTTCTCTTCCATCAATGTCAAATGATACAACTGAGTAATGTTTTGGTCTGTTATGTGGCCTTGCTTTGAAAAACCACGCCAATGCAAAACCACATGCTACTACTAAAATAAAGCCTGCTCCAATATCTTTGAAAACTGACCCGAAAACATCTGGAATAGTTTGACCAAATAATTGAACCACAATGTGTGAAAACGTTAATACTGCAGCAACTGTCATTGCAATTTTACTTACACTGTGAGATAAGAATGAAAATTGAAATTCATATCTTGAAATCATATGCGTTGTATAACACTACAATTGATTTAATCTTTTCCTAGAAAATTATGATCTTAGTCTGGATCTTCATAATTTTCCTTTCTTTCACTAGAATTTGACTTTGATTCCATTGGAACCATTTTCTCTTTGACTACGCTCATTCTATCTTTATATCCTTCTGCATATTCTAATTCATCTGGGACTAGTGTTGCTGGGTGAATGAATCCTTGACTTCTAATTGCTAATGCCTTTATTGTTGCTTGTTCTCTTATGTAATCCCAATCTGGAGTTGAGAATCCGTCAAATGGACCGGTGAATTTTCCCTCATGCATACTGAAAACAAGTGATTCAACAATTGGAATACAGAAATTGATTGTTGCTGCAGAATTTAATTTCACAGGCATTAGTGGCATGTTATGACTGCCTCTAGTGTTTCCTGCAACATAATGTGGATTGTTGAAAACACTTCCTGCTTCTTCAGTTGCAGGAAAATTTTTTTGTGTTCTGACTATGCAGACTGGATCATCTTTTCCTACATAGGTCCCTGCAATGTTGTGTAATCTGTCAGTCGATGCATCCATGATTGGTTCTCCATCTTTAGTTGTAATTGATGAAATGACATATCTTCCTGGATACATTAGTGCAGCTTCTAAAGTTGGTTTATCTTCCCATAGTGAAAGTTTTGCAATCGCTGCTTCTTCAACATCCATGACGTAAAATATAACACCTTTTGCAAGTGATTTGTTAACAATTAATCCTGTATTACTTAATGCATCTACAAATAATCTGTACATTGGATAGTTAAAACAACCTGGCTCTGTTTTGTCTGCTGCAAAAACTGTAAATGCTTCATTTGGCCTTTCTTCAAATTCCAATTCTGCAACTCCGGGGCCCATGCCTTTCACATTACCTGAAAATGAATCTTTAAGTAAATCTTGACCTGCACCATACAATCCTTCTTTTTTTGCAACTGCAGTTCCTGCTACAAATGCCTCATATGCTAACTTGTGAATCTTTTCGTTGTCAACACCATGTGTATGACTCATAACAATATGAACATCGTCTCCACAGTATCCGATGTAATGATCAATTAACAAATCTCCTGCAGATTTTACAGTGTCTCTGACGGCTTGAATCAAATTATCGCTAGGTTTGGTATGTCCTCCAATGCCACCCACATCTGCTTTGATAACTGACACTGTAATTTTCATACTAACGATTTTTTCTTCTTTGATTTATAGTATATGTTAAATTATCAAAATTTCCATGATCTAAAAATTTCAAAAAATGTTGCAAAAAAATGCAAAAAATGAAAATGATTATAAAGCGGACTTGATACGAATTTTCTATGGCAGTTAAACCACACCTGAACATGATTATCACAGGACACATTGATAATGGAAAGTCCACAACAATGGGTCATTTCTTGATGGATATGGGTATAGTTGACCAAAGAACAATTGATGCCCATGCTGCTGAATCTGAGAAAACTGGAAAGGGTGATACCTTCAAGTATGCTTGGGTTATGGATAACATCAAAGATGAGCGAGAAAGAGGTATTACAATTGATCTTGCTTTCCAAAAATTTGAAACTCCAAAATTTAATTATACATTAATCGACGCTCCTGGACACCGAGACTTTATCAAAAATATGATTACTGGTGCTTCTGAAGCAGACTGTGCAGTTCTTGTCTTATCTGCAAAACCTGGTGAAACTGATACAGCGATTGCACCTGGTGGACAAGCACGTGAACATGCTTTCTTACTGAAGACACTTGGTGTAGGTCAAATTATAGTTGCAATTAATAAAATGGACGACAGTAACTTTGCAGAAGATGCATACAAAGCAGCAGTTGAGAAAGGTAAAGGATTAATCAAATCATGTGGTTACAAAGCAGATGAAGTAGCATTCATTCCAGTTTCTGGATGGAAAGGCGATAACTTAGTAAAAAAATCTGAGAACATGGCATGGTATTCTGGTAAAACACTTTTAGAATCATTTGATGATTTTGTTGCTCCTGAAAAACCAACTGGTAAACCATTAAGACTCCCAATTCAAGATGTAT
>Ga0209402_10003771_pt1 | contig 14295 bp, 14 predicted proteins | sample ArcticOcean_MG_C_3_FD_187437 | JGI IMG/M metagenome (GOLD analysis project Ga0209402, IMG submission 187437) | Marine microbial communities from western Arctic Ocean - ArcticOcean_MG_CB8_126 (SPAdes) (version 2) | ecosystem: Environmental > Aquatic > Marine > Oceanic | place: Arctic Ocean... | reverse complement strand
CGGGCGCTTCAGTGGCTGATGGGCTTGATAGCCCCGGACACACAGAAATGGCTGGATGAGGCGCAGGGCCCGACCACGATCGAGGATTACGACGCGATCACGCGCGTGGCGAACAGGGAGAAGTGGCTCTGGTTCTTGCCGTGGAGCGAGCTTCCGTTGGAGGCCGTTGGTGGCTTACGAGAGAGCTTTCACGACTGGCTTCGGAATCATCACAAAGACCGTTTTGGCTTCATCGGAAACTTCTCGAAGATCGATCTCCCGGTCCACCACCGCACCGGCTGGTACGACCGGCTGATCGCCACTACCGACATGTACAACCACATGATTAACGAAGCGCCGACCGAGCACGCACGCTCGAACCAGCGGCTGTTCATCGGCCCGTACACGCACGCCAATGAGATGAGCCGCGTCACAGGCGATATGGACTTCGGCCTGGATGCCGAGATCGACTGGTTGGACCTATCGACGCCGTGGTTCGATTACTGGCTCAAGGGTGAGCAGAACGGCGTGATGGACGGCGCACCGGTTAACATCTTTGTGATGGGCGCGAACAAGTGGCGCAGGGAAGAGACGTGGCCGCCGACTCGGGCCGTGGAGACCGACTTCTTTTTGCACTCCGGCGGCGGGGCGAACACGCCGACCGGCGATGGCGAATTGTCGATCGAAGGGCCGGGGCTTGAGAGCCCGGATTCGTTCATATACGACCCCCGAGATCCGGTTATGAGTCTGTACCTGGTCAACGGACAGGATGGGCCGTTCGACCAGCGGATGAACGCCCACCGGCGCGACATCCTTGTCTACCAGACCGCGCCGCTGGAGCAGTCGATCGAGGTCACGGGCAACCCGGTGTTGCGCTTGCACGCTACGTCGGACGCGGTCGATACCGACTTCACGGTGAAGCTCATAGATGTTCACCCGGATGGGACCGCAATCAACCTCTGCTACGGCTTTCAGCGCGCTCGGTTCCGGAACGGACTGGATGAACGGACCGAGTTGATGACGCCCGGAGAGGTGTACGAGTTCGACTTGACGTTACTGCCGACAAGTAACATGTTCAAGGTCGGCCATCAGATTCGGATCGACATCTCGTCCAGTGATTATCCAAACCACGACCGCAACCACAACACTGGCGCAGACGACTGGCAGGACGCCGAGTTACGCCCGGCACGCACGACGGTGTTCCACGACACGACGCGCCCGTCCCGGATTACCCTGCCAGTGATTGAGAGTTAGGAATGGAATACAGAACACTTGGCCGGACCGGCCTTAAGGTCTCGTTGCTTGGCTATGGCACCGGTGGTGCGCGGAAGTTTGGCGTTGGTAACGGTACGTCGGCCGCTGATCGGCAGGATTTCATACGCCGGGCTCTTGATCTGGGGATCAACTTTTTTGACACGGCCGGCGGCTACGGCAAATCCGAGACCTATTTAGGCGAGACGCTGGCCGGGGTTCCGCGTGATTCGTATGTGCTGGAGACGAAGTGGAATGGCGGCGTCTGGCTGGAGAACGACAGCGCCGGAATCACGCTCACTGAATCGGTGGAGCGGTCGCTAGAGCGCATGCGTACCGATCACGTCGATGTATTTATGTTCCACATGATCGACGAGGGGCTGTACGAGCAGCACCGGGATCGACTCTACCCGGAGGCCGCAAAGCTCAAAGAGCAGGGCAAGATCGGGCATATCGGCTTTACTCAGACCATTAGACGGGAGCCGAAGTTCGAGGGCGTGGTGAAGGCGCTCATGGGCAACCCGGAGATGTGGGATGTGGTGATGCTGAAGTACGGGATCATGAACCAGTGGGCGGCGAAAGAGGCATTGCCGCTGGCGAAGCAGCATGACGTCGGCATCGTGAATATGGCGGTCGTGCGGAGGACGCTGACGGACCCGGTGGCGATGCAATCGCGACTGGCCGAGTGGCGCGGCGATGGCACGATTTCCTCACACGCGCTCACGGGCGATTCGCCGTTCGACTGGCTTGTGGATGGCGACGTCGGATCGGTCGCTGAAGCCGCGTATCGGTTTGGGGTCGATCAGGACCCGATGAGTTCTGTGCTGACGGGTACGTCAAACATCGAGCACCTTGAGGCGAATGTCACCGCGCTTGAGCGAGGCCCCTTGTCCGATGCAGATGCGGCACGACTTGTTGAGCTGCTAGGCGAGAGCTGGTCGCCGGATTAGCCCTGTCCGGCTTGAATGGGCCGATTGGCATCGGTGAGGGCGGATTGTCATTCGCCCCTACCTAGCGGGTATCACCGATGTCTGCCATTCAGTTCGACCGTGTTATGGGCCGATTGGAATCGGTGTGAGGGACGACTAAGGTTCCGTTCGTAATGCGATTGGTTTGGCGGAGCTTCTATTGGTGAAGGTCCCCCGGCTACGCTCGGGATGACGTGCAGCATGGCAGGCGCTCTCATCAATTACCGCCTCGTGGGTTAGACCACTCGACGTACGGGCCCGTTCGTGGGATAGTCTGCCGCGTAATCAATGGAGGTCAGGCCTGTTGACGAGTGACCCATGCGGATTGGTAAGGTCCAGACAACAACTGTTCACCCGCGCCGAGCATCGGCTAATTCCAAGGAGAAGTAGATTTGGGAACACTTCTTACCCTGCCGTTCAAAATCGTTATTGGAATCGTCAAGAAGATCGTAATTGGCATTCCGATCATGATCGCAAAGTCGATCATCATGGCCATTTTGATGGCCATGATCCCGCTCATCGTCGTCGCTGTGGCCATCTACTGGTTCTTTACGACCCAGATCTAAATCCGCCGATCGAAACACCGCTAGCCACGTCAGTACACCACCAGAACAAAGGCTTACCCGGACCCCAAATGAAGATCACCGATATCACCGTCAACCTTCTCACCACCGGCCGGACGATTGTCCGGATTTTCACTGACGAGGGCGTCACCGGCATAGCCGATGGCAACCGTTCCGTAACCATCATCCAGGCCTACCTCGACGAGGTGGTCAAGCCGATGCTGGTCGGGAAGGACGCCTTGCAACCGACACGACACTGGGAGGCTCTGACCCTGGGAGAAGGCGACCGCGCCACCCGGCTGCCCCCGCAAATCGTTGGTTCGATAGATATCGCACTGTGGGACATCATGGGTAAGGCCGCCGGTATGCCCCTGTCCGCTCTGATGGGCGGCGCGGCTCGCAACGACATTCCGCTTTACTGGAGCCAGGGCAACGGCTGGAAGAAGACGCCGGAGCAGATGCTTCGGGACGTTCAGCGTGGCTACGAGCAGGGGTTCAGGTTCTTCAAGGTTCGGATGGACTGGCGGGACTACCGACAGGACGCCAACCCGGAGAACGATTTCGCTATCTTCAAGATGGCACGCGAATGGTTACCGGACGACTGCCCGCTGGGTTTCGACGCTAACAATGCTTATTCGGTTTCGACCGCCATCATGCAGGGCAAGCGTCTGCAGGACATGGGCTGCTCGCACTTCGAGGAGCCACTTCCGCAGTACGACCTTCCCGGTCTGAAGCAGGTTGTGGATGCGTTGGATGTGCCGATATCGACCGGCGAGCAGGAGACGTCACGCTGGCGTTTCCGTGATCTGATAGATCAGGCGAATCCGGACATTCTTCAGCCAGATATCCTGAACATCGGCGGGATCTCTGAGGTGAAACGGGTGTACGAAATGGCGGTAATCCGGAACAAGCCGGTGATGCCGCACAGCCCGGTCGCCGGCATCAACAGCGCAGCATCGCTGCACGCTTATTCGACCGTCGGCAACGGCATCCGGCCGCACGAGTTCTCCGACGAATTCTCGGGCGATCTGGACCTGATTGCGAGTCTGTTCAAGGAGCCGATAATGCCGGAGGACGGGATGATCCACCTCCCGGACCGCCCGGGTCTTGGCCTCGAAATTGATGAGGATGCGCTGGCAAAGGCGATTTTGAAATAGGGGAGATATGGAACCTTATAACCCCTCACCCCGCCCCTCTCCCGCATGGGGAGAGGGGGCAAGCGGGAGCATCCTCTCTGGGATGATGGTTAAGCGAAGAGGCTTGGAAGTAGGCCGAGATCAGGCGGTTACGTCTTTCCATGTCCTCAGAGATCATCTGTGATCCTGAGCCGAGGCGAAGGATATCCCGGCTCGTGCTCCATCTGGACCGTTCCGGCGCGATGCGTTTGTTGTTCCCGGCGACCAGATGACCAATCGAGGAGGACGAACCGGAATTAACCCCCCTACCCCCCTCCTACCTTAGGAGGGGTAGCTAGAACCACCCTCACGCGGAATATTGCATGACTTCTAACAACTCACTCACCGACCAGGCCGAGCAATTGCACCGTCGCTCGCTGGTCGTTGATACGCATATCGACACCATCACGCACCTGATGGCGCGTCACCCGGACTTTGGGGCGCGTCTTGAGGTGGGGCATGTCGATATACCGAGGCTCCGAGAAGGTGGCGTTGGCGCTGCGTTGTTCGCTATCTGGTTGGACGACGACGTGTATGACGAGCCCGGCTCTCTCAAGTACGTGCTGCAGGGGATAGACGTTATGCGTCGGACGGTTGACGCTCACGCCGACACTCTGGAGATCGCTTACACCGGTAACGACGTTGAGAGGATTCACGGCGAGGGCCGGATAGCGGTGTTGCTGACCATCGAGGGCGGCAACGCTATCTGTAGCGATCTTGGCGTTCTGAGGGAACTTCACAGGGCAGGCATTCGATCGATCACGCTGACGTGGCAGTACGCCACGCCGTGGTGCGACTCCTGTAACGACGAACCTCATGGAGGGTTGACCGATCTGGGACGAGACATCGTTAAGGAGATGGGGCAGATCGGGATGCTGCCGGACGTCTCCCATATCTCGGACAGGGCTTTTTACGACGTGCTGGAATCGGCCGAGGCCCCTGTGTTTGCGTCGCACTCGTCCTGTCGGTCTTTGCAGGACGCAAAGCGCAACATGACGGACGACATGATTGTCGCTCTCGGGCAGGCCGACGGCGTCATCAACATCAACTTCGCATCGCCCTTCATAGGGGGGCCGGACCATCCGCCATTTGTGCCGATGCTTAAGCCGGAGCGGTCACAGTTCCGTGATCATTTTGAACGCATCCATCAGCCGGACGGAAAACCCGGCGCACCGATGAGTCGACTGTTGGATCACTTCGACCTGGCCGTGAAACTTGCTGGTCGGGACAACGTCGGCATCGGGTCCGACTACGACGGCGTGTCGTCGGTGCCAATCGGTATGGACGACATCAGCCGACTTCCCAATCTCACACGAGGCCTGCTTGAGCGTGGCCACGACGAAAAGACAGTTACCAAAATCCTTGGCGGAAACAATCTAAGGCTGTTCAAACAAGTTCTTCGTTAAAATGGGGGGGCAAAAATTGGAGACACAGAAATGCGACTGACCTTTTTCAACGACTGGACATTCGGAGCCATTAAGGGCGATCGGATCGTTGACCTTACCGAACCGACCTCTCACTTCACGGTGATCAAACCGCAGGACCGACTTGAGGCCGTGATAACCCACTGGGACCAGGTTCGTGGCGACCTCGAGTCGCACACCGCTTCACAGGACGGAGTGGCGCTGGCCGAAGTCCAGTTGCGTGCTCCGGTGCCGTCGCCGGGTCGTGTTCTCTGCATGGCCGGCAACTACATGGAGTCCGGAACCATCCCGGGGCCGTACGAGATCGACGCATTCTTGAAGTCTCCGAGCTCCCTTATCGGCCACGGCGAGACGGTGGTACTTCCGGACGCACCGGCAGAGGTGTTCCACCACGAGGCCGAGCTGGGCGTCGTGATGTCGAAGACGTCCAGTCACGTGGATGCGGGGAACGCCATGGACCACGTGTTCGGCTATCTGAACCTGATGGACGTGTCCGCCCGGGGCATCAACCCCAACGGCAACAACAGCTTCTGGTGGCAAAAGTCGTGGGACACCTTCGGACCTATCGGACCGGCCATCGTTACAAAGGACGAGGTTCCGGACCCGCAGGTGCTGGACGTGAGGTTGTGGGACAACGGCGAGCTTCGGCACGACTTCGACACTTCTGACATGGCGCGGAAAGTGCCGCAGGTGATCGAAATCTTCTCAAACCTGATGCGGCTGGAGCCGGGCGACATCCTTGCCACGGGTACCAACCACCTCGGACTCGGCCCGATGCAGGACGGCGACGAAGTGACGCTTGAGATCGGCAACCTTGGGAAGCTCACCGTCAAGGTCAAGGACACCGTCAGCCCGGCCCGGACCTGGGTTCGGGAGACTGTCGCACAGGCTCTGGCCCGGGAAGGGAAGTAGTCAGATTGTTTGGCCTCTCCCTGAAAGGGAGAGGATTCAGGTGTGGGTCGCGCCCGGCGGAAACGTCAACTTGTGCGGCAACAATTTCACTCCAGTCAGCACTTTCCAAATAAGCGCACGCAGTGCCCTAGAAAGAGTTCCATGTCCAAGATCATTTCCGTTAAGGCGATCCCGATGTCCGATCCAGTGCCGGTCGAAAGACAGCACCGGAACGACCTTGGTACCAAGGTCAAGAGCGATGCCACGCTTATCGTTGTGGAGACCGACGACGGATACAAAGGCCTTGGCGCATCACTAGGAAACCCGGAGGTCGTGGCGGCACTTGTCGAGTTCGATCTCAGCCCAGCGGTGGTCGGCGAAGACCCGATGTTCTCTGAGCTCATCTGGGAAAAGATGTACAACGGCTCCCGTTGGGAACCCGCCCTTGATCGCGGCAACTCTCAGCCTCAGGACGGCCGACGAGGCGTGACGCTTGAAGCGATCTCGGGCATCGATCTGGCAGTCTGGGACGTGAAGGCGCAGATACTCGGTATCCCGATCTATCAGGCGCTTGGCGCTGTGAGGGACAACGTCCGTGCTTATGGCAGTGGTGGCTGGGCTCCGGGCGAAGAGGCCGAGGCCGAGATGGCCGGGTACGCCGCAAAAGGTTTTGACGCCGTGAAGATGCGTGTGGTCGGCGGCGACAATTTTTCGATCAAGAACGCCGAAGTGCGAATTGCAGCAGCGCGTCGGGGCATAGGCCCGGACGTTGAGTTGATGCTGGACGCTCACGGCGCATTTGCCGTCTCCACCGCCATCCAGTTGGCAAAGATGATGGAGAAGTACGACGTCGCATGGTTCGAGGAGCCGATCTCCCCGGACGATCACGCCGGTCTCGCCTACGTAAGACGGTCGACCACTACGCCGATAGCGACGGGTGAACGAGAGTTCACACGCTTCGACTTCCAGTCACTGTTCGACAATCAGGCCTGCGATATCGCCCAGCCGGACATCGCACGAGCCGGGGGCTACACGGAGATCAGGAGAATCAGCGCGATAGCCTCGGCACGCGGCGTTCGAGTAGCGCCGCACGCGTGGGGCATGGGCGTGTTGTTCGCAGCCAGCATCCATGTGGCAATGTCGACCCCGAATTGTCACATCCTTGAGGTCAGCCAAGGCTACATGCCGATGATGTACGAGCTGTTCAACGAGAAGTACGATATTCGACCGGACGGCCGGGTGTACGCACCAACCGCGCCGGGACTGGGCTTCACGCTAAAGGACGATGCGTTGGAACGCTTCAAATACGTTCCCGGCCCGGAGTACCTGTTTTAAGAGGGCAATGCCCGGTTTTTTTGGGGCGCGCTGGTGCTGGTTGTTGAACCTGCGGGGTGCGGCAGGGGATTGCAGTGTCCCGATCGAGTCGATAGCCAGACGCCCCCCTGATGTGTTCGGGATAACTCCGTATCGCTAAACTGCCATTAATGTCTAGATACGAACCCTCAGACGCACTTTTTGTCGATCTGTATCAACTGACGATGGCGCAGGCCTATCTGCGTTCCGGCCAGACGGATGAAGCCACGTTCAGCCTGTTTGTGCGGAGCCTGCCGCCTGATCGTGGGTATCTGCTGTTCGCCGGGTTGGAAGACGTTCTCAGCTATTTGAGCGGGCTGAAGTTCACGGCAGAGGACATCGACTATCTGCGGAGCAAGCGTTTGTTCGGTGATGATTTCATCGAGTACCTGGCAGGGTTCCGGTTCACGGGCAGCGTCCGTGCGATGGAAGAAGGGACGCCCTTTTTCGCCAACGAACCCGTGATCGAGGTGATGGCACCGGTTATCGAAGGCCAGATAGTCGAGACTTTCTTGATAAACCAGGTAAACATGTCGTCACTGTTTGCGACCAAGGCGGCACGCGTTGTGAGAGCAGCCGACGGTGCGGGGGTGGCCGATTTCGCGTCTCGGCGCACCCACGGTACGGACGCAGGAAACAAGTTCGCACGGGCAAGCTACATCGGCGGATTTGCCGGAACCAGCAATGTGGGAGCGGGCGCTGCTTACGGGATACCCATCATCGGAACGATGGCGCATTCGTTCATAACCACCTTCGAGACCGAGCTCGAAGCGTTCCGGGCCTACGCCGATGCGTTCCCGGATTCGACCACATTGCTGGTCGATACATACGACGTTGCAGGCGGGATAGAGGCAGCGATCACCGTCGCTCACGAGCTTGAGTCACGCGGCAGCAGGCTGGTCGGCATCCGGCTTGATAGCGGTGACGTGGACGTCCAGTCCCGAATGGCCCGGATGATGCTTGATGAGGCGGGGTTGCCCGATGTCCAGATCGTGGCTAGCGGAGGACTGGACGAGTTCTCTGTCAGGGAACTGTCGAAGGCCGGGGCTCCGATCGATGCATACGGGGTCGGCACGAAAGCGGGCGTTTCGGCGGATGCCCCGTGGTCAGACGCCGCGTACAAGCAGGTCTCGTATGCGGGGCGGGGCGTCGCTAAGAACAGCACCGGCAAACGGACGTTACCGGGAGCCAAGCAGGTCTGGCGGTGCTTCGGCGAGGGCGATGGAAGGGTGGCGCACGACCACCTGACATCGTCGGCTGCTGACACACCAGAACCGGATGCCACGCCGCTACTGCACGAAGTGATGCGAGACGGCAGATCGCGAAGCGAATTGCCAATGCTTGCGGGGATTCGTGAACAGGCGAAAACGGAACTTTCCCGACTTCCGGAGTCGGTGCAGCTGATCACCGGAGCAACTACGATCCCGGTCGAGATTTCCGACGAACTGTCGAGTTGGGAACGTCCGGGTTAATCGGATCGTCCGCCTGAGGCCACTTGAAACTCCTGAGGGCAGGCATGTTCAGCGACACACGGTCGCTAGTGGTTGGTACTTCAGGTGGAGTGGCCGTACAGGGCCGCATTTACCTTGATCCACTTGAACATTAGGAACTTCTTCAGCTCAAGCGACACTCCGGCCGCCTTTGACACCAGGTTTTTGGCGACCAAAATTTCCGCGCCCTCGTATTTGAGGTACTCATAAAAATTCAGATTGTTCTTACGGGCGTAGGTGTCTACAGACACCTTGGCGTGGCCACCTCAGCCGATGGCGGAGAGATAGTCCAGTGCGATAGGGCGGCCAAGATCACGGATGTGATCCCTAGCTTCATCCGTCATCAGGATCTGCAAAGAAGTTTCCTTTTGGGCCGTGGACGCTGCTGTATGCCCGTGCGCTAACCGTACCTGAAATCTGATGCGCGTTCCGCTAAATCGATTCGGCCAATCTACTTCCCGAACGCGCCTTCTGCACGCAGTGATGACACCTGATCGGTCGAATAACCAAGTACTTCGGTCATAACCTGATCCGTGTGCTCTCCAAGACCAGGGCCGGGCGTCGGATGTTCGATCATGCCTTCTGTCTTGATCGGCGATGCCACCTGTTTGATCGTCCCATATCCGGGATGTTCGATTTCAATAATCATCTTGCGGGCAAGAACCTGCTGATCCTGGAGGGCGTCGGCCACTGAGTTGACCGGTGCGCACGGTACAGAGCCGCGAAAGTCGGCGAGCCAATCGTCGGTATCTCTTTTGGCGAACTCTTTCTCAAGCTCCGCAAGCAACTCGTCACGATTCTTCAGTCGGGCAGCGAAGTTAGCGAATCGTGGGTCGGTGACCATGTCGGGTCGTCCCATCGCCTCCACAAGGTTCTGATAGAACTTCTCTTTGGCGCAGAACACAACTATCCAGCCGTCCCGAGTGCGGAAATTCTGGGAGGGCAGAAGTGTCTGGTGGCTGGAATTTTCCTGCCGGGTCGGCTCCCAGTCGCGGTTCAGGGTCCATGAGGCGAAGTACGACAGCATGGCGATGCCGGTATCGAGCAACGAGACGTCCACGTTGCGGCCCTTGCCCGTCCGCTGGGCGTCAAACAGTCCGATCATCAGGCCAAGGACTGAGGCGTAGCCACCGGCGAAATCGATGATCGAGACGCCGCACTTGGCAGGAGGCGCGTCCGGCTCGCCGGTAAGCGACATGTACCCGGCGTAGGCCTGGATCAAGTGGTCGTAGCCGGGCTCTGCAGCTCGTGGACCGGTGGAACCAAAGCCGGAGAGTGAGCAGCAAACGACCTTCTCGTTGAACTTGCCGAGTGCGTCGTAGTCGAGTCCCAGCTTTGCCGGGAGATCGCCACGGAGGTTGTTGTAGACGCCATCGGATTCTTTCACGAGGTCGTGAAGAACCGCCATCCCGGCTTCGGTACGCAGGTTCAGCGTGATTGACTTCTTGCCCCGGTTGAACGCCTGAAAGTAGAGGGAATCGCGGTCTATCTCAAACGGCGGGACGTAGCGAGCGACGTCGCCACCGGCACCCGGGTCTTCGATCTTGATGACCTCAGCGCCCATATCGGACAGCACCGTGGTGCCAAACGGCCCGGCGCCGAACTGCGAGATAGCCAGGATTCTGACACCTTCAAGTGGCGGACGGACGGGCATGCTGGTCTCCTGAGTTGCTGGATGAAACGCGGACGAGGGCAGACGATCTGAATGATGCGCCTGTTATGGGGCGGGTGGAAATAGCACGGGTGAGCGATCGCTTCCGATAGGGCCACTAGTAGGAACTCGGCCCTCGACAGCCTCAGGCCACTGGCGCTGTCAATAACGCTCCACTGGGGTGCCTTCAATAGTCATTCTGAGGAACTTGCGACGAAAAATCTCGTCGCGTAATGACGTCGTGTACGATCGATATTCTTGTGACGGAGCGGCGACGAGATCCTTCGCTGTAGCTCAGGATAACTTGTTGTTAGCTGTCGTTCGGATCGCGAACTCGCGTGGATATGAGACGCGCGCCGGGGGATCGATTGGCATCGATCCAAAGGGAGGATAGTCATAGGCCCCTACAACGTGGGGCACATGGCTCTTACTTAAACTTCGCCTGTCTGTATGCCTATGCCGAGTCCCTTGTCCTGCTCCGGCTCCCTGATCTCGAGCGCCTTCTTGGCGGCCAGGCGGAACATCTCGATCGGCTGCGCACCGGTAAACCAGAACTTTTCGTCGATAAGGAAGCCCGGGACACCGGACACGCCTAGCTGCATGCCTTCATCGAACTGATCCTGGATCAAACGATCGTACTCGCGGCTCTCCAGCTTTGGAAGAATATCGTCCCAGTCCAGCCCGACGCCGGTAGCGATATCGGCCAGTACGTCGAATTCGCCCAGATTGACGCCGTCCTCCCAGAACGCCTTGTACGCGGCGTGGTGAAACTCATCGGCCTTTCCGAACTGCTTTGCGTACTCGGTCACGGCCTGCGCGTGGATCGTGTACGGCGTTAGCTTCGCCCGTCGCATCACTATGCCTTCTTCTTCGGCCAGTGCTGCGATCCGGGGGCTCAGGCCGCCCTCAGCCTCTCCGGGCCGTGGCTCACGAATCTTGCCCTTTGGCGGGATCTCCGGGTGGAGCATGAAGGCCTTGTATTCGAACTCGATGTTGAACTCGGTTGCCAGTCTGTCGAGCCGTACCAGCCCGATGTAGCACCACGGTCAGATGTAGTCATACCAGACGGTAAATGTGATGGGCGCGTCAAGCGCTTTGGTCGGTGTGACCTGATCGAGTGACATTCGTGGATCCTACTGGCTTACGTGGGGGTGACGCTCTCGCCCAATAGACTCCAAAGGGGCCGTCAATGGATGCGCTTAGCCTAACTATACAGACCAGTATTTTCGAACAATAGCCGTCTGTGGAACTCCGGAACTACAGGGTTCGGGAGGCCCAGTCAGTGATAACGCTTCCTGCGTACAGTGCGATCAGTCCGCCCACGGCGAGGCTTGGCCCGTAAGGGATCAGGGTCTGGCGTGCGCCGAACCCGCGGGCAAGTAGCGTTCCAATGCCGACCACCTCGCCGATGATGATGCCGAGGTAGAGCCCAAGTAGTAGGAGCTGTATACCGTGCACAGCTCCGAGTAGAGCTGGGAACTTGATGTCGCCCCAGCCCATGATGTCCTTGCCGATGCGGTCGCCAACCCAGGCAAACGGAAAGTGGACGACGACGGCGGTGTCGTAACAGTCCGGGCGACCGCGCCCAACTACGACCTGTTGCTGGAATTCACTAACGTACTTGAAGGGCCATTTGGAATTAACGCCGGAATTGCAGACGTTCGCGTGAGATCCATTGGTTCGACTTTGGGTTCGCTTGTTACTGCTGAACAGGAGCTTTACGGGCTGATCCCGGACTTGCTGCTTAGAGACGAAACCGGAGACGGCGGGATTTTGCCGGGACAGGTGGAACTGCCGGTTGGATCTAGCGCAGGGAAGCCGGCGCTTGAGCTGGAGTTACAGCGGTAACGGGCGACCAAGGTACATCAAGGGTGCTTCAACGGAATGCCGGGGCCAGATAAACTGCAGCGATGCCTTCAGAGTAGTGGGACCCGGCGTCAACATTCACCGACCCGGGGGTGAATGTCGCCTACATCGGTCATGCGTCTTTCTTGTGGACCGCGTCTGACGGGACGCGTGTGCTGATCGACCCGTACCAGGAGCCGGATGACGGACCGACGTGGTTCGAGGGAGACTTTCCGGAGGTGGAGGCAGACCTGGTGGCTTCGACCCACAATCATTTTGATCACAACGCCGTGGGCATGGCGGTCGGCTCCCCAGCGCTTCTCACGGCCCCCGGCGAGTATGAGACGCCGGGTATTCGTATTACGTCGGTACCGGAAGTTCACGCCGGTAAGTGGGTGATGCCGAACAGTCTGGCCGTGGTGGAGTCCGGTGGGGTGAAGTTCGTCCACTGCGGGGACAACCGATTTGATGTCGACCCTACAGTTGCGTCTGCCGTTGGAGAGGTCGACGTAGTCATCGTTGCCGTTGACGATTCCCTGCACTTGATGAGCAGGGCAGAGGTGTGGCGATTGGCGACGACATTCTCGCCGCGCGTTATCATCCCGATGCATTTCTTGCTTCCGGGTGTGGTCACCCCATCAAGCACCCTTCTGGGTATCGAGGATTGGCTTGGGTCACTTCCAGAAGGAACTCAGATCAGGCGAATTCCCGAGGATGAAGTTACGGCAAGTTCTGAAGATATGCCGCCGCGCTCTGAGGTTCCCCAAGCACCGGCAATCTGGGTGTTTGGGGCCGCCCGTGCAGCTGGCTTATAGTCAGACGGACCAGTTGGGATCACGGCCCGTTAACGCGAGTGCATGCTCGAACGGTCCGGATTGCCCTGGGATGTGAACCTGTGATCCGAACGCCCCGAACTCACGAGCCTGGTCGGTACAGAGCCGTTGCGCTGAACCAAGGATTGCTTCCGCTAGGTCATCTGACAGTTCAAGCCTCTGGCCGGTGGCCATCGCCAGGTCCCAGCCGTGAATGAGGATCTCAAAGAACGTTATGTGGCCGGCGATAAACGCGGACATCTCTCTGGGGCCGAGGTGAGTTCGTCCGTCAAATGCATCTGGTGTGGCCCACGCGTCCACCATGCCCGAACCCAGTAGGGCAAGAGTAGCTCCGGGATTATCTGAAATAGTTATCGACCCGGCGTGGGCCGAGAGTTCTTTCTTCATAGCGGCCGATGCGGACATGGCGAAGACACCGGCTATGTGTTCTACAAGATCTCCGACATTGAAATCAACGCATGGTGTGGCATCGGCGCTGTTGTCTTCCGATAGTCCGGTCGCCAGATGCGCTGTGGCCGAAACAGCCTTGCGAATTAGTTCCGCTGAGCTCATTTCTGTATCCCCCGTGTAGTTGAGACGCACACTAGGGCGCCAAATTAATAGATCGTCACGTCGGTAAGGATATTACGTTCTCAGAACGACAATGGGGGCGGCACGCCGTAGCGCACCACCCGCAGATGTCATTAAGAACGGGTCGTTTAGGCCGACCTGTTCAGGTCTAGACCGGCAAGCCCGAGGGCCTGGCCGAAGTCGCCAGAACCTTTCGAAACGTCAACCGCAGCGCCAAAGAATCCAGCGGCTCGTGAGTCGTCGTTACAGAGCATCTGGGCCGTCGCAAGACTCGCACCGGCAAGATCGGCAGAGATTTCGAT
>Ga0209402_10003758_pt1 | contig 14325 bp, 9 predicted proteins | sample ArcticOcean_MG_C_3_FD_187437 | JGI IMG/M metagenome (GOLD analysis project Ga0209402, IMG submission 187437) | Marine microbial communities from western Arctic Ocean - ArcticOcean_MG_CB8_126 (SPAdes) (version 2) | ecosystem: Environmental > Aquatic > Marine > Oceanic | place: Arctic Ocean... | reverse complement strand
GGGAATATTACCATGACTCCAATGGCATCTGGTGGAGGGTTGACGGATTTAATTTTACTGTGTTTGGTTTTCGGTGTCGTCCCTTTTTGGAAGGTATCTCCATGGCTTTTGATGGCTCTGAGAATCTGCAAAAAGGGCCGCTGAGCACGCAGATCCCTTTACCGCTTTCAGTGCTCGAACTCGGTAAAGATCGGGATACCAGGGAACATCAGGGTATTGGAAGTTCGTATCACCTGAGTCACTAAAGGAGGGAACAGGATCGGTTAGCATCAGTGATGGCGCATGCGAGGTTTGTTCCCCGATGTGTTCAAGGATCTTCACTACTTCACACGGATCGGTGATGAAGGCGATGATCCGCATTGACTCCCCGCAAGCGCTGCAGGTCAAGGGGTCGGTTTCGTAGATTTTTCGAATCCATTTAGCCCAGCTATTGCAATGGAAGAATGTGGACACTTTTGGACAGCTAAATAATTCAATACACTTTGTTATTTAATATTTTAGCGGATGTATTTAGATTAACACTCAAATATATGTGGCGGAGAGGGAGTCATTCATATCATCAGTATTTGCAGTACTTTATGAGCATAATATTATTTTATACCGTGAACTTGTACCGTAATAAAGTGTTCGCTATGCCAACTCATCTTCTCTATTTCAAGCCATATTCATTAACTCAAAATTTATGGCCTGGCACAAGCTGAATATGAATCCTCATTAAGGAGCCACACTCCACGCTTCAAGGTTCACCACCAGGGTCAGGTTGTGGAGGAGCTTAGACTGTGAATCCATCTGATGAAGAATCTAGGACAGGGCTGATAGACACCTATATGGACATCTATATGGACACCTAATTATTGTATTCAGGTGGAGCCATTAAGTTATTCCAATTCTGAAAATCAATCCTCCAAATCATACCACCACATCTCTCTTGTAAAATACTCCTCAACTCTCTTTCCATCCCAGTACTACGTATTTATACAAGTTGACTTCAAAGTGAAAAGTATATATAGTCTGTAAATCAGCTGATATGGTATATCTACAGTTACATAAATAGTTAGGAAAGGTACTGATGAAAACCATCCTCTGTTTTGGCGATTCGAACACGTGGGGTTATAACCCGTCCAACCAGCAGCGTTTCGGCCCGGATGTACGATGGACGGGGGTACTCCAAAATAAGTTGGGAGTAGGATTTCGGATCATCGAGGAAGGGCTAAACGGCCGTACCACCGTCTGGGATGATCCGATTGAAGGATTTAAGAATGGAATGAATTACTTGATCCCCTGCATGGAAAGTCATAAACCATTTGACCTGATCACGATCATGTTGGGATCCAACGATCTGAAATGCCGCTTTTCTGTTTCGGCTTTTGATATTGCCGAAAGCGTCGGGGTTTTGATCCAGCATGCCCAGCAAAGTACAGTCGGTCCGGATGAGACGAGTCCCACCGTACTGCTGATGGCTCCTCTTCCTTTGGGAAAGCTTAGAGACTATGACGAGATGCTTCAGGGAGGTCGCGAAAAATCACAACTCTTTGGCAGGTATTATCGAAAAAAAGCCTTGGAATTGGGTTGTGAGTTTCTGGATGCCTCCGAATTCATAAAGAGCAGTGATCTCGATGGGGTCCATTTTGAACAAGAGGAGCACCGAAAGCTAGGAGAAGCTGTGGCCCAAAAAATAACCGATATTTTTCAATGATTTTACGACTATGTTTTGGATCTAGCTTAGGGTACTGAAAAGAAGAAAAAATTGATATGGATGATCCTGAGGAATAGGCCCCCCGGGGCGCACTAGGCCCCACCCATATTCACATGGGACTCCGGCAGGTGGAAGTGATTTAGCGTTCCAAAGAAACCATGATGAAGATCACCCCCTCAAAAGAAGCCAACACCAAGTCTATGGATAACTTTTTAACCACTATCGGAAGGAAAGTTTAATATTTGGTCTAAACTTTCCTTTTTTTTAGCTTATGCACTATGAACCTAAGTGTGAAGGCCACACTTCAAAGGCAGGGAAATCCCAAATTTGGTGTTATTAGATTAAGGATTATCCAAAATGGATAGGCCAAAAGAAGTATAGCCCACCAACTCATGTCTGAGAATATGTCTTAAATTTGCATTCTAGTTAAGTAAGGTGAACCGATAAAATGGATTAGTCAATTATGATCCTATCACTACTTGCCGGGTGCACTAAGAGGATGGTCATTTCGGTGCTGTGGAGAAGTCGGAACAGAGTCAACTAGAATGATGGACAAACATAATTATACCAGTACCAACTAGGCAGAAACCGATCCCCAATATCTCAGATAAAGTCGGCCGTATAGAATCTATAACCCACAACCAAATCAGAGCATGAGCAATATATACGCCCCTCTTTCACCATATGGTGTTGAGATACGAATAATTAAATGATACTATATTGTATTATATAGGAAATTAAGTTAAAACTACGTTATGGTGATTGAGATTGTGGCCCCTACGAGTTTACCGCTAGGCGTCGCACAGATTGAGACAGACGCGGGTCGTCGGACGTGTCTGGTGGGTTTTACTTTGCAGCATCCACCGGTACATCTTTTAGCACAAGCCCATCCAGGGCTGTTTGTAACTGGCGCGAGCGAGAAGCGAGCGCGAGCATCGGCTAAAAAGTTTCGGCAGCATGTTGAAATCGCGGAAGGTATTGAGGCCGAAATTGAGTTGGCGATCCCGAGCCAGATGGGACTGAGTTCGGAACCCATGTTGGGACTTGCGATGGCACGTGCGATGGCTGGGATCAACGAGCTTCCGCTGGAAGATACGGTTGCACTGGCGAAGGGGTTGGGGTTGGGTCCGCAAGATGCCCTGGCCTTGTGGGGTTTTGATCAGGGCGGCTTTTTAGTTGTTGATACTGAAGCCGATGAAGGTGAGGTGCCACCCATTATTCGGCGGCACTCCATTATTCACGAAGACAGAGACGCGTGGGGGTTTGTGCTGGTTCTACCACGCGTTCCGCAAAAGACGCCTGATAGCTTGGAGTCTGAGTGCCTGTCTCATCTTTTGGAGGCAGCCCCACACCTGAGTGATACCAGTGGCCAGATTGTCGCAGACCAGCTCTGGCCGGCGTTAGAAAACGACGACTTTCCGGAATTTGCGCAAGCGTTGACAAGACTCCACAAGATGAACGGGCAAGCGCTTGACAGCACAGGCTACCCGCAAACATTGACTTCCGAGGCGCAAGGAATTCTGAATGTCATGCAGGAGCATGGCTCACTGGCTTGCGGGCAAAGTCTGGTGGGATTAGGGCTGTACGCCATGGTCAAAGGCAGTTCCGATGCCATCGAGCTGCGCCAGAAACTGCGTGAGCACTGGGGCTACCATGCCGGAACAACGAGAACAACCATAACCGATAATGATGGTGCTCGCCACGTTTTCCGGGATGAAGATCTTGCGAATGTGATCCTCCCTGATTAGACCCTTCATGTCAGGCCCGGGTACGATAATGAGTAGGCGTTGACCATTTGGCTCAACTAGACATCCCGCTGTTCATTCAAGCAACTAATCTTGACGCTGCATTGTCCTTGTGGCGCGCCAAGTCCATGTAGCACGTAGTGTACTGGCTAAAGTTCCCAAAAAGCTAAAATAAGAGGTCGCTGATGAAATCCGTTTCAACTTCTATGCATCATCCAAAAAGAAGGCTCGCCAGTTTTTCAGAGACTTTGAAAAAAAGAGACAGCAGGACTTCCCTTCATCCATCAAATGTCTCGGAAGCTCTTTGGAATCCTGCCGGACATACTTGGAATTTCCTGAAGATGAGTGGATTTCTCGCAGAACCACCAATGCCATCGAACGCTTGGACAAGGAATTCAAGCGTAGAACCAGGCCGATGGAAATTGTTGCCGGTGAGAACGACTGTTACAGGCTGTTCGCTTTCATCAGTCTGAAAATGGAGCTGCATTGGAGAAGCACACCAGTCGGTAAATTAAGCAGAAACCGGCCTTTCTTCAATGATTTCAGTTGAAAGAAAATTAACACAAAAAAGTTTACATTACCGCATGTAGCACAGCCGCAAAATCTGTCACCTTGCTACCTGCTACCTTACTTGTTAATTGCTCATTGCCAATTGAGTTCATCTACATGTTACCAACACAAATTACAGCTGCGTCCAGCACACGCAAGGCAGTCAAGTAAATTTCTTCGACTTGACCAGGGGACAAACCTCCAGGTTTGAATGTAGATCAGTCATAGTGAATCCCTTTCACCCAGCTCAGGATCCCTTCCTGCAACATCTCAGTTACTCTGCTTGCGATGGGTGACGATTTCTGTAGTTGATCTTGCAACTCCGCCTGCCGATCGTAATCAAAACGAACAATTTCGACTTGAAGTTCACCATCAGGCGCGGTGACAACCAGAAAGGTGCTTCGAAAGTCGTCATCAGGGCCTATTTCCGCCTTGCCGCTATGGGGATGAATCCCACTCTCATCCCGCCACGCGATAAAGGGTAAGCTCGGCGATCCGGTATTGGCGCAAATCGTGCCCCCAATTTTTTGTACATAGGCATAGTGGGTGTGGCCCATGATGCACAAATCTGCGTCGGATTCGACAAAGGCTATGCTCTGCTCCTCGGGTGATGACTTCCACGAGACCGCTTTACCGTCCTTATTGATATGCCCATGCATGAGCACAATGCGCTTACTGCGCCATGATAAGACCAACCGGTGGGGGAGCTTCCGGAAGTAATCGCGTGCCTCGTCGCAGAATCGCTGATATGCACCGGCTTCTTTGATGGGTAGATGCTCGCCTTCAGCGCCTTCTATGGGAGCGCTATGGAGAATTTCTTCATCGTGATTGCCGAGCACGGCCAGCTCGCCTGCGTTGCGCCGGGTCCACTGCATCACTTCAGCAGGCCAGAGCCCACCAGTGCACATATCGCCATTGAAAACGATCTGGCTGCGTCCGCCCATCGCAGCGTACAGTGTGTCGATCACCTCTAGTGGTCGAACAAATCCATGAATGTCACTGAAGATCAACAGGCGATCGATGGTGTCGTCGAGTTTATGTAGTGCACTTCGAATCATAGCGTACCTCCTAGGCTGGTTGAAAGATTATGGGCTTAAATTCCTGAAGATCCTCCAAGGGGAGATGACAGAAGACCCGATGCTCATCTGTCGCATAACGCCATGGAGGTGTTTCCATCTCACAGATCTTGCCACCATCAGGCAGAAGATTTCGGCGCTGACAGCGTGTATGGAAGCAACAACCGCTGGGAGGGTTGAGCGCGCTGGGCACAGCCCCCACCAGGCGGATATGTTCTTGCTCGATACTGGAATCGTGGATCGGCACAGCAGCTAGCAGGGATTCAGTGTAGGGATGGTAAGGCGGGGAATAAATCTCATCGGCAGGGCCAAACTCCACGATATGTCCCAGATACATCACCATAATATAATCTGAGAAGAATCGGACTACGCTCAGGTCGTGGGAGATGAAAATCATCGTGGTGCCTGATTTTTTCTGGATTTCCAGCATCAGATTCAGCACAGCTGCCTGCACTGAGACGTCTAGCGCAGAGACCGGTTCGTCACACAAGACCAGATCTGGTCGGCCGGCAAAGGCCCGGGCAATGCCAACCCGCTGTTTCTCGCCGCCGCTCAACTGGCGCGGCTTCCGGTCGTAGTAATGCTCATTCAGTTTAACCGCTTTTAATAGACGCACGACTTCGGCGTACACCTCGCCTCGGGGAACCACGTTGAATCGCTTCAAGGGTCGTCCGATCTGTCGGCCAACGCTGTAAGAAGGATTCATGGTCGACTCGGGGTTCTGAAAAACCATCTGGAGATCTTTGATGAGATCCAGGTCGCGTTTTTCTACCATCCGATCCAGGTCGAATCCCAAAAATTGGGCGTTGCCCCCCGACACATCTTCCAGGCCGATGATCGTCTTTACCAGGGTGCTCTTGCCACAGCCCGATTCACCCACTACGCCCAGTGTCATTCCCCGCTGCACCTCAAAATCAATGCCGTCCACCGCCTTGACATACTCTTTCTCCCCCAGGCCGATCAGACTCAGCACAGAGGAGTTAGGATGGCGATAGTAGGACTTGAGGCCACTGGCCGTCAAGATCGGCTTACCTTCCGCAATCGCTGAATAATCCTCTGGATGGAAAAGTTCTAGGTCCTCTTGAGGCCTCCATTGCGAGGGGTCAATCTCTTCGGATAACAGGCAACGACACAAGTGCTGCTCATTCAGCGGACGCAGCAACGGGCGTTCTTGCCGACAAGCAGCGTGGGCGTAATCACAGCGTGGCTCAAAGACACAACCCGGCGGCAGGCTGTCGGGCGGAGGTACGCGGCCTGGGATATGATACAGCACACTGTCGGTCTTGCTGAGTCCCAATTTGGGCAGACAGCGGATCAGACCCTGGGTGTAAGGGTGCCGCGGGTTGGCAAAAAATTCGTCGACAGTTGCCAATTCGACTACCTCACCGGCATACATCACCCCGATCCGATCGCTTACCCGGGCGATCACGCCCAGGTTGTGCGTGATGAACAGAATGGCTGTGTCGAAGTCCTTACGCAGGTCTTCAACCAGGTCCAGCACGGCGGCTTCTACGGTCACGTCGAGCGCTGTCGTCGGTTCGTCTAGGATGAGGAGCGCAGGGTTTTTCAGGAATGCCATCGCGATTACGATCCGCTGCTGCTGCCCACCGGAGATCTGAAATGGAAAGCGGTCCATAACCTTCTCCGGGTCCGGCATATACACCCGGCGCAGCATTTCAATGGATCGTTCCCTGGCTTCCTCCTCCAAGAGGCCCTGGTGCATGGTCAGCAGTTCCATCATCTGCTCACCGACCCGTAACACAGGGTTCAACGAGGTCATCGGATCCTGATAAACCATTGCGATCTGATTGCCGCGAAGCTTGCGCAGCGCTTTATCACTTTTGCCGACCAGGGATTCGCCCTGGAAGGAAATGTCTCCACTGACAATCTTGCCGTTATTTCCCAGATAGTTGACCAGTCCAAATGCTAGGGTGCTCTTACCGCAACCCGACTCGCCAACAAGGCCCAGCGTTTCACCCCGGAATATCTCAAAGGATATGCCCCGAACGGCGTGCACGGCGCCTTTAACAGTCTCATAGACGATACTGAGGTTGTCGAGTTTTACAACAGGTCTATCCAATTTTTCTTGGGCTACGTTCATACAGGCGGCTACTTCCAAACAACCGGCGGGATTAATCCGATTGCTTGTGATCGGAATCCCCACAGAATTATATATTGAAATGTGGCTCTTTGGGATTTACCATCCTTCATGGGGATTCCCATAGACCCACAACGAACTGATGGTCTATTGATAGCGATTCAACTCCTGATTGATCCCGTCGGCGGCCAGGTTGAGACCAACCACCACCATGGCAACGGCCAGGCATCCCCATATCGCCATCCAGGGGTGGTAACCGGCTAGCAAGAAATTACGCCCTTGGGCGACCATGGTGCCCCAGTCCGGTCTCGGGGGGGGTAAGCCCAGACCCAGAAATCCAAGTGCCCCGATGCCGAAAGCGGCGTAACCGACCCGTAGCATGGCGTCGACCAGGATCGGGCCGCGTGCGTTGGGCAAAATTTCCACCAAAATGATGTACGACGCACTTTCACCACGGGTCTGAGCAGCCCGAACATAGTCCCGAGTTTTGATGTCCAGCGTCAGGCCACGCACCATACGGGCAATGGCGGGCGTACCGCCGACGCCTAGCGCCAGCACCACATTAAAGGCTGAGGCCCCAAGTGCAGCGATGATTACCAGATAGATCAGCATGGTTGGGAAGGCCATCCATGCATCCAAGAGACGCATTATTACCTCGTCCGTCATGCCACCCTTATACCCTGCGATGGACCCAAGTGTGCTGCCAACCAACAGTGATAGGAGCACTGACAATGGAGACAGCGTTAAAATTGTGCGTCCACCATACGCCAGTCGTGCCCACAGGTCGCGGCCCAGACGGTCTGTGCCGAGCCAGTGTTTCTGGGACGGTCCCTGTAAGTTGTCACCTGAAAACTGCTCAAATGGGGAGTAGCGCGCCAACCATGGGGTGCCCTCAAATTCGCCCTGATTCGTCCAGCAGGCCGGACTGACGATACAGTTGTCCGCAAACATCGCAATGATCACCCAGAACAGTACCATGGAGAGGCCCACCAGCGCAGTCTTGGACCTGGTAACTAGGCTCAGTCCCTCCTTGATCTTCGCCCACCGCGACAGACGAGATGAAAGGACGGTAACCCCTTCACCTAGGGTGCTTTCAGCATCGGCCATCATTCGACTCATTTCTTGGGTGCCGTAAATGAGTAGATAGGATTAATCATAGCTAATCCTGGGATTCAGATACGTGTAGATGAGGTCGGCGACTAATTGGCTGCTCACTGCAAGCACTACGAAAATCATGGCCGCGGCCTCGAGGGCAAACACATCCTTGGACGCGGCAGCCCGCAGAGCATAGCTTCCGAGACCTGGAAAGGCAAACAGCGCCTCGACAAGTACCAATCCGCCCACCAACCAGTTGACGTGCAGCATAATGACCGTGATCGGCGTCAAAAGCGCGTTCTTGAGTGCATGCTTGAAGACGATGCGATAACGCGGCAGTCCGTTGATCACGGCGGTGCGGATGTAGTTGGTACGCATGACCTCGATCATACTGGCTCGCGTTATGCGCAGCACATAGCCGAGATCTACAAGTGTCAACGTCGCGATCGGAAGAACCAATTGCAGAGGATTTTTGAATATGGCCGCATCGTTGGTTAGTATCACTACCCCCGGCAGCACGTCCAGCCAGGTGGCAAAGATCAAGATCAGGAACACGCCAACAGCATAAGAGGGCGTGGCCGCCGCGATCAGACTACCAATAGAGAGCACGCGATCGACGAGCTTCCCTTCGTTAAGGCCGGCGATCAAGCCAAATAACAGTGAGATCGGCATGATAATCAGAAAGGAGATCCCGGCTAAGTAGAATGAGTTGATAGTCCGACGGAAGAGACCATCGGAGACCGGTCGGTGGGTGAGGAGTGAGACCCCGAAGTCACCACGCAAGATGCCTTCACTCAATTTAATGTATCGGCGCGGGGCGCTGGGCTTTGTCGTCCAGTTTGCCGTGGTATTCAACGTCCACTGTTCCAGGTCCTCACCATGCACCCACATAGCCGCCTGACTGGCCTTGGTGATACCCCAATAGACGAGCACGCCTTCTTCATTCGGCCGCCAGAGGTCCGTTCCAGCATCGACTTTCAACACCGAACCATCGGGCTGACGTACAACCTTGATGACTGTCTCTCCGTCCGGGGTGTAGCTTTGGTATAGCGTGCCGTCGTCGTCTACGGCCCACCATTGTAATTTTTTAGTTTTAGGGTTGAGAGTGTGAGTGATCGACCGACCAACCAACCTCTGCGCTTGCCTGTCGCTACCGAATATCCAGCGCAAGTAACGCGTCAACGCGGGCTGATCGAGGCCATTTTGGGCATTAAAGGACGCTTCCTGCTCTGGGGTGACAAAGTTGCCGAGGGTATTTCTCGCAATGTTCCCCGGCGCAATTTCAGCAACAAAGAATATAGCTATCGAGACGAGTATCATGGTCAGAAACATGAAGACGATCCGTCGGATGAGGAACTTGGCCATAGAACACTCCTTAAAACAAATGAAATTCAACTACAAACCTGTTCCTAGGAAAGCAGATAATCTAGCTACCTGACACTTAATTGATAACGAGCTGAAAAGTGCATTTCACTATAGTATTGCAACTGGGGCCGCATAACTACGTAAGGAGCTTCTCCTCGTATGGATACAGCGAAATCTGCACCGGGCCATCCGCCGAGATCCACACTTCGTCTTCCAGTTTGACCCCCTCCTGCGCGCCCACTTTACCGGCATAGGCCTCGATGCTGACGACCATGTTTTCTTCGAACTCACCCTCCGGCATCGCAAACCAATTGTTTTCTTCCCCATAGCCCGGCGTTGGAACAATGGGCGGTACGTTGTCGGTGCCAATTCCATGCAAGATGGCCGGCATCCACAGTTCCCGGTAGCCCACCGGTGGTTTAGGGACCCGCTCAGCAAACTCTTGGAAACTAACTCCGACTTTCAACTCCTCGGCCACTGCGTGGACATAGTCGTGGGCTATCTGGTAGGCTTCTTTCTGCTCCCGCGTGCCCTGCTCGCCACAAAGAAATGTACGTGAGATGTCGCAGAGATAGCCTTCCGGGCCGATCGAGTCACAATCGATCGCTACCAGGTCACCCGGGCGCACCAACTTGCTCCCGGCTTCGTGGAACCAGGGGTTCGTTTTGCTTCCTGATACCAGCAAGCGCGTAGACATATATTCACCGCCCAGGTCGAGCAGCCGGTGCCAGTAGACCCCCATCAGCTCATTCTCACTGATTCCAGGCCGAATGGCCTGCTCCATTTCGTACAAGGCTGTTTCACACACGGCAGCCGATTGGCGCAGCAACTCGAGTTCGTCCAATGTCTTGATCGCGCGAGCGGCTTCTAAGGACTCGTCGGCGTCGGTCAGTGTTAGACCCTGCTTCTGCAGGGCATCAAAGCCATTAAAGTCGAGTATGTCAATGCCGATCTTGCCATCAGCTACACCCCACTCCTTGAGTAAGTCCTTTATTTCCGAGGCCCACCCCAATGAGAATTGCTCCGCCTCCTTCCCCGCAAAGCGGGCCTGCCAATACTGGGGGGGGCGAACGTCTTCAAAGAAAGGCTTTGCACGATGTGCCGCAAGAATAAACTCAAATATGGTCGGCTTACCTTCGGCCGGAACAACAACGTAGTGAGCCAGATTATAGGAGGTCCAAATGGGCATCACGGAGAGGCCGGTGGTGTAACGGATGTTGTTTTGGTCGGTGAGCACCAACGCGCCGATGTCGCGTGTTGCCATCTCGCGTTGCACCTTTTCCCAGCGTTCGCGCCTTAGGCGCTCAAAATCAACTCCCGGCTCGTACAAGGTGCTCGCCTGACCGAGTACCCGTTTGTCATGTCGAATCATAAAATATTTTATCCGCGAAACCTATTATTTGCTAGTAATTACAATAAAAGAGTGGGCCTGTCGGGCCCACTCTTCAGTTACGAAAGGTGTGCGATGATCGTTCGCCGAAAGGCTTAGGCGAACGGGTCCTCATTGGGGTCGTACCAAATGGTGTCCAGGTAGCTATATTCATTCGGATGCGATGAGACATTATGGAACGCCCTGTTGGTCACTCGAAACAAATTTCTCCAGTAGGAGATGCCGATCGAGCCACGCTCCTGTTGGATGAGCGCCAGCTTGTGTACAAGCTCCTTGCGAGCTTCCAGGTCGAATGTGCCCTGCGCCTCTACCAGGATTTCCGAGAACTCATCGTCCACCCAGTACGATTCGTTCCAAGGGACCGGATTGCCTTCACTGTCTTTCGTGTAGGCCAGCGGCAACATCATCACTGCCGGCGAACGGTGCCCCCAGGTGGTGATGCTAAAATTCCAAATGTTCCATTTTGCCCCGTGGGCCTGGCCACTCATCGCGTCCAGCACGATGTTCCAGCCACCGGCTTTAGCACTTTCGGCCAGGACCTCGGCGTAGGGCACAGTCTCAGGGCGTCCAGTGTTGACCGCCAGCGTAACCTCCAGTCCGTCGGGGTAGCCGGCTTCGGCGAGCAGCTTCTTGGAGCGCTCCGGGTCATACTCGGGCAAGGGGATGTCGACCCACTCCGGGTGTACCGGCGAGACGTGAGTGTCGTGTCCCAGAATGCCCTGGCCCAAGATTGCGCCATCCAGGATCTTCTGGCGCTCCTGACAGATCTTGAGCGCCGTGCGGACGCGATTGTCCTTCCATGGATCCTGGTCCACCCGCATGCGTGCCACGGCCGTCCGCCCTGTCGATGCAACGTCGACAGTAAACCTCGGGTCTTTGAGATACGCTGAGTATTGTTCTGGAGCTTCCCAGCGAGGGATCATGTGAAGCTCACCGGCTTTTAGGGCGGCCTGGTACGGGGCCTGATCCTCACCCAGATCGAGGTACTCGAGGGTGTCCAGGTAGGGCAACGCTTGTCCGTCTTCCCCCATGAAGTTGCTGTTGCCGGACGGAACCAGCCGGGCGCGCTCGTCGACGATGTATTCGTCAATCACCCATGGGCCGAGACCTTGCAGGTTGCCGTCGAGCATGTCGCCGCTGAAGTTGCGGTGCAGGACCATCGCCGGGTAGTGGGTTAGGGACTCCGGTACGGCCAGCAGCGGCTTTTCCAAATGGAGCACCACTTTGTAGTTGTCCACAACCTCAACGCCGTCCGGAGTCAGGAAACCATTGAACAGGCCAAGCACCGATGAGGCCGTATCCTTGTTCAGCCATTCGCCAAAGGTGTACTGTACGTCCTCTGCGGTGAACTCATCCCCGTTGGTCCATACCAAGCCCTGTTTCAGGTTTAACGTCCATTTGGTTAGGTCGTCACTGGCTTCCCAACCCTCCAGCAGCCAGGGTTGGGCGATGTTGTCTTTCCGCATCCAGGCCAGGTTGGGAATGACGTGGTGAATGATTGTATCTGCGCCATGCGCGTCGCGCGCAGGATGATCCAACCCATGGACTCGGTAGCCAATACGCATTGTGCCGCCGCGTTTGATGCTACTCGCTAATGCAGTTTGAGGCGACAAGGCTTCCAGTAATTGCGCCCCTCCGTAGGACATACCTACGAGGGCTGCCACGCGCAGGAACTCCCGGCGACTGATGCGCCCCTGCTCTAGTGACTGCTGGGCCTGGATGACCACCGGGTGAGAGTTTTCATGAAATGGATTCTTCATTTTTTTCTCCTTTGAATTGGATTTTCGTTATCAATATCCTTATTTTTCATCTTAGCACCTCCAAGTTAAGATTAATAATAAAAATACTACACTCTGTATCCGGTAGTATTCGGTTTGAATTGAAAACTATCGTATATCCTATATGAAACTTATGTCAAGTAAATTTATTTAAAATTAACCAAATAAAAGTTTTTTGGTGGAGCTTTGAGGGGTGGGGCCTCAATTATATTCCTTCCGTATAGTCACACAATTGAGACTTTTACATCAGAAATTGTATTTAATTAAACTTTTAACCTTGTGTGAGGATTTAAAACTCATTCGATTGTTTCTCCTGACCAATCTTCTATTATTTTAACGATTTCCAAATGATCCGATTCATCTCCCAGGATATTTTTTGCAACTTGTATCAACTCCCGTGTAACCCTGAGTGAAGGTGCAGGTACACTGCTTTCCTGCAACATTCCCATACAGGTGTCAACATCTTTGCATAACAAACCAAGGGAAAAGCCATAATCAAACCCTCGTGTCAACACATGCTCAGGCATTCTCTGTTGTGAAACCCAGGATCGGCCTGAGGAAGTGTTAATTGCTTTCAGCGCAACATCCAGGGGAATTCCATACTTTTTCAATGCAATTAAACCCTCGGAAACGCTGCAGATATTCGCTGCTAGCAATGTATTATTAACTGCTTTTACAGCATGACCTGCCCCACTCGGACCAAGATGAACAATGTTTTTTGCAAAGGATGAAATGATGTTTTCCACTTCAGCAAAGGAATCTTGATCTCCTCCTACCATTGCAGTAAGAGTCCCTGCAACTGCTCCTGCAGGCCCTCCTGAAACAGCGCAGTCAAAAAACACAACACCCTGGGATTTGAGATCTGCTGCTATTCTTTGTGATTCACCAGGGTGCCCGGACGTGGTGTCGATCCAGTATTGAACATTGTCAAGAATTCCTTCCTGATGGAGCATTTTATCGACTATTTCGCGCACCAAGTTGGAGTTTGGGAGACAGCTGAAAACTACCGACGAGTTCTTTAGAGCTTTTAACAAATCGGATTGAGTGACGTTTTCAAATTGATCTTCAGCATACTTCGCTGCTTCAGGGTTCACATCATATGCAAGCGTTGGAAATCCTGCACTGCCAATTCTTGCACAAAGTTCACGCCCCATTTTACCCAGACCAATAAAAGTGCATGTGATTGATCTCACCATAGTGCTTTCACTCCTTTGAATTTATTGTTTCCATTTCATCAAAAGCTTCAAGAAAAAACGTAAAAGGAAATTATCACGCAAATTATTCTGTATAAATAGCATATTTGCTGATTTGCAGACTATATATACTTTTCACTTTGAAGTCAAGTTGTATAAATACGTAGTACTGAGACGGAAAGAGTGTTGAGGTTTATTTTACAGGAGAGATGTGGATTTTGTTTGGAGGATTTATTTGCAGAATTGGAATAACTTAATGGCTCCAACTGAGTACAATAATTAGGTGTCCATATAGGTGTCCATATAGGTGTCTATCAGCCCCTGCCCTGACCTCAAGCGC
>Ga0209402_10003757_pt1 | contig 14326 bp, 13 predicted proteins | sample ArcticOcean_MG_C_3_FD_187437 | JGI IMG/M metagenome (GOLD analysis project Ga0209402, IMG submission 187437) | Marine microbial communities from western Arctic Ocean - ArcticOcean_MG_CB8_126 (SPAdes) (version 2) | ecosystem: Environmental > Aquatic > Marine > Oceanic | place: Arctic Ocean... | reverse complement strand
GTCTTTCAGGCGATCGTGCAACATCGACACCCGCACCGGCCGTGCGCTCTCTACCTGACGATAGGGCCAATGCATGGCATAGAGCAGACCGAGCGCTTCTGTGGTGCGATCGTGAAGGTATCTTTGATTACTCTGGAAAGGCATCACTCGCCTTATGTCAACATCCCATAAGTCCATCGGCGCATGACCGGCATCTATCCATTCGGCAATGACTTTACCCGCTCCTCCAGCCGACTGGATGCCGATCGAATTAAAACCTGCGGCAACAAAAAAGTTGTCAATTTCTGGTGATGGCCCTAGGTAGTATCGGTTGTCGGGTGTGAAACTTTCGGGCCCATTAAAAAAGAGTTTAATACCCGTGTCCGAAAGCAATGGAATGCGGTGAATGGCAAGATTAAGGTGCGGTTCAATATGAGCGACATCCTCTGGCAACGTGTCGAATTCAAAATCTGACGGTATCCCGGCCATTCCCCAAGGCTTTGCTGTCGGCTCAAACATGCCGATCAGAAGTTTCCCCGCATCTTCTTTATAATAGTTACACGCTGAGGGCTCCCGTAACACTGGCAGATCGACAGGCAAATCATTGATCGGTTCCGTAACAACATAGAAATGTTCCGCTGCATGCAACGGAATATTCACGCCACAAAGCTGCCCGACCTCACGGGCCCACATTCCCGCACAATTCACCGCAATCTCACAGGCAATCGTGCCCGCGTCGGTACGCACTGATGTCACACGTCGACCTTTGGTCTCGATCGCCGTTACTCGAGTGTCTTCAAACACCCGCGCCCCCCGGTTACGCGCCCCGCGCGCCAGCGCCTGGGCCGTATCCGTTGGATTGGTCTGTCCGTCTTTCGGCAGGAAAACACCACCCACCAAATCATCGGTCTCGACCAGCGGATGTAGGCTACGGACTTCAGCTGGTGAAACAACCTGGGCCTCAAGTCCAAAACAACTGGCCATAGAAGCCCCTCGGACAAATTCTTCAAACCGCTCCTTATCCGATGCAATTGCCAATGATCCGTTCTGTCGAAAACCGGTCGATTGACCCGTTTCCTGTTCCAAGGAGGCATATAACTCCGTTGTGTATTGAGCAAGGCGAGTCAGGTTGTAAGTAGCCCTTAACTGACCGACTAACCCTGCTGCGTGCCAGGTCGTACCCGAAGTCAATTTCTTACGCTCCAACAACACCACATCCGTCCACCCGATCTGAGTGAGGTGATACGCCACACTGCATCCGATCACCCCGCCCCCAATAATGACGACTTGTGCCTGTTGCGGAAGTTCAGTCAAAACAAGTCTCCTTTATGTGGAAGGGCAATCCATCTGTTGATCATGAGCCCCGGCAACGTGTGTGAGAGGTTATCCCAAACTGGCATGAATAATTCAAGAGAATTTCTGTTGTTGCTGATTTGTCGTTTCCATCTGACATCGGAGACAATGACACTAGGAAGCGCTCGCCTCAGAAACAACGGCGACTACCCACTCTATTAAATGGCTATTTCTGACATGCTGGCATACCCACAACAAAACAATTGATCACAAACTACCAACCACAACCATGACTGATCAGCCAACCACAGAAAATACGAGTACTGGCGAATTTCTGCACCCACGCTATTGGGCGACCTGGGCTGGCATCGGCGCGCTGCGCCTGTTGTCATTGTTGCCTATTCGGATACTGTTTGGTATCGGCAAAGTCTTAGGCAAGGGGTTGCACCTTATCCTGCCTGGTCGAAGACGCATCGCTACCATCAATATCCAGCGTTGCTTTCCCACTTTCTCGTCTCGGGAAGTAGCCACCATCGTTCGAGAATCATTCGAGGTTATCACGACCGTGGCCATCACCACTGGAATCAGTTGGTGGGCATCTCGTACCAGACTAAGTCACCTAGTGCACCTGCACCAGGTGCACTATTTTACCGACGCACTGGCCCAAGGTCAGACCGTAATCCTCCTCGCACCCCATTTCTCTGCAGTCGCCACGGTGAGTATTTACCTCGGCACCATCGGGCCAGGTGTTAGCATTTATCAACGCATCAACAATCGCCTTTTAGACAAATTCATTTTGCGCGGTCGTCAACGATTCGGTAGCCGAATGTTTGAGCGCAAAAGCAGCATGCGAGAAGTTATTCGCGCCTTAAAAAACGGTGAGTTCTTGTACTACCTGCCCGACCAGGATCCAGGACCTCGTCGAGCCGTCTTTGCTCCATTTTTTGATATTCCAACCGCCAGTTGGCCTGTCCTTGGCCGCATCGCTGCTATGACTAACGCCATTGTCATTCCGTGTTTTTGCAGTTTAAACCGCGACCGTGGCGGTTATGACATCACTTTCGATGCCCCGCTGGACAATTTTCCAGGCGACAATCCGGTAGCCGATGCCACCCGCATGAATCAAGTCATTGAATCGGCCGTTCGGGCCATGCCCAGTCAGTACTTCTGGGTACACAAACGGTTTAAGACGCGCCCCCCGGGCGAGGACGACTTTTACCGCTGAATAACGGCGTAACTGAGATCCTGACCGGAGGTCAGACCTGACAGCACAACCTCCCAATACGCCACGGCAAACGCTAGCCAGCGACGGCGGCTGCCAGCGCCGAACCGACCTCAATCGTATTGGCCGATCCACCAATGTCCGCTGTCTTCGGCCCATCCGGCGCCGCCATCACGGCTTCAATGCCAGTCATCACGGCAGCGGCAGCCTCCGTTTCACCGAGGTGATCCAACATCATGGCACCAGACCAGATTTGTCCAATCGGGTTAGCAATGCCTTTGCCCGTAATATCAGGTGCCGACCCATGGACTGGCTCAAATAGCGACGGGTGCTCTCTTTCTGGATTGAGATTAGCCGACGGCGCAACCGCAATGGTGCCAGTGGTCGCGGGGCCAAGATCAGAAAGGATGTCGCCGAAAAGATTACTCGCGACAATCACGTCAAACCATTCTGGCGTTAAAACAAGGCGCGCAGCGAGGATATCGATATGGTACTGGTCCGTCTCAATATCAGGAAACCGATCGGCATTTGCAGCAAACCGCTCATCCCAGAAACTCATGGAGTGAATGATCCCGTTCGACTTTGTCGCCGACGTTAATTTTCCTTGTCGCGACGCCGCCAGATTAAAGGCGTACTCATGAATACGGTCGGTGCCTTGACGCGTAAAGATCGATTCCTGAAACGCCGCTTCCTGATCTGTGCCACGGTATAACCGGCCACCAATCTCTGAATACTCGCCCTCATTATTCTCTCGAACAATCAAGTAATCGATATCCCCTGGCGTCTTATCTCTCAATGGGCACGTCAGTCCAGGAAGCAACTTGACCGGGCGCAAATTAACATACAGCTTGAGGCCTCTCCGCATCGGCATGAGAAGCTCCCACAAAGAAATATGGTCAGGCACTCCAGGGAACCCAACGGCACCAAAATAAATGGCATCAAGCCCCGCCAACTGTTCCAGGCCATCAGCTGGCATGATCTCACCCACTCGATGAAATCGCTCGCAACTCCAGTCGAAATCAACCCATTCGAACTGAAACCCAAACCGTCTAGCCACTGCCTCCAACACCCGCTGACCTTCTGGTACCACCTCTCGACCGATACCATCACCAGGAATTACTGCGACTCTGTATGTGTTCATCTGTTATCTGCCCTGCATTCGTTTTATCCATACACGCCGGCCAATGACCGTCGTATAGCTCAGTACGAGCTGAAGCGGACTAAGTCTAACTCAGCGCGTCGTTCCACCAAGCCAACAGCTAGCCTTGCACTGATGAAACTCTGTGCCTCATTTCATAGGCCGCAGTCTGTCGGCATAAACCACACAACTTAGTAGATAATCGAGCAACACAAAGATAAAGCCCGCTGCCCAACACCATGCTGACACAAGTCGCTTCAAGTAATGGCTCAGTGGATACCACCATGACCCCCAATAGCTGAGGATAAGCTGCCAGCATCCAGGCTACAGAAACCACACTGACTGACCAACAGGAAAATTCCAGGGAATTCGACATCGTTCTCACTCCATCATTGGCTAAAACACCGATGATGAGACGACCGCTGACTCATGGGATGAGTTTCCCAGAACATCTGGCCTTGAGGTCAATACGACGCCCTCAGGCATCCTTAAGTTGATTTGTGATAACGCTCGAGAAAATCTTGGTAAGCCAAACTAAGGCCCTCGGCAAGCGGTGTGGTCGCGGACCAACCCAACGCGTGCAAACGTGCCACGTCCACCCATTTCCTCGGCGTACCGTCGGGTTTAGACGAATCCCATTCGAGCTCCCCAGTAAATCCGACAACGCCGCGCACCTGATCCGCCAAGTCTCGGATACTCACCTCTTGCCCACTACCGATATTAATCAGCGGCGCATGATCCTCTGAGAATAAGTTAGCAAGAACATCGGGCGAACGGGTCAATAAGAACAGGCACGCGTCGGCCAAATCATCGCTATAGAGAAATTCCCGCCGTGGCGTGCCTGTTCCCCAGACCTCCAGATCAGCGGCTCCCGCACATTTCGCTTCATGAGCTTTTCGAATCAGAGCCGGCAACACATGCGAAGTCGCAAGATCATAGTTGTCACCGAGTCCGTATAGATTGTTCGGCATTACGGCCAGATACCGAGTACCGTACTGTCGATTGTAGGCCCAACACATTTCGACACCGGCGATCTTGGCAACTGCATAGGGACGATTACTCGACTCCAGCATACCGCTTAATAAATGCGTTTCGTGGATTGGCTGCGGAGCGTACTTTGGATAAATACAACTCGAACCAAGGAAAAGCAATTGTTCAACCCCACTCTTCCAGGCACTGTGGATGACATTCGATTGTATTAAAAGATTCTCTCCGATGAATTCCGCAGGATAAGTGGCGTTGGCAAGAATGCCCCCTACCCGAGCAGCGGCCAACACCACAACCTCTGGCTTTTCCCGTGTAAAAAATGCCGCAGTAGCGGATTGATCGAGTAAATCGAGCTCATCACGTGTACGGGTGATAATCTGGCTGAAACCACGCGCTGTCATCACTCGGTGTATCGCCGAACCGACCAAACCTCGATGTCCAGCGATAAAAACACGGCTTTGCTTATCCACCACGTGACCCCTCAACAGTCAGTCATTACGCGGGTAAGACGCATTGACTTCACTCCGAGCCAGCGCTAAATCAGCCGCTACCATTTCAGCGACCAGCTCGTGAAAGGTCGTCCGCGCTCGCCAGCCTAGGTCTCGCTGCGCCTCAGTCGAGTCTCCAAGCAAACTTTCCACCTCGGTCGGACGATAATACCGCGGATCAACCGCAACAATGATCCGCCCGGCTGCGTCTATCCCTCTTTCATCGACCCCACTCCCTTGCCATACGATGCCCATATCGAGCTCAGTCGCGGCCGCGTCGATGAAATCTCGAACACTGTGTTGCGTTCCGCTCGCGATCACATAATCCTTCGGATGTTCTTGTTGCAACATCAACCACTGAGCCTCGACATAGTCGCGGGCGTGCCCCCAATCACGTTTTGCATCAAGATTGCCCAGATACAGGCACGAATCAAGACCACACTGGATTCTTGCCAAGCCCCGAGTGATTTTTCGCGTGACAAATGTCTCCCCACGAACCGGCGACTCATGATTGAAAAGAATGCCATTACAGGCATAGACACCGTAAGCCTCTCGATAGTTCACTGTAATCCAATAGGCGTACAACTTGGCAACCGCATAGGGGCTGCGCGGATAAAATGGGGTTTTCTCAGTCTGAGGCACTTCATGGACTAGCCCGTACAACTCCGAAGTCGAGGCTTGATAAAACCGAGTCTTTCCCTCAAGCGAGAGAATGCGAATGGCTTCCAACAACCGTAGCGCACCAAGCGCATCCGAATTGGCCGTGTATTCCGGTTCCTCAAAACTCACGGCCACGTGACTCTGTGCACCGAGGTTATAAACTTCGTCGGGTTCGACCTGCTGTAACGTTCGCACGAGGCTGAGCGAGTCGGTGAGATCGCCATGGTGCAGGATCAGGCGAGGATCAGGGTCATGGGGATCCTGATAAAGGTGATCAATCCGCTGGGTGTTGATCGAAGATGCCCGTCGTTTGATGCCATGAACGACATACCCCTTCTCCAACAGGAGTTCCGCAAGATAAGCGCCATCCTGCCCCGTGATACCCGTAATCAATGCCGTCTTCGTCATGCTTTTTAGCTGCTCTCAGGCTTCGCTCAACACCCGTTCAAAATATCGAATGGTTTCCCCCAATCCCTCATCGAGATCCACCGTAGGCGACCAGTCCAAATTGGTTCTGGCAAGAGTAATATCTGGTTGCCGTTGCACGGGGTCATCTTGTGGCAATGACTCGTAGACCAAGGCCGAATGAGACCCGGTCATCGCAAGCACCTTTCGAGCCAATTCGATAATTTGGAACTCTCCTGGATTGCCCAGATTTATTGGCCCATGCAACGCATCGGGACTCGCCATCAGCCGAATCAGTCCTTCAACTAAATCACTGACATAACAAAACGAACGTGTTTGGTCTCCGCTCCCATAGATCGTAATTGGATTGCCCTGAAGCGCCTGCACAATAAAGTTGGAAACAACACGACCGTCCTCTCGATGCATATTCGGTCCATAGGTATTGAAGATACGGGCCACTTTGATCGCCAAGCCATGTTGTCGCTGATAATCGAAAAACAAAGTCTCGGCACACCGCTTGCCTTCGTCATAGCACGCGCGGATACCAACAGGATTGACTCGACCCCAGTATGTTTCGGTTTGAGGGTGCTCTTCGGGATCTCCGTAAACTTCGCTGGTCGACGCCTGGAGAATTTTTGCGCGTGTTCGCTTTGCAAGACCCAGCATATTGATCGCACCGTGAACACTGGTCTTGGTAGTCTGCACCGGATCGGACTGATAATGCACTGGTGAAGCAGGACAAGCTAGATTGTAAATCTGGTCTACTTCAACGTAGAGCGGAAACGTGACATCGTGCCGTATCAACTCAAAATTATCATAGTCTTGCAAAGCGACGATATTCTGCTTCGCTCCAGTGAAATAATTGTCAACGCAAAGAACGTCGCATCCGTCTTCGACCAATCTTTTGCACAGGTGCGAACCGATAAACCCAGCCCCACCTGTGACCAATACCCGTAAGGACATATATGACTATCCGATGAAACAACGTGAATTTTAGACGTTTTTAGTCGACCTCGCAGAGATTGGTAATTCAGCATAAGACGCCGCGTTATTACTCACGACTCTACCTACAGCCGACGCCGACAGTCTCTTGCCGTCCTATACTCCTTTAGTACATCGGAGAACGCACCATGACACCACCTTTCACTCAACACGAATACGGGCAACGACTGGCAAAAACACGCCGCGCCATGGAAGAGCGCAACATTCAAATGTTATGGGTTACCGACCCTTCAAACATGGCCTGGCTGACCGGTTACGATGGTTGGTCGTTCTACGTTCACCAGGGCGTACTTCTCCCCTCCGTTGGTGATCCGATCTGGTTCGGCCGCGAACAAGACACCCAAGGGGCACGTCGTACTGTCTGGATGGATGACAAGAGTATCCTCGGCTATCCGGATCATTATGTTCAATCGACCGAGCGACACCCCATGGATTATCTCGCGAACCTGATTCTCGAGTGGGGTTGGCATGAGCAATGCATTGGCGTGGAAATGGACAATTACTACTTCAGCGCAGCGGCTTATCTCGCTCTGAAAAAAAAACTCCCTTCAGGCACCCTGATCGATGCGACCGGCCTCGTTAACTGGAAACGTGCGGTAAAGTCACCGCAGGAAATTATGTTCATGAAAAGGGCCGGAGTCATTGTGGAGCGTACACACGCCATGATTCAGGAGCGGGTAGAACCCGGGCTCCGAAAAAATGAACTGGTTGCAGACATATTTCGCACTGCGATTCGGGGAACAGAGTCGTACGGGGGCGATTACGCGGCGATTGTGCCCTTGGTACCAACAGGCCTTGATGCCGCCGCACCACACCTGACCTGGGATGACCGGCCGTTTGAGCTCGGTGCAGGAACCTTTTTTGAAATCGCCGGATGTTACCGTCGGTACCATTGTCCGCTTTCCCGTACGGTCTACCTCGGCACACCGCCAGATCAATTATTGCGGGCAGAAGAAGCGGTTCTTGAGGGAATTGAAGCAGCGCTTGGCGTTGTCAGACCGGGAAACACCTGCCAAGACATTGACGCAGCCTGGCAAAAGGTCATTCGCCGCTACGGGTTTAGCAAAGCAAGTCGTTGCGGTTACGCCATCGGCTTGAGTTATCCCCCCGATTGGGGAGAGCGCACCATGAGCCTACGCCAAGGCGATCAGTCAATATTGAAACCTGGAATGACCTTCCACTTAATGCCCGCACTTTGGGAACACGATTGGGGTCTGGAAATAACAGAAAGCTTCCTTGTCACCGACACAGGCCATGAGACTCTCTCCCATTTTCCAAGGCCGTTGCTCATAAAACCCTGATAATGACGCTACGTCGATGGTGCCGGCGAGAGGATTCGAACCTCCGACCTACGCATTACGAATGCGTTGCTCTACCAACTGAGCTACACCGGCTTTGATTTTAAAACATTCGTTCTGATTGTAAACTCGTCACCTCAGGACACCTCTTAAAGTTACCTATTGCCACGCGGCGACGGTACGGAAAAAGAAACACCTTCATCTTCACGGGCTACCGCGGTAACAAGTTCACCGCCCCAAGCAACCAACTGATCAATTACCTCAACGACCAGTTTTTCTGGAGCCGATGCCCCAGCAGTCACCCCAACAAGCTCGCATCGCTCTAGCCATTCTGGCCGAATCTCACTGACATCATCGATTAAATGCGCATCGGCTCCAGATTCTGCAGCGACCTCGCGGAGCCGATTGGAGTTTGAGCTCGTAGGCGATCCCAACACCAGCACCACATCGGCTCGTTGAGCGATACTGCGGATTGCATCCTGACGATTCTGCGTGGCATAGCAAATATCACCCTTCCGAGGTCCATCGATAGCAGGGAAACGCGTCCGAAGTGCCGTCACGATGCGCGTCGTATCATCGACCGACAATGTGGTCTGCGTAACATAGGCCAAACTGGCGGGGCTTTTTACCTGCAACTCGTTGACTCCATTAAGATCCTCCACCAAGTAAATACCGCTATCACACTGCCCGAGCGTTCCCTCAACCTCGGGATGTCCCGCATGACCGATCATCACTACTTCTTTGCCTTCTGCTCGAAAACGCCGCACTTCGGCATGCACTTTGGTCACTAATGGACAAGTCGCATCGTAAACGTTCAACCGACGACGACTTGCTTCCTGAATAACGGCTCGGGACACACCATGCGCACTTAAGATAACTGTTGCTTTGTCCGGCACCTCATCGAGGTTATCGACAAACACTACTCCGCGCTCCGACAGATCCGCCACGACGGATCGATTATGTACCACGGCATGCCGCACATAAATCGGTATGCCGTACCTCGTCAACGCCCCTTCAACCGTCTGAATAGCACGATCCACGCCGGCACAAAACCCACGTGGGTTAGCAAGTTCAATCTGCATGGGCTATCCGTCTCTCTCAATCATCGCCAACCCCTCGACTTCGAATTTCACATTCTCACCAATCAGTAGATGATTAAAATCGACCTTAACCTGCTCATCATTGACCGCAAGTACTTGTCCTGCCGCGAAATCATCCGTATCCACAGAAAATTCTACCAGGGCACCGGATTTCTCTTCGATGTCTGGGGGGGGAATCCACCAATGCCACTGTTTGAATAAGTGCCGTATCGCGCACGACAAAGGCGGCAATATCCGCTGTTACCGGGATCGAACATCGCTCCCCTGCCGAGGGTCGCACTAATTCCGCTTGGACACAAACCGGGGAAAAACCGGCACCAACTGACATATTACAAGGGCTATCATCCGATGACATGAGTTCCTGCCCGCTTTCCAAAAAAAACACGGTAACGAACTCGATATACCGGCTCACCCTCAAGATAAACCTCTATCACCGTCGTCGAAAAGCACCCGTTAGATCTATCAATAACACAATGACTCCTAATGTGATCGCGGTATCTGCCAGGTTGAATGCGGGCCAATGCCATCCCTGGTAATGGAAATCAATAAAATCCACGACATAACCAAAACGGAGTCGATCGGTCAAATTGCCCAGTGCCCCACCAAGAACCAATGCCAAACCTGCCTCAAACAATGCTTCGCCCCGCCGCGGGTGACATAAACGCCACACAATCCACACACAAACCAGCAACCCAGTGAGGGTCAGAAACCACTGTGCCCACGGGCCCTGATTAGCGAGCATGCCAAATGCGGCACCACTGTTGTGAATATGGACAAACCTCAAAAACGACGTCAGGCCGATAGCTTCCCCGAAGGCCATGTGTCGAACCGCAAGCTCTTTCGTCAACAAATCCAACATCAATAAGACCACGGCCAAGGCAATCAAAGAAAATGCCCACCGCGGTCGAGAAGCATTGACGATTGCCATTAGACCGTCCCCGGGTTTTCTGTTAGCCATGCCGCTGCCGCCAGAGTGTCTTTATGAATCTGATCCTTCAATGCGTCGAATGACTCAAACTTCGTTTCGGCGCGAATGCGCTTTCTAAATATCACTCGAACCCGATCTCCATAGAAAGTTCCTGAGAAATTGATCAGGTGCACTTCGAGCAAAAGACGATCACCGCCAACCGTTGGCCGAAAACCCAGGTTAGCCACCCCAGGTAACAGTCCTTCCTCCACCCCCCCAACCTCAACAGCAAACACACCGCGCAACGGTGGATTATGGCGTTCAACCAACAAGTTAGCTGTTGGAAATCCCCAAGTTCGGCCTCGTTGATCACCATGGAGCACGCGACCTGAGATTGCGTAGGGACGACCCAGCAAACGTGTCGCTAACTCCAAATCGCCACTTTTCAGCGCCTCTCGCACTCTCGTGCTGCCGATCTTCTCGCCGTCAATCGATACAGCAGCGACTCGAGACACCCCAAAGCCGTACGTATCTCCTAGCGCCTGTAAGTCTTCTGCAGTGCCGGAACGGCCCACGCCAAAGCCAAAGTCGTAACCCACCACAACGTGAGAAGCGGACAGCGACTCCACCAAATATTTCCTGACAAAATCTTCCGCAGACAACGATGCTAGTTGTTCATTAAAGCGAAGCGCGATAACCCGCTCAACTCCGTAATCGCGTAATAGTTCGAGTTTCTCCCGCACACTACTCAAACGACTCAACCTGACGTCTGGCTGGAAATAAGTCTGAGGATGGGGCTCGAAGGTGACTACCGTTGACTTCAACGAGAGCTCCTCAGATCGCACCTTAAGCGTCTTGATTAGCTGTTGGTGACCCAAATGAAAGCCATCGAAATTACCGATAGCGACAACAACTGACGCCTTTCCAAGCGCCGCGTTCCCGAGATCTCTATACCACTGCATTGTTGAAGTAACTCACGGCAGCATGACGATCAATCAACCAAGGCGTCACTAATCTGGCCATGCCCAATCAGGCGCCTCGGCGTCAACAATAGCTGCGATATCCTGCCGGATGTTAGAACTATCGGATTCCCCATGATAATAGGCAAGACGAATTTCAGGATACTTCCAACACAAAAAGCCATCACCGGTAAAAAAATCAACATGCCACAAACCTGCTACAACTGGCCCCAGTCGTTCGACCTTATCAGACCAGGTTTGCACGATTGCGGCATAGGCTGACTCCCGATCACCTAGACGTGGATCGCAACTCAACGTATTGCGCACCGCATCTCTGAGCGGTAGCCATTCCGAATGCGCTGCTCTCGTAATTTTTCGAATCAAAGGCAGAAGCACTTCCGCTTCGCTCAAACTAAAAAGGCGCGGGTCTCCTGGCCTGCCAATCTGAGGCACCTCTAAGGTGTGCATTTTTTCAGTCACTTGCACGACGCGTATGATTCAACATGTGATGAACACGCATTCCAAATAAGTAAAGCGCTGCGATATAAACCCCAAAACCGATCACTACCAAGAGCAATAGCATTGAAATTCTTTGTCCGATGGCCGCCTCCAACCAAATTGCATTCTCGAAACAACCGTACCACAGGACTGCGCTCATCACAGTTGTTGCCGCAAAAACCTGCCCAAGAAAACGCGACCACCCCGGAAGCGGGTGATACACCCCGTCACGCCGCAACCACCAGTAGAGCAATGCGGCATTCAATAGGCCCGCAATCGACGTTGCGACCGCCAACCCCACATGCTGAAAATAGAACACCAAGATTACGCCAAATACGGTATTGGCTATCAGAGAAAAAATGCCGGCCCTGACCGGTGTTTTCGTATCCTGGCGGGCAAAATAACCTGGAGCCAGCACCCTAACAGAAACGTACCCGGAAAGGCCTACCGAGAAACCGACCAATGCTTGCGCTGAATGCTCAACATCCACGACAGAAAATGCCCCGTAATGGAAAAGCACAACCATCAATGGAACGGCCAAAACGGCCAGACTAGCTGCCGCCGGAACAGAAACCAGCAATCCCCACCTTAATGCCCAATCCAGTGTATCGGAAAACTCCCGCGTCGCCCCGACCGCATGCTGCCCCGACAGACTGGGTAACAGGACTGTACCGAGGGCTATTCCAAAAACTCCGAGTGGAAACTCCATGAGGCGGTCAGCGTAGTACAGCCAAGAAACACTGCCGCTTACTAAAAATGATGCAAGCACTGTGTTGACCAGCAAATTGATTTGGGCGATCGAGGCTCCAAAGGCAGCCGGCAACATCAAGCGAAATACCCTACTGATGCCATCCGATGTCTGCGCCGCGGTCACCCCGGAGTCGCGCCAGCGGGGCCGCGGCAATCGACCCGCTTTGATTAGAAACGGTAATTGAAACAGCAATTGAATCAATCCTGCGATCAACACACCTACCGCTAACGCAACCGCGGCGTTCGGAAAATGGGGAATCAACAAAAATACTGCCCCAATCAAACTCAAATTAAGAAGAACCGGCGTGAGCGCGGGGGCAGCAAAACGATCGCGAGTATTGAGAATACCCGCAGCCATCGCGACCAACGAGATGCAGAAAATATACGGAAAGGTGAAGCGAAGCGCGTCAACAGTCGCCGAAAACTTGATCGGATCCTCCCCAAATCCAGGCGCAAGAACCCGCACAACCCATGGCGCCAACGTAATGCCGGCCAAGGTGACCAGCAATAGCACCAGGCCCAGTCGACCGCACAGCACATCAAGGAAGCGACGAATCTCCTGCTCTGTGCCCAACGTCTCTTTTTCCGTATAAACGGGCACGAAAGACGCAGAAAAAGCCCCTTCAGCGAAAATGCGACGCAGAAAATTAGGAATGCGAAAAGCGACAAAAAAGGCGTCAGCAAATATGCCGGCGCCTAAAATCTGGGCAAAGGCCATATCGCGAATGAGCCCTGTGATCCGCGATAGCACCGTCATTCCACTGACAATGACGGTAGATCTGAGTATATTTTTCGACATAGAGGTTAACCGGGGCGGTGATCCGATGTTAGGGCCCCGTCTCGAGAAACCGAAATAAGCGACCGGACCACCACGAATCATCATTGACAAATCGACGAAAAATCAAAATAATCTGCGCCCCTGCCATACACGAGACAATTTTTTGGCCAATTCCGCCCAAGCTCGTAAACGAGCCCGACAAGCAATCGGGCGCCGCTCACGTAACGTCGCTCGAAGATCTGCGATGCGCACGCACATCAAAAAGTTCATGACTCTTGCAGAATCGGGTGAAAAAGACAGTGCAACAGCAGCCTATCAGAGTGCTTCTTCGAATATTGACCGGGCTTCACAAAAAGGCCTCACTCATCGCAACAAGGCAGCCCGGCTGAAACGCCAGTTAAATGCCAAACTCAAGACGATGGTTACTGCGTAGTCACCCGCTTTGCTCTTTGGAGCAGTCGTCATAACACGACAAGATTGTCCCGATGAATCAATTCAGGTTCATCGACATATCCGAGAATACTCTCGATATCGTGACTTGCCCGACCGATGATCTGTCTGGAGTCAATAGCGCTATAGTTGATCAGACCACGAGCAATCTCGATTTGTCCGGCCATTGTGATACAGGCCACGAGATCTCCCCTTTCGAACTCCCCCTCAACATGAGTGACCCCGACGGGAAGCAAACTGCGTCCGTCGCTTTGAATCACCTGGGTGGCGCCCGAGTCTAGATGTAATCGCCCAGCAACCCGCAACTGACCCGCCAGCCACTGTTTCCTCGCGGCAATACGACCGGCCACAGCGCGAATCCGAGTCCCCGGATTCTCACCGGCAGCCACTTCCAGAAGGACGTTCGGCCGAT
>Ga0209402_10003744_pt1 | contig 14354 bp, 16 predicted proteins | sample ArcticOcean_MG_C_3_FD_187437 | JGI IMG/M metagenome (GOLD analysis project Ga0209402, IMG submission 187437) | Marine microbial communities from western Arctic Ocean - ArcticOcean_MG_CB8_126 (SPAdes) (version 2) | ecosystem: Environmental > Aquatic > Marine > Oceanic | place: Arctic Ocean... | reverse complement strand
TTCTTTATCGACTGCATCTCTATATTTTTTATCGAAGCTTATATTGCTTACAATATCCTTTTTTCGTGCAATCGGACCATCAAATTTCTTTTTGAATGGACAATTATCATTACAAAGGCTGTATGTACCATCATACATAGATTGTCTGATTTTTTGTGCGGTTTCTCCGTTCCAAACCTCTTGAAATGGTTGCTTGAGAAGATTGCCTATTGATTTTTTCTGCCACGATTCGCAGCAAAGCCAACACTCGCCTTCTTGTCCAAGTTCCAACCATGTGAAAGGTTTAGTACAGATATATTTTGAATCGTCCATAAATAGTATATACCCTTTGATTAGAGGAGTTAATGTATGGCAAAAGCGAAAGTTACAAAGAAGGTGGCAGCCCCTGTTCACACTAAACGAGCAGGAAGCAAATTTAATGTTGAGTGGAAGAACGCATCTCAAAAACTAGCTTGGATTGAATTTCAAAGACACGATATCGTGTTTTTAACAGGTCCAGCAGGGGTGGGTAAAACACATTTGGCAATGGCATTTGCTATTTCTGAGGTTCTTGAGAAAAAAAAGAAAAAGATTGTATTAACGAGACCAATTGTAGAGGCCGGTGAATCTTTAGGTTTCCTGCCCGGAGAGTTTGAAGACAAAGTTCATCCATATATGCTTCCATGTCTAGACATAGTAGACAAGATGACTGGTGGAAATTTAGCTGCTAAGGAGATTATCTCCAAGGCTATTGAACTTGCTCCTGTGGCTTATATGAGAGGTCGGGCATTGCTTGACTCAGAAAATATAATAACACCAGATGGGTTAAAGCCAATTGGGGAAATGGAAGTTGGTGATTATGTCATTGGCAAAAACGGCGAACCAACTCAAGTTCTAGCTGTATATCCGCAAGGTGAAGTTCCTATTTTTGAAATAGAATTTTCCGATCACACTAAAAGTATATGCTGTGGAGAACATTTGTGGTCAACTATGACTTTAAATGAAAAAAGACACAATAAGGGATATACTACAAAAAACACCTTAGAGATTATGGAAAGTGTTAAAAATAAACACAATCAGAAGGTGCATAGAATTCCTATCTGTGATAGCGTTGAATTCAATCATAGGGATGTTGAAATAAATCCTTATTTCTTAGGTTTTTTGCTAGGTGATGGAAGCTTACATAAAGATGCTAGTATTTCAATTTCTACAAGAGACGTTGAAGTGATAGAAGAGATTTCAACATCTTTGCCTGAAACATTAGAAATTAAATATGCTTCTGGATATGATTACAGAATAGTGAAGACGGACAGTAGTAAACTTTTAAATCCTTTGAAATTAAATTTAAATAAACTTAATTTAATTGGAAAAAAATCTCATGATAAATTTGTGCCCAACGAATATAAATTCAATTCTAAAGAAGTTAGAATAGAGATTTTAAGGGGGCTTATGGATGCTGACGGTTGGATTTGTCAGCACAAAAGTGGGAATTGCAGAATTCAGTATAGTACAACCTCAGAAAAGTTATGTGAGGACGTAAAATTCTTGGTCAGGTCTTTAGGGGGGTTAGCTTACTCTAGGACCAGAGAATATGATGAATCTGATACCCACGAATATAAGGGTCGACCGATAAGACACGTACATAATTCTTATGTGGTGGATATGATGATTGATGTTAATCCATTTAAGTTGTCTAGAAAGGCTGAAAAATACAGTAATGGCCAAAATCCCAAACCAGTCAAAATGATATCTTCTATTAAAGAGATTGGTAAAGGAGGGTGTACATGCATTAAAGTGGATGCAGAAGATAGTTTATTTTTGACGGAAGATTTTATTGTAACTCACAATACATTCGATGATTCAATTTGTATTTTTGATGAAGCACAGAACGCTACTATGACACAGCTAAAATTGTTCCTTACTCGTTTTGGGGATTCTAGCAAACTCATTCTTACAGGCGATCCAAAGCAAACAGATTTGCCTCACGACGTAGCCTTGGTAGAGGTTATGGAAAAACTACAAACCTTGAGAGGGGTTGGAGCTGTCATGTTTGGCAGAAATGCAATTGTGAGACATCCTCTTATTGCTGATATTTTGCAACGACTAGAAGGGGATGAATAAGTTTAAATGAGCCAGCAATTTCTCAAACCTAATTTAACTGTAACCAATACTGGTCCGTGGACAACCACTCCAGATATGGGCAGCAGTTTAAACTTGCATCTCAATGTAGATGGAGCCACATGGACTCCATCTGTCTCTGATTCTGCAAGTTGGATTACAAGTGCTGGAAGTTCCAGTTCGTGTAAGCTTAGGTTTGAGAATCTTGCGAATCCTGATGCAGGCAAAAAGTGGGCATTCGTTAGGATTGCTGTTTTCGATCAAGAGACAGATTCTCTGGCATCGCCAGCCACATATGGTACAGTCCTTAGCATAGGAGGGATCAGTCAAAAAGAGTGGACCTTTACTGGATCGGTTGGTTCTTTTGCGGGCACACAGTCGGTGTGGATACCTTTAAAATCTACTGATTATATCCAATCTCAATTAGATGCAACCGAAGTGTTGTTTCACTTTGTCCCACCATTTGGATTCTTTCAACAAGATGTCGCCATATCTGGCATACAGATAGAATTTGCAGATGCCTTCATAGAAGTTGCCAGCGGTGGCACGAAGGCAGGCGGCAGTGCTGAATCAAGCGTCCAAACTTTTCTTGAAGTCTCTGAGGGCGGCATCCTTTTAGGTGGTTTGTCTGTAGTAGGCGGAACTAGCACTGCGACACCTTCAGGGGGAATACTTGCTGGCACTACCGCTATACCTTCAGTGGTAACGGTTCAAGGAACCACTATTGGGTTGATAGTGGGGCAAAGATTCGCTAAGGCTATCCCCACATTAGTTTACAATCTATCTCCCAGTGGTGGAGCTAGTCTAGGCGGCGAATCTCCTCTATCGTTTACGGGAGTGGGCGGATTTGCTATTGCTGGCACAGCAGGAGTTAGCACTTCTTATGTTTATAACCCAGCGAATGAAGATAATGATCTTCAAATTGGCGGCATATCTGCTCCTTTCATTAATTATGAATTTCCAGCATCTGGAACAGTTTCAGTAGACGGTGTTGCTGGGTTAAGGTTAACCTATCGTTATAATGCATCGGGTGGCATAGGAATTTCTGGAAGTTCTGGCTTAGTAGTCACTAGACTTAATAAGAAAGAGTTCACATTTAATATAAGGACCAGTCAATCTATAGTCACCCCAGTTTCATTTAATTGGAATACAGGAGCTATTCCTTTAAGTCACTTCAGAATAATCAGCAAGTGTATGCCTGAAGATGATGAGGTATGTCAACCTATCAGCGATCCATCTGATGGATGTTTGCGACACACTGTGGCAACTATATCGGCATCAACTCCTGCGGATGTATGCCGTCAATTATCTGAACGAGGTTTTAAGTTTCCAATTGTCTCATTTGAAAGATTCACAAGGTCTGCACAAAATTCACAGTTAGAGTTGGACACAGCATCAGGAGACTTCAACAATTGCAATCAATTAGTTCCTGTAGAATTCTGCGAAATACCAGATTGTTTAGAGTTTTGTGTTGATTTTGATTTTTTACTTCTTATAGAACCAAGTGTTACTATCGACTTTACAAAAGTTGAAGAATATTCAGGAGAGGGAACATTTTTCATTAGTGGTGCTGCAATTGTAGATTTCGCCATTAACAACAGCATTGTGACGGAAATGCCGAGCGGCGGGCTGATCATAGCGGGAACTGGAGAGCTAATTACCCAATTTAACACTTATGTCGCATCTGGCGGGATAAGTGTAGAGGGAACAGTTGGCGGGGATGGACTTAAGTCAAGTGTTTATCAAGTTACTTCCGGCATTTGCCCAATAGAAACTATTCCGGCATTCTTTAGTGCTGTAGAGCAGAGGGGTTTAGGCGGCCCTTGGACAGACGACAATAGAATTTTCGCAAGTGATGATGTCAAGGCATATGCTTTAGTATCTGACGGCAATTTAACTAAAGCGTTGGTTGGATTAAATGCATCCATTAGGATTCCTGAAAATAAAGTTGTCGAGGGCATAGTTGTAGAAATTGAGAAAAGTTCTGGCGGGGCTGCATTTGATAACGAAGTCAAGTTAGTTGGACCAAACGGGGCAGAATCAGAGAATAGGGCTAAGCCTGATTTGTGGCCGCTTACAGATCAGTTTATTGTTCACGGCAATGGGGACGACTTTTGGGGACGTTCGTGGACAAGGGAAGAAGTTAACAGTGAAGAATTTGGAGTATCGGTTAAGGTTGACAGCATTTCTGGAACCCCACAGAACGCTCAAATTGACAGCATTAAAATATCCATTGCTGTCTGCGAAGAAGATGGGTCAGGCAGAGTATCAATCGGTGGTTCCGCAGTTCAAAGATCATCAGCCTTTAGCTTTGTTGCTTCTGGGGGAGTGTCTGTCGAAGGTGGATTATCGACACTAGCAGAGTATGCATATGAGGCTACTGGCGGATTAGCTATCGCAGGGAGTTATGCTCAAAGTGTAACAAAAGTTGTTGGGACTCCAGACACAGGTCAGATGGAAGTAGGAGGCGGCTTAACTCCTCTTGACTTTAAGGCTTCTGCGTATGCATATGATAACTTTGGGGGAACGACAGGAGGAGCAGTAGTTTCCTCGGAGTTTACAACATTAAATATTAGATCATCTGGATGGACATGGGTGGTTCCAGAAGCTGGAGTTGCTATTGCAGGTTCTGCTGAGTATATGGTGGGATACAATTATATTGCAGATGATACTCCAATTTTAATTGCAGGTGGATTTGGCCAACACTTTGTTTATGAGGGCGGTGGGACTGTTGAAGTGTCCGCATCAATCACGCCGATTTTCAGCAAACTAGCATTCAGTTATGGTGCCTCTGGCGATGTTGCAATTGGAAGTTCAGGAGCCACAATTAGATTTGCAGACTTAGGAACCTTTAAAGTTGGGGTAGAAGGTAACTTCCAGTTTGCAGAGCTTAATGCGATCTTTGGATCAGTCGATGTAGGAGTCACTCCGCCACCAGTGGGCACTGTTGTGACCGGATGTGGTAGTGGATGTATTGATTTGCCATTGACGATGGATATGAATCATAATTTAAATCAAGACAATAAGCTAAGTCAATTTTTGTTCCGAAATAATCTTATTATGGATTCTGTAATTTCTTTGAACTATAATAGCATCAATGATTGTTGGCAATCAAACTTACATTATAGGGGAGTATCCAGTGTTGGCATACCAGAATCTTGGGATATAGTTTTTGAGCTTCAATGTACCAGTTTTGTCTCGGGTGTTGAACTTGGGCAGCCCATGTTGAGGTTTGGAGTAAGCATCATACAAAAGAACTTGGCTACTGGCGAAGATTATGATACAAGGGTAATGTCAATCTTTGATCCTTTGTTTGTTTGTCAAGCAGGTGTCGAATTAATTTTCAGATTGGCCATTGATTCAAAACTTAAAAGCACAGTTGTTTTGCCTGAAAGTACAGTGCAGGACACTATCTTCCATGACAACATTGGATTGTTCAAGACTGGATTTTGGTTTGAAAACCCAAATATTTTGTTCAATATCTCTGAAGTTGGAACAGAACTGCCTGCAAGGTTTATCGATGTGACACCATTTGTGAATTACTAAGGATTCGATATGATTTACTTGTTACTTGCAGTAGCAGCACTCTGTCTGCTCAATTTGATATTGCTGATTCTATTGGGAATGAATATGATTCAGCTTCGTGAGATTATCCAAAGCTTCATGGAAGGACCACCCACCAGAGTCGATTACGACGCTGACGATGCGGGGTTGCAGAACGTAGACACGTCTCAAGTTCCATATAGCACAGAACCATTAGTTGAAGAATGAGCAAATTATGGAAACGAAGTATAAAGCTTTTACGTCAAAAAGAAAATTTGGCGTTGAATTCGAGATAAGCAACAATTTAGACTTGAATACGCTTCACAAGACTGTCTTGGAAGTCTCACCGGATAAGCTTGTCTACACCCACAATGCTTGGGCACAAACAGACAACAACAATGCTTATTGGCATATCAAAAGAGATTCAACATGCGGTCCAGATGGTAAGACAAAGAAGATTGAAAAATATGGCTATGAGGTCGCTTCTTATGTTGGGTCAGGCGTAAAAGACATCCTTCACATGGGTAAGGTTGCTGAATACATGATGAAGAGTGGTGCTGTGACCAACGAGCATTGCGGCACTCATATTCATGCCTCTGCTGATGGTTTAGACGCCGCACAGGTGGGCACCATCATGGCTTATTGGGTGAAGATTGAAAGGACAATGTTTCAATCGTGTCCACTCAATCGCAGGAAGAACAAGTATTGTCGTTCGCTAAGAAGTCGAGTGCCAGTGAGGAAGAAACTTTCTCCACTGGGATTTTGGCAAGAAATCAGACCTGAGAACGTTGGCACTCATGAAAACAATGATAAGAAAGTCTCAGTAAACACAGTAGGATTCACTGCTTCTCAGCAAGGAGCTTATGGCGTTAAGAACACGCTAGAGTTGCGGATGCCAGAGGCATCACTTGAGAAGAAAGATGTAGTTAATTGGGTAAGGTTGTATCTTAACTTTATCGAAACTACCAAGAATGCTGAGATGCCATTAAGTAGACAGGTGGGCGGGGTTAAAGATACCCTGCAAATTCTAGGTTTGCAGGGCGTCCAAAATATGTTCATTTTAAGCACTGGTCTTTATCAGACCAAGTTGTGGTTCTTGAACAGAATAATCAAGTATAGTGACATGCCGAAGCTAGTTAATGAAGCAACCAAAATGCTGAATAAAGTCTCTAGACTCTAGCGATATATTGCACACCAGTAAATGTTGCCATCTTAATTTAATGAGTATTTTATGTACATTTAATATCTTGCAAAGATAAATACATTAACTATAATAAACGTATAACAATGTAACTTATTAACGATTTAAGGCGGTAACTATGTTAACTGAAACTAGAAAGAGATTAGTCGTAGACTATATGTATTTGGCGGAAAGGATTGCTTTTAAGAAGAAGAGGAGTGTGCCTCCCCAAGTTGATGTTGAAGAGTTAAAATCAGCAGCGTACCTCGGACTCGTGGATGCGGCTGAAAAATACAAAGAAGGTATTGGCAATTTTCCCACCTATGCTTACTATAGGATAAATGGGGCTATTATCGATTATCTTCGGGAACTCGGGTGGGGTAAAAGCAATGATCGCAAAGCAGCGGTATCTTTGGATGCTGAGGTGAGTGATGAATTTTCAATCAAAGATACATTAGAAGCAAAGTCTATTCGACCTTCTGATGAATTTTTTGCTGAAATATCTAAAGAGCTTCCTGAAAAGGCGACGGATATATTGAAATCCTATTATGTGGACGGGCGATCTCTCAGAGAGATAGCAGTTAATTGCCATGTGACAGAAGGTAGGATTTCTCAGTTAATGACTTCGTATAAAGGTCATATCAAACGAAGGTGGGATAAAAATGAATTCTATGCAGAAATTGCTGCTTAGTCTACTTGCCTTGCTAATTATGTCAGGGACGGCTGCTGCTCAGTCAGCTCCTGACATAATTGAGGGTAAGGTTTGGAATCGTTGGACATCTAGTAATTTTACTGTCCATGCGATTACAAATGATCAAGGCAAGTATCTAAAAAATAATCTGGAAGGCGTAAAGGCTTGGATTCTTACTCGTTGGGGCTTAGAAGACATTTCTTTTGATGTCGAGGTAAAGTTGTGGTGTATAGGAGATCGTAAATTATTCGAAGCTCTCTACCCAAGTCTTAGTGGCTCTAAAGTGGAAGTGCGAAGAGAAGATGGCAAGGCTAAAGTTATCGAGGCATTTTTGTTGCTGGACGATAATCCATCTACGTCGCTGCCTGCTCCAATGACAGAAATATGTATATCCTTATTTGAAGAAAGACACAATGTAAGGTTTGGAGTGTGGGCACATCAAGCCATGATTCTATTGAATGGGTCTGAATCTCAGATTAGGGCTGGGTTAAAAGAATTGTCAAGTAGTTCCATAGCACTTTCAAGCGAAACGCTTTTAACTACATCAAGAGAAGATTATAAGAAATTCAATCCTGAGAAAAAGGCATTATTTGACAATGAATCAATGGTACTCTGTTTGCTTCTTCGGAAGGAATTTGGTCAGGCGAGATTGCTTCACTTTTTGAAGGAAAATGATTCAAAAAAGGGATTGAAAGATATCTATGGCTTTACAGGGTATGAGCAGTTTGATTCTAGTTTTCGCCGATACATGAAAGACTTAGTCAGGGATGCGGGAGAGGGAAAGACTCCTGCTCATTATTTGCTTATTCAAAAGGTAAGTAAATAATCGTAAATACTTTAAAAGGGAGGTTAAAATGGGTTTATTTTCTATAGTAATATGGTTGTTGTATGGTATACTAGTAGGCAGTTTAGCTAGAAAAATTCATCCCGGCGATGATCCTGAAGGATTTTTGCCAACAATGGGAATTGGCATATCCGGTTCATTCTTGGGTGGCGGCATTAATTTCTTGCTGGGCTGGGGCACAAGTCCTTTCCAGAGTTCGGGATTGATCATGGGGATATTGGGCGGCGTCATCACCTGTGCATTATACAGATTGTACAAAAGCCAAAGCGGCTCTGTCCTTTAACATTGACAATAAGAGAGATATTTTATATGCTAGAGGCGAAAGTAATTGAAGGTCTAAGAGACCACTTTGATGTGCATCCACTGGTGTTCCATCGTAGTTTGGAAAAAGCTACGAGTCAGGGGGATTTGTTCGACATCCTCTCAGAAATACCTGACAGTTGTCCTATGATATGGGACGATAGCGAACACAAGTGGATGCCTTCAGACCTTCTTCAAGCCAAAGGATACGAGAACAGGGCAAGGATATGTTTCCAGTAGTTGGTTATGGTCACTAGGTAATTTTTACAGAACTTGGGCTGGTAACATCCACTTGGTTTATGCTAAAATCCACCCCCAGATACAGAATATTGCCTTAGAGCAAAGGCAGATTTTACCAAAAAATTCCAAGGTATTGATATATGTTTTTGCATGAAGAGTATCTCAAAAGGCATGGGGTAGATGCGGATTGGCTGGGCTATTCTATTAAAGGTTCGCTTATTTTTCGCTCCATCAACCCAGATCGTCATCGTTGGGTGTTAATGTATTTTACCCAAAAAGGCCCTGATTATCATCCTCAAGAGTATTTCATTACTACTTCTGTTCCCAGAAGAAATTCTGGTCATTTAAATGGACATCAAAGAGAACACAGAATAAAGTGGGATGAATTTGAACTCTGGATAAAGGAGTACATGACTAAGGCCCACAAGCTCAGAATCGTAAAAGACCCTGATGAATCTGAATTGACATTATGGGAAATTTTCGTGTATTGTAACGATCATTGGTTTTCTACTTGGGGCTTTGCTCACAAAAAGATGTTGTTCCTAACTCTGGATTTGGGATTGCCTCTTGAAGAAAGAACTGAATTTTTCAAGGCAATGATGGAAGTAATGAGAAATTCTTACTCCAAAATGTACCGACAATTTGAATCAAACATGGTTACTTACAAACAAGACGGATGGATAGGGAAAAATGCTAAAAGCTTACTCAACAGTAACGATTAGTGATCCATGCTCGATGCATCACACCGTTCGTCTGTACCCTTCTCAAGATTTAGCTCTCAGATTGTCGTCAGATATAAAGGTTCTTCGTGCAGACCCCTTTATTGAAATGACTGGAGAGAAAACCTTAAAGGAAGGGGTGGAGTTATATTTCAGCCAGAAATCAAGCATTGTAGAGTGGGGCAAAGAATCCTCGGTCTACTTGGGAGAAATTTATGGCGAGACTGCTGCTGGCCTCAAGTTTAGGCTCTGTGTTCACATGATGTCTGAAAACGATTACAAGAAAGATGTAGTTACCGTTTTCAATCCTGTCAATCAAATCATCAAAGTAGAACCCTATCAAATTCTAGAAGTGGTCCTTTCTGATCCTTATTTTGGCGGCTCAGATGTCTGGGATGCTAATTTCAAGGATCAAGGTAGAGAACTAGATGTCGGATTTCATGAGCTAGGCAAAAGAGATATTCCTTTAGCCTATTCCAACATGAAGGACTCCAGAGACGAGAGTGACATCTATCATCTGAAGGCTCGAACTAAAGCGTTCTTCCATCCATGCTGTCGAGAACATCATATGTGGTTTCGATTGGATAATCGCATCTTACCACTAGTCAGAACACGACCAAATGACGTTTATTTTGTCGGCAACATTGATTTCACTGGATTTGGTGCTGCTTCTAAGGATAACGATTTGAAGGCGTCTAGGAGCCTTCAGGTGTGGCTGAACATCAAGAATAAACACTCTCACAAAGTAGCTCAGGTTCTTGGAGTCAGAGACTTCGGGGATGTGTCAGAGTCAGCTTCTAAGGTGTACTTGCCTATCGCTATTCCTGTCAAGAAAGAACAATCAAGCAAAACATATGTCAGCCGAACCCACTCTAGCTCTAACTCTAGTTCAAGATCGTATGGAAACAATTATCATTGGCATGGCGAAGGATATGATTACAACACCTATCGGGCTAAAAAGTCTGTTAGATTGATTGATGTTGAAGAGGTGACTGAACCCGTGCTTGGATATAACTGCAAGACTAAGTCTTTAATTCCCGAGACAAAGAAACGTATGGGATTGATTCCCTATGATTGGAGCAAGGACGATGACGACGATGGAGAAGGAGACACAGTTATCGAAGGAGAAACCATCCTCATCAGTGATCTTGATCTCAACGCCCTTGACGAAGCAACCTGAGTTCAGAGAACTTGAGCAATGGCAGCATCCTCATGATGTGGCTACTCATCGTTTCTCGATATTTAGTCCCATGAAGTGGGAAAATTGTCGAGAAAGATTCTCCGGGCCAATGAAAAAGGAAGGCTTCACAGGCTTTTATTTTTCTCATGATGAGGACAAGGGAGACGCTATAGCTCAATTCATTTTCAAGACAGAAGAGATATTGAATTTGGCAGAAAAAACGACCTATACAAAAACTACATGCAATAAAGTTTTGAAGATTCACATGTCAGATTTTTGGATGGCCAGTTATGTCAGGCGATCACTTTTCACCATTTTGCCAAGGTTGGGCAATCATTATAATGGGGAAAAAGATAATTACGAGAAATCAATTTTTAGTCCTTCAAGAAGTCCATCGCTCGGATACGTCGAAACTTTGCCTGCTGTGAAACGGTTTCTTTATGGGTTCACAACATATGATGGCATTGATCCTGTCAACGCCGACGGTTCCACCTATTTAGAGACCAATGGCTGGTGCAGGATGTTTAAGCATTCTGATTCATGGAAAAAATTAATCAAGGAAAACAATCGGCCAACTCCGGTAGGAGTAGGAAAGCTTTGGGGATGATGGATTGCTATAAATTATGAAATAGAATATATAAAGGAAGGAAGAAGTAGGTCTTCCTTCTTTATTTTTGGAATTATAATGGTAAAACCAGAGCTTAGGTGGCTACAAAAAGAGTGGATACATGAAGCTTCTAAGTTAGAGTGGAGTAGTTCAGAGAAATTCTGGAACATTGATCACTTCCATAGCATTTTAAGCAATAAAGATAATCGAAAAAATGTAATCCCTCTTGTTTGTATCGTAGACGATAATATCGCAGGTTATAATGTTTATAAACTGTCCAAAAATAGTTACAACATTATCAACATGGTTGTCAATCCTGAATATAGACGACAAGGCATTGGCACTCTTTTGACCCAGAATATAGTCACCAAGTTAGAAACTAATTCTGATAAATCTTTCATTAAGGTTAGAGTGAGAGACACCAATGAGATTGCTTGTGAGTTCTTAGAGAGTCAAGATTTTAGGTTCGCTGCTGTGGTAGAGAAGTGTTTTGTGGTCTATGGCAAGACTGGCGGCACGAACATGAAGCAAAATGCTTACGAATACGTCTACAAGAAGTCTTAAACTGCTATTGACATGTTTGTACACGAATGTATGATGCCTTGCTCATCTCGCTGAGAATGACAGTTTACATTGGTCAAAATTTTCGTACAATGGGTCTGAGTGACTCACAAATGCGACACTAAAAAATGATGTTTCTTGCTATATACAAGCATGGCAGGTATCAAATGGACAAAAAAAGAAATTAATCTTTTGCTTGACAAGTATGAGATTTTTGGAAAAAAACAACTCAAAGAATTGTTTCCTAACAGAAGTTGGGATGCAATTAAGTTGCGAGCAAATAAAGAGGGATTAACTTTTTACAACGGAACACATCCTTATGTTCAGGCTAACCTTTCGGCGTTGCTTGAAGATGATCCAAAAGCATATTACTGGATGGGTTTTTTGGCTGCGGATGGATATTTTTCAAAAAAAAGGTTGTGCCTTTGTTTGTCCACTAAAGATAAGATGCATTTGATAAAATTTTGTCAATTCATATCCTGCCCAAATCACAAGAGTGTCAAAAATGGTTATGATGTAAAGGTGCAAGATCAAAACATCATTCCCAAGATTAGAGAAAAATTTGATCTAAAAGAAAGAAAAACTTACAATCCCCCTGATATATCGTGGATAACTGGCGATTTATTCCTATCGTTCATGATAGGGTTTATTGATGGAGATGGATGTATTGGGTATCAATCAGGCGGAAGAAAAGACGTACAACTTAGAATTAAGATACATGGTTCTTGGAAAAATACTTTGCAAGAGATGAGCAATAAAATTCATGAGTCTCTGGAAATTGAAGCCAGACCTGTTAGAATAAACAATCAAGGATATGCTTTGTTGACATTGGCAAGGCAATCTACTTTAAGGCATCTTAAATCGAAGCTAACAGAATTAGAGTTGCCAGCTTTAGAACGAAAATGGGATAAAATAGAATGAAAAATGAAAATGGAGGTATAATGAGTGTCAGAAGTAAAAAAGATTGGTTTATTTCTGACACTCATTAGTTAACTTCGACCACGGCAATATCATGAAGTATTGTCATAGGCCGGGATTAGACGATGCAGAAGTAGCCTCGCTAAAAGCAAGCAAGGACTTCAAGCCCTCGTCAGCGTCAGTAGTTCGCATGAATGATATTCTCATCGATGAGATTAACACTGCCGTGATGCCTGAAGATCGAATCTGGCATCTTGGCGATGTTCTTTTCGGCAACAAAAAACACGTTTTTGAAAACTGTCGTGCATTCCTTGAGCGAATCAACTGCAAAGAGATTCATTTGATTCGTGGAAATCACGATCATCCTGCCATTGAACCTCTTTTCACGTCTGTCCAAGATGTGGCTGTTATCAGGGTAGGAAAACAGAAAATTTTTGGCTCGCACTATGCTCATGCTGTGTGGGATCAGTCTCACAGAGGTCGTATTCATCTGTATGGCCACTCTCACGCAACTGCTGAGAGCGGATTGGATGCAATGATGCCCGGCAGGAAGTCTGGCGACATTGGTGTCGACAACTTGGCGAAAGTTTTTGGAAAATACGCTCCAATTAATCTTGAACAGGTCAATGATTGGCTGGGAAGTCGAAAGGGTCATTCTATTGACCATCACACAAAAGAAAAAACTAAAAAATGGTTGGGAAAAGACCCTGACGTTAAGGAAGAAGGCGGCTAATGACGAAAGAAGAAGCTCTAAGCTTAACAGGTAAAGTTGTTAAGATTGAAAAAAATGGATTTCTTGTTGAATGTTCTCAAGTTGAAAGCAGTTCACACATAGTGAGAGCACGTCTTTCTGGGAAGCTTCGCAAGAACTATATCCGAATCGTAGAAGGCGATGAGGTAGATGTAGAAGTGTCGCCTTATGATACTCACATGGGGCGAATTACTTATCGGAAGAAATAGCATGTCTTAAAAATTGAGAACAGAAGAAAATAAGAAAACTTCAGGATTCACTTCCGAAGGAAACAGAATGAAAGTTACCAAAAAAGGTGACGTAGAGATTTACAAAATAAGGGAAGTTCTTCCGACCAGAGAAGACTTCTTTCTTGTTGAATTTGATTGTCGCTGTTTAGGTGCCACTGCTGTAAAACCGATGCTTTTTGGGGACCACCAAATATCCATCAAGTTTTGGAAAAATGGAGAGGGGCACGGCAAACCCACCATAGTTGCAGCCACGGGAATTGCATGGAAAACTTTCAGCATGGACGACAACATCTTAATAATGGTTAAAAATGTCGGCCATCCTTTTATGCCAAAAATCACCATTATGATTACTAAGAAATATCATGAATGAGGCCCCTATTACGAATAATTTGCCCAGCCCGTTTTACATTCCGGGATATTTTCGTATAATGAGCTTAAGAAAACAGAATAAATATCGATCTTAAGTATTGGGAGATACTATGAGTTGGACAGT
>Ga0209402_10003734_pt1 | contig 14373 bp, 12 predicted proteins | sample ArcticOcean_MG_C_3_FD_187437 | JGI IMG/M metagenome (GOLD analysis project Ga0209402, IMG submission 187437) | Marine microbial communities from western Arctic Ocean - ArcticOcean_MG_CB8_126 (SPAdes) (version 2) | ecosystem: Environmental > Aquatic > Marine > Oceanic | place: Arctic Ocean... | reverse complement strand
ATCGAGACTCCTTTCCCGGTCCGACTTCAACCATCAACCGGAAGGGAGTCTCGATATTTTCCCGATTCCCCAACACCCACGTTTTGGGATCACGCCCGCGTCGGCCGGCAACTCGTCACCAATAAGGTTTGCCAATGATCAGTGTGAAGGACCGCACTCTCCGTCCGTTTTTCAGTTCGGCCCGCTACTGGCAGCATAGATACAAGTCAGGCCGCACGTCCGGTGCCGGATCACGCGGCGCAAACGCCGAATACAAAGCGGCGTTCATCAACGACTTCATCCGGTCGCACAGGATTGAAACGGCTATCGAATTCGGTTTCGGAGACGGCGTGCAGCTCGAAATGTGCGAGTACCCCGACTACCTCGGCTTCGAAGTCAGCCGCACGGCCATTCAGCAACGCCGCAAGCAATTCCGCGGAAACGCCAACCGTCGCTTCAAACACCTGTCTGACTATGCCGGCGAGACGGCCGACCTCACAGTGTCCCTCGACGTTGTCTATCACCTCGTCGAGCAGGCCGCTTACGAAGACCACCTCACGAAACTATTCGACGCATCGAACCACTGCGTGCTGATTTTCTCAACGTCCTTCGACTGCACTGCTCCATCAGCCCGACACGCAAAACACCGGAACTGCCTCGCCTGGATTGAGGAGAACCGTCCGGACTGGCGGCAAATCAGGACGGAAGCACCACAAGTCGACCGCCCCGATACATCAGCAGACTTCTTTGTATTCGAGCGACCAGTGGCTGTGGCTGGACGCGCAATCCCTCAACACGAAGAGCCGTGCGGCCTGCGCATCCTGGTAGCCGACGACGACGCAGGTGTCCGCAGTTCGCTCCACGCGCTGTTCACTATCAGTGGCTACGACGTTACGACCGTTGCGTCATGCGCCGAGGCTGCCGATGTACTGGCATCTGAGCCGATCGACATCTTCGTGTGCGATTACAACTTCGGCAGCCACACGGCCGAGAGTATTGCGGGCGACGGTCATCTCAATTCAGTGCCGTCAAGCATTCTCCTGTCGGCTTCCGAAAACGTCCCGTCGGCGGTCACCGAACGCTTTACACACTGTCTTCACAAGTCGGGTGATTCGAATTCCCTGCTTCGCGTCATTTCTGACACTGAAGGGGGCCTTCGTCGGAAACAGTCCGGCCTGTAAACGCCGCCGTATGGTTTTTGGCGACCTCGTCCAGTGCCGCCAGAGCAGACGCCGCAGCAAAGCGAATATGATCATCCTTGTGATACAGAAAGAACGCCAGCCGGCGGGCTCACATGAATCGCGACATAATGACGAGATTCGTTGTCCAAACTGAGCAGGAATGAGGATCACTGGACCGAACAATGCTCACACGTCTGCGGGAGCAAGCAAATTCCCCGTGACTCCGGGTAAGTCCGGAGTCGTGGCGAATCTGCTTGTGAAATCCACCAGGTCCACTGAGTCAAGGAGAGACCCTGTGTCTGCAACACATTCAGTCGCCTCGAAATGGGACGACGCGATCCATACCGAGGAGACGGTGTACGAGTTTCCGAGGCCGACTCGGGTTTCGCCTAGCGCGTCCACTGTTCGGACCCCCGAGGTATCCCGGCAGGATCAATTGGTCGGAGCGTTAGCAGAGTGTTTCAACAAGTGCCTTGCGACGATGCCGTTCCATCGGCAGGAGTTCAAGTCGCGCGTGGAACGATCTCGCCATCGACAGTTGCTCTCGAGAATCTCCGCCGTTTGCCGCGAAGTGACGCTCGGCCTGCAGAACAACAGGCAGTTTTCTGTCGATACCTGGCAGGCCGTGGCCTCGTTCTTTGAGCAGTGCGCCCGAGCGATTGGTTCCATGGAACGCTTCGGTCCCGGTTTGGCGTGCCGAGCAAGTTGCATTGAGTGTGCGCGGAACTGTCGAGCCATGATCCAATCGGCAACTGCCTGCTGATTTCACGCGGAGTGGCATTTGGGTGCTTAGATTCTTATCAGTGAAATCCTGCGCAAAATGCGCAGGATTTCTGACGTAGCGAAAGTCGCCAGGACTTTCGGCCGAAACGCCTGGCGAGTTTCGCTACTGATTGGTTCCGGCTCGTCCGGGTTGGGGGATCCGCTCTCGCGCCCGCGTCGGATGCCAGTTTATTTGCAACAGAATTGCGAATCTGGCCGATCGCTGTATCTTCTGGTCGGTTGTGACGTCAGGCCGTGCTGTGCTTTCGGGACGTTTCCGGTCCCCATTCACGCAGCGGAAGGCCGACGTCCAGCGCTGTCGCTGATCTCGCGGCAGCACGCGACAAAACCGGGTTTCCCGCCACGGCCGTGTCGCAAATACCCAGGGCCAGTTCCTCAGCAGGCGTGTTTGCCATGAAGTTGTTCGTCGTCGGTGACAGTGAGTCCAGCACGAGTCGCGTCCGCGCGGAAGTCACAAGGCTCGGATACGTGTGTCCGCCGTCAAACGTGCTCACGGTTGCTGCGGCGACCAGCACGCTCTCGGGGCAGAACGCGGACATCACACTTGTCGTCGTAAATGACGAACACGCTCCGGTATTTGAAACACTGGGCACCGGGATCGACTGGGGCACTCTGATTGCTGTGGGCCCGTCATCGAACGGCAAACTGGTGCTGCAGGCTCTCCGCAGCGGGGCGGCCGAGTTCGTGGATATCGACGAATTGACCACTGACCTCGCCGCCACCATCCAGAACCTGCAGAACCAGGGGGATGGCGGCAGTAAGGGTCGACTTGTCGCAGTGTGCTCGGCTGGTGGAGGGGCCGGGGCCAGCACACTGGCCGCGAATCTGGCCGTCCTGCTGGCCTCGCCAGACGCGCCCGTGGCGTTACTCGATCTGCGACTCACTGACGGAGCTCAGGCCGCGCTGCTCGACCTGACGCCCGAGCATTCACTCACTGACCTGACCGAGTCAAAGTGCGCACAACTTGACCTCAATGTCCTTCAGAGTGTGTTGTCAAAACACGACAGTGGCGTCAGGTTGCTTGCGCCTCCAGATTCGTATACGGATATGGAATTGCTGACGGCCGAACGCATCAGCGAAGTCGTGGAGCTGTGCCGCAGCTCGTTTGCCTATGTCGTTGTCGATCTCAATCATCCCGTTTACACCGAGCAGTCCGAGGTGCTGACCCGGGCCGACGACGTTCTGTTGTTGTTCCGCACTGACGTGCCGTCATTGCAGAACGCTCAGCGGATCCTCGAGTACCTGACACAAATGGGAATCGATCGGGAACGAATCGAACTGATAGCCGGGCGTGCGGGTCAGCCGATGGAAGTGGCACCGGCGAAGGCGGCTGATGCGCTGGGAATGGCGGAATTCGCGACGATTCCCAACGATCTGAAGTCCGTCAATCTTGCCACGAACGGGGGTACGCCGCTGGTTCTGCAGCGTCCGTCAAGTAAGCCAGCCAAAGCCATGAAACTGATCGCCAATCGGATTCGGTCTCGCGCTGAATCGTCGACATGACGGACAAAAAAACAGGCCACCTGCCATCGGCAGAGGGCCTGACTTCACGTTTCGTTGCGAAGAGAGTTCACACTCTATGAGTCGTCACGGCGAGGCGTCTCGTATCCAGAGAACGCCACGTCGGGGATCGCCCCATCACCCGGAAAAACACCGGGTCGGCCGACAGGCCTGGGAAGCGGTCCTGAATTCGACTCGTTACCAACAGGTTCCGGGTCGTTAGCTGTAACCGGACCCGTTGGATTCACATCGGTCCGTTTGGTGCCCCGGTATGTGACGATCATTGGAAGTTTCGCCGGGACTTCTGCGGCTTCCTCGACGACACGATTAACCAATTCCGGGTGTGATACCACCTGCACCTGAGTTGGCGGTCCTGTGACGCTCGATTGACGTGATTCGATGATGTCGTTGAAGCTGATGTTGATATCCGCACCGACGTCCTCGATCGAGTCCGGGTTTCGCAGTGAGAGGTGCAGACTTCCGCGGCTCTGAGCCAGATTCAGCCGTGCCGCCTGTTCGGGTTCCACGAGCAGGGTGACATATTCAACCCGGGATTTCTTGTTGGAAGATCGTTGCTCACCGTTTTCGGTGTCTTCGCGAACATAGTCCTGATTGACTGTCAGAACCTCGATGTTCTGCAGCAGCATGAGTGTCTGACCTCCGCCGGTCACGTCATCGCGTGAACGGGACTGCACCGTGAGCAACACGTCCACTCGATCTTCGGGAGAGACGAGTCCAGCCACCCCGGATGCGTTTGACGCCTGGATCGTAAAAGCCCGCATTCCGCTGGGAATCAGCGATGGCAGGCCCTGCTTCTGGTCGGCCGAAGCGAGCGCCGCTTCCAGAATGGTGCCCGGCGGCAGGCCGCCATCAATCGTTACCAGACGGCCCACCACTTTTTCGGCATCAGTCACAGCTCCTGGCGGGACGGAGTCCTTCGGAACGGTCTTCGTCTCGATCATGCTCGCTTCAATTTCCTTGCCGCGATCAATGTGTTCCTTCGCGACAACAATCTGTCCCGTTTCCGGGGCTGCCGTGCCGTCACTATTCAGATTCTTGAGGATATTCATGCCCACCGTGATGGAGCCGCCAAAAGCCAGTGCCAGCATGAGTCGTTTCGCCCACATTTGATTTCTCCTCGAATGATCGACTGCCTGTCGAAGTTGGGTTTGAGAGTGAGTAGTTAGATGACGATCACGTTCTCGCCGCTCAGTTCAGTCGCAGCACGCTCTCGGCCAGCGTTCCTGCCAGACCAAGGAAAAGCATGCATGCGAATGGGATCAGGTGTTTACGCCGATCCGCCTTCCTGGCGAGATCGGCGACTGTGACAGCGGTGTCGCGGAACGGATTGATGCGAAACATGACCTTGCGACGAATCTGCACGATGACTGAGGTAACCCCGAGGGCAACTCCAGCCATCAGCAGCACGTGCAGCGTCGTGGCTGGCCCCAGCCACGCTCCAATGCCGGTCATCAGCTTCACATCACCCGCGCCCATGCCACCGACCGCGTAGAGCAGTATCAAAGCGCCGAATCCAACCGTCGCACCAACGACCGACTGCGGCCATCCGTCACCAGCAGTCGTGTGAAACACGATTCCCAGAACCAGTAGTGAGACTGTCAGGCAATTGCTGATTTTCAGTGCTCGAAAATCGCTGACAGCAGCTGCGGTTGCGGCGACGCCGACGACCACGAAAGGCGTCCAGTCGAAGATAATGTCAGTCATTGCTTTGGCCCTGTTCTTTGAAGGCAAAGTCCGGTCAATCGTTTCTGACTCGCGTTACCGGTTGATTCGTGTTGATCACCGTGGCGGACATCACACGGCGTACGTTTCCGCAAAAGGCGTGATTCCACGGTGTTGGGGTCAGCGCATGCAAAAACGGTGGCTGACGGCCGCCGGAGATACCGGACAGCCTTCGGCCACCGTTTCGGGCAGCAGACGCGGCATGACGCGGATCAGACTCCGCCGCCGGTTACTTGACGCTCAAGCGGACCTGGCGACCGCCTCTTGGAGCTTGTCCGAGACTCTCGTGAACAGTTCGAGGAGCGCATCGCCCGAGGTCTCGACTGCGATGACGCAGACAAGGGACAGCAATCCAACGATCAGGCCGTACTCGACCATCGTGGCGCCGTTTTCGCTGACAGCAAACTTCCGCAGGGATTTGAGCAGTGACATGGTTCTCTCCTGATTGATTCCAGTGGTTTGTGTTTCCGGTCAGTTGTGTCTGACCCGCGTTACCGGTTGATTCGTGTTAAGCCGTGCGGCGGACATTCGACGGCGTGTTTTTTCGGAAATGGTGTGCTTCCGCCGCGTTGGGGTCAGCATGCAAAAACGGTGGCTGACGGTCACCGGACCTACCGGAGAACCCTCAGCCACCGTTTCAGGCAGCAGACGCGGCGTGACGCGGATCAGACTCCGCCGCCGGTTACTTGACGCTCAAGCGGACCTGGCGACCGCCTCTTGGAGCTTGTCCGAGACTCTCGTGAACAGTTCGAGGAGCGCATCGCCCGAGGTCTCGACTGCGATGACGCAGACGAGGGACAGCAATCCGACGATCAGTCCGTACTCGACCATCGTGGCACCGTTTTCGCTGACAGCAAACTTCCGCAGGGATTTGAGCAGTGTCATCGTTCTCTCCTGAGTGTTTCGTTGTTCCGGTCAGTTCTGTCTGACCCGCGTTACCAGTTGATTCGTGTTGATCACCGCGGCGGACAACCGGCGGCACGTTTCTCGGGAAATTGGTGCGGTTTCGCCGGTTGATGTGAGCGCATGCAAAAACGGTGGCTGACGGTCGCCGGACTTGCCGGAGAACCCTCAGCCACCGTTTCGGGCAGCAGACGCGGTATGGATCCGCGCATGCGTGTGTGATTCAACTTCGGCAGGCGGGTGTGCGGATCACAGGAACATCATTTCTTACGAAAGTTCAGTACGCATTGACCGCGTATGGCTTCGATCAGCGTCGGCTCGACCTGCGCGACCCGTTGAAACCAGGACTCATCAATCAGATTCGGAGCGCTCTCAGCCCACGTCGCGATCTCCGCGAGGTCGACTTTGCGCATCGCGGGATCCTGCTGCAGACTGAGGCGAAGAAACTCGTAGAAGTCCTCGTCCGGGATTGTGGGAATGTCCTCCCTGGCCGGCAGAGTCCAGTTGGACCGTTTCGCGAACAGCAGCAGGACGTTGTCGGCTTTGAAGACCGGTTCACCCGTCAATAGCTCCAGTGCCAGGCACCCCAGCCCAAACACATCGGCACGGTCGCTGACCTTGCCGTTGGAAATGATTTCCGGAGCCATGTACGCCGGAGTCCCAATCAGCATTCCTTCGGATGTGAGTTGGGAATCCGATGGGGCCGACGCCAGGCCGAAGTCGGCCAGCCGGACGTTTCCGTCCATTGTCACCATGACGTTTGCCGGCTTGACATCGCGGTGAATGATGTCGTGCTGGTGAGCGTGAACGAGTCCGGCAGCGACCTGTCCAACAATTCCGCGTGCAGTTTTCTCGTCCAGGGGACCAAGACGCTCGACCACTTCGCACAGGGGCCGGCCGGGACAATATTCCTGCACGATGAATCTGGTTCCAAGAGCTGAAAACGAACCCAGCGCGCGAATGATGTTTTCGTGCGAAAGCTGACGCCCGACATTGACTTCGCGTCGAAACCGCTGCACTGCACGATGATCGGCCGTAAGTCGGTGATTGAGCATCTTGAGTGCGACCGACGTACCTTCTTCGTCGTCGGATTCGCCGCGGTAAACGATGCCCATGCCGCCTCTGCCCAGGCACTCGCAGATGCGGAAATTCCCGGCCTTTCGCCCATAAAGAATGTCCTGTCTCCCCTGGTCTCTCATGCGGCAAGACACAAGATCGAGCAGTGCAGACCGGAATGAGGGGATGCGGTCAATAACGGAAAGCACGTCGTCGCGATCGACGACGCAGCAGACGAGGTCACCGCAGGCGACGACGTCGGCCGTGCACATCGTGTTCATCAGGATGCTCATCTCGCCAACCACATCGCCCGGGCTGACCTGCGTTACGACTCGGGCAAAACCGTCCGAAACATGAATGACCTGGGCGACACCCTCGACGATCAGAAGCAATGCACGAGCCGGTTTTCCCTGCATCAGCAGGAACTCTCCGTGGGACCAGCTGGCCGTGGTGGCGTTCTCCAGCAGCAGCGATAACGCCTCGGGTTCCGTTTCTGAAAACGGCGGGAGTCCCTTAAACAGATCGCGGACGTGCGGGAATCTCCGGAGTGGATGTTCCGGACTCAGGCTCGCATCGTCGCGATCGGATGCGGCGTCCAGGATGCTTCGGATGACATCGGCGTGATCCGGAAAGCGCTGAAGGTACTCGTCAGCTTCGGGTGACTCGCCGCGCTTGCGTCGGAACTCAAGCTCAATCTGTATGAGTTCTTTCAGGCCCTCTGTCCAATCGGACTGGCAGAAGCTGTCGAGGCATTCTTCGATGTCAGCAGGCTTACCATCGAGCCACGATTGTTCGAACTGCTCGCAAAGCGTGTCCAGATTGCGCAGACGCTCGATCTCAGAAAGTGCCTGTCCACCCATCACGCTGGCCCTGCCACCTGATTGACTGACATCGAAACGCTTTCGAGTCTATCAATCGCAGCCGCGCGAATCCAGAAACGCGTATGGGACTGGTGTGAACACGATCCGGGTCGATCCAGAAATAAACGAACCGGTGGTTCAGCCCAGGACTGATTGCGGACGTTGACACCGCAGGACCGGGCGCGTGTCCATCTCATCTGCCAGACGCGTCAGCCTCTACTGATCGACGCTTGCCACACTTGCCTCAGTCAGCATATGCACGACCTCGCGCTGACCGGACTTCGCGGTATCGGACTGCGGATCGAATTGCAGGGCGGTTTCGTAATGCTCAAGAGCCCGCTGCAATTCACCGCGCAGACAATCGGAATAAGCGACGTTCGCGTGCGCCTGGGACGGAGTGCAGCCGGCCTTGCGAAACTCGCCAAGGGCTTCTTCCGAACGGCCAGTGCGAGCCAGAACCAGTCCCAGGTTCGTTCGTGCATGGCCGTGGTCGGGTCTTAGCCGAACCGAGTGCCGTAACTGCGATTCTGCTTCAGTCCAGCGGTTCTGCAAGTACAGACTGTAACCATAGTCGCAGTGCAGGTTGGCGTTGTCCGGATCAAGTTCGAGAGCGGTCAAATAGTGTGGCTCAGATTTCTCGAACGCATCGCTCAGGTCATGCAGTACGGCCAGCCGCCACATCGCATGGACACACTTTGGCGACTGGTTCAGTACTTCGCCATAGACATGGATTGCCCGTTCAGTCTGCCCGTTCTGCTCGTGCAATCGGGCGAGAGCAAGCCGCACGCTGGTCTTGCCTTCGGCCGTAATATCACTTGGCGCGTTGTCGGCGTTGTGCTGAGTTACGGCTGGCGCCGCCGGATGATTCTGGTCAACGCTGCCTTCTTCCAGATGCTGGCAGCCGGTGATCATGCCGCACACTACGAATATCAGATTGACCTGTCTCATTTTCGATCCTTCGAAACGGATTGCAGGTTGTCCAACGCGGGTCCAATCCTCGCACCATCCAGTAACACGATTGCGGCAATTGTCATGCTTATCGTGGTGATGTACCGGACTGACCACCGCCCCCCGACGAACCACCACCGCCCCCGGACGTGCCGCCTCCACCCGACGAGCCTCCAGCGGACCCAGCGTTCCCTGAGGTCTGTTGTGCTCCTCCCCCGGCCAGTCGACCAAGCAGTTTCTGGTAGATGATCTGTGACTCAATCGGCTTGAGGCCGGGCGCTAATGGACGGCCCACCATGACATAGTCACTGGCGTCTGCGATTCCAAGATCACGCAGGTGTGTGATGACGATCTGCCGACGATTTGCAGCCAGGTCGGGTGAATCTGGCGAGTATTCGACGACGACCTGGACGCCGGAATTCGTGACCCAGTCTGCCATCTTTTGCACCTGCTCATAGCCGTGCTGATTGAGTTTGCTTGAACCCGGCTCAAAGTCGTATCCATACAGCACTGCCCGTGCTGCCCGACCTCGGGCTCGATGGCGGGCGATATTGTGCCGAAGCGCAGACCCCACAGGGGGTGAGAAGAGCCGTTCGTGCAACCCGAACCCAAACAAACCCGCGAGCCGCTGCATGATTCCAGGACTATGCCCTGAACTCTGGTAGCGACTTTCGGTGCGGACGGACTCGAAATTTGATTCCTCGTAATTCGTGTTGAATTCAGAAGTCAAAACCGGCGCGCCTGCCGGCGGATCCTCGGACACTGCAGGCTGACCTGGCGGGAGGTCCTGTGATTGCCCGAGGGCAGGACTGCTCCCCAGAACAGTCAGAATTACCAGACCGCCGGCCACAGACCGCATCCGTTTCCAGTCATCACGTGTCATTGTCAGTCTCCGGGCCATGCTCGCCACTGGGTGAACTCTGGCAAGGACTCGTAAATTGTTGCTCAAACGCTTCACTTGAATCGCAGCAGATCTTGCCCGTCGAACCTGGAGCGTCGGGCTGGCGTGAATCGCTGGTCGTTGCTTCCCGCCGCCCAACTGACTGGCACACGTGTTGGGAGGGACGTTGACTCAGCGGCAGTTGTTGCAGTCCGAATATCCGTGAGGCCCGTGAACAAACCGGTTTTCGATTCCGATCAATTCGCGACAGCGCGGGTAATCGGTCGTACTGCGAAAACCGGACGCACAGCCTTCGACCCGACCATACAGGAAAAATTCCTTTTCGTTCGCTTCGTGAATGTCGTCACCAGGCAATGGAATGGTGTCTTCCTTGTCGAGTGCTTCCACGATGTAGGGCGTCACCATCACGACGAGTTCTTTTTCGACACTCCGTGACGTGCTGTTTCGGAAGAACGTTCCCAGAATCGGCATGTCACCAAGCCCGGGAATCCGCTGAGTCTGGGCAGACAGTTCCACCTGGAGCAGACCGGCGAGCATTAGAGTCTGTCCTTCACGCAGCTCAACTGTCGTGTCGGCACTGCGGGAATTCAGGCCCGGAATCGGCGACGCTCCGGGAGTCAGCGTGACTCCGATTGCAAAGTCCAGAGAACTTACTTCCGGAGCAACTCGCAGGCGGATCGTGTCGTCGGGGAGGATTGTTGGTGTGAAATCGAGGTTCACTCCGAAGCGTCGGAACTCGACAGTGTTGACACCGTTCTGTTGCGGGACGGCAATCGGGAATTCGCCGCCGGCAAGAAAAGTTGCGTCGTGACCGTTCAGGGAAACGAGATTCGGTTCCGCCAGAATCTTCATGAAGTTGTTTTCGCGTAACGCTCGAAACAACACGCTGAAATTGGCCGAGTCAAAAATGCCAATCGCGGCGGTTGTCGCAGCCGGGACCGTCGTGAGGATTGAAGTAAGTCCGGCACCGCTCGCGATCAGGCTGCTGTCCTGCACACCCCCGACCACCTGCTGCGCACCACCGACGGGCGATGTCACGATTGAATTCGCGTCGCTGAACAGGAAGCTGGCGCCGATCTCACGCATTGCCGTGCGGTTGAGTTCCGCCACCTGGACACGCAGCATGACCTGTTGCGGCCCGGGAACCTGAAGCAGATTGACGATGGGGAAGTCGACCGGCCCTCCCGGACCAGCGTTGCCGCCATTTACGACCGCTGCGGCCGCTGCGGCGGGAAGAAGGGACCGCACCGTTGCCTCGATTTCAACAGTCTGCACCGCACTACGCGTCTGGCCACTGAGAATGACGTGGTTTCTCAGTTGTGTGATGGACACAGAGGCCGACGGAAACTGTTCTTTGACAGTGGTTCTGATGATGTCCAGGTCATAATTGACACGAACAAGAAAACTATAGGTCTGGCCCTCGGACGTGGTAATGGACAAGTCCGAGTTTCCCGGTCGCAATCCAATCATCCGCAGCGTGCGACCCGTGGGAAGGACTTCGAAATCTGCTACACCCGGATCGGAAAAAGCGATGACCGGATTCTCGCCTCCGGGCTTGGCCAGCGGTTGTTTGAATGTCAACAGGCGACTGCTGCCCAGCCGAATCTCGATGGTGGCATCGGCCGTTTGTGACGAACCTTCAACAAAGGCATTCACTGCCGCAATCGGGCGGGGCGAGGTTTCTTTGATGAGTGGGCTATGGAGTGCTCCATCAACCACGGTGAGCCGGTCGGTGGTGTCCGGTAAGGGCTCCTGCGCCTGAATCACCACAGTCAGTGTCACGCACAGAAACAGACCAGTGCAGGTCAGAACGACCGGCCGCGTCGCTGAGATTGAATGCACGAGCAGACCACCAGTTCGAGGAGGAGCAGTCGCGCATGCAGAGCTTGAGTCGCCCCACTGACGTTCGCGGCAGGCAGTGAACAAACGGCCGTAGCCGCGTTCTCGAACCCCAAAACCCCGAAGCCCGGCACACGTGACGATGTTGTCGATACTGACGACGTTCTTCGTCATTCCGGATGTACCGCTTTAGCCGCATCAATCGATCGCTGCAGGCCGTTGACCGCAATGTTCCGATTACGTCGTTTTGCGGGTAACGGCGACGGTTGGCAATGTCTGCCGATTATGAGGCGTGGGGATGCTGATCGACGGCTCCTCCTGCGAGCGTCTCGACTGGCAACAAGTCAGTTGAATGGCAGAAACTGAGTTCTTACTGCTTCCGCTGCTGTGGATTTGGAATCTCTGCCAGCCGCACTCAGTTGGGTGCCCCATACATGACTTTCACTACTACGGGTCCCAGCACGACGACCAGGATCATGGGGAAGATGCACAACACGGTCGGCAGCAGAATCTTTACGGCTGCCTGTTGCGCCAGTATCTCCGCCTTCTGGGTACGCTCCTCACGAAACGTCTGGCCCAGGTTGCGCAGGCTACCGGCCATTGAGCCGCCAAGCCGCTCGGCTTCTCCCACGACGCTTGCCAGAGTGCGGAGTTCCTCCATGTCGACTCGTTCCCCCAGTTCTCTGAGGGCTTCTCCGGTCTGTCGTCCCATTTGAATACTGCGATCGACGATCTTCATTTCGAACGCAAGTTCGGGGTGGGCCGTCCCGAGGGAATCGGAAACACGCTGCAATGCTGCGGTCAGAGCCAGCCCGCCCTCGATACAGACGACCGCCAAATCCATGGCGTCCGGCAGTGCACGGTGAAATGCCAGTTTGCGTGCCCTGGTCTTCCGCTGGATCAACACACCTGGAACGAAAAGACCGGCGGTCCCAAACACAACACCCACGAGCGTTCCGATTTTCGCATAATCGGGAAACACGACCATGCAAATCACCGCACCGATCATGGGGATAAAGGTCGCCAGTGCCTTGACCGCCAGGAAGATGTAACCCGCTTGAGGGTGATAGTAGCCTGCCCGAATCATCTGAGATCGCAATCGGCTACGTTCCTCGTCACTCTTGGGCTGAACAGCCTCCCCGACCTTGCTCATCTGTCGAGCAAACTGATTAAACGTCGGCACGACGGCGTCACCGTGCTCGGCCTTGTCCCGGCCTGTTGCTCGATCAATCCGTTCCTGCATTTTCGACCGGTGACTCATCACCTGAGAAATCAGGATGAAGGCTACTGTCCCAACGGCGGGGACGATCCACGTCAGCAAGTCGAGCGAAGCCCAGTCAGTCATCATTGTTTATCTCCAGATTAGCGAACCGAGAAACGTTCCCCGGTAATTCGCGTTAATAGTCGAGTGAGACAATCTTTTTGATCCAAATTGCGCCGATCGTCTCCATTGCGACGATCCCACCGGCAAGAATGCCATTATTGAATCCAAAAAGTGTCTCTATATGCTCAAACCGAACCAATCCGATGAGGGCCCCGACGCCGATCGGGAGAGCCAGGAGGACAGCCGCCTGCATCCGGCCTTCAGATGTCAGCATTTTGATTTTCCCCCGAATCCGGAATCGTTCACGCACGACGTCCCGCAGACTGTCCAGAATCTCGCCCAGGTTTCCGCCCGTCTGCTGCTGGACGGTCACGGCTTCCACCAGGATTCTGGTTTCCACCAGCCCACTTCGACGGGCAAATTCCCGCAGTGCTGTTTCCGATGGCACACCCAGGTTCTGCAACTGATGGCAGTAAGCCATCTCGGGACCCAGAGGCGCTTCGAATTCCTTAGAGACCGACAGAACTGCCGTCCAGAATGTGTGTCCGGCTCGCAGCGTGCGTCCCATCAGGTCGAAGGCATCGCTGAGCTGCGTGAGCATCTTTTCGCGACGCTGTTTGCATTTATGGCGGACGTATAAGACGGGCAGCAGCGCCCCGGCTGCGGCAGCGGGGAGCGTGAACAGGATACCCCCAAGAGCGACATAGCCCACGCTCGCCAGGACAAGTGCCGACACAGTGGTCAGAGCCCAGAACCGGTTTGGAGTCAGTTCCAGTCCAGACTGTTCGATCAGAAGCTCGATCTTCTGCTTGAAATCCGGCTTCAGTTCATCGCTGACCTGTTTTCCGAGATTCCGAAGCAGCGACGATGCCTGGGCTTTTTTCTTTAGTTTGCCTTTGAGTCGTTCGTTGACTCGGGTGTCGATCCGCGCCCGGTCCTTCCAGAACAGGTCAAACAGAATTGACGATCCGGTAAAAGCCGCAGCCGTGCCGGTGAAAAACAGCAGAATGGTTGAGTTGGTCATTGGCCCCTGACTCCTGTGGATACAGACGCATTTGTCAGGGAATCCGTTTTCTCTGGCGTGCCGGACATTTAAGCGACGGAGTTATTCACTCACCGTCGCCGGGCAAGGGAGTCCATCCGGTTTCTCGCGTGGCGGGGGCGTCGCCCGTGCCCGATTCATGTCTCTGTCATTGTGCCTGGGCAGATCTGGCATTCAGATGCCGCTTAGGCGTCGTTCAGAATTAACTTACCCGCTTCGCCTGTTTTTATGTGGGTGAATCTCATAATTCCAGTCGCCGTGAAAAGCATTACGTTTTAGACGCACGCTCTGCATCTCACTGTCCGTCACCTTCC
>Ga0209402_10003733_pt1 | contig 14374 bp, 14 predicted proteins | sample ArcticOcean_MG_C_3_FD_187437 | JGI IMG/M metagenome (GOLD analysis project Ga0209402, IMG submission 187437) | Marine microbial communities from western Arctic Ocean - ArcticOcean_MG_CB8_126 (SPAdes) (version 2) | ecosystem: Environmental > Aquatic > Marine > Oceanic | place: Arctic Ocean... | reverse complement strand
AACAGCGCCATTGAGTGTGACGGATTTTGTGCCGGGGCCACCATGCCCGTTAGTCAGCTTCACATTCAGGGGTTCATCTTTCGCTGTCCAGAAGTGACCATCAGGCATATACGCAGTGTTAATGACTGCAGGCGATGAACCGGACTGTGGGTTTGATGTCAGAACGCCAGTTATCTCATCCGTTCCAGACAAAAACTCAACCTTGGTATTGCCACCAAATCCTCCCATCGCGATTTGAAAAAGGCCGGTAACAACAATCCTTTTTCCTGACGATGGTGTAACAATCGTTGCTGTGATGGATGCACCACTAGCGACTCCGGTTTGTATTATATCCACCAATGCAGACTTGGGTACTTTAGGACCTATGTCAGATAATGCTTCCGCTACCACTGCCTACTCCAAGTAATAGTTAATCCACCCGCCAACAGCAACACTGCCGCCTCGCGCAATAACCAAGTCCTCTCCAGCGCCAGTCTTAAAGTGGCCGTCTGGATTGTAATTCGCTTTAATCCAGCCATTATTCAGCACACCCATATCGCCAGTAAGCTGCGTTCCACTTGATGTCCCAGCCCAGATAGTGGTTGATCCGGTAGTGCTACAGGTATAAAGAAAGTTAATTACAACAATCTTTTTACTGGAATCGTTTGGATGAAGCGCAGAAAAATCCAGAACGATTACGTCCCCCGTACCAGCCGCCGCATCTATCTTGGCAGAGTAGACCTCTTTCGGTGCTATGTCACGCAATCCTGCGCCCATAATAAGTCTCCTTAGTTATTAGGCGGTTGCAGCAAATCTCATTGCAGATGCACCTACTGTCGCCGCAGTACCATCTCCAATATTGCGGCTTACCCCTGAAGCTGTCCAAGCGGTTCCATTAAATACGAATGCAACATAGGAACCTGCCCCTCCTGCCCCATTAGTCAGGCCAGCCATAATTACAGAGTTATCTGTTGATATACTAATGTCTCTTGCCTCTGTACTAGAGGTTGCGAGGATGTTAACACCGGTAAGATGGCAGCCTACTGCAAAACTGCCATTTGCTGCCGAGCCAATAGTAATCAAATCGGTATTCGCTGCACCACCAGTATCCTGAACTACAATCCAGTCTCCAGCAGTTGAATTCGCAACCGTTGGAAGCAGGAATGTTTCAGCATCAGTTGTGTTCTCTGCATAGTAAGTATTCTTTACTAGCAAATTCGTACTAGCAGGCATTGCCGTTACTGGCCCAAGGACAGGAATATATGCCCCACCCGCGATTGGATGCCCAACAATTGCACTGGCAGCGTTGTAAATAACAGCTTTGCTTGCAGCAACAGTACCAGCGGTATTGTCGTTGATTTCAAGGATGTCCTTGATTTCCGTGTTAGCACTAGGCTCCGTAAGAGCAGATTCCAGTGCCATTCTCGATACAGGTGTCAGTGCCATTGTTAATGACCCTCCTTATTGTTTGTCGTATGGCTTAGCGCCATGCTTGTCCAAAATTTCGTTCCGTAATTGTCCTTTAGGCTTCAACGCTTCTTCGGGGTTCTCCATTATCCGCTGGGCGGCTTCTTCTTGTACTAAGTCTTCGCCTAACCTTACAGTCTCCTTCGGCTCCTTCCTCTCCCTGGATACATTGACATCACCCTCGCAGGCACGGTCAGTGGCTTCGCATACCTTTTTAATATGATTCTTCGGGCTGTCTGCTGGTACAAAGGCCATCGGATCGCCCGGAAATCTAGCGAGATTGGGAATGTATGTATCATTAGGGTTTGGGTTATACCCGTGCTTTTTAGCTACATCTGTCACAGCTTTTAGCTGCCTAGTATCTCCGTCGAACTGTTTATCCAGTGTACCATGGTTTGCTAAAAACTGCGCATCAGTCCTGATTGATGGCATTCTCCGGCTATCCAGGACTTCCCTCATCCTAGAATCAGGCGGGGGGGAGTCATCGCAGTTAATATATTTCCCATTAACTATCTTAGCTATTGTCCTAGACTTCATCCTGGCCCTTCCTTGCTCTGTCTTCAGCCTGTCGCCTCTGGCTCCTTGCCGCCTCTTCCGCTTTTTGTACCTGAATATTTATGTCGTTTTCCGCCTTGGCTGTGTCAATCGCTTCATTCCTCTCTGCGGTAATACTGCTGAGTAAATCCTCGCGGGATGCCTTTTCTGCGTCAAGCTGCATAGACAGAGCGTGCTTCTCGGAATCAAAAGTCATGCCTGCTTCATGCTGCTCCTGATCGAGCTGCATGTCATGCTCGGTGGTTGATACTTCACGCTCTTGCTTCGATTTCGAATCGCTTACATTCTGCTCCCTTTGCTCCTGGCGTATTTCCATCTCAAGTCCGTGCTGCTCGCTTCGGGTTCGGGCAAGAAGCTCGGCTTCCTGCTGGCGTATCTGGCCTTGCAGTTGAGTTAATCCGATCCTCGCTTGGTCAAGCTGCAACTTCGCTTCCGCCTGCTGTTGATCGGTCTTCGCCTTGGCCATGTCGCCCTGCGCCTTCACCATCATTCCTTGTAGCTTGGCCTGTTCAAGTGAAGCTTGGCTTTGCATTTTCATCTGCTCGTTCTGGGCCTTGGCCTGAAGTAATTGCATCTGAAGGTCAAATTGCTGCTTCTGCGCCTCTTGCTGGGCCTGTGCGGCCTGCGCCTGCTCTGGCCCAGGTGGTGGCGGGGTCCTCGGGCCGATTTCAAAATCGTCCATGTCCTGGTCTATAGACTTACCCCACTTGTCAAGCAACTTGTTAAGTGGCCCAGTGTCAGTAGTAGCGTCTGCATGTTTACTAAATTCGGGCATTGCTACGCTCATCACCTGAGCCATGTTTGATGACTCCCTGTCTTTATTAGGCTTCCTTACGCTTCCGGCAGCTACCGTACACTCAATCTCCCTGACGGTCTCCTCGACCGGAGCGTTAGTTATAAATTTATCCCACAACTGCGACTCAACTTCCCCTAGGACCTTGCTCACATCCTTCGGCTCGATAGCCCACCTCGCCACCATCTTCTCCTGCCTAGCGCACTGCTCCATCCAATGCTCCACCTGCTTGGCCATGTGGTCTGGACGGATATTCATTTGCGAGCGCTTCGTTTCAGCGTCAGCAGCGCTTCGGCTTTGTTGGGCCGTCATTCCATACAAAAGCTCCGACAGGCCAACCCTCTTCTCGAATAGGTCCGTAAGCATGGTGACTACCTGCCACATATCCGCCTTCATTTGCGGTTGCTGAATCCACTGGATCACTTTGTTGATGTCCCCGTAAATTTCCTTTACAGGGAAGATTGTCATGTCCTGGCCTTTTTTTATCCATTTCTCTACATCCTTGTGAGCGCTTTGAAGCACTGCAATAAAATCTCGGCTTGAAGACCAAGTCCTATTTACGATGTGAGATACGACTACGTTCAATGTAATTAGCTCACCAAGTCCAGGCTCTAACGGTGCTATGGGCCAAGCAGAACTTTGCGGGTCCTCTTCAGGGACTCTATGCCAGTAGTCTAAGCATATCACTGGCCACCTATCATCCTTCCAGAAAGGATACTCCCACTCCAAGAGTTTCTTTATTTCTTCTGTACTAGACTCGCCAACTTTCTTCGGGGGCGCGTTCAATGGGTAGTCAATATTAGGGGCAACTACTATTTTTACGTAATCACCCACCTTCTCAAACGCATCGTAGTACTCACTGTTCACGCCAGACAGTCTGTGGCCAGCCCCGCATTTAGAATAAATTTCGTAATAAGTTATAACGTCCTGCGTCTGTCCCTGCGCTCTGTCGTTGTCACCAAGGTCAGATGCAAACCGCTCCCCGTAACCAGTCCTGGTTTCATACGTCGCTGATTTACTCAACTTCCCCTTAAGGCCGTATTTCCTTTCCACATACCACACGGGATTTGTTCTCTTTATCGCCATCCACCAACACTCATTAGGGCCCAGTCCCGTGGCGTCAGGATCAAGGAGTAAGTCATCTACGGAGAGATAAGAGCATCCAGTCATCTTTACCTTGCTTCCAGGCATCGTATAGACTTCCGGCATTAAGCATCCTCTACCCTTTACAAGGGACTCCGTAATGGCTCGCATTGCATGCGTCTCAAGCCCACCCCCTGGCTGTTCTCCTGGGGTGTAGTTAAGCCAATGCTCAAGCAAAGAGGACCGTATCTTCCTTTCACTGTCCTTGAGTGCCTGCCCTTGAGTGGCAGTTGCGAATGCCTTTGAGGCTTCCTCTTGCTGCTGAAGCTGCTGCTGGATTTGCTGGATTTGCTGCTGCGCTTGCTGCATGGCCATCTGCTGTTGCTGCATCTGGGGATTTGCGGCACTAGCCGTTTGCTGGGCCTCTTGCGGGCTAACCCCCTGCTGTTGCTGGGCCTGGACGCCTGCCTGCGACTGCTGGGCTGCGGCCTGGGACGCCTGCTGGAGCTGCTGCATTTGCTGCTGCGCTTGCTGGAGCTGCTGCTGAAGTTGTTGCTGGAGTGTCGGATTGACCCCGAAAAGCTCAGGCAGCAACTCAATATGTTTCCTTGGAGTAAGTGTCCTTTGCGGGTTCTGCCAATAAAGCGTCGGCCCGTAAATTGAAACTAACTCAAAAGCTTTATTCAGGGTTACATGAAAATTCGGGGCGACATCGGTCCCTAAAAACTTCCTACGGAAATCAGGCTCCCACATGAAAGAAACGGACGCCTGAAAGAAGGCCGTACATTGCTCTGACACTTCGTTGAAATGACTCTTCGCCTCCTTGGCTAAGTCAATCTTAGATAGCCAGCCTTTAGTTAAGTGGCGAAGGGCATCCTCTAACTTACCTTTAGAGAACGGCTTAGACTCTTTTTTTTCTTCTGTTCCTGAAATCACGTAGTCATACCTGCTACTTCATCAGTAATGGGGCCTGTAAGCATATGCGGAAACCTGCGAAGGACCGAATTGACCCTCTGGTGGGTCATGCCGGAACCAATCCTCTGTGCAATTTCCGCAGCCCTTCCAGGAGAATCGCCAAGCTCCCTTGCAAGTCTTATCATTGTAGATTCGATTTCATCCGGAGAGTCTGAGTAATCAGTGTCGATATGCTCTACCTTCCCGGCTTCCTCGACTGCCTCTCTCTTTCTCTCCTCCGCTTCTGCCGAAGCGGACTCTTTCCTCTTCTCATGCTCTCCGACAATATCCCACGCCCCCCATCTCTTTAATCCTTGGGGTGATTTCTCGTGGTCAGGGTGATCGACATGCTTTACGTTAAGCATCGGTTCTCTTCGGCCAGTCGGGCTAAGTGTATAAAGTGTTATACAATCGCTATTCATCCTGGCTGTAACGGTTGCGGCGAACGGTTCTTGGTTTACGTCTCCGTGAGGAAACCAGACAACAGGATCGCCTATGTTCGGTGCATCGGGGATGTCCTTGGGCATAGCTTCTTCCTTGGGGTTATGGTGCTGAGCCGGGGCCAATATGAACTGGAGAGTCGCCGCCACGTTTGCTATCCTTCTCTCTCTTTTTCTTCAGTTTCTGGAACTCTTTCCACGCCGGAGAAGGTTCGGCAACTTCAGCGTCTGGTCTAATATACTCTGGTTCGGTACTAATGTAGTAGCGCAAGCAGTCCATAAGGTGATCCTTTTGCCTGGGCGCTGGCTTTTCACCCACTTCCTTTCTCCTTACCCCCCCGCTTTTCTTGTAGGCACCTATCTCATGATAGAAGTTAGGGGTCGTATCAAGCACTACCATAAGCTCTGTAGTTCCGTCTCCGCGTATATTCATGGACTCCCGGACGCGAGTGCATCCTGCCTCTACGTTATCAGCACCAAACGAGAATGCGCTGCCGGTGTCTACGGACCTTAGCCCACACCTCGCAAACGCCTCGCTGTAAATATGGTGCGTCGTTTCCCCGGCACCCCTTCCCCATCCGGTTTGCCTTGCAGCACGCTGATCAATCACAAAGGACTGGAATGTCTGGCCTCTCGCCTTAGATGTTATGGCCTTGGCAGCTTCATCTGCACTGTGCCTGTGTAAGTAAAGCTCATCGTAAATGATATGGAACTTGCCCTTGAACTCCCACAAAGGAGGAGTAGCACCGAATAGAACTGCTGTAGTCGTATGCCCAGGGTCAAGTACTAAGTCCCTCCTCCAGCTCTTCGGGGGCACTCCCCCATTAGCTCTCAGTATGTACGCTATCTCCCTTATTGTGGGATTTGATTCGTTCTGTCCTGGGTCATGGATACTTATCCCGTGTATGTCCTTAGAAAAGGAGGGGTACATTAAGATATGCCCAATAACGTAATCGCCCCGATCCCTTGCGGCCAAGACATCTTCTCCGTGGGCAGACCACCGCTTGAGCATCTTTTCTTTTTCTCGCTGGTCTATGAATTGGTTTTCACTGAACCGTATCTGAAATTCCTCGATATCCGGGCTGGCAAGGGCCTTCTCCTCCTCTGCCCTCTTGGACATTAGCATTAAGGCATGGTTATGGCTGTACGGCTGCGCAAGCCATAAAAGAACACCGCCTTTACGGAGACGAGACTGCCACTCCTCGACATGGTCCGGGTTCTCTATGTCTTCGTCTATGCATATCATGTTCGGCTCATCGCCTCTTTTTGCCGCGACAGATGTGCTTGAGAAAGCACGTATGATAGTTCCGTTCTTAAGGACGCACCGCTTGAACTGCTTAGCTCCTTTATTTTCCCAGGACCATTGGGAATGGTCTATAAGTCTTTGAGGTATGAGCTGCGGGACAGGCTCCATCTCTTTGGACCTTTCTATATCCTCTTTATCCCATGGGCGGAAAATTCTGTACCGTCCAGTCTCCTTGTCCCGTATCATTTTCATCCCAGACATCTCTGTGAATAGATATCTGTGAATTGTTTCTCCGATATGATCCCACCCAAAGCCAACTGTCCATATCAAAAGCGGAGCCTTCGGATACCTGAGTTCTATTTCCTCGCCGTCTATTCCAACCAGAGGTATTCCTGTTGCGGCAGATGCAAGCTCGGCAAACCCTGCACATGACTTCCCGGAACCTGCACCACCGCGAAGTATCTTCTCACTTGCTCTCGATAGATGGAACGCCTCTATCTTCCTGCTCCTTGGCCTATAGACGCGAATAGCATCACGCCTTCTTAGCGCACGCTCGGAAGAGAGAGCCTTGATTCTCTCGTCTATGTCAGTTATTACTGCCATTTACTGCGTCCATGTATTCGGGCTCCGGCTCCTTGGAATCTACGACTCTTAGTCCTGAGGCGTCAATGAGCTGACTGAGAAGCTGTGGCTCCCCGGAAAGTCTCGCAAGCATAAGTCTGGAAAGTTCTTCTTCAATCTCTTCGTCTTCAAGGTCGTCTATGTCTGGTGCGGTGTCTCGGTACTTAGTCGAAAGCTCCATGAGCCGGACAAGTCCATTCATTGCATCTATTGCGGTTTTGCTTCCAGGGTTCTCCTTAACTAACGTCATTAAGACAGTGTGGTGCATGTCAACGATTTTATCTAGGCTCCCGAACTTCTCTATGAGCTTAGCACAATATTCAGCGACATGAGGAGCTTCAACCTGGGTCCCGCGAAGCATTGCGGTAAACTCGGTCAAGGCAGACTTGAGCCTTTTCTTTTTTACGTCTGACCTGCGAAGCTTTGCAATCTCCTTATTACACCTATTGCACCAAGTCTTATTCGGGCCTTTACCAAAGCTATTCCTGGACTTCTCCTGGCCGCACTTGGCGCATACCTTGTGATTGCGAGTGGCTAAGGAACTGCCCATTACTTTAGTGTATTCATTTCTTTCTAATAAAAAAGGGCGTGACCCCCGAAAGAGCCACGCCCAGAGCTTTAGTGCTAGCACCAAGCCAACCCCAATATCAACGAATGTCCACTTCCACCAAGACCTTATTGGTTGCGTTGTATGCAACCTCAGTGTAGGCACTTTTCTTGAAGCGACCGACTACGTTGCCAGAGGCAGCAGTGGCCGTACCATCTCCAGTAGTACCGTCAATGTCAGTCTCTACTTGACCAGAAGTTGCAGAAAGAACGGCAAACCAGCCTTCTTTGAAGATTTTCTGGCTTCCGTGACTACCATAGGCAGTCCCCAAGTCAGCCGTGGCACTTTTCTCTCCGTCATTCTCGGCAGTAACCAAAGACGGTCCTTTAACAACCATGTAGAAAAGGTCGTTAGTTTTTACACCAGAAGAATGTTCGTCTACAAAGCCTGCAACTTGGTGGTCTGCACCACCATCAGCTTTTTCAACGCGAACTCCGTGGTAGCCAGTTACCCACTGTACGGCATCGCCAGCAGCGAGTGTAGTGCTTCCATCGACATTCGGTTCTACGTTACGAACAATAAGAACAACCACATCGGCACCAGACCGACGAGATTTCTTGTCACCTGTCGAATCAATATCCGGCAGGTAAGCAGTTTGCCCTTCAAGGTGATTAAGTGACGTTAGGTTATCGGTGCTGAACGCAGTCGATCCTAAAGCCGTTGCACCCTGGGCAAAGGGAAGTTTGTTACTTCGACTCATAATTCAAATTTCCTTATCGAAAAGGGTTAACGGACTAAAGGCTTGCACCTGCGCCAAGCTTACTGAAATGCTTGACGTTGTAACGAGCGTTTCCAAAGAAACCGATTAGCCACAAGTAGCCATCAGTGTTAATGTCGTACTCAGGTCCACGACTACTAAACAGTACGTTGTCAAGAGACTCCAAGCACATCTGATTGACGTTAAGCCCATAGCCAGTGGCTGCAGGAACATCAAAGTCGGCCTGAATCATTACGCCATCTTGGTTCAGCGTATCGGTAAAGCCAAGGTCATCGGCTTCTTTATGCGGAACCGAAATGCGATACTTGGCACGCATTTTGTTCTGATAGTCATAGAACAAGTCGCCAGACAATAAGTACAAGCTTGGGCGACCTTTTTTACCACCAGTAAGAGTTGTCCAAATGGTAGTTTGACCAAGAACACGCTCGCAGTTATCAGCCCACGTAGTCGATCCGGTTCCCCAGTTCGAGCTAGTGTAGTTAATTACCTTAGGAGTATTCCAGTCGTAATCAGCCGATCCGTTACCATCAGGCCAGTCAGTTGCAATAGTTGCATTTGGCTTAGTGGCAAGATTAGATGACCATGTTCCACCGCGAGTTGCAACAGCAGTGCTGTGCCCACCATAGGTGTCGTTAGGCTGGCCAATTCGATCAGCCGCTCCTGGTGTAGCAGCATCAAGAAACGACTCAAGGCCGTGCAGACGGTTAGTGTTTGCTGCGGCATAACCGTCAATAAACAACTCTCCGCAGAACCCATCCTGCAGGTCATCCATCATATCTTCGGCAATGCCGGAGTAACGATTGATAATAGCAGTCATGTCGCCAAGCATTAGACGTTGCTTCTCTGTCATCCTGTCAGACATTTTATATCCACGCCAGTCAATATTGAGCTGCTCGTGGAGGTCCGAACGCTGGAAGTTAATCACGCCATCGTCGCCATAGGCTTCGATAACACGCTGTCCAGCCTTTACGTCCCAGTAAAGTTTATGAGACGAAGCATTATATTTAATTCGTCCCTTTTGCGACAAGAGTGTAAGCAGAAGGCGATTACGGATAGTGTTATCCGCACGGCCCTTCAAGTAAGCAGGCGCTGCTTCTTTTAATACGGCTGCAAATTCGGCCATAGGAAATCACCTCTTTCTAACCTTTTGGTTGTAAATATCCCTTGTGAACTGCAAGTGCTGTAGCCAAAGAGCCAAGGGACGTATGCTCTGGCAAACCATCGGGGCCAACATAATTAGCCTGTGGTTGATTAGGGGTGTTAGGCATATACCCAGGAGGCGTCGGATTGCTCGGCCTGGAAAATGGCTTCTCTGTATACTGGTCTTTTAAATCTTGTGCTTGCGGTCGTGCTTGCGATTGCTGTTGTCCAAGACCGTTTGCAAGCTGTTGTTGAGTGAAGTAATTCTGAACCATTTGTGTAGCTACCTTATGCCTGGATTCTGGCTCAGCCATTCCATTCCTCCTGAGCATTACGTGCGCATCGTTTAATGCTCTCCCCACAGGACTTAATACAGGCTTTCCTGCACTATTAACTTGGACTGTTCCTGTTTTCGGGTCTTGGACATACAGAATTCGTTCATTCTGCTTGATAAAGTTCTCTGCCTTTGATTTTGTCTGATTTTTATCAAAAGCATTGCTTATTGCGCTGTCTATTCTTTGTTGAATTTGCCCTTCAAGACCAGCAGCCATGACGGCATTAACCGGGTCATCAATAAGCTGATTACTTCTATCCTGTCTCCACTCTATGTATTTATTTACTTTGTCGGCAATAGACGGGTCTACTGAACCAATGTAATCATTCTTAATGACAAATCGACCAGATGGGTCTTGCTCAACAAGTTCTGACCATTCTTCTTGGTATTCAGGATGCCCCATAGACTGAACTGGAGCAGTATAATCCTCCTGTGGACTAGACCCGCCAAAAAGACCTCTACTTTCCTGTTCTTCCTCCCGAGAACGACCCTGCATTTCTTGTTCGGCTTGTATGGCGGCAGCATAACGTGCTTCAGTTTCTTTAATTAAAGATTCGTCGTCATCATATTCATCTACCGTGTACCCTCGGCCTCGCATTGCCTCAATAACAGCAGTGCTTTTTTCAGGCTCTCGTGGAGGCTCTTCCTGCGCAGGGACTTCTGGGGCGTTACCGGAAACCTGGGGAGTCTCCATGTAGTCATCTGGGTTTATTTCTGGTGCTCTTTGTGGTTCATCCATTATTTTTTCTCCACTGGGGTTAAATGGGGCTTGTTATTATTACCAATCTTTTACTCCATGCAGTAGCCTTTGAGCAATTGTGAATGCGAAAAGCTGCACTTGATGGTATTTGAACCTGATGTATGATAAGCAATGGAGGAAAAATGTCATTATTAAGAGAACACGTAGTACCATTATCACAAGCAAAAAAGAAACTACCTGGCTCACCGTCCGAAAGCTCAATACGAAGGTGGGCAAAACGTGGAGTAAAAGGCAAGAAGAGTGGAGCTGTTCATAAACTAGAGGTGTGCTACATAGGAAACACTATGTACACAAGCATAGAGGCATTTGAGCGATGGTCAGAAAGAATTACTGAGGAGTTCCTTTAGTGTGTTGGATTTGGTGGGAAGACGAATGCTTTGACCCTCCCGAAACGGAGTTTGGGGATGAAATGCAAAAACTTACATGACTGGCGTAAAGTAATTGACCTGTCTCCTTATAGAAAGGAGATAGAGTCTGCCGCACAACAACGTGAATCCCAGAAAAAGGGGTACGCTTCTAGTCGCCAGTGGTCTAAGCAGGCCACGAATCTTACTGGGATTAAGGGGGAGTACGCATTCCACCTTTGCACAGGATTACCGATAGACCTGTCTCTCAATGCCCATGGAGATTTTGGCGCTGATTTCGTCTACGAGGACATTCTTTACGACATCAAAACCACGCTTTACCAGGGAAATAACCCCGCATTGCTAGAAATGCCGGGTAAAAAGCTCATTCCTCACGTTTATGTGTTAATGAGAGTGAGTGACTGGGAGGCCAGGGTTATTGGCTATGCAACGAAGAAGCAGATGCGGAACTCCCAGAAAAGAGATTTCAGTAATGGCGACAGGCTAAGTGTGCTTCAAAGCGAAATGAAGGAACTTGGCCAAGACACAATACCTCCACTGGTTCCTTCGGTTTCAACCGAACCCAGAATAGCAGAGCAAAGAAGTGCAGCACAAAGAATGCATACAGGTACTGTAATCACACTTCCTGAATGCGATAGAGTCCTAAACCTAGATAAAGGGCATTGCTTTCCGCACGGTCCTTTTGAAAGGCGGGAATCTAAGACAAGCCAGTTCAATGCTCTCTACTGCAAGAAGTGCGGGAGGTTCTACGGATACAGTCGTGACCCCCAGCTAATTGAAGACGATTAGAGTTTTGACTATTCAATTCACTATGATAAACTGAATACGCTCAAGCTCGTTCTCAGGGCGGCGTGGTCTGTCACACCTTGGCCGCGCCGCCTTTTTTACAGGAACACATTATGGGTTTCGATCCAAATCAACCTGGCTCCATGCCGAATTTCGGAAGCTACCTGGGGCAAGGCCAAAATTTCTCCGAAATGATTCTTGACCAGTTGCCAGGGGGGGGGGCGCAAGGGGGTGCTCATGCAGACCCTAATTATGCAGGGCCATCTAACAGAGAGCAATTCGACGCTATGATAGCTGGCACCTGGAATCCCCCGGAGGCTGATGGTGGGCCTGGCGCTGTTCAACCAGGTGTTGGCCCTAGCGGAGAAGCACAAGGTCCGTGGCTAGACGCCATACGATACGGTGTTGACTTAGACCCAAGTAATCCAGACTCGGATGCGAGGATTCAAGGTGCGTATGACCAAGGATCACCAACGGAACAAGCTACTGACCTGGGGTTTTTAACTGCAGACGTAGATGAACAAGGTAATCCAACTGGAACACATAGTTTCTCTGACGAAGTATCTGGCATTAACCAAGAGATGGGCCGTGTCTTTGGTGAAGGTACAGACGAGGCCCATAAATTCATTGGCGAAATGGGCGGAATTAACGAAGCCATGACCGCAGACTGGAAATCTCAAATTCCCGATAACAATGAACGTGGATTTGCAAAGCAGTCAATGAACCCAGAAATTTCACAACTTGGAGGCGGCAGTAATTACGATCAATTTCTTGCTGGCCTGCAGCATGGAACATTTGGAACTGACGGTTTTGAAGCTCCTAATTACACCGTGACTCCTGGAAGTCAACTTGGGCTAGCACCTGGCTATAGCATTGTAACGAGAGGACACGGTGCTGGCGGCACAACTACGGATGATTATGAAAGCCAGGGGTGGGGCCAGGGCTGGGAAGGTCCCGGTTGGGAAGGCCAGGGAATTGGCGGCGACACAGGAATGTATGACGATACTCCATTGTCAAGCAATATGACAAATGACGGTTTTGCAGAACAGTCACTTAGTCCAGAGCGTGCAGCTTTTAGTAGTAGCAGTTCTGGCGGTGCTGACTGGGGAAGTGAACTAAGCGAATTAGACAATACGTATGGTGGTCAAAATTCCCCTTACAATTCCGGTGGGAGCGACTGGACGCCCTCAGAATATGGACCAGAAACACCATACAGTCCCGAAACGAAAGATTGGGAGAAAACGGAGTGGCAGAATTACGGTTCCCCCGGTGAAGAAATGATGGTATATGACCCCGGTGCAGCAGCAGACGCGCATCGAGGGGCAAAGTTCACGCGAACTGGCAGCGAAGTAGAGGACCCATACACTGGAGAACTTTATTACGAGGGAGACCAGCCAGATGGGCAATGGAAATTTGATCCTTTGGGAAATCTCATACAGCCTAACTTGGGTACATTTGCAACTGGTGGTGGCGCAGTACAGGGTGCGCAAAGCGCACATTACGGAGATACTGGAAACTGGGGTCAAGCTTCTGATGCCCAGAACAGGTCACCACAATACTTTTTCTATGGTGGAAGCATGACGCCATCAACTATGGCAGAGTCACACCCATTATCATAAAGGATATTTGCAATGGGCACTTTCAGCGATGACGTAATTAGTGGCGCACTTCAACAAAACATATCTGCGACGAATGTCGGTGAGACTGGTGGTCCAGTCCCGCCTCCTGCACCGGCGGGTGCTGGGTCAATCCCAGTTAACCCAGGCCAGGGCCATGACCCAAATCAAATAACGCAAGTAAACACAGGGTTTGGGCCACAGCCTCACTTTGGCGGCCAAGTGCTCAGCACCAACCCTGATGGCACACCAATAGATGACCCAAATCCTCCGATGGATATACAAGTTGGCCTTACGGGCCAAGGCTTTGGAACGAAGATCGACATGCCATCAACAGGGATGGCTCCAAACCTGAACAAAGAGGGCCTAAATACTGCTTTAAATGCAATAGCTCCTAATCAGCGTGGTGGCAAAACCAGGGACCTGATGACCCAGGTTTTGAAGAAGTATTACCCTGATTTAGCCCCTGAAGGGTACACTCACTTGCTTGGTGGCATGGACACACAATCTAAGGCAGCGATGGATAAGCGGCGGGCTTATGGCCAAACCGAGGAAGGCAGGTTCGAGAGTAGAACCCAAGGTATGACGGAACAACAGAAAAACCAGGCTCGGCATCAGCAAGCAGAGCAGAAACAGAGGGAGGATCAGCATAGAGCGGCGCTTCTGGATGCTCAACGAAGAGGAATTCCCATTGCCCCGACCATTGGTAATCGTCCTAGGAAATTAGGGGTTAGAAATGTACCAAGTCCACGGCCCGGCTTCTAAAACCTAGGAAAGGAGAAAGCAATGCACCCATCTAATTTATTAGGGGCTATGATGGCCACCGGGGGATTTACCGACGACGCAGCCAAGTTATTTACTGGGCAATTGTCGAGAGAAGCCTCTGAAGGGGTGGTGGGGAGTGGCGTCA
>Ga0209402_10003731_pt1 | contig 14377 bp, 13 predicted proteins | sample ArcticOcean_MG_C_3_FD_187437 | JGI IMG/M metagenome (GOLD analysis project Ga0209402, IMG submission 187437) | Marine microbial communities from western Arctic Ocean - ArcticOcean_MG_CB8_126 (SPAdes) (version 2) | ecosystem: Environmental > Aquatic > Marine > Oceanic | place: Arctic Ocean... | reverse complement strand
ACTTTGGGATAACCCTGATCCAGGTCGTTACAAAAATGAATTTTGGGACTTTACTATCACTGAGCCAATGAAAGATATAGGAATGTCATTTCATATAAAGCCATACCAAACACCTCACCCACCAATCGCTGTTGCTGGATCTAGGCCAGACTCTAAAACATTAGAAATGGCTGGTAGAAGGGGTTGGATTCCTATGTCGATCAATTTTTTACCAACTTCAGCACTAAAATCGCAGTGGCTATCTGTTGAGAAGGGCGCTCGAGATGCAGGAAAAGAACCGCCTAGTAGATCCACCTGGCGCATAGCTCGTGACGTTCTCGTTGCAGACACAACAAAAGAAGCCAGAAAAGAGGCCATAAAAGGTTCAATCGGCGTTGCCTATGAGGAATATTTTCTACGCATTCTATCTAAAATTCCAGGTCGTCTACAGCAACTAAAAATAGACCCCGAAATGCCTGATAGAGATGTCACTCTAGAATATTTGGTAGAAAATATATGGATAGTTGGTAGTGTAGATGAAGTGGAAGAAAAAATTCGGCAATTATATACTGACGTCGGGGGTTTTGGAGTTTTAGTTACTATAGGTCATGAATGGAACCCGAAGGAATTGTGGAAAAATTCTCATGAAGTTCTTTCGAAGGAAATTATTCCACGACTTTCTAATCTTTAATCGATCCCGTTCGGGTTGTAGCTCAATCAATTGATATTCGAGCTTACATAAAATCTTTCAAAATTAATTTGTAGTGATTCTTTGAAATATACAATGGATAATTTACTTACGATACGGTTAGCTCGCCTAGAAGATGCAGAAAAGCTTGCCGAGTTTTGTGAAGCAAGAATGGATGTAGATAATGAGCCAGTACAGACAGAAAAATTATTACCTGGAGTCACTGCTCCAATTAAAGATTTGTCTAAGGGCATGTATTTAGTTGCAACAGAAACACATAAAAGCGAACTAATTGGATGTTTAATGATTACTTATGAATGGGATACAGGGAACAACGCGTTCATTTGGTGGATACAAGATGTGTTTGTTGATAGTAATTGGAGGAGAAAAGGGGTATTCCAAGCCCTATACAAACATACTATCAAGATGGCTAAAGACAAAGGTAATGTTTGTACTATAAAGCTACATGTAAATCATAATAATTTAAATGCGCAAAAAACTTATAAAAGCATGGGGATGACAGATACTTCAAATTTCATGTATGAATTCATACTGTGATTTTTGTTAAGGATAGAATTCAAAAATTTTATAATGGATAATACATTTACTATACGATTAGCGCGCATAGAAGATGCGAAAAAACTTGCAGAGTTTTGTGAACTACTCAGAGAATCATTAGAAATGCCCGTTCAGCCAGAGAAACTGTTGTCTGGAGTATCTGCTCCTATCAAAGATTTGTCTAAAGGCATGTATTTAGTTGCAACAGAAACACATAAAAGTGAACTAATTGGATGTTTAATGATTACATATGAATGGGATCCAGGTAACAATGCGTTCACCTGGTGGATACAAGAGGTGTTTGTTGATAGTAATTGGAGGAGAAAAGGGGTATTCCAAGCCCTATACAAACATACTGTCAAGATGGCTAAAGACAAAGGTAATGTTTGTACTATAAAGATCCATGTAAATGATAACAATCTAAATGCGCAAAAAACTTACAAAAGACTTGGCATGACAGACACTTCGAATTTCATGTATGAATTTATATTGTAATTGTTGCTACAAGTAAAATTCGAAGATTTTATGAGGAGCCTCGCTCATACCCATGGTCTTATAGGTAGTCTGTGCCCTTGTATTTGTTTCATGGACATATAGCTTTATTCTACTGACGTTTTCCGATGATTTGGCTAAGTTAACAACGTGGTTATGTAAAGCAGAATACACACCCATGCGGCGCCATTTCGGGTCAACGTAAACACTTTGAATCCACCAGTAAAAACCATTGTTTACATCACTCCATTCGAAGGTGATCATCAAGCATCCTATAGGAACTAAATTATTTTGTTTTGTGACAACCAAATAAAAGCCCTTCGTATCATCTTTAAGAACTGCTTCGATTCCTGGTTTGACATGTTCCGAAGGTATAGAAATCCCATCACCTTCCTTGATCACTGCTAATGAAAAAACCGCGAGTATATCTATATCTTCATAGGTAGCTTTTCTTATTTTGAATTGTGATTCTAACTTATTCATAATGACTTCGAATAAATGTATTTATATCTGCCCAAACACTCGTTTTGTGTAATCATTTTCAAATATGCCTTTCGGATCAAGTATACGGCGGGCTTTTTGAAACTCATCCCATTTGGGGTAGAGTGGAGCGAGAGTTGTGCTGGTTTGAAAATGCATTTTGCCCCAATGAGGACGACCATCATACTCCATCATGATTGTTTCAACTGGCACAAAATAATTTTCATATCGCTCCCCCATCTCGACATGAACCGCTATTGAGGTAGTTTCTCTCCCATAGCACATGCTTATAGGAAACTCATCTGCTCCACTCCACCTCACCTCTATGGGCATTGAAATTTTAAGACCTGACTTCTTAATAAAATTCAATACTCTTTCTAAAGCTTCTTTTGCATTTTTTCTAGGTATGAAATATTCCATTTCACAGCCGTATTGCTTTCTTTCAGATGTAAAGACTGAGTAAGATCGATCTATGTAGTTGTCTCTAGCGACCAACATAATTTCGTGTGTTAGATACTTACTTAGTTGTGGAAAGGCTTGTTTAGCTAACCTTGTTAATTTAGGCAAATATCCGGCAATAAACTCATCGTGATACCACCTGCCAAAAGACGATAATGGTTTTCCCGGTTGGGATGTGCGGTTATTCCTTTTCGTCAAAGCAACGTTCAGATCTGGATGACAGAAATATTCGAAGTGCTCATTGTCTGCCACAAATTGATCTTGGTTATCTATGACAAATTCAAAAGGCATCGGCATTTCTAAAGCATGTAGATTAAATGCATCTTCAAGTTGTAATGTTACAGTTGAAAGGATTCCAGCAGAGCCTACTCCAATTACAGCAGCACCAAACAGGTCAGGATCTTTTTCAGGGGAACAATCAATTATTTCCCCTTCCCCTGAAATGACTCGAGCCGCGATTACTTGAGTGGCAAGGCATCCAAACCCAATGCCTGTACCATGAGTTCCGGTTGAAATAGCGCCAGCAACTGATTGATATGCTATGTCACTTAAATCTGACATAGCAAGTCCATGGTTCCAAATTTCTGTGTTTAAGTCTTCTAGTTTCTTTCCTACTTGAACTGTCACTTGTCGATTATCAGTATCTAGGTTAAGTATTTGGTTGTATTTTGATAGATCAATTAATAATCCGTCTGTAAGCGCAGCTCCTACAAAAGAGTGCCCAGAACCTACAACTTTTATGTTTATTTTTGATTTTATTGCAGATCGAACACAATCGATCAAATCTTTTTCTGTAGAGGGGAACGCGATTTGCTTTGGGGAACAAGACTGAGTCTCTGACCAATTTACCCAACGATTTGCAGCGTCAACCATATTTTAATACCTCTGACATATAACTTATTAGGTAATAATTTAGTGTAAGTTTCAGCTCTTGTCGAGATTTACCCGATCAATCGTAAATTTGTGTTACTGGTGATAGAGCTTGCTTGGCGATACCGTTTAACATTCCTCTCTACTTATGTTATATTTATACCATATTAATGTAGATTATATCAGACATAGATATTCATGTTAGCTATAAATAAGCTACACATAAGCATATCAGGTGTCAAATATATTCTACAAACTGCAGTAATTTACAAATGGAGTCCTTTTATGCTCACAGTCCAAGATTTGGAAACATTGAGAAAGCGGTATGTTAATGCATTACTAGCTGGAGATTCGGGCAAGGCTAGGCAGGCAGTCTCAGATGCCCAAAATAGAGGATTTGGAATTCACTCTGTATACGTAGATATACTGTCCTACGCCCAGTCTAGTATTGGTGAAATGTGGCATAACGGAGAAATTAATATTGGAGTCGAGCATCTAGCTACAGTCATCACACTAGACATAATGAATGAACTGAGATCAAAGGTCAGTACATACCGTAAATCCAATGGATTCAGGGCTGTAGTCACACCAGTAGAAGGTGATACTCACATACTGGGCTCAAGGATGCTAAGTGATTTTTTGATTATCGATGGCTGGGAAGTTGACTTTATGGGAGGACCTATTCCGATTGAAGACCTTGTTAAATTTGTGCAGAGTAGGTCTGTAGATATGGTAGGGATTTCGATCACAAATACGGCTTATATAGCAAATGTTCAGTCGACAATACGAGCTTTGAAATCAATAATCCCTAACCCTAAGATATTAATCGGTGGGTTAGCGCTGGACGACTCAAAGATTGACCTTAAGTCCTTTGAAGGTGATGCAGTAGCATTAAATATTTTTGAAGGAGTTGCGGTGGCTAGAAATTTGGTCGGTCTTACGGACGGAGGGTATACCTTAGAAGAACATTTGGCTGCACTTGGATCAAGAATAAGGGCAGAAAGATTAGAGAACCAGATGACTCAACAAGATTTGGCGACTGCTTCAGAATTAGATCGCACTTACATTAGTGCATTAGAACAAGGTAAGCAGAATGTAACCTTCGGAGCTGTCTTAAGAATAGCGAAAGCTTTAAATATATCCCTACCGCTACTAGGAATTCCGTTAGAGTAAGATATACCGAGCCCCATTGATCGTGATTAGTGCACTGCGTTGCTAATCTGTATTAACCCGTTTTGGATCAGAGGTGTGGTAAGAACTTATTGGTTTGGGGAAGCTAGGAATACAGGGATTACCCTGTCGGTGTTTTGTTGATAATCGTGAAAAGGTGGATAGGCTTCAACGGATAAGTCCCAGAGTCGTTGCCTTTCCTTTGGATTTTCTATTTCTTCAACCTTCATGTTCATTAAATTTGAACCATCTTGTAATTTAACATTGGGGTTTGCTTTGAAATTATGGTACCAAAAGGGATGTTTGGGAGCTCCACCCTGGGATGCTATTAGCACGTAATTTGGACCATCTTTAACTGTCATTAACGGAGTTTTTCTAATAGCATCGGTCTTGCAACCTTTATGGGTAATGATCACTACAGGTAGATCTTGCATTGTTGCGCCTTCAGTACCGTTACTTCTTTCGTACAACTCAACTTGGTCTCGAACATACTTTAATGGACTTGGAATATATTTACTCATAATAAGCCGATTATAGGCGACAAGGCTGATATTAGGAAGAAAAGAGGTACGTTGTCCTAATCACTGAAAGCGGTTATAACGAGTCATTTATATCCAGTACTGGCCTGGAATCCACAGTGGGATAATGTTTTTATAGAACGCGTGGAGTAGAGAGTAGATATTCCGACAATTTTCTCATTTGCTCCCAAGTTTCCATCGTTATCCGTTTGTGCCAGTCGCTTTGATTGCCCCAGGTACGCGGATTATGACTTGCTCGCAAAAACCATCCAGGACTAGGTTCAGAAAAACTCTCTATGTGAATATCACCTATGCTTTTTGATAGGCTCTTTATTTCTGCGTCATTAGACAGGTTATGGGTTAGTCCACTACTGTCATTACCCTTCCAAATCGTATCGATGACTTTACCAAAAACAGGGAACGATTTTTTCCTAATGGTCTTTATTTTGATTTTGTCTTTTCCGGAAACAAGCCTCTCATCTGGGACTATAAAAATATACTTCCATTGTGGAGGACTGTCTTTGGAACGATCTTTTTTGCAAATATTTATCCATTTGATCGGGTGATCCTGTATGTTAATAATGCCTTGTTTTCTCGTGTACCATTCATCCCCAATTTTTTCTTGCTTCATGCCACGTTCGGCCATTTCAGCCTTAACGCCTAGGTTTACTAAGGTATTAGTTAAATTATCACGAGATTTATCTCTAATTGTTTCTTTAAGTTTGCTAACCATTTTACGTTTTGTTAATGCCCAAATTAAAGCTACTACCCAACCTATAAATGTCCATCCTAGTAGCAAGTTCAAAGCAAAAATCGCAAGTTTATTATGCTTATTTCTAAATAGGGCAACACCGAAAGGAATTAAATACAAGGTCACACAACATAGGATTCCAACAATTACTCTTAATGTCATTTCTGACTCTTTTCTTTAACTAATAATTTTTATATGAACAGTTTAAGTTATTTCTCAATAGGGCAATTCCATAAGGAAGAAAATAAATGCTCCCACAACAAGCGATTCCCTTTATTAAACTTCACCAAGGTTTGATTGCGGCTTTTAATGATTTATAACCATCTAAGAATCCAGGACGCTCTCCACTATATACTTCATCAAATATCTTCAAACAATTGTCAAGCCAATTAGCAAGCTCTGTATTACCAGGGTTGGCATCCAGGTAGGCATCTCGTATTAACACAAAATGAATTCTTGGATCATAAGGTCGTTTAGTCCCGCCCATTGATTCGTCGCCATCTAATAGTCTTAGGAGCATTGCGTCGGCCGACCCTAACGTTTGCTCATGAATAGGAGGACCATCTATCCTGTACATCACTGATGTCATATCTCTGCCATTTCCGGTTACATATCCCATTTGAGACCAAAGGTCGGAGATATTAATGTTTTGCCCAAGATGTTTAGCTACTAAATTGCCGAATGCTCTAAGCGGGTCAGAAATATCGGCAAGTAAATCAGTTAACCGATCCCCATCTAAATCTGTAGCTAACACAATTGTGTTTTGTTTTTCTATAAGATCCCATATAAGTAGGCCGTAATTAGTATCAGATATATGTTGTTCAATTCTGCCCCCCCAGTTTTCCATGCCATCTTTAAAATCATGAGGGAGTAAAGCAGTAATTTTATCTATTATTTCTTTATGTTCTTCATAAGGATCAACAGCATATTTTCGTCCAACCTCGAATTTTGTTCCCTTAATCATCCATGAGTGTAATCCGGCATTGATACCATCTTCCATAGCTTGAGTTGGTTTCATAGCAACTCTACCCACTCTGCCTGTCTCGTGAACCATCTTAAGAAAGAGCCTGTTTGAATAGGCCATCTGAACACCTGGACTATTCATTTCAGAGTGAATAACTCCTTTGTCGTTAACACTAAATTTAGATTTATCCTGGGAGTATGGAAGGCATGGCATGCTTCTCACTACTGTGATTGGACCATATGGCCTTACATTGCAATATACGCCAGCTTGTGTTCTAAGGGGAGCATTCCCCGATTTACCCAGCACAACTACTTTATTACCACTTGCATCGTTGACATATGCATCCCCAGCCGTGGACCATTTGATTGAAGTGGATTGCATATTTCCAAACCAGCTGAGACACTCTAGTTGAGTATCATGACGGTATTGTGACCACATGGGTACTGCGTAAAAAGGAAGGCCCATTATATCTGTTGCAGCGAGGGTGCCTATCAGTGCATATGCGTCTGTTAGTGAATGCGTAACAGGATTTACCTCATTATCATGATTACCTCCCTTCCAGACAATTGCTTCCGGGTAACCGTCTGGTTTTACATCTGCAGGATCAAACATATTGGAAATTACTTTAAAAAGATCTCCACCATCAGCTTCCGTTTTTGCAATGGATAATAAATCGATCATTAAAATTCGTACCTCAATTTTATTTTGAACATTTAGATTACTACAATTACAACACAGCTGGGGCAGTTGAGATTGCATCCTCTATTTTCAAAACCCGTTTTTATGTAAGTGTTACGATCAGTGATTCCATACACTTGTGATTGTATCGAAACATATTATTCGTTTTGGTGGAGCTGAGGAGGCTCGAACTCCTGACCTCTTCAATGCCATTGAAGCGCTCTCCCAACTGAGCTACAGCCCCATTTTGAACTTAGAATATAGCTATTCATCGTATCATAGAAGGTGAATAAACATCGATTGTCACACTTATTGTCATACTTGAGTAAAAACCCACTACATAAAATAGGGAATAATAAGATAAGAACTGAAGTGAAATAGGGGATTTTCAATATAACAATATTGATAAGAACTAGTGTAACTTCAAAAACCAATCAATTCATGTTTACCGGTTTGAGAGACAACCTGATTAGCAAAATATGGGAGTACCCATTTATTCCAGATACTTTTACGTCTCTTTTGAGTGCCAGTGGTTAAATGTTGGGCTGAGTTAAGAAACTCATTGGTAATTTCTTTGTATGTTTTTTTCAAATAATCAGCGGTTAAGTTTGATTCTAATTTAAGTTCATCCAACTTATTTAGTTTTGCTAATTTCAATCCCGCCACACTGTCTACAAAAACTCTAACAGTATCTCTATCTTTCATGCTTTCATGTATACTAAAGGAGGTTTGATTTTTAAGCATAACGATTCAGAAACGAATGACGGAGGTGGAAATATGAATTCCAAGACAATTTATTTGGTTGCACTGAGCTTAGCTATTTTTGCTATGATGTCTGCAGCTTGCGGTTTAGGAGGCGGTGGTACCTACAAAATAGGTTTACTTAGCCCTCAAACAGGACCTATAGCAGTATATGCCCCAGGTTTTGAAGATGCGGCAAATGTTGCAATTGCAGAGTTAAATGACAATGAAGACGGTAACGTTTTTGAGTTAGTAGTTATTGACTCGGGATGTGATGGTACTCAAGCGGCAACAGCTGCTCAGACTCTCATAGACTCAGGTGTTGTTGGTATAGTCGGAGCTGCTTGTTCGGGAGCTACTCTTGGAGCAATATCAGTTGCATCAGAAGCTGGGATTCCAATGGTTTCCTATGCGAGCACTTCTCCAGCAGTCACAACAGCCAGTGATAATGGATACCTATTCAGGGTAGTCCCTAGTGATGCTCAGCAGGCAGTCGCGTTGACCGCAGTTGTAGCGGATGGTGGAGACAGTAATCCAGCTGTGTTATATATGACTAACGATTATGGATCGGGCCTAGCGGATAACTTCGCTGCTAACTGGTCTGGTGCCGTATGTACTACAAACGCATATGACCCAACAGAAGGTTCATACGACGCATCTACTATAGCCCAATCGGTTATTGATGCTGGATGTGATTCAGTTGTTCTGGTTTCATACGCTACTGATGGTGCAGCAATCATCGAAGCCTTGAAGGGTCAAGGTTTTTCAGGAACTATCTACGGGGCTGATGGCATTGCAGACGCAGCGTTTGCTAGTGCTTTCACTGATGCTGCTGCAGTAGCAGGAGTAATCGCAACCAAGCCTCGACCAGGTGCTGAATCTTCAGCTCAATCAACTTTCAATTCGGCTTATAGTGCCGCTGGAGGAGATTCTGAAGGAATATACACCCACGAAACCTATGATGCTATAAACATCATTGCTCATGCTGCTGTAGAAGGTAGCGATGACATTCGCGACGATATTGCTAGTGTCGGATCTAATTACGATGGAGCGAGTGGAGTTCATAATTTTGACTCCAATGGAGACGTAGCCGGTACTGGGTATGAAGTATGTCAGTTTGATCCTGCATTTACTTGTACTCGTGTATGGACTGCTAGCGGTGGCCTAGCTAGTCAATAAATAATTAGAAATTTGAGTTAAGAATCAGGGCTCGCCTAAGCTAGGCGGGTCCTGATTCTTAATTTTTACAGTTAGTATCTTGGATTTTAGTATGGAATTTTTGTCAAATAATTTCAGGAAAATTCATATTCCTCATAGTTGGTTAATCCTCTCTTTATTCCTGTTTATTGATAGTTATATAGGGCTAAGATTTGGGTCAGGTTTCCTCTCATGGAGTGGTATCCCAAAAGGTGACATTCTTTGGATCCTTCAGTCATTAGAAATGATGGCATTTGGGATAGTAATCGTAAATAAGGCTGTCAAAAGTTCAACCGGGAAATTTAAAGCTTTGGCATTGGTTTCAACCCCTGTTTTTCTCTTCTTACTAGTTTTATTCACTCTAGATACTTTGCTTAAAGGTAAAGAGATCACAACAATTTTTTATTATAATTTATCGTCGATTTCTCTTAGCGCCCTGTACTGGTCGGCAGCATACATGACCGTTGCAGTGGGATTAGCACTCACATATAAAGTACAAAAATATGGCAATTTCGCTCAGGCAGAAATCATGTTACTCGGCTCTTACGTCGCCTTAATCATGATGTGGTCAGATATGTTTTCCCCTATATCTGATGCTTCCAGCGATGGAATTCTAAATTATAAATTGTTGGTCGCATCAGCGATTTCAGCGTTTGTTATTTGTGGATTTATTGGGGTGATCATTGATAAATCAGTTTACAAACCACTACGGAAAAGATTTGCTTCTGCCCAGGTGCTGATGATCACATCCCTGGGAGTTGCCATGGTGATTAGAGCAATTTTGTACATGAGATTCTCAGCGAAAACTTTTCGATTTATTCCGGATAAAGATTGGCGCTTATTATCCTCAAATGTTGAAGTGCCTACACAAAGGGTTGATGTGGTTGTAGGTAGCAGAATGGAAGAACCTTTTATTAATATTGTTAGTAACGTTGGCCCTTATGGGTTCTCTTATTCAAAAATCGCCTTGGTTGTCGGAATTCTCATAGCGATTTCTTTATTAATGTTTATTATGCACAAAACAATTCTTGGAAAGAAAATGAGAGCTGTTTCAGACAACCCTGATTTGGCTTCTATTAGCGGGATAAATGTTGAAAATATACACTCTACAAGTTCCTTTTTAGCGGCAGGTATATCTGGGATGGGTGGTGCTTTATTAGCCGCGATCCTGCCTGTAAATCCTGAACTAGGCCTATCCTTATTGTTACCTGCATTTGCTGTAATAGTACTGGGTTCAATAACTTCTATACCTGGTGTAATCATCGCAGCTTTCATTATTGGGATTGTTAGAGCTATATCAGAGCCCTTACTCATTGGTGCGGGTAATGCTCTTGATAGACCTACGGCAGGAGGGTTTGCGGAAGTAATGCCTTTCATCTTTTTAATTGGAGTGCTTTTATTGATGCCTAGGGGGTTGGGCAATGCCCTCCATGAATGGAATGTAAGTAGATTTAAGAAATTAGAGAAACAAAAGCGTAAATCTTTATTCTTTGTAACCGATTTGTTCGAGGGCTTCTCAAGGTTTTTAACTCAAGCTATAAATTTAGTCGTACAAAGATTGATGATAATAAAATCACACCGACTGTTTCTTATTTATATTATACAAGTCAAATCTTATATATTGGAACTTTACCTTGAGGTATTAAATCGAATTGGCAGTTACTTACGAATTGCATTAAATATGGCTAAGTGGTCCACACCACAGCTATTAAAAATAGACAAAGAAACCAATCGTGGATCATGGATATTTTTTGGTGTACTACTATTTGGCTTAATTCTTATCTCCCTGCTTCTTCCAAGCGTCTCCTACTTTACAAAAGTGATGCAAATAGCAAGAATTGTCGCTTTACTAGGTATTTTTAGCCTTCTCAGTTTCTCCTTAAATATTCATTCTGGATTTACAGGAATGACAAATTTTGGGGTGATTTTTTTCGCTGGAATAGGTGCAGTTTTAGTGGGAATCTTGTCAGCACCAATAGAAACCAATGGGTACGGATGGGGTGCCTTCGAAGCTACGATATTTGCAGTTTTAGTAGCTGCGATAATTGGTTGGTTAATCGCATATCCAACTGCACGCCTCAGAACAGATTACTTCGCTATCGTAACGATCTCTTTAGGTGAGATATTGAGGGTTTCCTTGCAAGCCGAACCTTTGCTTAGAGCAGGAACCGTAACGTCTGCTATGGGCATTTCTAATTACGAATTACCATTCAAAAATTGGTGGGATTCGGGTTTTTCTGACTCTGTAGGAAGCTTCATTGGTTTGCCTGGTCATGCCCCATATGTTTTACTTCTTGCAACTTTATCGATAAGCCTATGCTTTTTAACTTGGTGGATTATATCTTTATTACTGAGTTCGCCTTGGGGGAGAATCCTAAAATCCATTAGAGAAGACGAAGAAGTAAGCCAGCACCATGGACACAACATACTTTCGCATAAAGCTGCCAGTCTAGCCCTTGGTGCAGCTATTGCGGCATTAGGGGGTGTTTTATGGGCTTGGTTAAATACAGCAGTGTGGCCCGACTTTATGAGCCCCATACGTTCAACTTTCCTAATATGGGCGGTGTTTATCGTTGGAGGAAAAGGCAATAACAAAGGGATGTTTATTGGAGCATTCATAATAGTACTTGTGGAGTTCATTTTTAACGTTTTGGTAGTTTCTCGCAGTAGCTCAGATTTGATTTTCCATTCTTTAACTACCTACATAGACAAGATTTTTGGTTGGATAATATATGATCTGGGTGGTTTGATATGGTCCGAAAGATCAATAATTGAAGCATTTCCTAAAGGAACCGTTATATTAGAGCTATCGTATCTAAAGTTAGCATTGATTGGCTTGGTAATAATAGTAGCTCTAAGAGCTGCGCCTAAAGGATTACTTCCTGAAATACTCTTTAAACCAAAACGAAAAGGGAAAGTAGGTGAAAATGAGTAGTACCGCAATCCATGTATCAGGATTAACACATGACTTTGGAGGTCTCCGAGCTGTTGATAACATTTCATTTACTATTAATGAGGGAGAACTAGTAGGTTTAATCGGCCCTAACGGATGTGGGAAATCCACCACCTTTAATTGTATATCCGGGTTGTTGGACCCTACATCAGGTGAAATAGAAATTATGGGTAAAAGCACGAACGATCTTAGCCCAGATCAAATTAATAACCTTGGTATCACAAGAACGTTTCAACATACTAGATTATGGAAAGAAATGACTGTTATTGAAAATATTCTTGTACCTCCTAATAATCAATTATCCAGTAATCCAATCTCGAGTCTACTAAGGCCAAATTCAAGAAAAGAAGAAGCAGAAAGAATTGAAAGAGCCTACCAAGTACTCGAATCGTTGGAGATCGCTCACGTTGCCGATAATTTAGCAGGTAAACTTTCTGGCGGACAAAGCAAATTAGTGGATATAGCAAGAGCTTTGATGGGATCTCCAAAAATTCTTCTTCTAGATGAACCAGTAGCAGGAGTGGCAAGTGTCCTGGCGGAGAAAATATTTCAAAATCTACGAACTCTCGTTAATGAAACTGGTATATCGATTCTAGTAATAGAACACAATATGGATTTTATTCTTAGATTAGGCGTGGATAGAATAATTGTAATGGATTCGGGGAAAATATTAATGGAAGGAGCGTCAGATGAAGTTCGAAGTAACAAATCTGTTATTGATGCGTACTTAGGTTCTTCAATGGAGTAAATCGTATGGAAAAGATACTAGAAGTCAAAAATATATCTGGTGGATATGGATCGATTCAAATTCTTAATGGAATCGATCTTACAGTATATAAAAGCGAATTTGTAACTATAATTGGCCCTAATGGGTGTGGAAAATCAACTTTTATAAAGGTTATTTTTGGAATTGCCAATCTGTATCAAGGGGACATCATTTATAAAAATGAGGATATCGCAGGAATCAGAGCAGACTCTCTTGTTAAAAAAGGTATCGGTTACGTGCCTCAAATAGATAACGTTTTTCCTTCACTGACTGTAGAAGAAAATCTACAAATGGGAGGCCTAAATTTAAGCAAGATTGAGATAGATGAAAGGATTGGCCAGGTTTACGATATATTCCCTAACATTAAGCAAAAACCTTACCATTTGGCCGAATCTTTATCAGGTGGTGAAAGGCAAATGCTTGCAATATCACGTGTCCTAATTTCTAACCCAGCTTTTATCATGTTTGATGAACCGACTGCTGCATTATCACCAAAATTTAGAGAAATGATCATTGAAAAAATATCTGACTTACGGAAAATGGGGATCACGGTACTAATAGTGGAACAAAATGCCCGTGCATCTTTAGCAATGTCAGATCGAGGATACATTTTTTCTAATGGACAAGTGGTTCATACTTCGGATGCTGAAAACATGCTGAATGATGATGATATAGGTAAATATTTCTTGGGCGGAATACAATAATTAGAGGCACTCTAATTCCTATCTATGCCCGAGCTAATTTCCTTAATAGACCACATATAAGATCTACAAAAAGTACTAGGATCAAGATCGTCCAGGAAGTCAGGCATTAGATTGTTGGTTTCAATTATGTTGTTATCCATATACAAAACTTGTGTATAGTGATTTAGAGTTGTTTGTTTATCTTGGGGTCGAAGCCAACTGACTACTGTAGCTAGATTAGTACTCAGGCGTTGTTTGTAACTAGAGAAAAATACTCTTAGGGACTTCTCTCAGTCCATAAAAAAAATAGCTCTCACATAAACCATTTGAATTTACATACAAATCAGAGAATGTGAGAGCTATTTTATTATGCGTTCTATTTGTGATTAGTAACGAGGCTTTTCGTTACGAGGCTTAGCCTCATTAACTT